>Ga0307372_10000219_pt1 | contig 100979 bp, 83 predicted proteins | sample OX1MG_FD_202533 | JGI IMG/M metagenome (GOLD analysis project Ga0307372, IMG submission 202533) | Soil microbial communities from Risofladan, Vaasa, Finland - OX-1 | ecosystem: Environmental > Terrestrial > Soil > Coastal area > Acid sulfate soil | place: Finland: Risofladan, Vaasa | collected... | reverse complement strand
GCCATCGGTTATAACTTGAGCCGCTTATATCACCGCGCAAACTAGCTCCCGGCCCCTGCAGCAGGCCATCCGATAGGGCGCAGCTGATAGAATCGGCCAGCCACCAGCCAAGCCCCTTCTCAACGCCGCCCCAACCTTGTTCTCACGCACACTCTCCGGGGCTCACTGGCATTTCTGGTGGCACGTTTTCCCATGGCTCACGCCAATGGGCTAAATTCTTCCGCCCCCATCCGGGGCTCGAAGGCGGGCTGGCGCACCGGTCCGTGGGTTCTTCTCTCGCTTCGCGAAATCGCAGAGACTTCAAAGTAAGCATCTGCACCAGCCTCCAGTCAGCTTCAAATCGGCGGCCAGCGCCGAGTAGACCGGTACCCACAGACTTTCGAGGCGCGGCGTGATTGTCCAAAATTGACAATTCTTGATAACCGCCGTGAGCTGTTTTTCGGGAGGGTCAACTTGCCATGAATGCCAACCTGGGGCCCGTCTTCGAACAGTTCGTGTCTGAGCTGGTTGCTTCCGGCCACTACCAGTCGCAGAGCGAGGTCATCCGCGAGGCTCTGCGCCTGCTGAAAGAGCGCGAGGAGCTGAAGAGGCTGCGCCTTGACGAGTTGCGCAAAGAGATTGCTCGCGGAAGCGCCCAGGCCGACCGTAGCGAGTTTGTGGACGGTCCCAAAGCCTTTCGCGAGATTCGCCGCCGCCGACCAGCCCGGCACAAATAAGGCCCAGCGGCTAAAGCCGGACCCAGTTGTGCGCGGATTGCGGCACGGATGAATCCATGCCCCTTCGCAGGTTGGGGCTGGGCCCTGTGTCCGGGAGTATATGCCTTTCGCCTCTCCGGGGCTGGCGGGTCGGGTTTGTTCCAGTTTCCCATGGCTCGCGCCATGGGCTAAAGTCTTCCGCTCCCTCCGGGGGCTTAAAGCCAGGAAAAACCGAGGACCTCAAGCTTGGAGGTCCTCGCCACGCGCTCAGGGTTGTTTCGGTGCTTACCTTGGCGGCTCGTCCCGCTGGACCAGTAGGATACGCTTCACTTGATTGCGGTCCAGGCGCATGATCTTCCCGCCGATCCGCAATTGAACTTCAGAGGCAGACATCGACTCCACGTCTCCCACTAATACAGACCCATCTCGAAGCTCAACCGTATCGTGGGCTGAAGTACCGAGTTCGAAGCTCACACTTCCACCAGAGGCCTGATCAGAGGTGATTACGAGTGGAAAGTGACCCCGATTAAATCCCTCCTTGCTGAAAACCAGCATGTGCTTGCCCGGCGTCACGCGGATAACTTGCGGCGTGGTTCCCGCCTCGGAGTCGTCAACCTTTAAATCCGCCCCTTGTGGGACCGAGTTTACTGTTATTCCGATGGTTTTGGGAGGGACGTTCGGCTGCAGTTCGGCTGGCAATGATTCCGGTTCGATTGCCATCGACTCAGGATGCCCGGAGGCCTGAGTCATAATCTCAAATTTGACGACTTCAGCGGGCGCAATATCTCGAACCAGAATCGTCCCATCTCCGATTCGAATTTTGTCTTTGTCGAATAAGTAAAGCCAGAAGGCTGCCGAGGGGATTTTCTTGTCCCAAAGATTTTCTCCCGTAATGTCGAAAATATAAGTGCCCTGCTTCCCCAACGAACTGACGTGTCTAATTTTCGTAAACGTAAACCGCAATACCGGCTTGCCTGATGATGGCCAGACAAGCACGGTGTCCGGTCGCTTCTTACCTTGAAGCGCAGCAGTCAGGATGAGTATCGCCAACACACAACCGAAGGCTAACCTGCGTGGACACATGATCGCGAGCCTCCCATGAAAGGGATTATCTTGCTCCGCACATCTTAAATCAAAATCCATCCCACCCCAAGCAGGTAGCGCAAACCGTCGCGCCCACGCAGTACCATGGGCGAGACGCCCATGCCACAACAGCAGCCGAATGGCGAGGTAAACTCGCCGCTACGTATGGCGCAGACACTGCAAAGCGAGCGTCTGCGCCGGCCACAGTGCGTGTGGTAAAATAGCCCTTTTCTCCATCACAGAAAGGGGCTGGGAGAGTATGGCTGAGATTTATCCTTTTCGGGCGCTTCACTACAATTCCACCGCGATAGATTTGCAGAAGGTTGTGACGCAACCTTATGACAAGATCTCGCCGGAAATGCGCGATCGCTACTATGCCGCGAGCCCCTTTAACTTTGTGCGGCTGATCCTGCGGCGGGCCGGTCCGGACGGCAGCCAGAGCGTTTACGCCGAGGCGGCGGCGGAACTCCAGAACTGGATTGAGGAGCGCGTGCTGGTCTCGGAAGGCGAGCCGGCCATCTATCCTTACACGCAGGAATTTACCGTTCCCGGCCAGCCTGATGTGCGCAAGCAGCGGCGGGGATTTGTGGCCTTGCTGCGCCTCGAAGATTATTCCGCGCGCATTGTCCACCGGCACGAGGAGACGCTCTCCGGCCCCAAGGCGGACCGCATGGAACTGCTGAAAGCGACGCGCTGCAATTTCGGCCAGATTTTTATGCTTTACAGCGACCCCTGGGGCGAAATCGAAAGCGTGCTGAGGAAAGAGACGGAAGCCAAACCCTGGCAGCAGGTAACCGACGACGACTCAAACACGCACTCCATGTGGCGCGTTTCCGACCCGCAAATTCTGGGACAGGTGATTGACGCCATGAGCGCGCGGAAGCTGGTGATCGCCGACGGCCACCACCGCTACGAAACATCGCTGGCCTACGCCCGCGCCCGCCAGGAGGAGGCGCAGGAAGACGACCGTGCGAATTACATTATGGCGACCTTTGTGCCGCTGGAAAGCGACGGGCTGCTGGTGCTTCCCACCCACCGCGTGGTGCACAGCCTGGCGGGCTTTAACTGGGACCAGCTTTGTTCCCAGGCCGCGCCGTTTTTCGAGATTGAAAAGCTTGCCGTCTCCGGAAGCGCCGCCGAAAACTCCCAAACCATTCGCCAGGCGCTGGAACGCGCAGGCCGCGAACGGCCTACGATTGCGGCCTATGCGGGATCCGAAAGCGCGGCGCTGCTGAGCCTGCGGAAGGACGCCGACCTGGCCGGGGCGCTGGGCGAATTCCCCGAAACCCTGCGCCGGCTGGACGTGGTGCTGCTGCACGGGCTGGTGCTGGAAAAAGTGATGCGGATTGACCGCCAGGCCGTGCGCGAGCAGAAACACCTGCGCTACGTCCGCGAACTGGAGGAGGCCGTGGAAGAGGTGAACGGGGGCCGGGCCCAGGTGGCTTTCCTGATGAACCCCACGCCTATCCAGGCCGTCTGCGACAACGCCTTTGCGGGCCAGCCGATGCCGCAGAAATCGACGGACTTTTATCCCAAGCTGCTGTCGGGCTTGACGGTCTATTGGATGGATAACCCCGCCGGCCTGTAGCCTGAAAACCATGGGGCCACGGCGCGCGCAACGCCCGCACCCCGCCGGCATGCGACGTTCGGGCGATGTCGCCAGGTTGCGCAGCCGTTGACCGGACATTCCTGCGGAGCGATGGCGGGGATCAGTTGAAAGACTTCACCGCGTCCTCAACATTGTCATGGACGCTGAAAATTGTGACGAGCTTTGTGATGTTGAGCAATTCGTCGAGTCGCGCGGTGATGCTGGCCAGGCGGACGTCGCCGCCTTCATTGCGGGTGGAAGTGTATGCGGCCACCAGGGTTCCCAGGCCCGCGCTGTCAATGTAAGTGACCCTGGAAAGATCCAGCACCAGGCGCTTCTTCCCTTGCCGCAGGAGTTCCTTCATCGTGCTCCGCAATTGGCTGCATTCCTCGCCCAGGGTGACGCGACCCGCCAGCGACAGTACCGTCACGCCATCCACTTCTTTCGTAACCGTGTGCAATTCCATTTTGCGCCTCCTCAGATTGCCGGCCTGGTTCAGGCCACGGCGGACCGGCAGGCTCCTCTACCCGAACACCATGCTTCTGGTCACGAGAAAATCTTATTCAAATTCCGAGCAGGACATGAAAAAGCCGCACCGAGGGCAGACCATCTTGCAATGGTTCGATTCCAGACGCTTTCCGCACACAGGGCAATACTGGTTGGGTAATTCCCGGGCCGCTGCCTGCTCCTGGTTTTTCGATGGCTGATCTTCCACAAATGCCTCGCAAGTCAAAACTCTGACGGCCGGAATCCCGCTGAACTTTTTCGGTTGGGACAAGAATAGCGCGAACAGGCCGCGGCCGCAAATGGTGGTCTCGGTCTGCTTGTTCAAGGCATGCGGGACTGAACAACCAGAGGAAGACGAAGAAGTCGGTCCTCGAAAAAGGCCTAACCGTCTTGTTTTAAGCCAGTTCTAGCCAGGATCAAGTTTTCCGCCAGTCTGGGTCTTCCCCAAAAGAGGTGCCAATATGACAATGTCACGGCCAGTGTCTCTCAAGGTATTCCGTGAGCTTGCCCAGCGCCTGATCGAGAATCGGCTCGGGCGGCAGGAATACAATGCGGATGTGGCGGGTTCCGGGAGCCTCTCCGAAGCCGCTGCCGTGCACCACCAGGACATGTTCCTCCGCCAGCAGACCCCGTACGAAGTCGTCGTCGCTCTCGGGAATATCGAGCCGGGGAAACGCATAAAAAGCCCCGCGCGGACTGACGCAACTGGCACGCCTGGTATTCCGGGCCCATTGCATCACCAGATCGCGCCGCCTGCGAAGCTTGTCCACGGTTTCGTTGATGTGGTCCTTCGGCCCCTGGAGCGCCGCCGGGATCGCATATTGCAGCGGATGATTCGCCGACAGCCGCGCCCGAAGCAGCTTGTGGATACCCTCAACATAGGGAGCGACCACCGCCGGGTTGCCGCTCACAATGCCCCACCCCAGCCGCCAGCCCGGCACCAGATACTCTTTGGAAAGCCCCCCAAAGGTGACGACGGGAACGTCGGGAGCCAGGCTGGCGATCGAAATGTGAGGCTCACCGTCCAGAATCAGCCTGGCGTAGATTTCGTCGGCGAAGATCACCAGGTTGTGGCGGCGCGCAACTTCCACAATCTTTTCCAGAGTGCCCCGCGAGTAGACCGCACCGGTTGGGTTGTTGGGGTTGATCACAACCAGCCCGCGGGTGTTCTGGGTCACCCGGCTTTCCAGGTGCGCAACGTCCGGCTGCCAGTCGTTGCTCTCATCCAGGCTGTAGGAGTTGGGTTGAGCGTTCAGCTTGGCCAGGATGGCATCATAGAGCGGATAGTCCGGCAGCGGCGTCAAAACGCTCTCGTGGGGCTCCAGCAAGGCCGTCAGGACAATGTCCACCGCTTCACTGACGCCCTCGGTGACAAAAACGCTCTGGATGTTCCGGATACCTTTCGCTTCCGCCTCTGCCCGAATGGCCTCAAGCGCCGGTTTCACTCCCAGTGACGGCGCGTAACCGTTGTGGCCATCGCGCATGGCCCTGGCGGCCGCCTCAATCAGGTGCGCCGGAGTATCGAAATCAAAGATCACCGGGTCGCCAATGTTGAGGGGCAGGATCTGCTTGCCCTGGCGCGTTAAATCCTCCGCCAATACGGCAAGGTCGCGAATGGCGTAGCGGACGTGCTCAAGCCTGGTAGCCGCGAGTATTTCGTGGGCCCGTGGAAGTGTGTCTGGCATAGTTCCTGTTCCTAGAGAATTCTGACAGAAAAACCTCTTCGGGGTCAATAAAAGCGGTATGACGGCAGACTTGCCGTCAAGATTAAACGGGCAGCAGGCAAACATGGGTTGAACAAGAAGGTAGGGGATAATATAGTTCTTGGCTTATGAAGAAAACACGAACCGTCCTGTCAATATTCCTCTATTTCATCCTCGCAGCGAGCCTTGCGGTTCTTCCATCGCAAGTCACCCGCGCTGCCGACACGACAACGGCCATCGGCGTCCAGCAGATCCTGCTCTATATTTCCAACGGCTGGAACACGCTGACCCGGTCGATGACGGAATGCAAAACTTTTACGGACTCCAAGACCAACGCAAAATCCGCCCTTTACCTTCCTGCGGATTTTCCTGAACCCGCCGGCCTGAAAGACATCGAGTCAGGGTGCCAGGTTCAGGTGAGCCATTTGCCGTCCGTCATCAAGAAACTGGGAGACATTGACCCCAGTGCCATCAAGCCTCAGGGGCTGCTCTATCTCCCCAAACCCTACGTGGTTCCAGGGGGCATGTTCAACGAGATGTACGGCTGGGACAGCTACTTCATCATTCGCGGGCTCATTGAAGACGGCAGGCTCCATCTTGCGCGGGATATTGTTGACAACTTTTTCTTTGAAATCGACCACTACGGAGGAGTTCTCAACGCCAACCGGACCTATTACCTGACGCGCTCGCAGCCACCGTTTCTGACTTCGATGATCCGGGCGGTTTACGAAGCCGACAAAGCCAGGGGACAGGCAGATCCCGCCTGGCTCCGGATGGCCTACGAGCATGCCGTCAAGGATTACCGATTCTGGACATCACCTCCTCATCTGGCCGGATCCACGGGCCTTTCACGATTTTACGGGTTGGGTGAGGGCCCGGTTCCTGAGCTCGGTCCCTTAACCGATCAGTATTACGAAACGGCCGCCCACTATTTTCTGCTTCATCCGGAGAGCAGCATGCCTTATCTCGAGATGGTTCAAAAGGGCAAGAACGGCTCGAAACCAAATGTGATGGGCCCGGTGTTTTCTCTCAACCTGAAATACAAGACCAAAAAGAAAGAGGCCAAGTTGCAGAAAGAAACCCTCGACAAGTTCGCTCTCACGCCCAGGTTTTACAAGGGCGACCGCAGCATGCGCGAATCGGGGTTTGACGTCTCTTTTCGCTTTGGCCCGTTCGGGGCCGGCACTCAGGACTTCGCAGCGGTGGGCCTGAACTGCCTGCTTTACAAATCAGAACAGGACTTGGAGTGGATGAGCAATCAGCTGGGCATGAAAGATGAAGCTTTGGAATGGATGAAACGGGCCGCAACCCGCCGCAGCGAAATCAACCAGTATCTGTGGAGCCGTACCTACGGGCTCTACTACGATTACGATTTCAAGCTGGGAATCCAGTCCAGATATTCCTACGCGACCTCTTTTTATCCTCTCTGGGTGGGTCTGGCTACACCTGAGCAGGCCAGGGAGGTGGTCAAGAATCTGACGGCATTTGACCGCCCCGGCGGAATCGTGATGAGCATGTTGAATACCGGAGCCCAGTGGGACGCTCCCTATGGCTGGGCGCCCATCCAGCTGATTGCCATTGAGGGACTGCGGCGCTACGGGGACGATGCCGATGCCAATGGCATTTCACTCCAATTCCTTTCGATGGTGCTTGATAACTTCCGCAAAGACGGAACCCTCTACGAAAAATACGATGTGGGCAACCGGACTTCCGCAACCAGTATCCAGGTGGGATATAAAACCAACGTGGTGGGTTTTGGATGGACCAACGGGGTCTTTCTGGCGCTTTACAACGCCTTGCCGAAAGCGGCGCAGAAACGCCTGGCCCAGGAATAGCGCCCGCTGTTCAACGGGAAATCCCAGGCCAGACTCTCCTGCCTCAAGCAGTGGAATAACCTCACGGGCCGACGACGGGATTCGTCAGCGTCCCCAACCCTTCAACCGTAACGCTGGCCGAATCACCGGCTTTCAAAAAGACCGGCGGCTTGCGAAAAACTCCGACTCCGGGCGGGGTGCCGGTGGAAATCAGGTCGCCCACTTCCCACGTTGCCGACTGGGAGAGATAGCTGACCAGATAGGGCACGCTGAAAATCAGGTTGGAAGTGTTGGAATCCTGCATGGTTTCGCCGTTCAGGGTGAGCGAGATGCGCAGGTTGTGCGGGTCCTTGATTTCATCCCGCGTGACGATCCAGGGGCCGGTTGGAGCAAAAGTGTCGCAACTCTTGCCGCGGTACCACTGGCCGTCAGAAAACTGCAGGTCGCGCGCGCTGACGTCATGCAGGATCATGTAGCCGGCGACGTAATCGTAAGCCTTCTCCTCGGGAATCCGGCTCCCTTTCTTTCCGATCACCACGGCAAACTCCGCCTCGTAATCCACCTGGGAAGAATTGGGCGGCAGATGAATGGGATCGCCCGGTCCGCAAATCGTGTTACCGGACTTGAGGAAGAAGATCGGCGACTTTGGAGGCTCGTGGCCCTGCTCCCGCGCGTGATCAGCATAGTTCAAGCCGACACAGGTGATCTTGCCCGGCTTGGGGATGGGAGCCAGAAGCCTTGCTTTGGCAAGAGGCGTAAAGAGCGGCGCCTTCTTAGGATCGATACCCCTGGCCAGCAAAGAGGTGACCGTCGCCAGGGATTTTCCCCAGGCCTGTCCGCGTCCGAGCAATTCGATCATGTCTTTGGGCGCGGCGCCGGCGTCGAGAACTCGCCGTGAGGCGCTTTTGAAGTTCGCACGCTGCGCCAGATCGCGCGGCACTCGTCTCGTCTTCAACAGCTGGAGTGCCGGACCGACTCCGACAATCCAATCATTAACAACCACTCCGAGGGCAGCCTGTTTGCCCGATTCATAAGCAACTAGTTTCACGGTTCATCCTTTCTGAATAGCAGTAAGAATCCTGGACGGCTGGCAGATCATTCTCCGGTCAGGAGAAAATGATAATAGCCCGAGCCGGCGCTGAACTCAATGGCCTGATCCCGCGATGTGGCGCCGGTAATCCCAGGGTCGCCGGGAACAAACTTGCCGTTTTCCCACACCACGTGATCGCCTTCCCGCACGGTCACCGTCGTCATATCCTCTTCCTCGGGCACCACGATTCTGGCGTCGCTGTTGGCGGGGATCGTCACTTCCATTGAAATGGCTCCGGTCCGGTGCTTCCAGGAGCAGGATACCTTTCCGCGAACGGTTTCGATAGAGGCGCTGGCCCAGTGAAGATCTTCAACCAGTCGGGGTTCCACCAGGATGTGGCGGTAGCCCTCCCCGTCCGCACCGAGGTTAATGCCCCCAAGAGCGCGATAGAACCACGAGCCAATGCTTCCCAGCATGATGTGGTCATGGGAGTTCATGGAAGGACCAATCTTGTCCTGCCACAGTTCCCACAAGGTGGTTGCGCCCTTCGAAATCATGTACCCCCAACTGGGATACGTGGTCTGCGTAGCCAGTTCATACGCCACGTCGGAATGTCCGTCACGGGTCAGCACCGGCAGCAGATATTTGACGCCGATAAAGCCCGTGGTCAGGTGCGTGTTGTGCTCATAGACGATGTTGTTGTAGAGCTTGCCCATCACTCCGCCACGCTCTTTTTGCGGGACCAGGTCCAGGAACAGGGGCATGGCCTGGGCGGTCTGTGTGCCGTTCGCATACTCGCCGGTTTCAGAGTTGAAAAACGCCTTGTTGAAGGCATCCTTGATTTCGCCGGCAAGCTTCGCGTAGGCCTCGGCGTCCCCGGTCTTCCCCAGAATCTTCGCAACGTCTGAGAGAATGCGGGTGTCGTAATAAAAGTAGGAGTCGGAAACCAGCGCGCCCGGAGTGTGCTTGATGGCGATCCAGTCACCGTAATAGCTGTAGCGGAGCACGTTGTCTTTTGCCCGGGTCCGCAGGAACTCTTCGTACTTTTTCAGGCCGTCAAAGTTCTCCTGCAGAATGCGCTTGTCGCCGTACTGCTGCCACATGTACCAGCAGATCAACGGATAGGCGGTACCCCAGGCGGGGTCCCCAGGGTAACTGCCGTACTTGTACGGCACGGTATCGGGGATTTCACCGTCGGGCTTCTGCGCGTCGCGGATGTCGCGAACGAAGTTGGTGTAGAACGCCGCCATGTCAAAGTTCATCATGGCTTCTTCGGCTGAAACCTGCGCGTCGCCCATCCAGCCCTGGCGTTCGTTGCGCTGGTCGCAATCGGTGGGAATGCTGTAAAGGTTGGAAAGCTGGCCCCATCGGATGACATGCTGGATCTGGTTCAGGATCTCTTTTGACGCCACAAAGCTACCCGTGGCCTGCACGTCGCTGTTCACCACCCGGCCGCGAATGGTGTCGAGACTCGGCGTGCCGGGATAGCCCGTCAATTCAACATAACGGAAGCCGTGATAGGTGAAGTGCGGTTCGTAATGCTCAAGCCCGGTTCCCTTCAGGATATAAATGTCGCGGGCCTTGGCGCTGCGGATATTCTGGCGATTGATCATGCCGTTCGGATAGATCAGTTCGCTGAAGCGGAGCCGGACCTTCGCGCCCCGGGGCCCTCGGACCCGCAACCGGGCCCAGCCCGCAAAGTTCTGGCCAAAATCGTAAATGTAAAGTCCCGGCTCAGGGTTCGTCATCGAGCGCGGAACCAGAGTGTCCGTCACGCGAATGGGCGGCATCATCTCCGCCGAAATTGTCCCCTCGGTGCCCTGCTCCTGCCGGGCCGGCGCCCATCCCGCCACGTTGAACCCCGGGCGGTCCCAGCCTGGCTTTTCCAGGCGCGCGTCATATACGTCGCCGTCGTAAACGCTGTCGCTCACAACGGGCCCGGCGGCTGTTTTCCACGATGTATCGCTTGAAACGCTGACCGTTTTCCCGTCCGCCAATTCGATGTTCATCTGGAAAAGCAGCGCCGGAGCCTTGTATTCAGGCGGGCCACCCGCCCCCTGGGTTGCCCAGCCGCCACCCAGCATCACGCCAACGGCGTTGGGGCCGTCCTGGAGGGCCGAAGTCACATCATAGGTGGAATAGAGAACCCGCTTCGGATAGACCGTCCAGGCGGGGTCCAGCACTTTATCGCCGATCTTCTTCCCGTTGATGTGCAGTTCATAGTAGCCCAGCGCAGTCACGTAGGCGCGGGCGCGGACCACTTTGCCCTGCAGGCTGAATTCCTTACGCAGCAGACCGTCTCCGCCGATCCATTGGCCTTTCCAGTCAGCCCGCTCCAGCAACCCCATTCCAAATCTTGCGGGCTGGCTGTAAGCGCCCGGCTCCCCCTGGGTGTCCCAGGTGCGAACCTTCCAGTAATAGGTGTGGCCGCTCACCAGCGGTTTGCCCTGATAAACCACCTGCGCAGAGTCAGCGGAGGCAACCTTGCCGCTGTCCCAAACGTCTCCGCGGTCCTTTGCCAGGTTCGAAGGGCTTGAGGCGACAAGAATCTGGTAGGCCGTCTGCATCACTCCACGGCTGGAGTTCGCCAGCACCCACTGGAACCTCGGCTGGCGCACGTCAATACCTGTGGCGTTGCGGAGATACTCGCAGCGCAATTGCCCGGGCGCTGTTGCTGCATTCTCCGCAAAGCCCGCAGTGGTGAAAAGGAAACCGGCAGTGAAGAGGGTCATCGAAATCAGGACAAACCGCAGGGATTTCTGGGATGCGTGCATCACCACACCTCTAGCTGTGAATTACCAGGAAGGCTTGAAGAATCAGTCCTGGCTGGAAAGCTTTTCCCACCGCTTGCGGAAAGGCACGGGGTCGGGCGCGGGGAAATCACGGCCTTGGGTCCAGTTTGAAAAGGGAAAGAATGGAAGCCGCGAAACCCACTTCCGCGCGCCGCTCCCGGCGGCCGCGGGGAGCCATCGAATGCCAAACCGGGCTGCGGCTCCGCCCATTGAAAACGCCCACGGCCGCTTCATCGTCCAGGCCCATAAGCGCATGCCCTTCCGTTCTGATACCACTTCGCCCGCGTGAGGCGTTGCAGGAGTCCGCTCCTGGACCTGGGCCCGCAGATGGAGCAGCAGGTCCGGAATGTTGATTTTGACCGGGCAGACCTCGCGGCAGGCTCCGCACAATGAAGAGGCAAACGGAAGCTCGCGGGCCTCGTTCAGGCCGACGAACTGTGGCGTAATGAGAGCGCCGATGGGGCCGCTGTAAACCCATCCGTAGGCGTGACCGCCGATTTTTCGATAAACCGGGCAGGTGTTGAGGCAGGCCCCGCAACGGATGCAGTAAAGGGCTTCGCGCATCTTCTCGTCAGCCAGCGCGCCGGTGCGTCCGTTATCAATCAGGACCACGTGCATCTCGTCCGGGCCGTCTTCGCCCGGGCGGCGCGGCCCGGTGAGAATGGAGGTGTAGGAAGTCAGCTTCTGTCCGGTGGCCGAACGGCCCAGTAGGCGGAGAAAAACGCCCAGGTCGCTAAAGCGGGGAATGATTTTTTCAATGCCCACCAGGGCCACGTGGACGCGCGGCGTCGTGGTGCAGAGGCGGATGTTCCCTTCGTTCTCAATCGTAACAATGCTGCCCGTTTCCGCGACAGCAAAGTTGGCGCCGCTCACTCCCACCCCGGCCCGGGCGAATATTTCGCGCAGGGTCTTCCGCGCAATGGCCGTCAGCTGCTCCGGGTCCTCCGTCCGCTCGGAATGGAGCTTGTCGACGAAGAGATCGGAAACATCGTGGCGGGTCTTGTGGATGGCCGGGGCGACAATGTGGGCGGGGCGTTCGCCGGAAAGCTGGACGATCATCTCTCCCAGATCGGTTTCAATGGCGTCAATGCCGGCAGTTTCGAGGGCGTGGTTCAGCTCGATCTCTTCGCCCACCATGGTCTTGCTCTTGACCACTTCATGGGCGCCGGCGCTTTTGACAATCTCCTTGACGATGTCGCAGGCCTCTTCCGCTGTCCGGGCCCAGTGGACCTTTCCCCCCTGGCGTTCCACGCTGTCGGCAAACTGGGCAAGATAATCATCCAGGTGATCCATCACCTCGCGCTTTAACTCGCGCGCCCGGTCGCGCAGTGGCTCAAATCCCGGCACCTGCCCGATGGCATGCAGGCGGTGCGAGTAAAGCCGAAGGGTCGAGGAGCGGTAAGCCTCCTGGAGATGGGCGTCGCCCATCGCCTTCTCTGCCCGTTCGTGGATGGCCGCGCTGTGAACTCCTGTTTCGCTCATTCGTGTTTTTCCAGCAATTCCGCCAGGTGCAGAGTCTGGACCGGCAGTTTCTCCCGATGGATGTATCCGGCCAGGTGCATCAGGCACCCGGCATCGTTGGCCACCAGGTATTCCGCTCCGGCATCGGCAGCCGCGCGCAGCTTGTCGCGCGCCATCGCCACCGATACGTCAGGAAACTTCACGGAAAACGTTCCGCCAAAACCACAGCAGACTTTGTTGTCCTGCAGGTCCACCAGTTCCAGACCCCTGACGGCCTTGATCAGTTTGCGCGGCTCCGACTCAACTCCCAACTCGCGCAGGAGATGGCAGGAATCATGGTAGGCGACGCGGTGCGGGAAACTGGCGCCCACATCTTCCGTCTTCATCACCCTCACCAGAAATTCCGAAAACTCGTAAAAGCGGCCCCGCAGCCGCTCGACCTTCTGCAGCAGCTCTGGTTGCTCGGCGAACAGTTCCGGGTAGAAGACCCGGAACATGGTGGAGCAGGAGCCCGAGGGCGCCACAACGTAGTCGGCGTCCTCAAAGAGATCGAGATTGCGCCGGGCAACATCGCGCGCCTCGTCACGGTAGCCGGTGTTGAAGGCCGGCTGGCCGCAGCAGGTCTGCTGGGGGTTGAACGTGACCGTGGCGCCCACACGCCGCAGAATTCTTACAGCCGATTCTCCAACCTGCGGAAAAAACTGGTCGCCCAGGCAGGTGATGAAGAGTGCAACCTTGGGAGAAAGATTTGCCATCAGGAACCGTCATCCTGCAACTTACTGCGCAGAATAGCCTCCGTCCACCATCAGGTGGCTGCCCGTAATGTAGCTCGCCTCGTCGGAGACAAGGAACAGAATGGCGCTGGCCACTTCGCGGGGCTTGCCTGCTCTGCCCACAAAGGTCTTGGCGCCTTCCTGGGCGTCGAATTCTTCAAGCGTCATGCCCACTTTTTCCATGTGCCGATAGGATGCGGCCGTAATGATCGAGCCCGGGCACACGGCATTGACGCGAATCTTGTGGGGCCCCAGGTCCATGGCCATGTTGCGGCACAACTGCACCATGGCAGCCTTGGTGGCGCTGTAGGCGAAAAAGTCGGGCTGGGCCAGAAAGCTGGAAATGGAGCCGAGAATGACAATGGCCCCGCCCTTCTTTTTCATGTGCTCGACGGCGTATTTTGTGACCATTGCGGTCCCAACGACGTTGACGCCGAGAGAATGCCGCCACTCTTCGACCGTAGCTTCAAAACCCTTCAGAACAAACGTAGCGGCGTTATTCACCAGGATGTCGATGGCGCCATAAGTCTTGACGGTTTCGTCAGAGATCTTCTTCGCGTCCTCTTCTCTGGAAATATCCGCCTGGACAAAATGGGCGGCATTTCCCTTTTCGAGAATGGCGCTGACGGTTTCATTGCCACCCCTGGGATCAATGTCAGCGACCACAACCTTGGCTCCCTCTTCCGCCAGAAGTTCCGCCGTCGCACGGCCGATCCCGGAGCCGGCGCCGGTTACGATAGCGACCTTATCTTTGACTCTCATGATTGCTCCATTCTACCGCGCATCATCAACAGCTGGAAACAGTCATTCCCCTCCGAGTGCCACCGGCGGAGTTCTGCCGCCGGGCCCCGGGTGATTCGGAAATGACCAGAAGTGCTCAAAACTAAGGGAATTTCTTCCCCAAGTCAAGCGGCGCGCGCATCATACACCCCGTTGGGGTCTTGACAAACTGGCGCCGAAACCAACATCCTAAAAGATAGTTGGTGTGTGGGGTACCATGGGGCGACACGCGTTCTTTCTGATCTTTGATTGCCTGTTCATCGCCAGCCAGATCTTCTGGTTCAGTGTCATCAGCAAGATCGGCGCAAAACTAATCCATAACCAGAACCTTCGACGCTGGCTTGCCGCAATCGGGGTGGCCGCCTACATCTTCTTGCTTGCCTACAACTTCCTTTCGGCCCGCGACGAAGCAGCCACCAGCCTGACACTGAAAATTGCGCTTCTTCAGGCGCCGGTGCGATGGTGGGCCTTCGGCTCGGTGGGGGGATTTATCCTGGCGCTCCCTTTCGTGCTGACCAATTTCGTCTGGAACCTCATTCACGGGGCGAGGCAAAAGGCGGATCTCCGGGCGAATCCTGACCCTGCCTTCTCAGCGGCCAGGCGGAAGTTCCTTTCGAACACAGCAGTGGCAGCCGGTGCAGTGCCATTAGCCGCCTCCGGCTACGGATTTCTTTTCGGCCGTGTCGAGTTCGAGAAATCATTTGTTCGCATGAAGCTTTCCCGGCTACCCAGGGAATTCCATGGTTTCCGCATCGCCCAGTTGTCCGACTTTCACATCGGGCCGTTCATGACTTCATCCGACATTCGGCACGTGGTTGAGATAACCAATGCGCTGAAGCCGGACCTGATTGTTCTGACTGGGGACTACATCACCTGGGACCCGGACACTCAGGAAGCCGCCGTCGATTCCCTGACCGACCTGAAGTCCCCTTTGGGGATCTACGGGTGCCTCGGGAACCATGAAATGATGACCCACACGGAAGCATCGATCACGGCGCTCTTTGCCCGGCGCGACATCAGGATTCTGAGGCAGGAACGCACCCCCATCCAGGTGGGTAAAGAAAGCCTGAACCTGATCGGCGTGGACTATGAGTTCCGCCGGCACCACGGACCCTACGGCGATCATCTGGTGCGGCAATATCTGGAGGGCGTAAAACCACTGATGAGACCCGACCAGGTCAACATCCTCCTCAGCCACAACCCCAACACCTTCGACCGCGCCGCGCAGATGGGAATCGACTTGAGCCTCTCAGGCCACACCCATGGAGGGCAGATCTCTCTTGACTTTATCAGCCCGGACCTCTCTATCGCCCGCCTGATGACTCCCTACGTGAAAGGCCACTTCCAGAAACCCGGGGGACAGCTCTACGTCAATCGGGGCCTTGGAACCATCGTTGTCCCCATCCGCTTTGACGCCCCGCCGGAAATCACCATGTTTGAGCTGGTGCGGGCGTAGTTCTTTCAAAGTTTCCCGTCATCCTGAAATCGCAAAGCGGAATGCCAGGCTGATGGCCCGCGCCGCCCGTTTGCTCCTCTCAAAATCCATGCAACCCTTCAAGAGGTGTCGCCGGCCGCCGCCATGAAGTCCTTGCCTTTCTGTTCTCGGCCAAAGGCGATGACGATGCCGCCAATGACGATGACGGCGATTTCAAACCCGGCCATGGCCCAACCGTACCCGACACGGTCCCGCAGAGCGTATTCAATGGAATTGGTAGGTGCTGCGATCAGGATTCCCAGGTGGTAGGAGAGCCCGGGCAGAAGACCTCTCACTGAGTCGGGAGACAGCTCGCTGAGATGCGCAGGGATGATTCCCCAGGCGCCCTGCACGCCCATCTGCATCAGGAAGGCGCCAGCCGCCAGAACTCCGATGGAGCCCCCGAACGCCCAGAATGGGATGACCACCAGCGCCAGGCCAAAAGCACCCAGCATGCTGCGTTTGCGGCCCAGACGTTCGGAGAGATAGCCGAACAGGATGGAACCAATAATCGCGCCGATGTTGTAGAGAACGGCAAGGTCTGAAACCGTGGCTGCTTTGATATTATGAGCGGTTTTGAGGAAGTCCGGATAGAGGTCCTGCGTGCCGTGCGAAAGAAACATCATCATGGTCATCATCAGCACCAGGTAAAGAAAACTCTTCCAATGCCGGCCGACCGTCCGAAGAATGGCCCGGACGTCCGGCTCGCGATGCGCGAGCCAGGCCTTGGATTCCGGCACGCCCGCCCGGATGTAGAGAGCCAGCAGGGCAGGCGCCGCCCCGAGAAAAAACATGGCCCGCCATCCCCATATGGGCAGGACGAAACGCGCCGCCACGGCCGCCAGAAGATAACCGACGGGATAACCACTCTGCAGAACCCCGGAGAGAATCCCCCGCCAGCGCCGCGGAACGCTTTCCATGGTCAGTGAGGCGCCGATTCCCCACTCGCCTCCCATCCCCAGGCCGTAGAGAGCCCGCAGAATAATAAAGACGGTAAAGGAAGGCGCAAAACCACAAAGCACTTCGATGACCGAATAAAAGAGCACATTCGCCATGAGGGACTTGCGGCGACCGTAACGGTCAGCTAAAATGCCGAAAATGAAAGCTCCGGCAGTGCGGGTTGCCAGCGTAACCGTCAGAGTCAGAACAATGTCCGTCTTCGAAACCTGGAAACTCGTCGCCAGCGTTCCCACCAGAAAAACCACCACAAAGAAGTCAAAAGCGTCGAGCGTCCAACCCAGAAAACAAGCCAGGACGGTATGCCAGTGCGAGCCGTGGAAGAACAGGCCCTGCGCTCTGCCCGTCTCTGTTGAAGATTGAGCCATCATTGGTCAGCGGATTCCCGGATCAGAAAAATTCCGCAACACCCTTCCGAGCGACAGCGTAGACTTCCCGCCACTCCAGGTTATCGGCCGAAGAACATCCCGGCGGTCAAAAATACTAGGAAGTTCCCGGCGCTGTCAAACGTTGTGTGCGACTCGTGAATGCGCAGGTGTGGCCAGCCACCCAAAACATACTCTCACGGGAGGAGGCACTCTTCTGAACCTCACTGCATGAAAACGATGCTCTTTAATCGGGAAAGTGGCTCCGAGAAGTCGAAGACGTCATCGCTGGAGGGATCATATTTTTCGGTAATGCCCAGGAACCGGGCTTCCGCAGGCTGGGTGGTGGGCATGAGGTACTTGCCCTGCTCAACCTGACCATTCCGCAGCGTCAGAGTGATATTACCATTCTGAAATTCAACCCGGGCAATCTTGGAGAATTCCTGGACGTCCGCAGCGCCCCCGTCCAGCAACAAGGGGAAGGAGGTGATGGCAGGCACGGACACCAGCAAAGAACCGCGGCCGCCGCGAGGATAGTAATCGATATAGGCATCAAAAACCTGCGTGGTCTTGCCGCTGGTGTCCGTCACGCTGGCCGTATAACCGAATTGCCTCCAGAGATTAACAATGCCCTGTCTCTGGGCTGGAGAACTGGTGACAACGGTATAGGGCAGACTTCCCTTCGACAGTTGCACCTTTTCAACCCGCATGTCGGGCAGGTCAAAATGCTTATAAATGATGATCGAAGAATCCTGATGGATCAGGATTGCGCTGCTTTGAATAACGCGCCGGCGACCATCCGCTGTGGCCTGATATATCGTATCAGCCTTCAACGGAATTGCCAGAGCGGCAAGAAAGAGGAGCGGCAATAAAGCCCTTAGCTGTGAATATCTCAACATGAGAAGGGCCCCGCCTTTTTGAAAACGGGGCCCCGTGGACTCCATGGTGGAATGGTACCCGCTGCTACTTCTTCTTTTTGTATTGCGTTGACACCTTGCCCTGCAGCGTTGCGATCATCGCTTTAGCAGCAGCGGCGTTCGGCCCGTTGGGATCCAGCGAGAGATATTCATTGAAAGCCTCGACAGTTCCATCAGGAGCCTTCACTTGGCCGTCCGCCGACATCGTAGCCTTGCCCATGAGCGCCTGCCCTTTCAGGTAGTAGGCTTCGGCGTTCTTGGGATCCAGGCTGATGACCTTGTTAAAAGCCGTCAGAGCATCGTCCATCTTCCCTGCGTTGTACATGATGGCTCCGATGTTGAAGTAGTACCGGCCGGCGTTCGGGGGGTCGAGTTCGGCTGCTTTCTGGAATTGCGCCTGCGCTTCATCCATCTTGCCGGTTGAGGCGTAGACGCTGCCCAGATTGTTGTGCAGAGCGGCATCGTCCGGGGTCAATTGGAGAGCTTTCTGATAAGTTGCGATGGCCTGGTCATTCTCTTTGGCCTTGGAATAGGAATCAGCCAGACGCGCCAGCACAACAGGAAGGTTTTTGTCTTTGGCCAGAGGAAGTGCCTGCTGGAACGCCGCGGCAGCTTCCTTGTATTGCCCCTGATTGTACAAAGTGTTGCCCTGTTCAAAATACTCCTTGAGTCCCTTGAACTGCTTTTCATCCTTCGCCGCCTCCGCAGCCTGCTTGGCCATTTCAGGATTCTTCTTCATCTCCTCCTGGTGCTGCTGCTTCTGCTGGGCCATTTCTTTCGGAAGATTAAAGTCGACTTCGACAGGCTCACCCAGTCCGACATGCTTTTCGATGTAGTAAAGGGTCTGCCCGGTGGGACTCTGCAATGTGATCTTGTAATTTCCAATGGGCAGGCCAATGTAAACAAACTCGCCCTTCTTGCTCGTCTTGGTCTTATAACTTCCTTTAATGTCCAGCCGGTCAACCACAATGATGCATTTGGCACACGGCTGGCCATCCTGCTGAATGGCCTTTCCCTCTACACCGCCGGTCTGAGCATAGGCTGGCGCCACCACCCCCAACGCTGCGAAAGCAAAAATGATTCCCAAAACCTTCCGCGCTGACAGAAACTTCATTTGAACCTCCTCACCTTAATACTGCCCAAAATTTATTGTAGCTTTAACCTTTTCGCCGCTCAACCCAATCCTTGCCATTGATTCGCTGGAAAGCATCAACTCACACGGGACGACTGCGGAGTGTAACGCGGACGGGCAGCATAGGCAATAGGGTCTTCAAGGCTCGCTTCCTGAAAAGCCCGCAGGCGCAGGGCGCAACTGTCACAGACCCCGCATGCCACATCCTCCCTCTGGTAGCACGACCACGTCAGCTGAAGAGGAGCTGCAAGTTCCATCCCCCTTTGCACAATCTCACTCTTGCGCATGCGGATCACCGGGGTCACGATTTCGATCCGGGTTTCCGGCCTGGTTCCAACGTCAATGACACGGTTGAAGGCCTCGTAGTACTCGGGCCGGCAATCCGGGTACCCGGAACTATCCTCCGCCACCGCGCCTATAAAGATCTTGCTGGCGCCAAGGATCTCGCCCCAGGAAACGGCCACGGAAAGAAAATGCGCGTTGCGGAAGGGCACGTAACTCGAGGGGATGTCCTGGCGCTCCAGGTTCGCAGCCTCAACAGGGATGTTCGGATCGGTAAGGCTTGACCCGCCGATCTCGCGAAGGTGGTCCAGCCGGCAAACGCGCCGCTGCTCAGCCTGATAGAAGTCGGCCAGCGCGTTGAAAGCCTGCAGTTCCCTGCCCTCGGTCCGCTGGCCGTACGCCACATGCAGCAGGGCCAGCCGATAGTCTCGACTCGCCATCGCAGCGGTTACGCAACTGTCCAGACCACCACTGACCAGAACCACTGCCAGGGGCCGCCGGTCAGATATGGGTTTGTCCTTCATCAAAACTCTTGCTCCTTGCATCTCAGCCAGCCAGTCCACTCTCTCGCCGGCCCTGTGGAAGTTCAACCTTAGACACCCCGGGTTTCAGGGTCCCAGATAAATTTGTGGACCTGCAGCCCCACCCGTACCTGCAGGTTGTCGCGCAGAATCCACTTGGCAAGCTGGAGCGGCGGCAACTGGCCGAAGACGGGCGAAAAGATAATCTCATCCACAAGGCCGGCCAGCCTATGCTTCTCCATAAAATCACGGGCGTAGAGATAATCCCTCTCATCCAGCACCACAAACTTGACCTGGTCCTTGCGTTCCAGAACGTCAAGGTTCGCCGGATTAAACTTTCCGCTCTCTCCACTGCCCGGGCATTTGACGTCCACGATCTTAACCACGGGCCGGGCAAGGTCTCCTACAAAACGCTCGCCGCTGGTTTCAATCAGGACGCGGTAGCCTTCAGCCAGCAGGCTGTCAGCAAGCCCCACCGTCTCCTTCTGAAGCAGCGGTTCGCCTCCGGTCAATTCCACCATTTTCCCGCCCAGTTTCCGCACCCGGTCGAGGACCTGTTCCGGAGCCAACTTCTCTCCTCCGTGAAAAGCATAGGCCGTGTCACACCAGTGGCAGCGGAGATTGCATCCGGTGAGACGAACAAACACGCAGGGAAGGCCCGCAAAAGAGGATTCACCCTGGATAGATTTGAAAATTTCGGTTATGACCATCGGACTGAACAGTAACTCACCCTTCATCTTACCCGATTTTTGCCCGCCTGCGCAGGCTGTCAATCGCTCAGGCATGAGGTCGAATTCAGATTTCAGGCTTGAAGAATGGTTTGCAGCGGGCAAACGAGCCTCCGGCGGGTCCCGTTAAGAATGCAGGCGATTGCCGCCCTTATCGCGGTGGCGGAGCAGTCGAGGGCGGCGTCGGCTTGCCGTCAATGGTGAAAGGCTCCATCAGCTCGGTACGCGTACCATCAGGATCAAAAAAGTTGGCCTGGCGCTGCCGGTTATGGCCCACGTGGATTTCTATCTTGCGCGTGTAGTTCAAAGCAGCGGCGCGGGACCGTAGGGTGGCCACAGCCTTGGCGATGTCCTGCGTCTTCAATGAAAAGTGGTTTGCACCACCGCGCCTGTCCTCCGCGGGCAGCTGTTTGTAGAGCATCAACTCAACGTAATCCTTGCCGGTTGGCACGCGCAGGTCAACCCAGCTCAGCGTGACTCCATCGGAGCTGCCGCGCCAGAATTCCTTGAAACCCAGAATATCGCCGTAAAACTCCCTGGAACGGTCGAGCTCTTCCACCGTGAACCCAATGTGCATGATCTGGTCGGAAATGCGGGTGGCCGGCATGTCCCTGCCCCGGTGCTTCATGGCCCAGCCGTCGGGCTGATATTCAACAAACTCCACGGTGTGGCCGTCGGGATCCTTCACCGTAAAATTCTTGTCCCCCGTTCTTCCTTTGTTGACTTTGGCCGGCGCCTGGACACCTCGAGAGATCAGGTAGCGCCTCAACTGGTCAGCGTTATCAGTATAGAAAGCGATGTGGTTCAGCATCCCGTCGCCCCTGGGCGGCTCAGCAAAAAGTTCCAGGTACTGGTAGTCATTGATTTTAATGAAAGCGATCCGGACCGTTCCGTCGTCATTCTTCAGGTCATAAGGTTCGGCGAAACCAAGAAAATCCTTGTAGTAGGCCAGTGTCGCGGGAAGGTCGCTCACGTAAAAGGCCATATGAGCAATACCCAGAATTTTCGGCCGTTTCACCGCAGCTTGAGCACAGGGTGACGTAGCAGCGATGAAGCATGCCAGCAGCCATAGAAGTCTAATTTTCATCACCACCTCCCACGGATTTTCTCCGCTCCCATCGCCGGGTTCGGCATATCCTACCCCGAATTAAGGTCCCGGTCATCCGTTTGTTGCCAGGCGGATCCTGCCGAGGGGAATATACATCCGCCGGCATTTGCGCGCAAGATTTCACAGTAAGGGGCTGGTCCACACAAAAAGCCAAAGCCGCCATTGGTCAACGATTGAGCAAAGCAGTCCCACCGCGTTATAGTTAATATCGCCGGTGGGGCAAACGGGAACGGGATGGAATTTTCCCTCAGAAAGCCCTGCGCACTATGGGGAGAAACCAGTTGACTAAAAAAGTATCGCGCCGCGAATTATTGAAGGGGATGGGGACGGCAGGACTGGGCGCATGGCTCGCCCTGCGGCCTGACACAACGGCGCTGCGGGCAGCAGCCCAGGCTCCGGAGGGCGGAATTCCCGTCACCTTTACGGATGTCCGCGAGGCGGCGGGTATCACGTTCAAACAGGATGGAACAGGAAGTACGGAGAAGTACTACCTCGAAACCATGGGAACAGGCGTGGGCTGGATTGACTACGACCAGGACGGCCTGCTGGACCTCTATTTCGTTCAGTCAGCCGCCACCAAAGTCTATACCCCTCCGAGCCCTCTGCGCTCCGCGCTTTACCATAACAACGGCGACGGAACCTTTACCGACGTTACAGAGAAAGCCGGAGTGGGCGGGGAGGGCCATTACGGCCAGGGTGTTTGCGTCGGCGATTACGATAATGACGGCTTTCCCGACCTTTACGTCACGCGTTACGGCAGCGCGATTCTCTACCACAACAACGGCAACGGAACTTTTACCAACGTCACCGATAAAGCAGGAGTGGCCGACAAGGGAGGCTGGTCCACCAGCGCCGCGTGGATTGACTATGACAAGGACGGCTGGCTCGACCTGGTGGTCTGCAATTACATTGAGTGGTCGCCCGAGAACAACATCTGGTGCGGCGAACATCGGGCCGGATATCGCGCCTACTGCCATCCCGACAATTACCGCGGCCAGCATCTCAAGCTTTACCACAATAACCACGACGGAACTTTTACCGACGTCAGCAAGCAGTCGGGCATCGGGATTCCGGAAGCCAAGGGCATGGGCGTTGTCACCGCAGACTTCAACAACGACGGATGGCCGGACATCGCCATTGCCAATGACACCTGGCCGAATTTCCTTTTTATCAATCAGCACGACGGAACCTTCAAAGACGTCTCATTCATTTCCGGAGTGGCCGCAAGCGCCGACGGCAAATATGAAGCCGGCATGGGTATCGATGCGGCTGACGTCGACGGCGACGGATGGATGGATATCTACATCACGCACCTCGACTTTGAACTCGACCGCCTCTACCACAACAATCATGACGGGACTTTTGATGACGTCACGTACCAGTGTGGAATCGGCAACAGCGCCACCTTTATGAGTGGAGTGGCCGCCATCTTTGCGGATTACGACAACGACGGGTGGACCGACATCATGCAGGTGAACGGCGCCATGCTCGACAACATCAGCCTCTACCACTCGGAAGTTGCCTACAAGGAGCCTAAGCTGATGTTCCGCAATCTCGGCAAAGGCAAATTTGCCAAAGTGTCCAAAGAACTCGGCCCCGGATTCATGCGTCCAGTCGCGGGGCGAGGCCTTGCCGCTGCGGACTTTGACAACGACGGCGACATCGATTTCGCCATCAACGTGCGCGGAGATTACCCCGAACTGCTGCGAAACGACGGCGGCAACGCCAACAACTGGCTGACCGTCCACCTGGTGGGGACCAAGTCAAACCGTGACGGCCTGGGAAGCGTTCTGAAACTGACGTCCGAAGGCTTCACGCAGGTCAAGCAGTCCAAAGGTGGGATGAGCTATATGTCAGCAAGTGACCCGCGCATTCACTTTGGCCTCGGCAAACGCAAGACCATCGAGTCGCTCCAGATCACGTGGCCGAGCGGGCAGGTGGACAACCTCTCCAAAGTTCCGACCAACCAGATCATTACCGTCAAGGAAGGTACGGGCATCATTCCCAAGAAATTCCCTCGTATCGCCTGGAAATGATTCGCGGCGCCAGGCGTTGGCCGTACGGCGATGCAAGCAGGCACGCGCTTCTCAGGAGACGGCCCTTAACTGAATCAAATGATCTGGACCTCGCAGTTGGTCACCATAGACTTGAACTTCTTCGCGTCGTCGTCGGTCCCAACGATGGCCCCATAGTGCATGGGCACAGCAATTTTAGGATTAATGGTCTGCGCCGCCTTGGCCGCTTCGTCCACCGTCATCACGTAGGTGCCCGATACCGGCAACAACGCAATTTCGCACTGGATGGATTTCATTTCCGGAATGAAGTCTGTGTCGCCGGCATAATAGACGCGTGTTCCGTCCATTTCAAACACAAAACCCACACCCTGCGCTTCCTTTGGGTGAAAGGGCTTCCCGGGTTCCCGAAATTTGTTGATGTTGTAGGCAGGGACCGCTTCAATCGCCACCCCGCCAACGATCTGTTTCTTGCCCGGCTCGATGAAATGCTTTTCCTTCGATTTCACATTTTGCAGGCCTTCCTTGCACGCCGGGCTCGCAACGATGGTTGTCTCAGGCGTGCAGACCTTTTTGAGATCGTCCGGACTGAGGTGATCAAAGTGTTCATGGCTCAAGAGAACAATGTCCGCCGGGTCCTCCCTGGCTATCTTGAAAGGGTCCGTATAAATCACCCTCGACCCCGCCACCCTGAAAGTGTCATGGGCGATTCGCGTGAATTCGAGATTTAGAATCTTCATTGCAAACCCTCCTATGCAAGATGCCGGCGATTGCTTGCCCGCCATGCCCATTTGTAAGAACTGAACAAACTAGGATATCAAAAAATGGCGCTGTCGACTTTGAGCAGGGAGGATCATTCGTAAAAGGTTGCTTCAAAACACAGGATGGGCAGCTTTATACCGGTCCGGCAGCAGTATCCGGGTACACCCATTAGAACATTCTAATGGCCTCTGAGCCGGGCCTTGCCGACTAGTGAAGTTAGAGGAACTGATTGGCGGCTCAGCCCGTGAGGAGCCGCCAATGCCGGACAGAGGCGAGCGGATGGGAAACAGCGGAAAACATGTGGCGTGCGCGTTTCTGATGGGACTGGTTTTCGTGGCAATCTCGCCCGCCCGGGGACAGGAGTCCCGGACGGTTCCATCACTTGGCGAATTCGCACGCCAGTTGAAGGCCGGGCGCCAAAAGGGAAATCAGCACCCAGTGCCCCTATATACCAACGACAACCTGCCTTCCCATGGGTCGCTGGGCATCGCATCGGTCAGGCTCGAAAATGGCGCGAAAGAGAGGGCGCAAGCCAAAGGGGAAAGTGTTGCCCAGACTGCTGCGCCCGAGGAACACGGCGAAAAGTATTTTCGTTCAAAGGCCGACAAGATCCGGTCGCAAATGGAATTCCACCAGCGCCAGCTCGCCGTCTTGAAGCAGCAACTGGGGCTCGCAAAAATGGAATACTACCCCGATCCGCAGAAAACTCTGGAGCAGGAAAGCACACCGGCTTTCCAGACGGACCTGGACAAGTTACGCGCCAAAATCGCAAACGCAGAAAAGGCGGTTGCCGACGATCAAAAGGCTATGGACGACCTGCAGCAAGAGCTTCGCCGCGACGGTGGCAATCCCGGCTGGATTCGCTAATGGAATTCTCGACCCGCACGCTTGATCCTCGGCTTCGACCCGCAACAACTGCCATCACCCAGACCCTGCGTTCGAAGTTCTCACCGGTCCTTCTGGGCGTCCTGCTCGTTTCCATTGCTGCGGCAACTCCCGCCCAGTCCCTTGGCGAAATTGCGCGGCAGTACCGCAAGGAGCAAGAAGCCAAGCTGAAGAAGGGCGAGGTGCCCGTCAAAGTTTTTACCAACGATGACATCGCCAGAACGCCGCCCATCGCAATCCTGAAGTCCTCAATGCAGACGCCATCTTCGCCTGAATCGAAACCGTCCGGGCCGTCCCAGCCGCCCGAAGCAGCCGTCAGTGGAACGCCGACAGGCGCACCTCCTCCGGCCTCTGACAAGGCAATAAGCCGCGAGGAGTCCAAAGAGTACTGGCAGGCAAGGTTCAGGGCCGCGCGCGATCGTCTGGCCCACGCCATAGAAGAACAGAAGCTGCTGGAAGAAGAACTTCACCTTCTGCAGATTCAGCAGGCAAGAGAACTGGACCCTGACCGCTCAAGAAAATTGAATGGCCGGATTGACTCAGCAACTGTGGAACTTGAAGCGAAACGCACCGAAACAGATAAGGCCAGGCAGGCGATGGAAAAGATCGAGGAGGAATTCAAAGACAGCGGCGCCCCGCAGGACTGGGTTCCGGAAGATATAACAGCCGATTAATCAGCCCCTGGACCGACCTAACCCTTCTCTCCCAGATGGAGGGCCGCCACACCACCGGTAAAATTCCTGTAGCGCACCCCGCTGAAACCTTCCTCGCGAAGGAGGTCTGAAAGGGCTTCCTGGTCCGGAAAGCGCGACACTGATTCGGGAAGATACTGATAGGGGCCTTCGACTCCGGAAATCCACGCACCCAGCCGGGGAAGCACTTGTCGAAAATAGGCACGGAACAACGGACCCAAAACAGGCCAGGTGACGTGCGAAAACTCCAGGATCGCCACCATGCCGCCCGGCCTTAACACCCGCTGCATTTCCTGAATCCCGCGCCTGTAGTTCACAAGATTGCGAAAGCCAAAAGCAATGGTGACGGCGTCGAGTGACGCGTCACGGAAAGGCAGTCGCAGCGTATCAGCCTCCAGGAAGGTCGTATTTCGACCCAGGCTCAACGATTTTTCCCGGGCACGCTGCAGCATGGGATGACAGAAATCGGTCCCCAGCACTCTACCCGCAGAAGCCCGCCTCAGAGCCAGCGCCAGATCTCCGGTCCCACAGCAAAGATCGGCCACCAACGACGATGGATTGGACAGCACAGGCTTAAGCGACCTGACGGTTGCGCGCCGCCACCGGATATCAACCCCGGCAGAGAGAAGGTGGTTCAGCAGGTCGTAACGTGGCGCTACAGTCGCAAACATGCTCCGCACTGCGGAAGCGGTTGCCCGCTCGTCCACACCCTTGCCCACGGTTGTGCCTTCAATGGCCATCGACTTCACCTTAACCACACGCCTCCGACTGCTGCACGCTGCGAAGCGCTTCCGTCGCCGCCTCGATTGGAACATTGCACACAACGCTGACCTTGCCGATCTTCTCCGGAACCACCCAATGGATCTGGCCTGCCACGGCCTTCTTGTCCCGCGGGAAGAGCTTCCGGATTTTCCCCGGCGACAAGTCACGGATGGAAGGCAGCGGCCCGATCCTCCACACCAGGGATGAAATCCTTTGGGCCTCGCTTACGTCCAGCATGTTCAGGAGTGCTCCCAGCCTCACCGCGCAAAGCAGACCCCAACCGACCGCCTCGCCGTGGAGAAACCGCCGGTACCCCGTAGCTTCTTCCAGCGCATGGCCAAAAGTGTGGCCCAGGTTCAAGAGCCGGCGCAGGTCAGTTTCATGCTCGTCACGATTGACGATATCCACTTTCACCTGTGCGGCGCGCACCAGCAGCGTGTCCAGCGTCCCGTCCAGCCCGGGGCGCAGCCTGCCGGCGGCCTTCTCCATCAGGGAAAACAATGATGGCCCGGAAAGCACCGCATGCTTGGCAACTTCATAGAAGCCGGAAAGGTACGCCCTCGGAGGAAGGGATTTCAACACCACGGGGTCAGCCAGCACCAGGCGCGGCGGCGCAAAGGTGCCAATCAGGTTTTTCATCTCGCCAACATTGACGGCGGTCTTGCCGCCGATTGCGCTGTCAACCTGGGCCACCACCGTGGTCGGCACCTGGACATAGTCGATCCCCCGCATGTAAGTGGAAGCAACGAATCCTCCCAGGTCTCCCACAACGCCCCCGCCGAAGGCGATGAGAAGAGAGCGCCGGTCCGCCCTTTTCTTCAGCAGTCTCGCAGCCACCTGTTCCGCCATTTTGATGCTCTTCGAGTTTTCGCCCGAAGGCACAAATATCTCAGTGGGAGCGATCAGCCCGCTGGCTTTCAGGAAGTTCGTTCCCCAGCGTTTCCAAAGGGCACGTTCCGTTAATAAGAAGATGGAAGAATATCCCCGGTGCGGAAAGCGCTGAAAACCGCTCCACGCGCCCCTCCCGGCCACAACCTGATATTCAAAATCGCGGGATTTTACCCGAAGTCGTCGCATGCGTTTCTGATCAGTCCTCTCTTGAGTGTAAACGAAAACACATAGCATACCACCGGAATCCAGGCTGGTTCCCGTGCGACGGCGACAGACGGGCTACATATTGCGGGGTTACCCGGCGCCGCGTATGATGGTGATAGTCCCTATGAGCGAGAAAAACGAGCACGTCGATTACCTGATCCTTGGCGCCGGCATCGCCGGACTGCGCGCTGCGATCGAACTGGCCGGCGCCGCCCGCGTCCTGGTCCTGACCAAAGGCGAGATCTACGAATCGAGCACCGAACACGCACAGGGAGGCATTGCCGCTGCGCTTGCCGAAGATGACGAAGTTCACCTCCATCTTCAGGATACCCTGCAGGCCGGCGACGGCTTGTGCCGTGAAGAAGCCGTGAAGATCCTGGTGGAACAGGGGCCGCGTGAAATCAAAAAGCTGATCGACTGGGGCATGGAGTTCGACCGCGAAGGGACCAAACTGGCCTTTACGCGCGAAGGAGCTCACAGCCGCTCCCGAGTTCTGCACGCTCACGGAGATTCGACCGGCGCCCAGATTCTGCGGGCGCTGATGGTGAAAGTCAAAACGCTCCCCCACATTGAAATCCGCCCACACACCTTTGTGACCGACCTCCTGCTGGACGGAGCGAAGGTTGCGGGTGTCCGCTATATCGACGCAAAGGGCCCGCGCCTGCGGACGATTGAAGCCAATGGCGTGGTGCTGGCAACCGGCGGCATGGGGCAGGTCTACAAAGAAACCACAAACCCCGAGGTTGCCTGCGGTGACGGGGTTGCCATTGCCTACCGCTCCGGCGCGCTCTTGAGCGATCTGGAATTCATCCAGTTTCATCCCACTGCCCTCTACGCAAAAGGCGCTCCGCGGTTCCTGCTTTCCGAGGCGTTGCGGGGCGAGGGCGCCGTTCTGAGAAATATCGACTTGCATCGTTTTATGCCTCATTACCACGAGGCCGGCGAGCTTGCGCCCAGGGACATCGTCTCCCGCGCCATCGTCATGGAGATGCGCAAGACCGGATCAGAATTCGTTTACCTCGACCTCACCGCCCTGAAGCAAGATCACGTCAAGAGCCGCTTTCCCAGGATCTATGCCACCTGCCTGCAATACGGCCTGGACATTACCACCGATTTTCTGCCAGTCCGTCCTGCGGCCCACTACGCCATGGGCGGAGTCGCCACCGATCTCAACGGCAACACCTCGCTTGCGGGCCTGTACGCGGCCGGCGAAGTGGCTTCGACAGGAGTCCACGGCGCCAATCGCCTGGCCAGCAATTCCCTGCTGGAAGGGCTGGTGTTCGGAGCGCGTGCCGGCGCGACCGCCCACAGACATTCCTGCCATTCGCACTCCAAGACTACCGACGCAAAGCCCAAGGTGGGCGAATCCAGGGACAACCCCCATGCAGACAGCCCTGCAACGGCCGCCGACGCTGATACCCCACAGGTTGTGAATAGCCTTCGTGGAATTTTGTGGGAAAAGGTCGGAATCATCCGAGAGCATGCAGACTTGATAGAAGCCGTTGGCCAGCTTGAAGAACTCACCATTCCGGAACCGGTCCCGCTGGACCGGCCATGCCACGAAGCCCGGAACATGCTGACCCTCGCACGCCTGATCGCCTCCTCCGCTCTGGCTCGCAGAGAGAGCCGCGGAGCCCACTATCGTACCGATATGCCGTTCAGGGACGATTCAACGCCTCCCCTCCACTCCTTCGTAAAGAAAGATTCTGCGCTCATCTTTTCCCAGGACCTGCCGGCTGATTTCAGCGGAAAATCAGCAGCTACCCACCAGTAACGCCAACCTCGACGCCCACCGGGAAACAGTTTGCGACATTGGGCGGCAGCAGCCTGAGTCCGAGGAAGCATTTCCCAAGCAAGGCCGGGATAACTGTTATTGGACGTGAGGGGAATTTTCAAGCTGGTTGAGCGTCGCTTTAACCACGCGGCCCACAATGGTCAGGCTGGAAGGGCTGCAGTGCTGGATCACATCCTGCGCCGTGTGCCAGTAACTGTTGTCTGGCCCATAATCAAAATCAATGATGTCGACAGAGGAGACACCGGCGCTGACAAAAGGAATGTGGTCATCGGTAACCGCGGTGGGCTGGCGCAGAAAATATTTTGAATAACCCAGCTTGTCCGCCTCTCGGAAAACCAGCTTGTTCAGCCACTCCGTGGAATACTGGTCCCAGTGGATATCCAGGTGCGCATCCCCGATCATGTCGACAAGGATCATGGCCTGGATCCGGCTCAACTCGCCGTCCGCCGTCATCTTCTGGACAAAGTGCCGGCTGCCGTAAGTGTTATCATCACCCGCCCATTGCTGCCGGATGGCTTCCTCGCCGTCGAAAAACACGATCCAGTAGGTCAGCTTGTGCCGCGTCTGCTGCAACTCGCGGGCCATTTCCAGCAGAAACGCGGCGCTCGATCCACCGTCGTTGGCGCCGACAAAGCGGAAGGAATTCTCCAGCTTGGTATCATAGTGGCCGGCAATCATGATGATGTGCCTGGGTTCACTGCCGGGAATCTCGGCGATAAGATTCACCATGGGAATATTCCCGTCGGGAGTGGCCCCGACAAATTCGTCCTTCACCACTTTGCAGCCTGCTTTCTCCAGTTGCCCGACGATCCAGGCGCGGGAGGCCTGCAACGTTTTGGAGCCGGGGGGCCGGGGGCCGAAGGACACCAGGTGCTGGAGGTCCGCAAAAGCGCGCCCGCCGTTGAAGGCATCGGCGTCCGCAGCCCGTGCCTTCGGACCGTTTACCAGAGAGGCCAGCAGAAACATGAACAGAAACAGCAGGGAGGGAAGCTTGCCGCCGCTAAGTCTTCGCATGCCGCTTTTTCCAGTTTTTCCGGTAATAGACGAGCCATGAAAGACCAATACTGACGATGTAAAGGCCAACCAGCGGCATCCAGAACATGAACAGCGTGGTCCAGTCCGGCGTGGGGGCCAGTGCGGCCGCCACAACCGCCGTGATGATGACCGCGTAGCGGATATTCTTGATCAGGAATTTGGGTGTGACAATTCCGAAAATTGAAAGCAGAAGGATGACAACCGGCAACTCAAAGACCACGCCGACGCCCAGGATGATGGTCAGCGCCAGGCCCCAGTACTCATGAATCGTGATCATGGGGGTGAAGCGGTTGCCGAATTCCAGCAGAAACCTGAGGGCCGCCGGGAAAGCAAACCGGTAGGCAAAAAATCCGCCCGTAAAAAACAGCCCGGATGTCAGTCCCACAAACGGCCAGATATATTTCTTCTCGTGGCGATAAAGGCCGGGAGAAATGAACAGCCACAACTGGAGCAGAATATAGGGCGAAGCCAGAAAGATACCGCCCACAATGGAAAGCTTGATGTACAGATTGAAAGGATCGACGGGGTTGGTATAAACCAGCTTATTCGCCATGTGCAGACTTTGAAGAGTGTCTGTCAGCGGCTTGGCCAGGAGGCCGTAGATCTTATCGGAAAAATAGAAACAGACTAAGAAGCCGACGAAAACGGAGACGGCGCTGTGGACCAGCCTCTTCCGAAGTTCCTCAAGGTGCTCGAGGAACGACATCTGCCTGCCGCTGGAATCGTCATCCTCGGGGCCGTGGTTCGGGTTCTTGCTGGGGGGATTCTGAATAGTCGTAGCCATACTCGGGAGCCTGCTCCAGATCGCCCTCGGACTGATGGCTCAGCTTGGTCTCAGCCTCTTCAGACTGGTCGCTCACTGTTGTCTCTTCAGACTGTGCGCTCAGTTCGTGCGTCTCTTCCGGGTGTTCGTTGAAGCCTTCCTCTTCCGTTTCGTTATAGGGATGCGTCTCGTGTTCAGGGTACCCGTGCTCAGAGTACTCGTGTTCAGAGTAATCGTGTTCCGGGTAACTGACGTCCTCGTCCTTGCGGTCCAGATTTCGAATTTCCTCTTCCAGCGAGCTTTTCAGCTCGTTGGAAGCGCGTCGCAGCTCTCCCATTCCCTTGCCGAGCACGCGCGCAATCTCCGGCAACTTCTTCGGCCCGAAAAGAAGAAAGGCAATGAATAAAATAAACCCGACTTCAGTGAAACCGCCGCTGAACAAGACGTACCTCTCTTTTGCATGATAGGTGACGCTCCCCTGCTTGTCAAGCAAGTGTGGCGCTTCAGAACAGGGGCCCCGCAACCCCCTGCGCAAAACCAAGTGTCACTGTTTTCCACTTGATTCCGCCACCCACTTCGCCGATGCTCCACTCGCAAATTGATGGCCCGGCGTTGTGGCACTTACGGCTGATTCTTCCGTTCCCCCGCCGCGATCTCGCGCATGAGCAGCCGTCAGACGGCGGCCGCAGCGAAAGCTGCCGGAACAGCGGAAAGAAGGGACGACACCCATGGGTATCTGAGGCCGGAGCCGGACGTCGTAACCTGGAATACTACGTATTCGATAGCTATGGTCATGGCCGCCCACGATAAACCAAAGCGAAGAAGCGACTGGTGGAATTAAGCGAATTTGAAGAGAATGTTCGAGGCCGCAATTCTCTTTCTAAAGAGTGGCTCTGCCATCCTTCGCTCCTCCTTAACACAAAATCACCGCAGATGGCACATCTGTTCGCTCAATACTAAGGTGTGTGCTACCACGCCAGCCGAGGGTCCATTCGTGGCCACTCCAGGGCCTTCGCCTCTGCAATCGCAGGCTGTGCCAGACGGCGTTCCGCGCGCGGCAGAAAAGCCAGCCAGCTAGCCCTACGGGTGGGCATGCGGCCCGGGTCTGCGAACTTTCGCCGTTATGTATTTTCAATAACATGGCCAGGTTCGTTTTAGGTTCGTTTTAGGTTCGTTTTTTCCACAGGAACGTATTTACAACAACTTCTCAGCTTCGTTTTTAGGTTCGTTTAGGTTCGTTTTTGGGCGCCGATCCTTTATTTTCAACAACCTCTCAGCTTCGTTTTTCAAAATAACATCTTTTTTTGTCCCATTTGTCCCAAAAAGCCAGAACACTAGCCTTTCCCATGGCGGGCAACCTGCCTGCCGACGCTGCAGGTCCGGCCTGCCCATCACCCCCGGACATCGGGGCCGAATAACGGATCCAGCCCGGCATAAACCGCCCTTGCCCCGCCCCGCAGCCACACCCGCAAGGCTACCATACTAGGCCACGGCTGTCAAGCAAATTCTGCGGGACAGCGCACGCTTCGCCAACCCCGCGGTGTATGCGCCACGCGCGACGCCGATGGATTGGGGGACACGCCACCTGCCGGTCGGTAGTGTCCTAATTTGGATTCTCCTTAATCAGTCTGTGGCATTCAATTTGCTCCGAATCCATTCTGAGAGGGTCATGCTTTTTGCGGACGCGGCGTTTGAGAACTTTTCAACTTCGTCCTCTGACAAACGCACGGGGACGATTTTGGCCCTGGCTTTCCCCTTTGGTAGCGGTGGCCTGCCGGGCTTTCTAGATTTCTGGTTCTGATTCAAGGCTTCTAAACTCCTGGATTATTGCCGCTCTGACGGCAAGAGCGGCAGATGTCACAGGCCCCTCATGCAGAACCGTAATGTGTCTGCGCTGTCTTTGCGGATCATCTGTATCGTGCGCCCAAGCGTATACCTTGGGCGCATTTGGATGGTCGTGCAATTGAAACACCTCTACGACACCCTCCCACACAGTCTTTCCTTGAAATATTTCCTTCACGGGTACGCTCTCGATGTGTGTTGACTCGACGCCGTGTAATTGGCGTATTACGTCTTGTAGCTCGGTAATATAGCTCACGCCGCATCCACCAAATCTTTGACTGTCCAGAAGTCCCGCTCGATTCCTGCCGCCATCGCAGGAGTACAGCGCAGCGTACTGTGCCGCTTTACGAAATTGTAATAGGCAAAATGAAGGGCAACGGCTGCCTCAAAGTTCTCAAGCTTCTTGCTGAAAGCGTAAGTCAAACGAGTCAAGCGGCGCATGTGAAGGCGGGTAGTTCCATTCAGTCTCTCGATATAACTTGTAGAAGCCAACCGCATGTCAGGATGACCGATCACCGGCCGTTTCTCCGTGATAACAATCTCTGAGGGGCTGTATTTCCGCTCGGGGGTTTCATCTCCGCCAGATACATACGTTTTAACAATCTGGGCAAAGTCAACGTCTGCCCCAAAGGACTGCTCTACAGCATCCACATAAGCACGAAGGGCATCGCTTGAAATCTGGACTCGATTCCTGAGCCGTGAAGCCACGTCCCCCACGAAGGCATTAGCTGTGGCAAAATCCCGCTTCCCAACCTTGAACGACGGAACTAGCTTTGTATCGGCATCGATGGCACAAAACGTCCAAACGTCGCCTTTATCGGGGGAATCTTCTGGCGTTACATGTTTTTCCTTTTTGCCAATAAATCCCCAAATTTCATCGAACTGCAAATAGTTACAATCGAGATTGCGCATCTTGGAATCCATCAGGGCAGCGCATCCCTTTCCAACTTGAACGCCGAGGCGCATGATCGTATCGCGATGTACTCCCGTCATGCGTTCGATTGACCGAACGCTTGAGCCTTCCGCTAATGCTGCGGTAATCGTTGCCTGCTTTTCTTTCGGTAGGACGTTTGCCATTGCCGATCTCCTTTCTACGGCAATAAGTGTATTACAATAAGTAAGGCTTGTCAAGCTGTGTTTGTGTGATACATTATATCCATTCGAAAGACCGGGATTGACGATTAAAAAGCACCAATGGATGACCCAGAGACCAATGGCCGCCGAGACAAGCCCGACGACGACAATGGAAAGCCCGATCCAAAAAACTTCATCCATAATGCGAGCACCACGCCAGAGGATAAGTCCCCCTCCGCACCACAAGCAAAAGCCCAGGATCAGAGCCATCCATCCGCCCCATCGGAGGTTTTTAAGGCCATTGCTAGCTGGCTCAATCACTACTGGGATGCTCCAAGGAAGAAATCTAGGTGGACCGAAACAATAACCGTGATATTGACGTTTGTCATAGCCGGGGCGGCCTTCGTATCGGCGTTGATTTTTCAGGGACAACTGACTGAAACGCAAAAAGCAACAGCTTTGGCCGAACTGGATTTCAGACGCGACGAACGGGCTTGGATAGAGTTCAAGTTTTCGGAGGGGAGTATAACTTTTACACTTAACAAGCCATTCCTGGTGCCAACTGAGATTGTAAACACGGGAAAAACTCCTGCGAGAAAGGTTCACGGAAACATCGTGGTTGGGGTTTTCCCCAAAGGCGTTCCGCTTGACTTTTCTTACACTAGGGGACGCACTGCTCACTACGCCATTAGGGCCGGAACCATTTTCCCAAATGGCGGCATCAAGGAGAGCTTTGAAGCCGTGCGGCACGGGAAAAGAGAGGCTAAAGCGATCATCTTTAACGCGTCGCTCAAGAAAAATCTTTGGAGTGCGCAATCCTTCCTTGTCGTCTACGGAAAGATCGAATACTTGGACATATTTGGCAATCTCCACTGGACTAGCTACTGTAGATACGTCCTTCATCCAGAAATGATTAGCCCACAATGCATGGCATATAACGATACCGACAGCGATCCATAGGGCGTTTTTGGAAAGTTGGGCTCTCAAATTAGGACACGCCACCTGCCGGTCCTTCACCTTGACACCCGGCGCCTTAGCCTTTATGGTTGCTCTGGTCTGTGAATTTCCCGGCCTGTAAATCATGATCTGACGCGCCCTGAGAACAACGTCATCTGGGAGAACGCTTACAGATGTTTGCAAAATATAGTGACGGTTCGCAATTGTAGCGCCGCCGTCCCGGCGGCAATTTTCAAGGCCGGCAAGATGCCGGCGCTACGAAGACTCGTCACTGTATGATGCAATCCTCAATAATGGACCGCCCGGCAGCAAAGCAGGAAATCCAACCGGGGAACATTCCGCGAAAGGACCAAAACTCTGTGGAGAGTCGAAAATTATTCCGCACGATTGACCGCCGAAGGTTTCTCGGCCTGTTCCTCCCGGCGGCAGCGGCCGCATTTCTTGTGCGCCAGCCGGAAGCCTATTCATCGCCGTTAGACACACCCGGGGCGAACCGCTGGGGGTTTACGCCCGATCCCGCGCTTCCGAATGTGCTGCTGATTGGGGATTCGATCTCGATCGGCTACACCCTCAATGTGCGCAGGCTGCTGAAGGGCAAAGCCAACGTCTTCCGGCCAATGAACGCCAACGGCACGCCCGCCAACTGCCAGAACACTCACCACGGCCTGGAGCATATTCACAGCTGGCTGGGAAAGACGAAGTGGTCGATCATCCATTTCAACTGGGGATTGTGGGACCTCTGCTACCGCAGCCCGCAATCAACGGGTAACGGGCGTCAAGATAAGTTCCATGGCGTACAGGACGTACCCATCGCCCAGTACCCGAAGAACCTCGAAGAACTCGTGCAGATCCTCAAGCGCACAAAGGCAACCCTCATCTGGACGGCCACGACAGTGGTCCCACCCCATGAGGCCGGCCGGTTTGTGGGCGACGAGGTCAAATACAATCGAGTGGCCGCGGAGGTGATGCGCAGGAACCACATCAGGACCGATGATCTCTATGCCCTGACCAGCAAGTTCCCAGCCAGTAGTTTTCGGGCCCCCGGAAACGTGCATTATACGAATGCGGGATATGAACAAATAGCAGAACAGGTAGCCTCTGCCATTAGCGGCGCTTTGCAGAAAGACCACGCCAATGCGGGGACTACGTGGCACATCGATGCCGATCACCTCATCCACCAACCGTCGGTTTAGAAAGAACCTCGGACCTCAAAACCAGAGGTTCGTGCTACCAGCTCAACTTCGCTGAACGCAGACTTTATAAATCAAAATCTGCGCCAACTGCCAAAAGACCCCTCACCCGCCCCGGCCCTGCGGGGCACCCTCCCCCCAAAGGCGAGGGTTTGAACTTATCTGGTTGGACTGGAATCCCACGGCTCATGCCATGGGGAAAAATCCCTCTTCCTGCAGGAATCGCCTGCTTGACACGCCGATTTCTCCCCGCTATATTTAGGGCTAGCTCCGTACATCATCGAACCCGGACGCCGTTATCAGATCACCGTGAGGTTGTGTCTGGCGATGGAGATGCGTATATTCAGGTCCACGCATAAGCAAATAGCTGCCTCGTTTCTGATGCTGGCGGCAGCAGGACTGGCGCTGCAGAGCCGCCGTGTGCTGGCCGCCAGCCATCCGCAAGCAGGGCTGCTGGTTCGCGGGATATCCATCCACCACGCTCCGGACGGGGCCGTCACCATTGATATCTCTGTTACAGGCTCTGTGCCCTACCGGACAATGCAACTCTCCGGCCCGGACCGGCTTGTGGTGGACCTGCAGGGCGCCCGTGAAGCCGAATTAAAGGATGAATATCCTGCCGAATCCCAGCTCCTCAAACGGGTGCGGGCCAGCCAGTGGAAAAGCGATCCTGCGGTGGTTCGCGTCGTTGCCGACCTGAAAGGCCATCCGTCCGTTAACGTCACGAAGCAGGCTTCGGGAATCCGGATCGAGCTCAAACCCCGGGGCGCGGAACTGGCGCCAAACCACAACTCAGGCGGCAGGCCGGCCGAACAGGCTGCTGACTCGCTGGAGCCTGAAAGGCGGACGGCCCAGGAGGCCCAATCGCCCGGCAAGGCCTTTCAGGTTCACCGATTCAAGGATCTCTCAGCCAGCCTGACCGCTCCCGTGCTGCCTTCCCATGACAAGCTCGTTCCCGTGGCCGACCCTGACCTGGCGCAACCCCGCCGCAAAGAAGCCTCCACCCTTGCGGTGGTATCCGGAATTTCGGTTCTACCGGGCAGCCAGGGTGAAACCACCATCGACATCGCGAGCAGCAAGTCCGTTCCCTATCGAGTCTTCCAGCTTGCCGATCCGTTCCGGCTGGTGATCGATCTGAAAGACGCCCGCGACGCCAGCAGCCAGGACGTCTACCAGGTCGATTCGCCGGTGCTGAAAAGGGTCCGGGTGGGCCAGTGGCGCCCGGGCGACCCTTCGGTGGTTCGGGTGGTGGCTGAGCTGGAGGGATATCCCATTTTTGACGTTCACGCGCAGCAGCCGGGAATCCGCATAGAACTCCGGCCCCGCTATATCCCCGGCGCGCTGATGCGCAACCCGTTCCAGTTTAAGACCGAATCCCCAGGGCCACGAACTGCGCGACCTGTGAAACCATCCAACCAGGCAGTGACGGCAGGCGGCGGCTCAGCGGCGGCCGCACCCGGCGGCGCCTTTTCGGGCCTCAAGGTCATCGGTTTTGTCGACAAAGCGGGTGTCGGCACCCAGGCCGTCATCTCTCACCGATCGAGTGTCTATCTGGTTCCCCAGGGAGGCACGTTCGAAAATGCTTTTACCGTGGTGGCTATTATGCCCGACGCGGTGATTGTCCAGAACCTGGAAACCCGGGAAAAACGCCTGATTGCCTATACTCCCTGACGGTCCCGCCCAAAACCCCTTCGCAGCTTTACTGCACGGTGTGAGCAACACGAGTTGGCGCCAACCGGCCCGCTCACGCCCGCCTGGCGGGGAACTCCGCAGAACTGGTGACCGCCGGCGCCCTCCCGCTAATGCCGAAAGTAGTCCGGCTCATTCCCCGGCTTCCATTTGATGTTGCATCCGATGCTGGGCTTCTGATCATCTGAAACCGGCCGGCCCTCCAGAACGGCATCCATCGCGGCGCGCAGGTCGGTTCCGGTAACAGGGCGGCCGTTGCCCGGACGGCTGTCATCCATCTGGCCCCGGTAGACCAGGCAGTCCACACGGTCAAAGAGATAGAAATCCGGCGTACAGGCGGCGCCATAGGCCCTGGCAACCGTCTGGGTTTCGTCATAAAGGTACGGAAACGGAAAGCTCACCGCCTGGCTCAACTCCGCCATTTTCCCGGGAGAATCATCAGGGTAATGGCTCACGTCGTTGGAGCTGATTCCGACAATTCCAACGCCGCGCCGCTGATATTCCCCGGCGAGTTCGACGAAATGCGGAAGGACGTGCTTCACAAACGGGCAGTGATTGCACAGGAAGACAACCAGCAATGCGGGGGCGTCTTTATAATCCTCGAGGGACACAACCTTGCCTCCGGTATCCGGAAGATTGAACAAGGGAGCCCGGGTGCCCAAAGGAACCATCGTGGAAGGGGTATTCACCATCCATGCCTCCTTAGAATGCGGGATAACAGCCTCGCTCGCCCACATCTGCTGAGCAGGACGAGACTTACTGAAACAGTTCCAGTGTACCAAATTAAACAACTTGTTCATCCCACCCTCCCCTCTGTGCTGGAGATTTCGACCCAGGGTTCAAGTTTCCACCCACAATGCCGAAAGTAAATCTATTGGAAGTCCTTTGCGGTGTTGGAATTGGGAGTCCCCTCTGCCATCGGTCGCGAAGTCCGGGATAGAGAAGAGAAAAGGCCTCTGATTACAGGTCCGGGGAAGGATCGAATCGCCATGGTGGAAGGAACAGGGTCGCCGAAAAGGTTCAACAATGGTGAGATCGCAGGCCCCACCCCCGAAGGCGGTGAAGAATTTCGCCTGCAGCCGGGCGAAAACAACGAGCGGACTGAGAAGGAAATCTACCGGTCGAAAGCGCTTGAGACGCTGGGCATGCTGGCCGGTGGCGTCGCCCATGACTTCAACAATGCGCTGGAGGTCATCCTTGGATTCGCGTCCCTGGCAAGGATGCGGCTGTCAGCGACTGACCCGCTGCACGAGCCCCTCAAAATCATTGAGGAATCGGCCCAGGGCGCCGCGGACCTGGCTCGAAGCCTTCTGGATGTTGCAAAAGACCACCCGGACGCCAAGGGGCCGGTAGACCCGGGTGAGCTGATAGCAGCCGTCATCCATATCATTTCCCGCACGTTCGACCGCAATGTCCGGATCGAGCATCCCCTGGCCTCCCGGTTGCCCTGCATGAAAGGAAGCCGCAGCCGGCTCCAACTGGCGATCCTGAATCTCTGTATCAACGCCCGCGACGCCATGCCGCAGGGCGGAACGCTGGTGATCGAAGGAGCAATGCAAACGTTCGACCCAGGGGACGCCAGGCTCCCCGCGGCGTGCGCGCCGGGCCATTACGTCCGTATCTCCGTTCGTGACACCGGGGAAGGAATACCCGCAGATATTCTGGAAAATGTTTTTGCGCCACTGTTCACCACCAAGGAGCCGGACGGCGGCTCTGGCCTGGGCCTGGCGATGGTGGATCGAATCGTCAGCGAGGCACAAGGTTTTATTGCCGTCACCAGCAAGCCGGGGGAAGGAAGCGAATTTTCGCTTTATCTCCCGGCCGTTTTCGAGCAACCCCCCAAGGCAAAGAATTCTATTGCAGGCCAAATGATGGCCGGCCGGGGCCGTATCCTGGTTGTTGATGATGAACCGCGGGTTCTTCAATTCCTGGAAAAGGGACTGAGCCGCCTGGGTTACGAGGTGGAAACAGCCGAGAGTGGGAGTCAAGCCTGCGAAATCTATTCCAGGAACGGCCACGGCATCAACTGTGTTCTGCTTGACCTGATCATGCCGGGAATGGGCGGGCTGGAAACGTATGCCCGGCTCAAGGCTATCGACCCTGCGGTCAGAGTCATCGTTTCCTCCGGATACAGTTCCGGACGGGTCAGGAGAGAGGCCATGGAAGCCGGGAGTCCGGAGTTCCTGGAAAAGCCCTTCACCCTGGAAGTCCTGTCCCAGGCACTGCAGAAAATCCAACAGAATTGAGCGCCGGCGTGGTCAGAGCGCAAATATGATGGCCAATGTGGACAAACTGCCGGAAGCAATACCGGGCTTGCCACGCGTTCTAGTGGCGGATGACGATCCCGTGTCGCTGCGGATCCTGCAAAGGGCTCTGGAGAAATGGGGACATGACGTCCTGGTCGCCAGAAATGGAACCGAGGCCTGGCAAGTCCTGACCCTACCGGAAGCACCCCCTATGGCCGTCCTCGATTGGATGATGCCTGGAATGGATGGGCCCACCATTTGCCGCAGGGCCAGGGAGGTGCCTTCGACATCACCTCCCTATTTCATTCTTTTGACGGCCCGCGACGGTTACGCCAATATTGTTGCCGGACTCGAAGCCGGGGCCAACGACTACGTGGTCAAACCTTTTCACTACGCGGAGTTGAAGGCGCGCGTCCGGGTGGGAATCCGTGTTCTGGAACTGCAAAGGAGACTGGCCGAAAGAGTGCGGGATCTCGAAACGGCCTTGAAGCAGGTTAAGCAGTTGCGCGGGTTGTTGCCCATCTGCATGTACTGCAAAAAGATCCGCAATGACGGGGACTACTGGCAACAGGTTGAAAACTATATCAGTGATCACACCGAGGCGGAGTTCAGCCATGGGATCTGCCCCGAATGCTACGAAAAATTCGTTAAACCGCAGCTTGGGTAAGAAAATCATGAAGGAACCCTCCGTCCCGTGCTTTCGGAGGCCTCCCCAGTCTTGTCTTCTTCCTGGCCGCCGCCTGCTGCTGGCAGCTGCGGCCATCCTGGCATTGCTCCAACCTGCCGCGCCGTTGTGCCGGGCGAACCGCCATACCCCTCCTGGAGTGGGCGGAGTGGCCTGCCCCATCCCTTGGGCAGCCACCGAACTCTTAAGCGGACTGAAAGACACTGACAAGAGCGCGTACATACCGGTCCTTACGAATATCTTTCCCTGGGTCAAGGCAATAAGCCGGCGGGAAGCGAGTGCGTGGAACTGGCTTCTTGGTGGAGCGGCCATCCTGATATCCATTTTCTTCCTCTGGGCCGAAATCCTCCGGCGGCGAGTCCACAATCAAAACAGCCTGCTGCAGACATGGGCATTGCGTGAGGTGGCGCTCAAAAGAAGATATGAGGAATTGTTTGAGAACGCCAACGACATCGTTTTCACCACCGATCTCGAGGGGAAAGTAACGTCCATCAACAGGGCGACAGAAAGTGTCACGGGATACGGTCGGCAGGAGGTTCTTGGCGAAAATATTCTCAATTTTGTGGCTGCAGAATACCGGGAAGCCGCCGACCTGATGTTCAGACGAAAGCTGCGGGAGGATACCCCAACAACCTACTCCATAGAAATCGTGGCTAAAGATGGGCGCCGGATTCCACTGGAAGTCAACAGCCGTCTGATTTTTGAAGACGGGATACGGGCCGGGGTGCAGGGGATTGCCCGAGACATTTCCGAACGCAAACGGATCGAGATGGAACACCGGGAGGCACAGGAGGCAGCCGAAGCCGCCAACCGGGCAAAAAGCGAATTCCTGGCCAATATGAGCCACGAAATCAGGACACCTCTGAACGGGGTTCTGGGAATGACCGAACTGGCCCTGAGCACCCGGCTGAATGAAGAACAGCGCGAATATCTGACTCTGGCAAAGACCTCAGGAGAAACGCTGCTGACCGTCATCAATGACATCCTGGACTTCTCAAAAATTGAGGCCGGGCGTCTGGATATCAACCCGATCGAATTTGATTTGCGCGATTCCCTTGGCGATACCCTGAAAACGATTTCGCTGCGCGCTCACGAAAAGGGCCTGGAACTGGCCCTGCACGTCGCGCCGGATGTGCCCTACCGCGTGCAGGGCGACCCCTCGCGCCTGCGGCAGATTGTTGTCAATCTGGTCGGCAATGCCATCAAATTCACCGACCAGGGGGAAGTGGTTCTGCGCGTCATGGCGGAATCCCAGACTGAAAACGAGATCATCCTTCACTTCATCGTGGCCGACACGGGAATCGGGATTCCTTCCTCCAAACAGCAGATGATTTTTGCGCCCTTCACCCAGGCCGACAGTTCTGCCACACGTCGATACGGAGGCACCGGCCTGGGCCTCACCATTTCTTTCCAGCTGACCGAACTGATGGGAGGCCGCCTCTGGGTTGAAAGCACAGAAGGAAAAGGCAGCTGCTTCCACTTCACCATTTGCTTCCAGCCCGCCACATCGGAAGTCGAGGATCTTCCACCCTCTGGAAGCATCAACCTGCAGGGATTGCCGACCCTCGTGGTCGATGATAATGCGACGAATCAGCGCCTGCTTGACGAGCTCCTTTCCAACTGGGGAATGAAACCCGCGATGGCCGATGGCGGGTGGACCGGGCTGGCAGCCATGAGGCAGGAAAAGGCGGCAGGAAAACCTTTTGCCCTCGTCCTGATTGACGCCTTGATGCCGGATATGGATGGGTTTACCCTCGCCGAACACATTAAAGAGGACCCAGAACTCTCCCTCGCGACGATCATGATGCTGACTTCCGGCGGACACCGGGGCGATGCCGCCCGCTGCCGCCAGTTGGGAATCGCCGCCTATCTCCACAAGCCCGTCAAAGAGCGAGACCTCCTCCAGGCCGTCCTGCTGGCACTGTCGCCGCGCCGGAGCCGCTCCAGAGACGCCGAACTCATCACCCAGCATACCTTGCGCCAGGAGCGGCGACAGCTCCGAATCCTTCTGACTGAAGATGATATGGTGAATCGCCAGTTGGCTGAACACCTGCTAAAAAAGTTCGGCCATCAGGTCACCTCCGTTTCTGACGGGCGTAAAGCCGTGGAGGCCGTTCGGACATTGGGATTCGACAGCTTTGATGTGGTCCTGATGGACGTCCAGATGCCGGAGATGGACGGCCTCGAAGCAACGGCCGCCATCCGGGCTCTGGAAACAGGGAGCCCGCACCGGCTGCCTATCATCGCCATGACCGCCCACGCGATGAAAGGCGATCGGGCTCGTTTTCTCCAGGCCGGCATGGACGGTTACATTCCCAAACCCGTCCAGATTCTGGAACTGGTCAACGTCATAGAGCAAACCGTGCCGAAATCTCAGGAGGCTGCTCCGGAACACCCGGCAAAACCTGCGCCACAGGAAATCATCGACTGGAAACGGGGGCTCGCATCCGTGGATGGCGACTCCGAGCTCTTCCATGACCTGCTTAGGATATTTGCCAACGAAGCGCCACTGACAATGGGAAAGCTGCGGGCTGCCGTCAAACTCAAAGACCCGGCAGCCATCCGGCTTTCAGCCCACACGCTGAGGGGATCCGTGGCTAATTTTGGAGCTGGCGATGCTGTTCAGGCCGCGTTGAGACTCGAAGCGATGGCAGAGAAGGGAGACATGAGGCAAGTCGCAAAAAGCTTCCGAAATTTGGAACTGGAAATCCAGCGTGTGCTGGACGCAATCGCGACCCTCGAAAGCGAGGTGATCGAATGAAAATTCTGGTCGCTGATGACGATCCCGTCAACCGCCACCTTCTGCAGATCCTCCTCAGCAAATGGGGATACGACGTGTCCGTGACCACCGACGGCGAGGAAGCTTGGCGGGCGCTGCAGAACCCCGGTCACCCCAGAATCGCTATTCTTGACTGGATGATGCCCGGGATGGATGGCGTCCAAGTCTGCGGTAAAATCAGGGCGGACAAGACCCGGGCCCCCATGTATTTGCTTCTCCTGACCGCAAAACAGGCCACTGAAGACGCGAATGGGCGGTTTGAGTCCGTTGCGGACGACTACCTTCCCAAGCCTTATTCCGCCCACGAGCTGAAAGCCCGGCTGCGCACCGCAAGCCGCATCCTTGAACTGGAGGACCAGATTAAAGCGGCCCGTGAAAACCTGCAGGTTGAGACGACCCACGATCCCCTCACGGGATTATGGAACCGCTCGTCCATACTTGAAATTCTTCACCGGGAAATTCATCGTGCCCGCCGGCAGAGCTCTCCCCTGGCTGTGTTCACCATTGACATTGACCATCTCCGAAAGATTAATCACCAGCATGGTCAACTTGCCGGCGACGCCGTCATGCGTGAAGCAGTCCGCAGAATCTGTAGTTCCGTCCGTATCTCCGACTCGGTAGGCCGATACAGCGGAGGGCAGCTTGTCATCGTTTCCCCGGCCTGCGACCGTTCCGGAGCCATGAAGCAGGCCCTCAGGCTCCAGGCAACAATCTCCCAGGAAGAATTCAAAACCTTCAAGGGAAACTTCACCGTAACCATCAGCATGGGAATCGTCGTCAGCAGTAGCGAACATCACGCCCGCGAGCTCATATCGTCGGCTGAGGCCGCCCTGGCAAAAGCCAAGAAGGCCGGCCCCTGCCGTTTTGAACTGGCCTGTCCATAGAAGGGATCCTGGCCGATCCCCGCCCACACGGAACTCCAAAGATTGTCCCCATCATTCTGCGGATGTTTATGATGTCCATAAGCTGATTTGATTGGCCTCGGATATCCTTCCTCCTATAAGCTAAGGCCATGGCGCCCCTGCCGTTGAAAACGTCCCTGCTGGAATTTTGTTCGGGGGAGTTTGACCGCATCAGGGCGGAGTTTGAAGCCACCGGTGACGGCTATTCCGCCGCTCTGGCGCGTGCCCATGTCGTCGACCGCGTTAACCGGGATCTCCATGAGTCCCTCATGACCGCACGGCCCGAACCACCGGACGACTTGTGTGTGGTGGCGCTCGGGGGTTACGGGCGGCAGGAATTGTTCCCTCAATCCGATATCGATCTTCTGTTTGTTTCCAGGCAAAGCTCGACCCTGGCCCGGTACCGCGAGCCCATCGGCCAGTTTGTCCGTTCCCTCTGGGACCTGCGCCTGCGCGCCTCCCAGACCTGCAGGACCCTGGACGATTGCAGCACCCTCCACAGGGATAACCTGGAATTCAATGTTGCGATGGTGGACCTCCGCTACATCGCGGGTTCGGAGGAGATTTTTTCCGAACTTCATGACACCCGAATGCCAGAGCTCCTCGGTAAAGAAGGAAAAACTCTGTTGAACAACCTGATTGAGATGACCCGTCAGCGTCATCACAAGCACTCCGACACCATTTTCCAACTGGAACCGAACATCAAAGAAGTGCCTGGCGGCTTTCGTGATTTTCATGTCGTCCGCTGGCTCAGCCTCATCTCTGAACTGGAATCGACCGGCCAGTGGAAGGCTCCCGAAAACTTGCTCCCTGCGCGTTCAGCAGGGGCCGCCGATCGGGCTTTCCAATTTCTTGCTGCAACCCGCTGCTTCCTCCATTACCGCAAGGAGCGCGACGATAATCGCCTGAGTTATGAACTGCAGGAAGAGGCCGCCAGCCAGGGGATCGGGGTCAGTTTTGGCCGGAAAGTTCCGCCTGCCGACTGGATGCGCGCCTATTTCCGCCACGCCAGAACTGTGAAGAGACTGGCCAACGAGACCATGGAGGAAGTCCAGCCGGGACGCCTGGCCCTTTACAACCTCTACCGCGACTGGAGATCCCGGGTATCGAATCTCGACTTTTCAGCGGTGAAGGGAAAGGTCTATCTCAAATTGCCCGTTGAAGCCCGCAATTTTGCCTACCTGATGCGGCTGTTTGAATTTGTGGCGCGGCACGGCCTGGAAATGGGCCGCGAGACGGAACAATGGGTGGAGCAGTCTCTTCCGGGAGGGTTGGGCGGCGTGCAGAATGACCCTGACTTCTGGACGCAATTCTGCAGGATTCTGTCGTTGCCGCATGCGATCGATGCGGTCCGGGCCATGCATCGCCTGGGCTGGCTTGAGGAGTTCTTTCCGGAGTTTCGCGCCATTGACGCACTGGTGATCAGGGATTTTTATCATCGTTACACCGTCGATGAGCACTCCTTACTGACCCTTCAGAATATTTGCGCTCTGCGAAACGCCGAAAGTGAGTGGGAGCGCAAATTTGCTGAAATCCTGTCCGAACTCGAGGATCCGCACCTGCTGCTCTTTTCCCTTCTGTTTCACGACGTGGGCAAAGGGATGGCCACCGAAGACCATATCGACGGCAGCATCGAGGCCGTGGAGCAGGTTTTCGCGCGCATCCGGGTGAAAAAAGAAGATCGCCAGACCATTCGCTTCCTTATCCGCAGGCACCTGGAAATGTCAGTGTCATTCCAGCACCGCGACATTTTTGAGCCTGCCACAATTCACCACCTGATGGAGGTTGTTGGATCCCACAACCGCCTCAAGATGCTGACCCTTCTGACCTACGCCGATATCAAATCGGTCAACCCGGAAGCCCTGACTCCATGGAAGGCCGAGATGCTCTGGACGCTTTACGCCGCCACGTCGAATGCGCTCGCCCGCAGCCTGGACAGTGACCGGATCCAGTCTGCCGAGAAAGCCATAGCGGCTGAAAACGGAGCCGCAACTCTGGAGGACAATCTCCAGTTGCCGGAAGGAGCCGAGAAATTTCTGGAAGGCCTGCCGAAACGTTACCTCCGCATCCACACAGCGGAGGAAATTGGAATCCATCTTCGCATGGCGCAGGGTCTTTCGCCTGACCCGGTCCAGACCATGCTGAGAAACCGTGATCACTACTGGGAACTCATGGTTGTAACACGGGACCGGCCCCGGCTTTTCGCGTCCCTGGCGGGGATACTGACCGCCTGGGGGATGAACATCGTTGCGGTAGAAGCCTTCGCAAACAGCGCGGCCACTGTTCTCGACACCTTCCGTTTTGTTGACCTGTTTCACACGCTGGACCTGAATCCCCCTGAACAGGACCGTTTGCAGCATACCGTCCGCGACGTCCTGACCGATCGGAAAAGCATCGAGGAACTGATGCGCGGCCGCATCCGCACGGAGAAACGCTTCGAGTCCGGCGCCAGAATTCCTACGCGAATTCGATTTGACGAAACCTCATCCTCCCACAGCACGCTCCTCGAGCTGACAACCCAGGACCATCCGGGGTTGCTTTACCAGATCAGTTCGATGCTCTCCGAGCATCGATGTAATATCGAGGTGGCTGCGATTGACACTCAGGGCCGCAAAGCCATCGATGTGTTTTATCTCACTCTCGATGGAAACAAGCTCAGTTCTGAAGACAAACAGGCCGTAGAAGACGCACTGCTCACTTCTCTAAACTGAAGCGCCGGAAGTGTGCAGGGTTCAGGAACGACCGACGGGTACACCGGGCAGACAGTTGAACGCCTGTGTGTCAACCTGCCAGTAAGGCATGTAGTTAATGCCCGGATTATTTTTCACTGCGTAGTGAAGCGGCTGGCCCGGCTGCGGCACCAGCAGTTGCGTGAGCCGATCAGTGTGTGCTGCGTCCACTCCCCGCAGCCTGACTTCCGGCGCTCCCACAGCGGCCAGCAGGACCGGCCCATACAAAATGGCATAACGTTCGTGCCCGGGAATCTGGTCCGTCCCCTTATAGCGCGTTACGCGCAGTTCGGCCGGTAACCGGAAGGCAAGCGTATCGCCGTTGGACCATGTTCGGTCAATCACAACATAGCTGCCGGGACGGCCCGTTGCAGCACGGCTGCCATTGACGTCAACGTCCATTTCGCGCGCCGCCCACGAGGGTACGCGCAGGCGAATCCTGGCATGGACCGGGCGGGCTGCAGAGAATTCCAGGCCCACCTCAGGGTGGAACGGGAACTTTGTCGTCATCTTCAGGCTCAACGTCTGCCCGTCCTGCCGCCAGCGGATGGTGGAAGGTTCAAAAAGGTTCACGTAGAGCCCGTCAGAAGCGATGGAATAGATGTGTTCAGGCAGAGAACCGATCAGCCGCGTTCCCTGCCCTTCGCAGCAGGTGTTAATCTGGGTGGGCTTTTCTTTCCGGTGGGTCAGGAGCGCGTGGTAGCGGAAGCCCTCCGCCCCCGCCTGGTTGGCCAGGGCCACGTTGTAAATGGATTTCTCAATCTCGCTAATGTACGCTTCCTGCTCCGGATCGAGCTCATGGAGACGCTGGTTGAGGAAAGCCCAGAAGGCATTTCCACAAAGCTCCTCAAGCTTTGCGCGCAGAGGGTAGGACTTCGGCGGGCACTCCACGTATTCGATGATGGAAGTGCTGCCGCCAATATTCTCCCAATTGTCATGGAAGAGGTCCCAGCCGCCTTTGACAGCCCGCAAGTAGCGCGGATCACCCGTGGCACGGTAAACGTCAAGGTAGGCCAGAATATCAGTCAGCAGGTAGCAATGAGGACGATCATACGGGTATTGCCAAACGGCGTTTTCGTCGCGGGCCCCCAGGCGGTCCAGCCAGAAGTTCTGCTGGAAATAGCGCTGAATGACCTGGATGTCGGCGGGCTTCCCTACTGGAGTCGAGTAGAGACGGGTATTGCCGATCATTCCCTGCCCGCCCTGGATGGCGAATCGCATCATATAAGGCAGGTATGAGCACTGGTTGAACCAGTCATAATAGCCCCGCAGCAGTTCGAAGGCCTTGCGATTTCCGGCGTAGCCTGCCTCGATAAGGCCGTGGGTCAGCCAGGCCCGCGTGTACGCACCCCGCTCCGAAAAGAAGATGGTGTTCTCCGGATAGGCCATGATGTACCCGTTTGGCCCTTGGCACTTCGCGATGCCGTCCACGACCGCGTTGAGGCGCCTGCGAAGCTCCGGGTGGTCAATCCACCGCAAGGTGTTCCCGGCGCCCATCAGGAACCGGCCGGCGTTTGAGCCCGCAAGGTCATGCTCCCAGAACTTTGTCTTGGGTCTGGGCAGACCCGGCGGGTTGGGGATCCCCGCGCGTTCGCGGAACTGGCGAAGCAATTCGTCGACGCTGTAGGAATTCAGGAGATACCCGATATTGTTTTCCATGGCGGCCTGGAAAACTCCGCCATTCAGGCTGACACCGTTGAGTGGCTTCCTGGCCTGATAACCAGGAGGCTTCCAGGTGCTCCCCGGCGTCACGTTGCCGGGGTTGTCAACAAGGACGCCTTCTCCTCCCTCACGCTCGGCCCGCGTCACCTGTGCCGCGTCATCGTCATTCCCATAATTGTCATCTACGGTAACCGGACACCCGGCGGCGATCTCTTTCCCGCCGGAATAGACGCTTATTTTCGCCAGAGCCAGATGATAACCGGCCCTCGGGTCAGCGCCTTTTCTGCCCGCAACATTCATCAGCCGGGTTACGGTCAGCCGCAGATAACGCCCCGACACACCGGACCGACGGAACTGCTGAATCAAACCGTGAGGATTGGGATAGTCTGACGCGGTGTGATCGACGATCGTCCTGGCATATTGAAAATCAGGCAGATCACACACACCCATCCTGAAGCGCAAAGGAAATCCCTCGCCGGCGTAATGCTCATCCCTTCCGGGATACAGCCTCTCATTCGCCGGATAGATTTTGACGCTGTCAATGGGATGGCTCAGGCCCAGGTCAATCTGTATCCAGGTTGGAAGGTCAGCCGATTGGGCGGGTTTCGATTGGTAGGCCCGGTACTCGCTTGCGGGCGTGGCCGCCATCCATTCGCCGCTCGGAGCAGGAATAACTTCCTGAGGATCATTGGGGGAGGCCGCGGAGGCTTTTCTCGCGCTGCCGGACGCCGCAAGCCCGGCTCCCGTGGAAACCGCCATCTCCAGAAAAGTGCGCCTGGATATCGCCATCAGAAGTCCCTCCCTGCGTTTCCTTCAGTCAACGCGTTTGCACTTTACGCCCGATCTTCGGCCGACGCAAGGTACTTTCAATGGGAGGGGACGGACAGACACGCCGGCATCATGTGACCCGTCCTGAAAGGGGACCCTCTTTCAGCCTGGCTGGCGCAGGGCCAGGATTTCCGCCTCCATGCGGTCGAGCCGCGCCAGAGCTTTTTCAACCGCCGGCGCTCCTGCTTCCTGTACAGCGCGCGCGTGGACCAGTGCCTGTTCCGCAACACGGGTAACGTCGTGAAGAAGTTTTCGTATTTCCGCCTCCAGCCGGTTGCGGCTTTCCTGCACACGATTCAGGATGTCACTCTGCACGCGCGAGCTGTTGACTTCAAGCAAGTGGCCGAGGAACTCGACGGCGCTGTCGTTGATGACACGATGCATTCCTGCCACGCCCAGACCCAGGTCCGCCAGCCACCGCAGCGGCGAGGCCGGCTCTGCAACTTCAATGAGGTCGCGGAACACGAACTTTGACCGCACCTGAAGCCCGCCGTTCGCATCCAGCGCGTGAGGCATCCGGGCCAATCCACCCGCACCGGCTTCAGCAAGTTTCTTCAGGAACTCGTTTCCAATCTGTATAAAGCGCCGGGTGACCCGGCGGTATTCCGCTTCAGCCTCCGCTTGCTCGGCTTCAAGCCAGGGCAGGACAAGTTCGCGCACGATCCGCTGGGCCTCGTGCATGGTCTCCCGCCGGTAATCGGGGCCCATGCTGCGGCGCCTCTCACGCAGTGAATTCTCGAATTCCTGGCGCGCCCTCAGCCACGCTGAGCTCAGAAAGTTCTTGCGTCGATTAACAAAGAGATCGGAGAGCCGTTGCTGCTCGGCCATGAACAGAAATCCCAGTTCGCGCATGGAGCGTTCCGCTGAGGCAATGATTTCTCTGGTGGAAGCCACTCTCTGCTCCGACTCGGAAATCGGCCGGCAGAGCGCCTCGCGCTCTTCAGCGACGATTGCCAGCAGTTGTTCGCTCAGCCGTTCGATGCCGCGCTCGCAGGCGTCGCGAACCAGCCGGCAGCTGGAATCGAGCGCGAGCTGCTGCAAGGCCAGGACCAACCTGCTCCAATCACGGGCCGGGCCGCGGCCCTCCAGCCGTTCCAGAGCGCTGACCTGGTAAACCGGCCCCGCGTCTCTCTGCAAAGGCTTTCCCAGCTGTTTCCTGGCAAAGTCCGCGGCAGCAGCCCTCTCGGCATCGGTCGTCCGGTCAGCCTTGTTCAGCACCAGGATCAGGTCCCGGACCTGCCGCCCGACAGCCTCAACCAGTTTCAGCTCTTCCCCCGCCAGAGGAGGATCCGCTCCAATCACCACCAGCCCAGCGTCAATGCGGGGAAGAAAGTCTTCGGTGGAAGTCGTGTTTCGCGCAAATACCGAACCCAGTCCGGGCGTGTCCACCAGGCACATCCCGTCCTTGAGTAGCGGCGCGGGGACAAAAACTTCCACACCTGCTATGCCTATGCTGTTTTCGGGATTGTGCTCTTCTGAAACGTACCGGCTTAACTCGGCAAGAGGAACCTCCTGCCACTCCCCGCTCTGGCGCCGGATGCGAGCGGCGCGCTCTTCCCCAAAACGTACCACGGTCGGAACAGTCGTCACAGGAATAAAGCCCGAGGGCAGCAACGGCTCACCGATCAACGCATTGATGAGCGTCGACTTTCCGCGCTTGAATTGTCCAATGCAGGCAAGGAAGAACCGGCCTTCGGCAGCCCGCACTGAAAGGTCGCAGGCCTCCTGCGCGACGTGGTCCGCTCCCAATTCGCCCGCCAGTTCCGCCAGCAGCTGAAGGCTTTGAACTGCGCCGGCGCCGCTGGTTTCTGCGGGGATAGTCAACGTACCATCCTCAGGTTTTTCACTGCGCATCTTCACTTCGCTCCCCCTCAATCTTTTCCCGCCGGCACCTGAATACGTCTTCACACAAGAAAAATCGTGGCCCGCACACGGCCAGGATCGCCACCAGTAAAGATGCAGGATGGATGGAACTCAGTGCAGCATCACCTCTCATTGCTTGCCGCCTCGTTTCTACGCTCGGAAAAGCCGCCCGAAAAGGACTCTGGAAGGAGGGTAACGCGCCGGAGTTCCCCCATTGTGCTCGCCCGCCACCGCCTTTCCAGGAGTCATCTTCCCCTCAAAAAGGGGCGGTTAAGGGCGAACTCCAACGCCACCAATAATTATCTGTTTGGCAGTGAGGGTTCGTCAATCGCAAACGCGCAACTCGCCTGGCAGAAGGCCGATGAGACCATTAGGCCCATGGCCGAGGTTTTCATCACGGCGGAGCGTGAGAAAAGCTTGTTCTCGACAGTCTGCGGCGCTGCCGATACCGCACACAGTTCCAGGCGCATTCACAAATTTTTCACATTAAGAATCGAGCGGCTTGCACCACGAGGACAACAGAATGGCAGGCGTGGAGGGACTCGAACCCCCGACCCTCGGATTAGAAATCCGATGCTCTATCCGACTGAGCTACACGCCCAAAAGGCCTCTAAGATACTATCATGCTTCAACTTACTGGACATAGACCGGCTCACTTGAAACCGTCTCAGAATGGCTGGTGCTAGTTTTGGTGTCAGTTGGTTCCTCAGAATCCGGCTTTCCGTAGCCAACCAGCCGCTCTACCGCCGCTTGCTCAAAAGCCGGGGCAAGATGCGAGTAGCGGGCCGTCATCAGGATAGAACCGTGTCCCATAAGATTCTGCACTCCCCTCAAGGGTACACCGAGCATCGTGAGGCGTGAAGCAAAAGTGTGCCTCAAGTCGTGCCAATGGAAATCTTCAATACCGGCCAGTTGAACGGCCTTTTCAAACCAGTGCCGGGGCTTGTGAGTGGCGAATACCTTGCCCTCACCAGTCCCCGCCCGCCGTAGCGCCTTGAAAGCCGCCAGAGCAACCTCATTCAGTGGCACGTGCCGCGTCTTGCCGCTTTTGCTTAGCCGCTCGGTAGCAAGCCGCCGCTCAAAGTCGATGTCTCGCCATTCCAGCTTGTACATGCCGCCCCGCCGTAACCCTGTATGTAAGGCAATATCAAACTCCGGCTCATGCTCCGCCCAATGTTCTCGAATAACGGCCCGCAGGTCTGTCTCTTCGCTTTCGGAGAGAAACCGCACCCGCGCATTATCTTCTAGGCGGGGCCGGACCAGCCGGGCTGGGTTAACAGTTACCTTGCCCGACTCCATGCCCAGCCGGAACATAAGAGACATTAGACTCCGGTAGCGGTTCAAAGTGGCTGGTGCCAAGCCCTCATCCTTAGCAAGCCGTGCCAAACGCTGTTCAATATCGTGCGGGGTTATCCCGTCCGCTGGCATTGCTCCAAACCATTCCCGGATGCGCCCCATGCGGCAAACATCGTCAAGATAGCTTCGCTTGTGGGCTTTCGAGTATTCCAGGGCATTCGCTACCAACTCGCTGAAAGACAGATTCCGCCGCCGCAGCTTTTCCGGCAGCTTGCGGCTTTGCAGAGCTTCAGTCTTGCGCTTTCGGTATAGAGTAATCGCCGCGCCCTTCGGCCCCGCCTTTTCGCGCCGGATGCGCCCCATAGAGTCCGCGTAACGAATCCACCAGACATCAGAGCCGGGCATTTTCTCATAAATGCCGCGCACCTTGCGCCGCGCCTTGCTTGTGGGTTTCTCTTGTATCACGGTATCAGTTAGCATCGCGTTTTCCCTTCTTTGGCGGTCTGCCGCCGAGCTTGGCCCACTTGCTCAAAGTAGCCTTGTCATATCTCGCGGCGCGTTTCTTGCCGCCCTTGCTTCCAATCTTCGCCAGATATTCCCGAATCATCTTGTCAGCACCCTTTCCCATAACTTAGCCGCCATGTTTAATCTTAGCCGCTAAGTTATTTTTGTCAAGTGAAAATTGAGGGCCAGCCATGCCGGACCGTGACTCGCGATTGCCACGCAGGAATGGACGCTTGACTGCCTTCCGGCGCGTCCTGGGGCGATTCTGGCGCACGGCGGGGGATTCTAGGCGAGCTTCAGGCGGGTTGCCTCGCAGTGACTGTCGCGGTTTTTCCCATTCACGGAACGTGGTATAGTGTGGCTGCTTTTGACCCGCGATTGCAGTAAGGTAACAAGGTCGTTTCAATCCCCAATATGGAGGGCAAGATGAGCAAGATTATCACCGCTTTTTTCCTCGCGTTCCTTGCTTTGCCGGGATTGGCCAAGAAACATTCGCCGGTAGCGACTTGCCAAACCAAATTCACGGTAGTACGGGAAGATCATCTGAAGAACATCACTCAGGGTCTATCAAAGAAGGATGCCAAGTGGTTTGAAAAGAAAATCGAGAAGAAATACCCCGATGTTTGCTATGTGGCCCCTGCCCCTGAAGTTCCGTTGGTGTTTTACATATCGGTAGCTCCGGCAGTCTATCATGGGACGCGAGTGGCGCAACACACGGAAACACACGACAGCCCCGTAACTGGCACTGTCACCGACGAAAACGGCAGCAGGTCTGACATTCAGGGAACGACAACGACCACCACCACCACCTCTACTGCCGTCCCCTATTCATTGGATTACGGGGTTTTCACTCTGACGGTCGAAACAAGTGAAACCGCTGGAAAATGGAAGGCACGCCATCGTTTTCAACAGCGTGGCCTTTACAGCACGTTGTACGGAATTCCTTTGGGCGGAAAGGGCCATCATCCGCTACACGCCGTGATTGAAGAAGCCGCAAAGTGGATACACGAAGGGGGATTAACGAATCCGCTCCAAACCGTGGCACCCCAATAGTCGGCTCACAAACTGGCACGGACCACTGCTGGTGCATTTTGATGGTCGGTCTGACACGTCTACCCGCCTTCGCCCGGCCCGTTTTCAGTCTCATCATCGTCGGGGCAGCCCGGAGGCCGGTACAACACAACCACCTGAAAATTAGCGGAGGCATTCAGGTTTAATCCGTTGCGATCCGGCCTATAGCCCATCAGGTCCGCCGCAAGCTCGGAATACTGCCGACGTTCAGACCAGTCAATTACATTCCGCTCATCGGTTACCGCCCCTTTGTCCGCAAAAAACTTGGTTGCCTCGGCTTCCAGTCCGGCTGCAATGGTGTCAGCCAGCTTGGTTACGCTAATTTTATCGTGGAGAGCTTGGCGGAATATTTCACGGCATCGCGGCATGATGTCTCTAGTGGCCTGCCGGGCGGTCACGGGGGAGTATCCCGCATCTATAGCAGCCTGCTGCATGGATTTCCCCTCAAGGATGCCGTCCACAAAGCGAATTCGCCTTAATTCCGCCGGGTTTTCGATGTCAGCGTTTTTCTGTGTGCGATTTTTCCGGGTAATTCGCTCTGTTTTCCCCATCGAACCCATAATCAGCCCCTAATTAACTTCAAAATGGTATATCTCCGTCGCTTGCCCCAATTTTCCGGTTCCAAATTGCTCCGGGGTTTTCTGAGTGGTCGGTTTCCGGTTCCGGTTTCACTTCCGGCTCATACGGCTCTATAACCAAGCGGTCGAAATTCAGCGGGATTTGTTCGCCCGTGCCGCTCATGGGATATCTCCGTCAGCAATCGTCATACCTTGTGGGTGCACACGGTACACACTCTTGGCATGGCTTCTTAGAGTCTCCCTCTACTGTACAGTTTCACTCTTTGGCTGCCAGCGAGCCAGCCATTCAAGCCATTCTGCTGAAGGCTTGGGCGGGTGAATCCTTCGGCCTTCTCCGACGTCGTAACACCCCCCGCAATCCAGCGAGCCGCAGGGCGGGAGGGGTTGCCCATTAGCTCGCCGGAGCACGGTGAGGATATCCGGCTTGTGCGTTTTCACCCGTTCAAGCAAGGATGTGTCCAGAGCTTCGGCGGGCCTCAGTTTCAGCGCGTCACCCACGGCCCGCACGGTCACGCCGCGAGCGGCCAATTCCGACAGAATCTCGATAGCCGGACTCATAGCGTCACCTCGTCATCCTCAGCAAATGATATTTGCGGTTCGGGCTGTACCATCTCCGCGCTTTCTCTCCCGTTCCCTGGGACTGAAAACGTCACACCGTCACAAGGTGCATTTCTACTGGCTGAAACCGTGTTTTCTGAAACGTCACACGGCTTCGGCTGTGACGGCATAAAAGCACCATTTTCCCCTGTGTTTTCGCGGTTTGTGACGTCGTGACGTTTTTTCGGCGGGGTAGCGGGCGGGAGATACAGAGAAAAGGCTTCCTCAAATTGGGAGAGATAGTAACCCTTCGCAGTGTCCGATTCATTAAATCTCACTGTTCCGGGGCGAATCTCGAAGGGTCGAAGGAGCCGGGCGAGCTTTTGCTTGGTTACCGGCTTTCCACGACTGCATTCCGCCCACGGTGAAGTTTCGATTGCGGCCAGTAACTCGGCTAATCTCTCTGAGGCCAGCCGGTCGGTCTTTTGTTCCGTGAAAATTCCCTTTATGTCCGACAGAAGGCGGGCACCTCTTGATTCATCGTTTGCTTCCGCGTCGGCGCACAGGCCAACAAGTGCTTCCCTTGCCGCCACGGGCCAAGCCCCGCCCACTAAATCCGCGATTGCAAGCAGCGGCTCTGAAACATCGGCCTGCCTGTCTGAAAGTAGCGGCGGGATTTCAGGCCTCGCTCGACTCAGCTTTTCTGTGTTCGCCGCACACCACGCAGCGAGCTTGCCCGAAATATCGGACGCTTCGCGCTCGGCTTCACGCTTACGGAACCGTTCAACCTTGCCACGCTGGGCACGCTTCAGCCTGACAGGTATGCTTCTATCCGCCACGGTATCGGGCAGCTTGCCAATCCCCGCAATCGCCTTGGGGCAGAAAGTCGCAAAGTCTTTATAGGTAATGTTCGCCCCTTGTCCCACACAGCAACTTGAAGCCCCGCCGCGCCTGTAGCCGGTATTTAGCACGCCGCGCAAGGCTTCTGCGTATTCCTTTTCAGAACCAAAAGCAGTATCGGATTCGTCCAGTAGGAGGGTCGGGCGCTTGGCGTCAATCTTCCGCGCCAGAACTGCCGACGATACCCGGCCCGTCAGCCACGGCTCGAAAACAAGAAGCTCCAAGACCTCAAGCAGGCGAGTTTTGCCGGATTGCTTTTCTGCGGAATTGACCGAAAGGTACGGCGTGCAATCTGCCGCCTCGAACGAGTGAGTGTGTGCCACCCACAGGGCCACAGCGCGGGCTTGCGCCTCACTGAGCGAAACAAAACGGGTGATATAGCCAAAAACCGCATCAAGGCCGTCACTGCCCCCCGCAGGCTTCCACTCCGGGGCAGTCTTAATCAAACCAAGCAGGGCCTCGCGGGTGCCGCCGCGACCAATCCATTCGCTCAAATCTTTTGCCCCCGGCAGTTCGAGCACCTTGAGAGTTTCCACCTTGCCAAAGAGAGAGCCTGCAACTTGTGCCGCATGCAATCGGCCCGGCTCATCTGCATCGGCTATGACAGCCACGCGCTTTGCTTTCAGGAATTCGCTGTATTCGGGCGGCCATTTTCCCGCACCGTGCGGATTGCAGGTTGCCGTCAGTCCCAGCGTGCAGGCTGTCTCTACATCCTTTTCGCCTTCCACCACTAGAACGGAATGTGCCTTGATAACTTCAGGTAGCCGGTACAGCGCACGCCGCACGCCGTCCAGTTTCCAGGACCAGCCGCCCTTGCCGTCTGCCCGCCGCTGGCGGAATTGCTTGCCGGGAAACCGCACCACCTCAAAAAGCAAAGTGCCCTCTTCGTCGGTATACGGATAGACTGCTTCCGGCTCGCCCTTCACGTTGTGCCCCTTTGGTTTCGCGGCAGTAAACAGGTCGGCCATCTTCAGCCCCAGCGCATCCACGATGGCCGCTGTCTCACAACCGGCGTGACACCGCAACAAGATTTTTCCGCCGCGCTCGCTCACGCTAAGGGACGGGTTTTCGTCCTCATGGGCCGGGCATCGGGCCTGCCAACCCGCGCCGGTCTTGCGGACGCCACGAAGCCGTGAAATGAATTCTTGCGCCGTCATGCCTTCCCCCTCATGGCGCGCTCGATTTTAAGGTAGAGCCGCAGGCAAAACGCGACATATTCACGCCGCAAATTCTCAAGGGCACGGGGCCGGTTACGCAAAACCCATTCGAGCCGGTTTTGCAGTTCATCCGCCCCGCGTTTTAGCGCGGCTTCGCGTTTGCTCGCCGCCCTCATCGCTGCCCCTTCCCATTCGTAGGGTGGTCATGACGGGCAAATTCGATCAGCGCCCGGTAGGGGATCAAAGTTCGCCTTCCCACTTTTCGGGCGGGCAGTTGCTTGGTTGCGATCAGATTTTCGATGGTGCGAACGCAAACGCCCAATGCGCGGGCGCACTCGCGTTTGCCAATTAGTATGGGGTCAACAACAGTGGCTTGCTCTCTCATGCGGGCAGAATCGCATGAGTTCAGGTTTCGGTCTAGACCGCAAATTAAGCGGGCTTTGAAACTTGATTTTCGGGGCAGAAATAGGGGGAGTGCCGTCGGTAGTCTTGAAGGCTCTTCGGACTTATGTCCTTCAGTCCAGCGATATTCAAAAGCGCGGCCAGTTCCTTGTCATGCCACCGGCCCGTTTCATGGTGAACCAAGTCCATCAATTCGAGGATTCGCCGGGTCGCCGGATGCTGGCCGTGGCGCTTCCCGCCTTGCGCCTTCTTGGCGAAATACCGAGTCCATGCCGCATCTCTGGCGAGCGTGCGGGCTAAGCCCCGCATCATGTGAGGCAGGATGCGCGGCGAGTAAGGCTCGATTTCCCCGGCCAGCGTATCGAGCTTCTGAGCGATTCGCCGTCTTTTGGCTGCGTCCCTTGATAAAGCCGCGGGCCGGTCATCCTTGTAGAGCTTCCCGATAAACCCTACTTGCCCGTAAATCACGTTCCAGAACTGTTCATGCCTGTACGCGGTTTGCTCTGGCGTCAGTCCGCTCAATGGGAACACGGTGGCGCGCTTGCCGTCAAGTTTGGTCTTCCTGAGCGGAGCTTCATAGTCCGTTCCTACCCAGGGCGGCCTGATTTCCTTTGCTTCGTCGGGGACCAAGGGGTCATCCCAGCTTGTAAGGAATTGATTCGCGGGCGAACCGGCGCGGGCATTCCCTATCAGCAGGAGGTCAAGCTCAGTGGCTCTTGGTAACAGCTTCTGGGCATTAAAAACCCGGCGCTTCATCTTCCGGTATTCTTCGTCAGTGGCCCCGGCAACTGGATCAAGCCAGGATTTTTTCTTACGAGTCTTTGGCCGTTTCTTGTCGCTCTCCATGCCGCTCCCGCGTGGCTCCCATTTTGGTGTGAGCAGCAACCGAGCCGGGATACCCTCGGCTTTCGGGTGCGCTTCGCTACGTGACAATTCTAACCCGTGCGCTCTTGCGGTGAAATCTCAAAAATTCAAAATTCTGGCTGTGCGTTGGGGCTGGCCTGTTTCAACAAGAGGCCGGGTGCCTCCGCCGGGGGTGGGGGTCCGTTTGAGATTTTACCGGATGGTCAGGCCGTGGTGCGAGTTCTGGGGCCAGTTGGTTTTTCGTTTCCGTGCGGATTCGTCTGCAAGTGTACGCATAAGCATCAGCGTCACACCCGCATAAATACAGGCGTGTTTCGGGGTGCTACGTTTTGGTGCGCGATGGTACGGAGTGCCGTTTTTCGCTTTAGAAATCCGATGCTCTATCCGACTGAGCTACACGCCCTCAGCGCTTTCAAAATATTATCACAGAGCAGATTGCTGGACAGGCGCCAACTCATCTTGGAGTGGCGTCGGGGAGGCCGCCGTCGACGGGAATGGTGGCGCCGGTGGTGGGGGTCTGGCGGGTGGCGAAGAACATCACCGCACGCGCCACGTCTTCGCCCGTCACCCGGGCCTTCAGCAGGTTCCGCTGGCGGTAGTATTCTTCCAGTCCCTGTTCGTCGAGGCCCCGCGCCCGCATCCGGTCCGGCCCCACCTCCGCCCACAGCCCCGACCTTCGCCCGCCGTGGCTGAACACCGCGTCCGGCGCCACCATGTTCACCCGCACCCCCAGCGGCGCCAGCTCCAGGCTCGCAATCCGCGCCAGCTGATGCGCCGCCGCCTTCGTCGCGCTGTAAGCCCCAAAGCCCGCTCCCGGCGCAAACACGTTCTTCGTCGACACCATTACCACGTCCCCGCCCGTCTGCTGCACTTTGAAGTGTCGCGCCGACTCCGCCAGCACCAACAACGTTCCTTCCACGTTCACCCGCTCCAGTTTCCGGAACGCCTCCACATCCAGGTCCTCCAGCTTCGCCACGTGTGCCAGCCCCGCATTCACCACCACCAGGTCCACCCCGCCCCACTCGCGGATCACTGCTCCATACGCCCCCCGCACCGAATCCGCCTCCGTCACGTCCAGCGGCACGCCGATCACCTGGCCCTCATATTTCGTTTTCAGTTCCGCCGCCAGCCGCTCCAGATTCTCTCCTGCCAGATCCGTCAGTGCCACCTGGCAGCCCGCCTCCAGCAACGTCTCCGCAATCGCAGACCCGATCGCGCCCGCCGCACCCGTGATCAGCGCCACCTGCCGCTCCAGCTCCCGCTCCCCGTTGCCGTTCAGCTTCGCCTCCTGCAGCATGTGGTATTCCATCTGGAACAGGTGCTCTTCCCCAAGGCCCTCGTACTCTCCCATCGCCGCGACCCGCCGCTTCACCGCGAGCGTGTGCGCCGTGATGTCCCGCGCGATCCGGCTGGCCCGCGCGTTCCGGCCCGCGCACAGCGCTCCCAGCCCCGGCATCAGAACCACCCGCGGATAAGGGTCGCGTTTCTCCACACCTGCAGCCAGACCCGCCGCGTGCCGCTCGAAATAAGTGTCGTAGGCCGCCACATAATCCTTGATGGCGCTCGAAACCTGCCCGCGCAGCTTTTCCGGGTCGTTGTAGTCGGGCTCGTCCACCCACAATGGCAGTCCCTTCGTCCGGATCAGATGGTCGGAAGTGAGCGGCGGCGTCAGCGCCAGACGCTTCCCTTCCGCCGAGTCCACAAACTCCAGCACCTCGCTATCCGTGAGCGCCGTCAGCACCATCCGCCGCCACGGCCGGTTCTCATCCCCCGTCGCCTGGGCCAGCAACCCCCGCACCATCGGCGCCACCTGTTCGAGGCGCATCGAGGCGGTTTCGGCGGGCGTTGTCACCTTCACCGTCAGCCCGCGCTTCGCTTTCTCCGCCAGGTACCGCTCGGCGGCATTCACCAGCTCCACCGTCCGCTCGTAGGATTCCCGCGCCGTCTCACCCCAGGTCACCAGGCCATGCTGCATCCACACCATGCCCCGGGCTTCGGGCTCGGCTTCCAACGCCCTGATCGCTTCCTTCGCCAGATCGAATCCCGGCCGCACGTAAGGCAGTATGATAATCCCTTCGCCCAGCGCTTCCCGCACCCGCTCCGCTCCCTTCACCTGGTTCGTTAGCGCCAGGATCGCATCGGCATGCGTGTGGTCGACGTACCTGGCCGGCAGAAAGGCGTGCGCGAGGGTTTCAATCGAAGGGGTTGGTGCGTGGCAGTCGAGCAGGTGCGTCCTGAACTCGTTCGCCATCCGCTCATCGGATAGAGTGGTCAGCGTCCGCAACCGCCGCAGATATTCGAGATCGAGCGGCGCGTGGCCCTGTGGCGTGATTCCCGCCAGATCGCACCCTGAAGCTTTTACAAAGATTGCCGGCAGGGTTTCTCCCAGCACATTCTTCCACTGCCCCTTCACCGACGTGTTCCCGCCTCCGTGCAGCACCACAGCCGGCTCCTGCCCGATCAGCCGGCTCGTGTAGGCCCGCAGCGCCAGCTCTTCGCCCCACTCCGCCCCGTGCTCCGCCACGTACTTCGCCGCTTCCGCGTCACTCCATCGGCTCTTCAAATCCCCTCATCCCTTCGCCGCCGCCACGGCCTGCAGCATCTGCCGCGCGTTCTCCCGCGCCGCCTTGCCGTCAAAGATCGCGCTCCCCGCCACCACCAGGTCCACGCCCGTCCGCGCTATCTCAGCAATGTTGCTCCTCTTGATTCCGCCGTCCACGCAGAGCAGAATTTCACGCCCCGACTTTCGAATCATCTCTCGCACCTGATCAATCCGCCCAAACGTTGCCGGCGCGAACTGCTGCCCACCCCAGCCCGGATTCACCGCCAGAAGCAGCACCATCTCCAGCTCATCCATCAGCGGTTCCAGCACGTTCAGCGGCGTTCCGGGATTTAAAGCTGCGCCCCGTATCAGGCCTCTTGCCGGGTCATTCACATTCTCCATCCCGCCCATCTCCTGCAGCACCCGGTGCGGATGCGCCGAGGCGTCCGGATGGAACGTCACGATGTCCGCGCCCGCTTCCACGTACTCCCGCACCTTCCCCACGGGCTCGGCGATCATCAGGTGCACGTCCTTCAGCAGCGGCGTCTTGATGGCTTTGATCAGCGGCGGCCCCGCCGTCATCCACGGGCAGTAGACCCCGTCCATCACATCAATGTGGACCAGCTTCGCGCCCTCGTCTTCGAGCAACTTCAGTTCCGACCCCAGGTGCAACAGGTCCGCCGTCAGGATCCCTATGCTCAGTGACGGCGATTCGCTGAGCAACCGTTTCAGGCTGTTCCCTTCCGCCATTACTTACCGTCCCGCCACTGTTTCCACGCCCTTTTTCTCGTGCCGCAGCGTCTGGTAAAACTCGTAAGCCTCGTCCGGCTTCATCGACTCGTGCACCACCTTGCCCACCGCCTGAATCATGGCCGCCGGCGCCTCCGACTGGAAGATGTTCCGTCCCATGTCCACCCCCGCCGCTCCCTGCGAAATGGCGTTATAGGCCATCTTCAGGGCATCGAGCTCGGCGATCTTCTTGCCGCCCGCCATCACCACCGGCACCGGGCATGATGCCGTCACCGTCTCAAAGCCTTCCGCCACGTAGTAGGTTTTCACCACCTGCGCTCCCAGTTCCGCGCAGATCCGGCAGGCCAGGCGCAGGTATCGCGCGTCCCGCGTCATCGCCTTCCCCACCGCCGTCACGCCCAGCGTCACAATCCCGTGCCTGTTGCCCGCGTCCACCAGCTGCGTCAGGTTGTGGATGGTCTGCGATTCGAACTCCCCTCCCACAAACACCTGCACCGCCATCGCCGCCACGTTCAGCCGCACGCAATCCTCGATGTCCACCGCGATCTGCTCATTCGAGAGTTCCTTCAGGATGCTCGGGCCGCCGCTGGCCCGCAGCACCACCCCGCCGCCAAACGCCGGCGGGATCGTCGAGCGCAGCATCCCTCGCGTCAGCATCAATGCGTTCGCATAAGGCAGCAGCGGCACGATATTCAGGTCCACGCGCTCCAGGCCGGTGGTCGGCCCCTGAAAATACCCGTGGTCGATTGCCAGCATCACCGTGCGTCCTGAAGAGGGATTGAAAATCCGCGCCAGCCGGTTCTGCATCCCCCAGTCCAGCGCTCCCGACCCCTTCAGAAAAAACGCCTCCTGCCGCGCCTCCACCTCCGGATAAAAGCTCTTCGCTTCACCCTTCCCTTCCATGTCCGCCATTTCGTCTTCTCCTTCCTCTTTTCAATCTCCCCGCCGGCCCCACACTCTCCTCACCCTGCCCAGCCCGGAATCCTCCATGGTAGCAGAGTCGGCCTGGCGATTCACCCAGCCATGGACGAAATGCTCAGAATTTAGCTCCATACCGTGCCCAACAACACGGACCTGACTGATAAAGCAGTGGCTGTGGCAAGAAGATAGAGCTGTTCCGACACATTCGCGAGGGCGCCTTTTTTCTTCTTCTGGATAAAGGTATTCCGGCTCCAGCTTGGCGGCCAGCAGAAACTGCCCTGCTGACCTTCATTCAAATTCATCGTGTATGGCGTGGTGATGCCACGCCGGTTGCTCACCAAGCAGGCAACGGATTAAAGGAAGGTTCAAACACCAGCCTTCGGAAATATACCGCCACAGGTGTTTCAGCAGGCTGCGCGGCTACAATGAAAAATGCGGCGACTTAAGCATGGATGGCAAGTATGGGGCAAGGCCCCAGTTGCAGCACTCGATGGGTGGTTGACCCAAACAGTGCCAGGTCCAGAACATTGCGGCCGCGCACGCCCACAACGATCAGATCGGACTGATCCTCTTCAGCCTGCTTGACAATCTCCTCATACGGTTTGCCCGCGCGGACAATCGTCTTGATCTTACAGGAGCTGCGAGCTTCCGCAGGGATCTTTCCTTCCAGGAGATGAATAACACGAGCGTCTTCGGCATCGCGCTGCCCAGGGGAAGGCAAATGCTCCAGCACATGAACAAGAGTCAGTTCGCTCTTGTATTCCGTCGCCAGCGAGAGCGCGTACTGTAAGGCTCGCTCTGAGCATTCTGAAAAATCCGAGCAGAGCAGAACCTTGCGGAGATGGACGGGCTCACCTTTGCTTCCGGGCGCGACAAAGTCGTGCGCCGGTCTGCGAACCGCCAGCACCGGACAGCCGGCCCTTCTCAGCACTCTTTCGGTTACCGAACCCAGCGTCAACCGCTGGAACCCACGCCTGCCGTGAGTTCCCATCACGATCACGTCGACGGAGTTTTCTCGCGCAAAATCCAGGATCGACTCCGTGGTGACCCCCTCTTCCACAGCCACCATTGCCTGCACGCCTCCTTCAGCGTGGGCCTTGGCAAATTCCCGCAACTGTTCCTCGGCATGCTCGCGCAGTTCCCCATAGAACTCGTTGACGGAGTCGGGAATGGCATATTCGGGGTAACCGATAATCACCGGGCGCACCACGTGCAGCAGGTAGAGTTCGGCCTTGTAATGGCGCGCAAGTGACAGGCCATAGTCGTAAGCTCTCTCCGAAAAGTCAGAAAAATCTGTCGGGCAAAGGACGCGGTCGATCTTTAACATGGCACACCTCTGAACGAGACGTCTGATCGGTCATCCAGCAATGGAAATAGCCATTAAGCTCCTGGCAACACACATCCAGACAATCTTCTCACTCCAGAACCTAACCTTGTTTCAACCCTCCGGGGCCCGCATCAGGACACGGCACGGACCGTCAGCACCGGACAGTCGGCGCCCGCCACCACCGGATACGCAACGTTGCGGATGAACTGCTGCGCCAGCGCTTCCGGGCTACGGACACCCAGCACAATAAGGTCCGCTTCGCGCTCCTTTGCAATTTTCAGGATCGTTTCCGCCGGGTCTCCACTTTCAACGAGGCAGTCAGGTTCGCACCAGGGCACCGTTTCAGAAGGAAAGGTCTCCTGCAGCTCATCGCGGAACGCACGGGCCAGCAGCCGTGCGCTGGCGCGGATGGCTGCAGGAACGACGTGCAGAACCGTCAGCCGGGACCCATATTCCAGCGCGAAAGAGAGCGCGAACGGCGCGGCCGCAAATGACTCCGCGGACAGGTCCGTGGGAAAGAGTATCTGCCGCAAAGCGATCTCTTCAGCGGGGCGGTCCATCGCGTGGGGCCCCACAGTCAGAACGGGACACTCGGCAGTCCGCCAGATTTCTTCCGCCACCGAACCTAACAAAAAGTGCCGGAGACCCCGGCGGCCATGCGTAGCCAGAACCAGCAGGTCAATCTGGTGCTCCCTGACCATCGCATTCAGTTCTTCAGCCACCTCACCGTGACCCAGAAGAACATCGTGAGGGATTCCCTGGAGTTCGGCGGACTCAGCCATAACCGTCAGCCGGCTGGAACTCCCCCTCCGGAGGTCTTCGACGTATGGGGCCGCTTCCGGAGACACCATCGGATAGGGGTGCGGCACCACCACGTGTGCCAGATAAATCATGGATTCATACCGCCGCGCCAGGGCAACGGCATGCGCCAGACTGGCCTGGGAAGCAGGTGAAAAATCTGTTGTCCAAAGGATCTTTTTCAGCTTGAGGGGCTTCGCTGCAATTTGCTCGTGGGTGGGGACCGCTTTGGTTTTTTCCATAGGTCCTCCTTTAAACTCATGTCTAATTAAACGCTAGCAACCGCCCATGGAAAACGCTGTGACCACGGTCACAGGCTCAAGTCTGCCGGGTGCGCGAGCGGCCTTCGGGTCGGCGTACGGGTTCCGGGAGCCCCTGGCGAGTCTCCTCGAACCGCCATGTCGGCTACGGTCCTTGTGGAGATTTCTCCGGGGCATTCATGTGGCGGATAACGAATGGAGGCGGCGGGCGACGGCTTCAGTTGGTTTAAGAACGGGATCTAAAGGGCGTCAGCACTGGCAGCACGGGGCTGCCAGTTCCGATAGTATTTTCTGGTGAGAGCGGTGGCCTGGCCACGGCCGAGGCGTCCCCTCAGGGCATGGAAAAATTCATCAGGAGTCTTCTCCTGAACCATTTTCATCAGCACCTGGTGCTGCTTTCTAAAGGCCGCTTCGGTGACTTTGTCGGGATCGACCAGCGACGTAAGAAGACCATGCAACTCACGCACCTTTGAAGCGTGTGCAGGATTGTCTGCCAGGTTGTTCATCTCGCCAGGGTCCTCTTTCAAATTGAAAAGCAGTGTGTCGCCATACCAGGAAAAATAAATATACTTCCACTCCCCCCTGCGAATCATGAAGGAGCCGGTGCAGTTCCCTTCCGAATTCGATTCAGCATAAACGAACCCGGGATGCGAAGTCTGCTCACCCCGAGTCATCGGCAACAAGGAATGGCCGCGAAGGCCGCCTGGCCTGGGAACTCCCGCAAAGTCGAGCAATGTCGCGACGAGGTCAACGTGCGAGACCGGAGCCTCAATACTCAACCCGCGAGGGAGACTTGCTCCGGCCATGATCAGGGGCACCCGGGCCGCACCCTCCAGCAGATCATTCTTCAGCCACAGCCCATGCTCGCCAAGCATTTCACCGTGATCGGACGTGTAAACAACAAGGGTATTCTCAAGCTCTCCCGATTTTTCAAGCTGGCCCAGTAGTTCACCGATCATCCCGTCAAGCTCGGTAATCATTCCGTAGTAGGCGCTTCGCGCCCGGCGAATGCGTTCCTCGGGAATAGGCGTGGAGATCATCTTGAAATGCCGCAGCACCTGAAAGGGGAGCGGAAGGTTTTCGAGAGACCCCGGCGGAACGTTCGGAATCCGGACCTGATCAGGAGGATAGAGATCCCAGTACTTTTGAGGCGCCCCAAAAGGCGGATGCGGCATGATGAATCCCAGATAAGCGGCCCAGGGCTTGCCGACGCTTTTCGCCTCTGTTCGAAGGAATTCGAGACCCGCGGCCAGAACCGCCTGATCGTGTTTCCCTCTCTCTTCAACCTTGCCGTCAACCTGCACGCGTTCGTCCACGCGGTAGCACATTGGCCTTCGAAACAAAGAGGTAATATCCGGGCGCTCGTAGTGTCCGTGTGAGGTGTGGACCTGCTTGAAACCGAGGTCCGCTTTGGGGGTCAGGTCCATCTTGCCGGTGGCCCAGCAGAAGTAACCGGCCTGCTGCAAATAGTTTCCCCAGGTGGGAACGCGCCCATCGAACGGCGTACTGTTGCCATAAGAACCAACGTCAGACGCAAACCGGCCGGTTATCAGGCTGGCTCGGGAAGGAGTGCAAACCGGGTCAACACAGTAAGTGTTCTTGAAATGAACTCCCGTTTGAGCCAGCCGCTTCAGGTTCGGGGTCCTCACCGGAACAACTTCTCCCGGCCCGCCCATCAACAAGGGTCCACTGTGCTGGTCCGAGCAGATGAATAAAATGTTGGGCCTTTTCAAACTGGAGCCTCTGGACGAAGAGGGACTGTCAAGGGTTCCGGATGCAACCATTCCTGATAGAACCGTCTTGCCAAATTTGCGTCTTGAGATTGGCTGCATTATTTCCTTCCCTTCTCCCTTCATGCACTCCCCGCCACTGGTTTGCGAGGGATGACATCAAAATTTGAACCTACGAACTGGCAGCAGAGTCAGGCTCGACGTCTCGCTCATAAAATGGAAGCTCAGTCAGCCGACAACGTGAAAGAAATTTCCTGCTGATGAGGACGGCTATATCCGTGCTTGGATTCCAAGTGAAGTGGAACAGTAAGTCTGCCGACGGCGTGTTCCAACGTTTTTTCGGGCGCATTCGCATACGGATTGTAAGGGTAGATGGGCCACGCCAGGCGCGCTTCCGGGTCAACCTTGAGAGTCCAGCCTCCGGAACGAATCCAGCCGCCGATGTCTTCCGGGCCCAGTTCAATCGGATCTCTTCCCAGCATGATCTTCTTTCCGGTGCCCGTTTCGAGCGTCTGGCCAGACTTCAACACCAGTTGCAGGTTCAGGTCCGCCTCCTCTGGAGGACCGCCCTTCCCCGTAATCTCGAACCGTAGAGTGACGGACTTGGCAGTGGGCGTGGGAACGTAAAGATCAACGAAAAATGTGTTGTAAGCCAGCGAAAGCCGGTCGACATCCTTGCCCATTTGCAGGCGGCTGCTGACCGGCATCGCATGGGTATCGCCGCCAAATCTCTCGAAAAACGTCGCCAGTTCCGGCTGCCGCTTCGAATTGGCGCCGGAGATAATCAGGCCCAGCTTCCGGTTAAAAACGCTCACATTCGATTGCCGGTCAAGGTAGAACTGGTTCCTCACTGCGGGAGGTTCGATGATGCCGGACAAACCCACCTCCCATGGTCCGGTCTTATGGATCCCGGCGGGGATACGCAGGCGGTGGGAAAAGCTTTCCATATCCTGTGGGATGGGCGCGGTGGGTCCAGCATGGTAGTAGAGGGCATCCTGCGACAGGCGCCCCAGTTCGTCCATTGTCAGGTGTTCTGCTTTGAAGAAGCCTGCCAGGAATTCAGCATAACGGCGCCCATCCGGAAAATGCGAAAAACCAAACTGTCCCCAGGCCGGAACAGACCAATACCGATTGCGGTTATTGACCAGATCGACCGGAGTTCCGTCCAGATAGGTGAAATACTTATGAAAATCAGTTGAGCGGCGCAGTGCCTTCAATGCCGCCGGATCGTGGCTGTATTCCCAGTAAAGCGCAATCTGAGTGAGCGTAACATAATCATACCCTGCAGTCGGACCCATGCGGCTGTACTCGCCCCAGTAACCATCCGGTGTCTGCTCCTCGGCAGAATAACGATGCAGAATCTTATCGCCAAGTTCAAGCCAGTCGGATTTACCAAATACGTGGCCAGAAAGCATCAGCAAGCTGGCCCATTGCGCATAATGGTTGGGGGAAGTTCCGATATAAGGCGTGTTGTACCACGGGAAGTCCATCATTTTCTTTGCCGACTGATAGAACGGGTCTGCATTCTCAAGGATTGCCTTCTTCCAGCGTGCGCTGCGCTCAGCCCCCAGCTTCGGTTGAAGCAGGCGATAGGCTTCCAGCCACATGTAGGTGTCCCAATCGCTGTCCAGTCGCGGAGTAAAAATACCCTTTTCGTTCTGGCTGGCCAGATAATCTCCCAGACTGATAGCCTCAGCCAGCATCTTCGGGTCGTGATAGTGATGGTTGGCAGGATCACGCTTTATGTAAAGGACTGCCGGCGCGAGGATGGCATATGGGAGATGTTTCCATCCCGGATCTTTCTCGAGCTCGGGCAAGTCGGCTCGAGGGTACTGGCTGATGTGTTCTTGAACTTGTGCAACGCCCGCAACCATCAAGCGATAGTATTGACCGGGTAGGTGAACAGGTTCTCCGACCATCCGGCTCGCGCCCCACACCAGGCAAAGCAACATGGCGCTGGCCATGCAGCCGTAAACTCGAATTTTGAATTTACAAATCCTCAAGCTGGTTTCAGGGAAAGAGCCCTTAAGCTTAAGCTGGTTCTTCATCAGAGTCATCCTTTCTCACTGTTCAGGCAACGATTGAGTCGGACTTCGATTCGCTATTCAGTCTGCCACTACGGATCAACAATGGATCACACTGGCCGGCGCGAGGAAGGCCAGCAGAACAAACACTCCAACAACCATCTCAACCAGAGTTCTGATAAGACGTTTCTTGGGCATGCGTGATCGTCTTCCATTCGTTGTTCAAGACACCTCCGGATGGCGGCCGGCAGGAACCTCCTCCGGCGCCTGGATCAGAAACGGGCGAACAAGGCCGTCATAAACAAGCCCGCCTGCGATTCCACCGACGACGGGCGCCAGGATATAAATCCACCACTCATTACCCCTCGGTCCAGGGAAGGCGATCGACCCATATCCCACCAGGTACCCGAAAAGCCTGGGCCCAAAATCCCTCGCGGGATTCACGGCGTCCATCGTCAGCGGAGCACCGATGCCCACGATGGCCGTCACCGTCAGGCCAATGAACATGGCGGCCAGGTTGCTTCCGGGCGCCGTCGTATTGCGTGAATCGATCAGAGCAAGGATCGCAAGCAGGAGGAACATGGTCAGGACAGCCTCAACCAGGAAAGCTGTCCCCCCGGTCACTTTTGCAAAGTCCGCCGGCGTAACGCCCACGATGCCTGGATTGGGATAGAAGCAACTGAACACCATCATCAGCTTCTGGCTTCCGGGTTGTCCTATGCTGACACCCAGCTTGTGCGCGGTCGGCGCCCAGAATCCGTCCCAGCACAGGAAGAGAACCAGCGCCGCCGTGAATGCCCCGAGAACCTGCGACAGCATGTAGGGCACAACCTTCCGCCCTGGAAACTTGCGAAAGACCGCGAAACAGGCAGTCACCGCGGGATTAATGTGCGCCCCGGAAATGCCGCCGGTTATGTAGACTGCCAACAGGACGGCAATTCCCCACATCACGGCGACGCCGGTCAAATCGTATGCATTCGTAAAGACCGCCACAGCGACGGCGCCATCTCCGATCAGCATCAGAACAAAGGTGCCCACAAATTCCGCCAGGCATTCACCCATCAGGGAACCCTGCAATTTCTTCATGTTCGCTCCGCAATTGAGACTGCCAACAATCTGAAGCCTGCCATGGTCCCGAACGGAAAAGTTCAGGGCCCACGAGAGCTTGCGCCAAATCCTCAGAATTGGCGATTTGCGACCCGTTGGATTTTGCCACGGATGCAACGTGAATCCAAGCAGAAGAAAATTTTGGCAAGAGGAGTGTGCCGGAAGCCCGATTAGAAAGCCGGGCGGGCCCGTCAGACGGCAGTCTGCCGCGGCCGGGCAATCTGCCGCGCGACACCTCATGAAGCGGGCGGCTATTTGAAGTGGAGGGTTCTAAAGATCCCGGTGTTGGCGGGTTTCAGCGGGACCGAAGGCGGCGCCACACGGATGGCGGCCTCAAACGGTACGCTCACGGGAGGCAGGCAGGCATGGTCATTGCAGGCCTGATACATGAACTTCCCCCGCAGCGTGTAGGCTCCCGGCCTGGCCGATGTGCTCACCTGCAGCACCGACCCCACGCCGATTTCGCCCTCATAAACCGCAATCGGTGAATCCAGAAAATCGAACTTTATTGATTTGCCGCGGGGGTACACGACTTTCTCCACCTTCAAAATTGAGGTCGTGTCAAACGCCACCCGGGTGGGAATCAGATAATCGAGCGAAGGTTTGTGGGCGTTGATGTGATAGCCGGGCTCAATCCGGGCGAGGACCGCGAGTTTTGCCGCCTGGCCCGGGTGGACTGCGTCCGTGGCCAGAACCGCTCTTGCGGAGACAACCTCCGGCGGGCCGCCGGCACAAGCCGCGCCAGCCGTCAGCAAAACCAATAGCGAAGCTGCAATCAGTCGCATCTCTGAATTTCCCCTGTGTAGACTCCTGCAGAAGATCCGCGCCAGGCGTCCGGTCGGGAGATCCAACGCCTCCGCCGTGCTGCTCCCGAAACTAGCCGTGGTGCGATTTCAGGAACTTCTGGTAGGCGTCTCTCGCTGTCTGCAAACTCACCTGGCAGGAAGAATCGACCTGCCTGCATTTCAGCACTGTAAAGCCGCAGCCACAGCTGCACTTCTGCTGCGCCAGCAGCTTCTCAAATTCCTTTAATTCGGCGGGGCTCAGCTTTGAAACGTCGACCCCGGGAACCACCGAATTCACCTCTGCCGGTGTACTGGTCTGGATTTCCTTTGCAGCCGTATACCCCACCGTTTTGAAACCGGCAACTTTGTGGTCCGGAGGCGCAGCCAGCAATTCTTTGATCTCGTTCTCGAAAACGGATAAGTCCGTCAACCCTTCGTGCTTGGCGTAAATTCTCCCGTCGCGCCCGATCAGGAAAGTGGTGGGCAATCCGAAGATGCCGCCATAAAGCATACCGAGCTTGTCGGATCCCATGGCGACCGGGTAATTCATGTGAAAGCTGTTGTAGAACATGCGGACGGGCTCCGGACCGTCGTCCATTGAAACCCCGACCACCATCAACCCCTGGCTCCCGTACTTATTCTGAAGCTGCACGAAACCGGGAATCTCAATCCGGCAGGGGCCGCACCAGGTGGCCCAGAAATCCAGCAGAACCACCTTGCCTCGGTAGGCCTCCAGGTCGATCTTTTCACCCGATAGCGAAGTCAGTTGAAACCCCGGCGCCTGCGGATATTCTCCGCTGGATTTTGCGGCTTTCGTGGTTGCGGGCGTAATCCAGTACTCATTCACAAAGAACAGACCCACTGCAACCACGATTCCCAGAACCACGCCCAGAAGAACTTTGCCCTTCTTCACAACTCTCTCCCTTCCTCCAAAACTCTTCCTAGGATTAGGGCTCGTAGGCTTTCCACCCTGAACCTGTTTCGGACCGGCAACCCCTCGTTGCCTGGAATGCTAATGAGCCTTGGCCTTCACATTCCCCGCCACCGCTTCCGCCTTTCGACCGGGGCCGTACCACTGATACGCTAACACTGCGGCAATACCCAGCACCAGAAGCGCAATAAATTGCGAGGTGGAAAGCAGGTGGTTGAACACAAACCCGCGGTCGGGATCGCCTCGCAGGAACTCCAGCGAAAACCGTGCCACGGCATAGAGTACGATATAAAGCAGAAAAATTTCTCCGTCGCGCGATTTGTGTTTGAATCTCCAAATCAGAATCCCAAAAATACAGAGCATCGTAATAGAATCCACAATCTGCCACGGAAACAGCGGAATCCCCAGGGGCACTCCGGTCATTCGATGGCTGAACTCGCTGGTAAAGGTGATGGCCAGGGGCGAATGGCTCGGGACCCCGTAATCGCATCCGGCTGAAAAGCATCCCAACCGGCCGATGCTCTGGCCCAACGCGATGGCCGGGGCATAAACGTCGAAGACCTTCCAAAGCGGCAGCTTATACGTCCGGACGTACCACACGGCGAAAACCGTTGCGGCAATAAATCCGCCGTAAAAGACCCCGCCGGCCTCCAGCGTCGCCAGTGAAAATATCTGGCCCGGGTGCTGGGTGTAGAAGCTCCACTCCGTCAGGATCATCAGGATTTTCGCGCCCAAAAGCGCCGTGACGATAATCCATGTGCTGAAGTCAATCAGACGGCCGGTTTCCAGCCCCTCGCGCCGTCCCAGGCGCACCACGGTGTAAAGGGCCACCATGAGTGCAGTGGCCAGCAGCACACCATAAGTTGGTAATTGATAAGAACCTATCTTGATAAGAATTGGATGCAAGTTATTTCCCTACCCCGGCAACATTCCTGCGGCGTTGAGCGGCACATTGTGGTTTTTATCACGCGTCATCATGGATTGCGAAGCCCAAAGGGCCCAATCCCGTCCACCCTTACAGGGTAAACCGATTGAGAAAAGAAAGATACCCCGAGAGCATCGTCAGCTTATGTGTTGCCATCAGCACTCCGATAAAGATCAGCAAGACGCCTGAAACCACTTCCACGGCCTGCATATGCTTTCGGAAGCGGCCGTAAAATTTGATAAATCTGCCCACGCCAAAAGCCGTCAGCAGAAAGGGGATGGCCAGCCCCGCCGAATAGACCGCCAGCAGAAACATGCCCTGGAACACGGTGTCCCGGATCGCCGCCATCGCCAGAATGCCGGTCAGGATGGGGCCAATGCAGGGAGTCCAGCCAAAGGCGAACGCAAACCCCAATACGAACGACCCCGCCAATCCCCGCTTGGGCGTCAGGGTATTCATCCGGGCTTCGCGGTAAAGGAAAGGAATCTTGATCAGTCCCGTGAGGTGCAGGCCGAAAATGATGATGATGACGCCCGCCACAATGTCGAAAATGCTGCGGCGGGAGAGCAGAAATCTGCCCACGGCCGTGGCCGACGCTCCCAGGATGATAAAGACCACCGAAAAGCCGACGACGAATGCGACAGAGTTGCGAAGGATCAGCGCCGTTACCTTTTCGGTGGCCTCGCCCCGCAGTTCTTCCATCGAAAGCCCGGACAGCATGGAGATGTAGCCCGGAATCAACGGCAGGACGCACGGCGAAAGGAACGACACCAGACCGGCTAGAAACGCAACGGGAATACTCAGATTATGAGTCATGTTGGCTCAAATTCTCTTGAGTCCGGCTATCTCTTGTTTGGATGCGCCGGAAACCGCCCCGATACACTCTTTCTGACACCCAACCCTGAGGTTACAAAAGTCGCGGTGTATCCTTGCTGGACACAACCTGAAAGTGTATCATATCGTGCCCTGTTGTATCCTGTATGGACGGGGGGCGGACGTTGCGGCCGTTTTCCTTACTTTTATTGACTTTGGAGCACATCTCTTGCTGCGCACAATCATCTTTGATTTTGACGGCATCATCGTCGATTCCGAACCCATCATCATGAAGCTCACTCACGAGATGGCAGCCCAGGAAGGCTGGGCCGTCTCCGAGGAAGAATACTACCGTGACTACCTGGCCCTTGATGATCGCGGTATCGTTGAACACCTTTTCACCAGCCACGGCCGCGCCGTCGACCACGCGCGAGTGGATCAGCTGGTCAACTGGAAGTCCCGGGCCTACGGGAACATCATTGAGAACGGACTGCCCACGCTGCCCGGCGCGGTGGATTTTGTCCGCCAGGCCGCCAAAACCTGGCCCCTGGCCATTGCCAGCGGCAGCGCCCGCAGCGAAATCGAACATCTTCTCGGGAAGCTCGGGCTGCGGGACTATTTCCGGATCATCGCCAGCGCCGACGATTGCCAGCGTTCAAAGCCCGACCCCGAGGTCTACCTGAAAGCCCTCGCCGGCATGAACACCCTTCCCGTGTTTCAGGAAAGCCCGCTGCTGGCATCGGAATGCCTGGCCATCGAAGACGCTCCCGGAGGCCTTGACGCCGCCCACGCGGCCGGAATCCGCTGCATGGGCCTGGCCCACAGCCGCGCGACTGAAAACCTGGCGCACGCCGATTGGGCCTTCCAGGGATTTAAAGAAGTGGATTTAAGCGCCATCGCCAGGGAATTTGAGCATTAAAAGCTTGCTAAAAAGGCCACCCATGACAGGGAATATCTTCGTCTCCGTCTGGTTGTTCAGTCGGGCAAACCCGCCAAGCCCGATTTGCAGGGTCCCAGGCCTCCCGCGAGAGCCGCTCCGGGAGAATGACCCTCATTTATTTGCCGTGTAAATTCGGATTTCAGCCACCTGGGCGCCACGGCGCGGGACGGCCAGGTAGAAACGGTCGAGCTGCGGAACAAAAAACGAAGTTCGCGCTCCGGGCGCCGTGGGAATCGACATTCTCAGCCGGTAATGGTCGGCATCCACCTGGTCCACCACGCTGATCGCGCCCTGCCCTCCGGAAACGTAAATCCGCCGCCGCGCTTCATCATAGTAAACGTCGTCGGCATCGCCCGCCACGGCCAGGTGCGCCACCACCTTGCCGGAACGCGAATCGAGCGCCAGCAGCTCGGCGGGCCTGCGGCAAACCACAAAAAGCCGGTGCTGGGCGCGGTCAAACGCCATGGGGAAATTGTCCCGATACTTTTCCATGGGCCAGCGCTCGATAACGGACCGCCGGTCCCAGCCCGCCACGGCAATTTCCCTTGCCTCGGGAACATTCACGTAAATCCTGGCTCCGCCGTTCTCCACCTCAAACGCCTCGGCATGGCCGCGCAGCTTGATGCTCCCCAGTTCCCTGCCCGTCAGGGCGTCGAGCACAGCGACACCGCCGCTGCCGTAGCCGACAAAGATCAGCTTTTTGGCCGCGTCATAACGAATGTCGTCGGCGTCGGAGGAAAGTTGGACGGTTGAAAGCTGCCTGTAACTGCTGCCGTCCAGAACCCGGACCACGCCGTCGCCTCCGTTGGCTACGAAAATCCTGTTAGATTCGGGCGCGTAAAACACGCCCTGGGGCTCGTGCATGCCGCCGATGCTGTGGATGTCTTTGCCTGAGGTGAGGTCGAGAACTTCCACCGTATTGTTGCCCAGGGCTGAAACAAACAGCCGATGGCCCTTCACGTCAACACTGAGATGGTCAATGCGTCCCCGAACGCCCGGCATCGCGATGGTCCCCACCAGCTTGAGCGGCGGGCCTTGCGCGGAAAGGTTTGGAAAATATGCCAACCCACATATTAACGCAATCCATATCCACTTTTTCATGGCGATCTCCCTTAGCAGGTTGCTGAGTAACTCCCTGCGCCACGTCATCCTGAGCGAAGCGAAGGATCTGCTTTCATTTTCAGTAAGACCCAGCAGATGCTTCTCCCGCTCTGCGGGATCAGCATGACGGGTGGCATTTTTCAGCAATCTGTTGGATGGCAAATACAACCTCGGTGTAAGGTAAACCCCTGCCTTTCCACGCATCCAGCCCAAATCATATCGCTTCCAGGGTCGTCACGGTGTACTCTTCTGTTTAGAACGCTTCTCCGGGCTGCAGGCGGAATGAGCCGATGGGGAAATTCCGGATTTCGGGAGGTAAAGGATGTCCATTTCACGTTTGCAGGGGCAGGCGCCGGCGGTGCTGCTGGCGGCGGTCCTGGCTGGGGCAAGCCTGGGCATGGCCCAGACCGTAACAACTTCCACCGAGGCCGACCAGCAGTCGCTGAATCTTACCGTTTACAACTCCAACGTGGCGCTGGTCCGGGACGTTCGCAGCGTGCGGCTGCCCGCCGGCAATCTGGAACTGCGCTTTGCCGACGTGGCCTCAGAGATTGAGCCGGAGACCGTCCGGATTGTTTCACTCAACGATCACAGGCAATTGACGGTGCTGGAACAGGATTACAGGTACGACCTGATGAGCCCGCAGAAGCTACTGGAATTTTATGTGGGGAAACAGGTCACGCTGGTCCGCCAGGTGACGGAAAACAATTCCACAAAAGAAGTCTCGATTAATGCCACGCTGCTTTCAGACAACAACGGCCTCATCTGGAAAGTGGGCAACGAGATTGTCACCGGCATGCCCGCCGACCATTACGTCTTCCCCGCCCTGCCGCCCAACCTTTACAGCAAGCCCACCCTGGTGTGGCTGCTCGATAACCGCAGCGCGGCTGAGCAGAAACTGGAGGCCGATTACATCACCAGATCCGTTGACTGGAACGCGGATTACGTCCTCACCCTGCCTTCGGAAGCGATGCTGGCTGACCTGACTTCATGGATAACGGTAAAAAACAGCAGCGGCATCGATTTCCGCAACACACAACTGCAACTCGTCGCCGGGCAGGTGCACCAGGCCGCGCAGAACATCATGCCCATGGCAGGCGGCATGATGAGGATGGAAGCGAAGGCTGCCGCGCCGGGAATTTCTCAAGAGGGACTGTCCGAATATCACCTCTACACCATCCAGCGCCCCGTCACCCTGCCCAACAACAGCAGCAAGCAGATTGCCTTTGTGCGGGCCAGCGGCATCCAGGTGCGAAAGACCTACGAGATCACAGGCCAGACTTATTATTTCTACAGCCCCTACCAGGGCGGGCAGCTCACAAAGGAACCCGTGCAGGCCCACCTGAAATTCAAAAACTCTGAAGCCAATTCGCTGGGAGTGCCGCTGCCGGAAGGCGTGGTCCGCGTTTATCAGGCAGACTCCAAAGGCCGGATGCAATTTGCCGGCGAAGACCGCATCTCGCACACGCCAAAAGATGAAGAGCTGAATCTCTACATCGGAAACGCCTTTGACGTGACCGCGGAAAGAAAGCAGACCGACTTCCAGCGTCTCGGCAACAACGTCTATGAGACGGCTTTCCAGGTCACCATTCGCAATCACAAGAAAGAGGCCGTCACCGTGAACGTTGACGAACCCGTCACCGGGACGTGGACCGTGCAGCAATCGAATTACAAGTATGAGAAAACCTCGGCCTTCTCCATCAGGTTTCCAGTGCCGGTGGCCGCGGACGGCCAGTCCGTCCTAGATTATCGAGTGCGGGTCCATCAGTAGAATTTTTGTTTAGCGGGGTCCGCGCGCCGAAGGAGGAAAATGCGAACCGCAGAGGGAAAGCCTCGCAAGGTGGATATTCGGGCTGCGCAGATGGAGGATGCCGGCCGCCTGGCCGAACTTTCCGGGCAGTTGGGCTATCCCTGCTCCGCCGGCGACATGCGGCGCCGCCTTCGCCCCCTGCTCGCGGACCCCGAACATGCCGTCTGGGTGGGGGAAAACGAAAGTGGGATCATCGCCGGCTGGATTCACGTCTTCGTCAAACGGCTGCTGGAAAGCGACCGGGAAATCGAAATCGGTGGACTGGTGATTGATGAGAATTTCCGCGGCCAGGGTGCAGGCAAGGCGCTGGTGGAACGCGCCGAGGGCTGGGCCAAAGCGAGAGGATTGAAGTCTGTCTACGTGCGCTCAAACGTCATACGCAAAGACGCGCACATCTTTTACCAGAAGCTGGGTTATAAAATCATCAAGACCCAGAGCTCGTTTCGGAAAACATTTTGTTAGTGTTGCATCCCTCGTAACTTTCTAGAATGCGGCGCAGCGCCCGTCATTCCGAGCGCAGCGAGGAATCTGCTTTCGCTCTCGCGCAGAAGCAGATTCCTCGGGCCGGAAGAGCATCGGCCCTCGGAATGACCGCATAGGGCAAACAATTACGCGGGGCGCAATGCTAGAGGATCAGCATGCAGTCGCCGTAGCTGTAAAAGCGGTATCGTTCTTCGATAGCGTGCTGGTAGGCTCGGGTGATCAGCTCGCGGCCGGCAAACGCCGACACCAGCATCAGCAGGGTCGATTTCGGCAGATGGAAGTTGGTGAGCAGCCCGCGAACCACCTGGAAGTTGAATCCCGGCACAATGAACAGGTCAGTCTCCCCGTGGCAGGGTACAACTTTCCCCTCGTTCTGCAGCGCCACCGCTTCCAGGGTGCGAACGCTGGTGGTGCCGACCGCGATGACGCGGCGTCTTTCAGCAATGGCCGCGTTGATGGAGGCAGCCGCCGCCTCAGAAATCTCAAACTGCTCCGACTCCATCTTGTGGTCTTCCACGCGCCCGGTCTGCACCGGGCGGAACGTTCCCGGCCCCACGTGCAGCGTAATTTCACAGGTCTCGACTTTTCGTTCCTGCAGCGCGCGAAAAATCCGCTCGGTAAAGTGAAAGCCCGCCGTGGGAGCGGCAACCGCGCCGCGCACCCTGGCGTAAACCGTCTGGTAGGTTTCGCGGTCCGCGGCTTCGTCGGGCCGGTCAACATAAGGCGGCAGCGGAACGTGTCCCAGGCGGTCAATGGCGCTCGCCACAGTGCCCTCGAGCGCCCGCAGCAGCACCCTGCGCACGCCGCGCTCGCCCCGCCCCAGAACTTCCGCCTCAAGCTCGCCGCCGCCGAAAACCAGCACTTCGCCGGTGCGAATCTTGCGCCCCGGATGTACCAGCCCCTGCCACACGTCGCCCGATTCATTCCGCGTGAGCAGAAGTTCGACCTCGGCGGTGAGGTGTTCGCGCGCGGCGGGATTGCCCTTGCCGATGGCCTGCGCCTGGGTGCCGCGCCGCCTTCCCAGCAGGCGCGCCGGAAACACCCGGGTATTGTTCACCACCAGGAGATCGCCGGGCGCAAGGATTTCCGGAAGCGCCCGGAATGCGCAATCCGTGAAGCTCTGCGCGGCGCGGTCCAGCAGCATCATGCGCGAGGCGTCCCGCACCTTCAAAGGCCGCTGGGCAATCAGCTCCTTCGGCAGTTCGTAATTGAATTCTTCAAGCAGCATCCTGGAACCATTTTACGCCAAACGCCGTGTCGGGGTTTCGGCGCCACGCGCCAACCCGCCCGGCAGCGTCGTTCCGTGCGGTGTGGTAAAGTCAGTTCATGCCGAAAGCCACCGTAACCGTTTCCCCGCGCGGGATTGAGCGAATCTTCGCCGGCCATCCATGGATTTACCGCAGCGACATCTCCGCCTCTGCGAACCTCGCGCCGGGCTGCATAGTGGGTGTCCAGGACCGGAGAAAGCGGTTTCTCGGGCAGGCGCTTTACAGCAACAAGTCGCAGATCGCGCTTCGATTTTTAACCCGCGAAAAACGGCCCATCGACCGCGAGTTCCTGGCTGAGCGAATCCGGGCGGCGGCGGATTATCGCCGGCAGGTTGTGGAAGACTCAGACGCCTATCGCCTGGTGGCCTCTGAGGGCGATCTGCTGCCATCCCTGGTGGTTGATCGTTATGGAGAATATTTCGTCGTCCAGACGCTGAGCCAGGGAATGGAAAAACTGAAGCCCATCATAACGGATTTGCTGCAGGAGCAGTTTTCGCCGCGCGGCATCGTGGAACGGAATGACGTTGCGGTGCGCGCGCTGGAGGGCCTCGAGCCAACCAAGGGAATTCTGGCGGGCGAGGATCCCGGCGAAATTACGGTTACCATGAACGGCCTCCGCTTTGCCTTCAACCTGCTGGAAGGCCAAAAGACGGGCGGCTTTCTTGACCAGCGTGAGAATCAGCGGGCCGCGCAAAATTATGCATTCGGCCGGGCGCTCGACTGCTTTACCTACGCCGGGGGGTTTGCGGTAAACATCAGCCGCCGCTGCGACTCCGTCCTGGCCATCGATTCTTCCCAGGACGCGCTCCGCCTGGCCGCGCGCAACGCGGAGTTGAACGGCGTTTCGAACGTCGAGTGGAAGGAAGCCAACTGCTTTGATTTCCTGAAAGCCGCTGACCAGGCCGGGGAGCGCTTTGACGTGGTGGTGCTGGACCCTCCGGCCTTCGCCCGGCAGCGCTCCAATCTCGATTCCGCCCTGCGCGGTTACAAGGAGCTCAACCTTCGCGGCCTTAAAATTCTGAACCCCGGCGGCTATCTCATCACCTGCAGCTGTTCCTACCACGTGACGGAAGCGGATTTTCTCGAGGCGATCGCCAGCGCAGCCATTGACGCTCACCGCACCGTCACCGTGGTCGAGCGCCGCACCCAGAGCCGCGACCATCCCATCCTGCTGACGGTGCCTGAAACTCTTTATCTGAAGTGCCTGGTCCTGCGGGTGTTATAACCCGTTCTGGGCAGCTCCGAATTCGAGTAGAATACAACCTGTGAATCGATTTTGTGCCCTGGCGGCCGTCCTGCTTCTCACGCCGTTGTGCGCGGTTCCAGGCCGCGCCGAGGACCTCAAACTGCTGATCTCGGTTGAGCAACAGAGCAGCGTTGCGCCCCAGCCCGTGCGCGCAACGCTGCACTTCCACAACTCCGGCCGGCAGACCCTGTGGCTCTACCGCCCCGTAACAAGCGAGATGCCGGGCGACCGGTTGGGCTTGCTTGCGCCGGTGCCAAGCGGGGCGCGCCCCGGAGAAGCTTACGGAGGATCGCAGCTCGAAGTCCGATTGGCGCCTCAAAGCGCTGCGGGCGCAAAAGAGGCGGCGGGCAGCGGGTTCGCCATGGCGCCTGACGCCTTTCCGTATCCCAGGCTGGTGCGCCTGGCGCCGGGAGAAGATTACCAGGAAAAAGTCAGCATCCACGTCGAGCCCGCCCAGGCAAAGGCCGGCGCGGGCGATCAGCCTGCGTGGGGGCCGTACAGATCTTCCGTGATTTACTCCGCGGGTTATTCCAACGCCGAAGCAATGGCCCGCGACATCAACGCCCACCTCTGGCATGGCCAGGCCACCAGCAATACTGTCATATTGGAGCTGCGGCCGCCGCCGGGCCAGGGCTCGATTGCCGGCACGGCGCTCGATTCCATCGGACGGCCCTACGGTCAGGCGCTGGTCACTCTCGAGGACGAAAACGAAAACCCGCTCGATCAGCTTTTGACGGACGACGACGGCCGGTTTGCATTTGCACACCTGCCGATGGGCCGTTACTGGCTGGCGGTGCGCCAGCCCGGCGCCGACCACGATACTTCAGTGTTCCGCCACGTCGACGTGACCGAGGCAGGCACGCCCGCGACGGCCGACATCATGCTGGTGCCGGTTGAAATCAACAAACCCGAGCGCCTGCTGCACAAGCCCGTGCTTTTCCACATTGTCGATAGCAAGGGCCTTCCGCTGGCAGAAGCCGGGATTTCGATTTTGTACTCCGCCGAGACGGTTGTGGAGAACCGGAAGGCGCAAACGGGCCGGGACGGTTTCGCTGCCGTCGGCCTGATTCCCGGCTCAATCTATGTGACACTCCAGACGCGGGGCTGCAAAAAGGAGGACCGGCAGGCTGACGTGGCGCCCGGCCCGGGAGTGGACGGATTCAAGTTTACCTACGACTGTGCCGGGAACTGAGGCAGCCGGCCAGAAGGGAATTCCAAATCGGCCGGCGCGAATCGAAATTCTGCGAAGAGTGTTCTGCAACTTATGAAATGCAGCGTGATCATTCCGACCCGACGGCGCTCCGCCACGTTGCGTGAGACGCTGGAGTCTTTAAACCGGCAGACGGAAAAAGACTTTGAGGTCATCGTGGTGGTGGATGGCGAGGATGCGGAAACCCGCTCGCTGGCGGAAACATACAAGGCCGCATTCCCATTGCGCTGGATTTTTGTTCCGGAGCACAAGGGCCAGGCTTCAGCGCGCAATGCAGGCGCAGCCGCGGCAGAAACCGACATCCTGATCTTCCTGGACGACGACACCCGGCCCGTTCCGGAATGGATCCATCACCACCTGAAGCATCACCGCGCAAACGCCGGGCCGTTGGAGATGGGCGTGCTGGGAAAAGTGGCCGACCGCCATGCCAATCCTCCGCGCTCGCGGACGGAGCAGTATCTGCGCGAAGCGCGAAACCCCGTCCTTGCCCATTTTGAAAGCTGCCTGGAGAACCAGTCGATCGAGTTCGGCAAAGTGGCTGCCTTCGGGCTGAACACCTCGATTCCGCGCAAGACGTTTCTGGCGCTGGGAGGATTCGATCCCAACCTGAGCTCCCTGGACGAGGATACGGACTTCGGCGCCCGGTTATACAACCGCGGCACGCGGTTCAAATTCGAGCCTGCCGCCGTCGTGCACCACCACGACACAAAGGACGCTGTCGCCCAGCACTACTCCATCCTGCGCCGTGCCGGAAAACTTGACGTCTACCGCCGGCGCGAAAAAAAGCAGTGCAACGCGCGGCTCCAACTGCTGGCCCAGATGCATTGCGCGAGCCCCTTGCGAAAGCTGGCGCACCGCGCCGCCTGGCACGCTCCCTGGATTTTTCAACTGGCGGCTTCGGTGGCCGGGAAGGCGACGGACCTCACCGGCTCGCGGCAATGCTTTCGCCTCTGGTCCCGGGCAACCGCCACTGAATACTGGAAAGGCATTCGCGCGGCCGGAGAAACCATCGAATCGTTGCGCGACCTGTACCCTTCGCGAACGCCCATTTTGATGCTGCACGAGGTTTCCGCTCCCACCGAACTGAGGATGATGTCGCTGGCGATATCACCCGAGCGGTTCAGGCGATTCATGGAGTGGCTCAAAGGGGCGGGTTACACGTCCGCCCTGCCGGCCGAATGGGACAAGCGCACGGCCAATCGCCGCGTGATCCTGACCTTCGATGACGCCTACGAAGACTTTATGAGCAACGCTTTCCCCGTCCTTGACCGACTGGGTTTCAAGGCAACGGTTTTTGTTGTGGTTGACCGCATTGGAAAAACCAACGAATGGGACGATGCGGGAGGGTTCAAGTCAAAGCCCCTGCTCACGATCGAACAGATTCGCGAACTGCATCGCCGCGGAGTCCATTTCGGCTCGCATACGCTGACGCACGCCCGGCTCACCGACGTATCAGACAGCGATCTCGAGCGCGAGGTGGGCGATTCGAAGCGCAAGCTGGAAGACCTTCTCGGCGCCGAGGTGCCGTGCTTCGCCTATCCCTGGGGAATGGCCGACATGCGGGTGCGCGGCGCGGTGGCGCGCGCCGGCTACTCAGTGGCCCTGACCGCTCAGGAGGGCCTGAATGGGTCGGAAGACCCGCTCGCATTGAAGCGAACCAGCGTGGCGGAAGTTGACACCCTGCCGGAATTCGTCATCAAGCTGGCAACGGGAAAAGACCTGCGGCAAAGGGCCAAAGCGATCCTGACAAGGAAAGGACTTTACAAAGGGCCGGTCCACACGTGGCGGGGGAATGACTGCAGCGGGCGGAAAGGTGAACCCGAAGCGTCGCGCGGCTCCGCCGGCGCTGTGGGTAAACTATGAGCATGCCGGCAGAGCCCGATGCCTGGGCGGATTCGCCGCGCGCCGCTGCGGAATTCACGGCGGTCGTCACAACCTACAACTACGCCCACCTGCTGCCCGACGCTCTGCGGGCGCTCGCCGCGCAAACGGTGGCCGACTTTGAACTTTTGATTGTCGATGACGGATCCACCGATAACACGGAAGAGGTTGTGCGGCAGTTTCAGCCGCAGTTTCGGGATTGCCAGTATCTGAAAAAGCCGAACGGAGGAGCCGCCGACGCCAGAAACCATGGCGTGCAGAAAGCGCGGGGAACGCACATCGCAACTCTGGACGCCGACGACGTGTGGTCGCCGCGCTACCTGGAAGTTGTTCGCAAGACCTTTGAATCGAGACCGGCAACGGAGATCGTGTTCTGTGACGGCGTCCGCGTTGCGGGCAACGGGGAAATCCTTCGCCCGGTTTTTCCGCCCGGGCTGCCACGCCTTGAAGGGCCCATCAACTCCGTTGAGGACCTGTTTTCGGTGTCTGACAATTTCCTGCCCTCCGGCATGGTGTTCCGGAAATCTCTCTACGACAGGATTGGCCCCTTTGACACCCGCTTCTCACACGGTGACGATGTCGACTGGGCGATTCGCGCTGCCCTGTCTGGCGCTGATTGCCGGCGGATCGATCAAAGACTGTTTCTGCATCGCTTTCACGGAAGCAACCTGACCCGTGACCCCATCGCCTTTCTCGAAACGTGGCTCAAGATCTACGAAGAGCAATTGCGCAACAGCCGCCTGGGCCCGGAGTGTGAACGAAAAGCCAGAAGCTTTGCCCGGGACTACGTCCTGCGGCTACTGGGAATCTGTTCACCGGCGGAAGGCAGGTCGCTGCTGGCCCGGGCCATCGAAGCCCTCGGAGGAGACTTCATGCTTCGCTGCGCCTATCTTTCGACCTACCTGGGATCGAGTTATGCGCTGAGGCCGTTAAAATGGGGAAAGGGGTTGCTACGAAAGCGGCACGCCGCCGCACAGCATATTGATCTGTCGGCGCCGCCTGAAATAATCTTTCAACGCCTGTGAAACATCGCAAGGCCTTCGCCGTCAGAGACGGCCGGCGGACAGGCGACAGCATTGCCCGAACGCTCGGCAGGTAAAGGGCGCCATCAAGATGAAGTTTTCAGTCGTCATTTGCACCTACAATTACGCGCACCTGCTGCCCGACACCCTGAAATCCGTCGCCGCGCAGACGCTGCAGGACTTTGAGTTGCTGATTGTTGATGACGGATCAACGGACAACACCGAAGAAGTCGCAGAGGAGTTTCGCCCCCAGTTCCAGGATTTCCGCTATGTGAAGAAGCCTCACACCGGCCCAGCCGACACAAGGAACGCGGGAGTCCGTGCCGCCCGGGGCACCCACATTGCGTTTCTTGATGCGGACGATTTGTGGTCGCCTCATTACCTGAGCGCCATGAGGGAAACCCTCAGCGCCCATCCTCAGGCGGACCTGGCTCTGTGCGAAGGCATCATCTTCAGGAGCGCCAACGGAATGATTACGGAGGCAGCTCTTGAGCGAGCCCTCCCGCCCTTATGCGGCCCGGCGCCTTTCCCGCAGGATCTCTTCAAGGTGATCCGGGCCCTCGCGCCTTCCGGCATGGTGTTTTCAAAGGAGCTTTACAACCGAATCGGACCTTTTGATGTGGAGTCGTTTGGGGGGTTCTCCGAGGACATCGACTGGGCGTTCCGCGCCTTGATGGCCGGAGCCTTTTGCATCTGCATGAAGCGGAGGCTTTATCTTTACCGGCGGCACGCAGACAACCTGACCAACCAGGCCAGCGATTCATTCCGGTCGTGGCTGAAAATCTATTCTCAGACGTTAAGGGAAGCGCGGCGGGACCCGCGAGTCGAAGCCCTGGCGCGCGGCACTATCCGCTCGCATTCGGTGCGCTTCCTGCCCACCTGTGAGACGTCTGAAAGCAGGCCGCTACTCAGGCAGGCCATCGAAACACTGGGCGGGGACTGGGTGGTGAGGCTCTGTTACGGCGGCACTTTCCTGGGATTAGTCAGCGTGCTAAAAATTTTCAAACAAACCAGAAGGCTCCTGCACCGCCTGACTCGAAAAAAGATGAAGATTGATCCGGGCGCGCCTGAATCCATTTTCGCTTGCCTGCGCGGACTGTCTTGATGCAATATGGCTCCGTGAAACCTGAAGGTGGCCATGGTTCTTCCGAGTGGACATCCCAATCCTGTTCGACCCCGGACAAGCAAAACCTGAAAAGAGCAATGCGCGAAGAATGGGACCACGGAGCGCGCGAAAACTGGAGAAAGAGTATCTGGGCAGAGGCCTCCGAGTCCGAGGAGTCTTTCCGGGCTTCCGGGGAGCGCGACTTCAAGAGATACGTTGGCAAGTTTCTTACAACCTTGCAGTTGGACCCAGCCAGGATGGTTGCACTTGAAATCGGCTGCGGCGCCGGCCGCATGTCGGAGCCCATTGCGCGCGATTTCTACAGGCTTGTGGCCGTCGACATATCCAGAAAAATGCTGAAAATCGGACGGCAAAGGGTTACGGCAGACAACATTCTCTGGTTGTGCAACGATGGAGTCAGCCTGGGGCCCGTTGCGGACGGCTCGGTGGATTTCATTTTCTCGCTGGCGGTTTTCCAGCACATCCCGGACGCTGCAACCATCGTCGATTATGTGGAAGAGGCAGGACGGGTGCTCAAACCCGGCGGGTGGTTTGTCTTTCAGGTGATGAACCATCCTCATGTGTCAGTTGGGCCATGGACGGTTTCCTTTTTTATTTCCAGTAGATTTCATCTCCCGCGTATCCGGATTTACCGGCCGAATGTACTGGACGCCCGTCCGATCCGCATGGGAATTTTCCGCAAAAGTTGCACCCATTCGGGCCTGACTGTTGTCCGAATCCTCCATCGCTTCAATCAAAACACCTGGGTTTGGGCTCAGAAAAACGGCTGACCTCCGGGGGAAGAATGTTTTTGCCCATTCTTGTTGGAATCCTGATTGTTCTGGCGGTCGCGGACGCGCTTGGATTTCTTTTCTGGTATGCCTGCAGTTGGCCGCGCTCACAGGTGCTGGGTCCGGCGCTCGTTCGCGGCCCCGCCGGAAGCAGGAAAGTCGCTCTCACTTTTGACGATGGGCCCCTGCCGCCCTACAGCGAGCAGATTCTTGACATCCTCCGGTCACAAAACGCAAAGGCTACATTTTTTGTCTGTGGCAAAGATGCCGCGCGTCATCCGGAAATTCTCCGCCGCATCTGTCGAGAGGGCCACACCATCGGAAATCATACCTGGTCGCATCCTTACCTTTACTTTATGAACCGCGAGAAGTGTGCGGAGGAGATTGACCGGACCCAGAGAGTGATTCAACAGGCCACAGGCGGCACGCCCAGATTTTTTCGCCCTCCCTACGGAGCGCGATGGTTCGGCCTCTATCCCGTGTTGCGTGAACGCGGCCTGCACCTGGTCCAATGGTCGGCAAGCGGGGACGACTGGGAGCTTGGAGCCGATGCCATCGTATCATCGGTTCGCGCCGGCCTGCGCCCCGGCGCCATCATCCTCCTGCACGACGGCCGGCAGAAATCCGGCGGCTACTTGCAGAGACTTTTGAGTAGGATTTTCCCTTCGACCGGCAGCCAGAACCGGCAACCTGATGCCGATGCGTCGGAAACCGTCAAAGCCCTTCCCGCCATCATTGAGGCTGCCCGGGAGATGGGATATGAGTTCGTTTCCGTCGAGGATTTCTTTCCTTTGCGGCCGCGTGATGATGAGGGGGCGCCCAAAGGATGGGACCCCAGTGTGAACAACTCAGCTTGATCCCACACGCCTGTGTCCATTAGAATCTCCTAGTCTATGTGAGGGTTCCATCCGGGCCGCAAACCTGCAAATCATCCGGGCCGGTACATAGTGATCATTGTTGAAGCGATACCTGGTTATGGACTCTTTTAGCAAAAATCGACCTTGGTTGTTGCCCACGCTCATCATGCTGGGCGCTTTTGTGTATTTGTACCTGAATCTCTTTTTCCTGCCCGGAACTCCCATCCACTTCCTTTCCTCCGACGCCACCAACTTCCTCTTCAACGCCCAGCGGATGCAGCACGGGCAGGTGATTTACCGGGATTTTTTTGAACTTACACTGCCGGGGACGGAAGTTTTCTACCTCATTCTGTTTAAGATTTTCGGGAACCGCGCCTGGATACCGAATGTGACGCTGATGGTGCTTGGGCTCCTCCTGACCTACCTGATGATTTCCATTTCCAGGAAGGTTATTTCCGGCACGGCAGTCTACCTTCCGGCCTTGCTGTTCCTGGTGATCCCTTTCCGCAGCCAGCTTGACGCCACTCACCATTGGTTCAGCACGCTGTTGGTGATGGCTTCCATCGCCCTGCTGGTTGAAAAGATTTCCGCCCTGCGACTGGTGGGCGCCGGGGCCCTTTGCGGCGTGGCGATGTGGTTTACCCAATCGAGCGGACTGCTCGCGATGATGGGCCTGGTGTTTTTCCTGCTGTGGGCAACGGTGACGCGTCAGCTGAGCTGGGGAAATTTCCGCACGGCCCAGCGTTACATCTGGTCGGCCTTTGCCATTGTGGTGGTCGTGCTCAATGCCTATTTCGTTTTCCGGGCAGGTTTCAAGACGTTCTTTTACGACACCTTTCTGTTTAATTTTCGATATTACTCTTCCCAGGCCGGGAATTCGTTCCACGTTTACATGACCGATATGCCGGCCTTCCATCCCTGGTACCGGCTGCCGGCGCTTGCCCTGTGGGGCTCAATTTACCTGTTGGTTCCCCTGATCTACATTCTGTTCTTCGTTCGATACTGGGACGAGCAGGAAGAGCGCCCCTCGGAGCCGTGGGACCGGCTGGTGCTGCTCGCCCTCATGGGGACGATGTTGTTCCTCGGTGTTGCGCCGGCTCCAACCTGGCTGCGCCTGTGCACAGTGGCTGCCCCGGGAGTCATCCTTTTTGTCTGGTTCCTCAATTCACCCGGGCGATTTCACAAGATTCGCGTCACTGCCATGTGGGTCATCGTCATTGCCATCGCGCTGGGCGAATGGCACGGGCGATTTTTTGGATGGCGGCAGGAAGTGAATCTTCCCATCGGCCGCGTGGCGGTGCTCAGCCAGGTCCAATACAAGGAGGTCAAGTTCCTGCTGGACAACACAAAGCCCGGCGACTACTTTTTTGGAAACAACGAGCTGAACTACCTGCTTGATCTGCGGGATCCATCGCCCATTCCTTTTGTGACGGCGTCAGACTACACCCGGCCTGAGCAGATTCAGGAGACCATCGAGGGCATTGAAAAGCATCCTGCGAAATACGTTTACTGGTCATCCGATCTCGACATGCCACCCGCCAACGGCCGGGGGAAGAGCCATCTTGCTCCGTTGCGGGCCTACCTGCAGGGACATTACCAGCGGGTGAAAACCATTGCAGGCGATGACTTCGCCCGCAGCTTCTGGGAAAGATACAATCCGTCTGCTCCCATACCGCTTCCACCACCCATTCCTCTTCCTCCCCCGGGACAGAACGGAACATCCCCGGGCGGCGCGAGCGGCCAGGGCAATTCCCGGGCCGCCCCTCTTGACACCCCAGCGCAAGTTCCATAGACTCGCTGCGTCCCCGCATTTCTGTTGCCTGCCGGCCCGCTCCCAGGGTCCGGTCCCAGGATGAAAACGGCGCGTCTTGCGGACAGTGGCCAATTCAACATCGGCGAGGCATGATTGGCATTCAGTTGGATCGACCTGATCGTTGTAATCGTTTATCTGCTGTTGGTCACGCTGCTGGGAGCACGTTTTGGCAAGCGGCAAAAGACCCTGCACGACTACTTCCTGGGCGGCCGCCAGCTTCCCTGGTGGGCCATCGCTCTTTCTGTTGTCTCCGCCGAGACCAGCATCCTCACCATCATCAGCACTCCGGGGATCGCCTACGCCGGCGACATGGCGTTTCTCCAGCTTGTCTTTGGATACCTGGTGGCGCGCGTCGTGGTCAGCTTTGTCCTCATCCCCAAATACTTTGCCGGCGAACTTTACACCGCCTACCAGCTGATTGAACGGAGGTTTGGCCGCGGGCTCAAGGTTTTCACGGCGGGCCTGTTCCTGAGCAGCCGCGCGCTGGCGGAAGGGGTCCGCGTATTTGCCATCTCGATCGTGATCGAGGTGATTTTCAGGACGGGCGTCCTGACCGCCGTGCTGATTATTACCGCCCTCACGCTCTTCTACACCTTTAAAGGCGGACTCACCGCCGTCATCTGGACTGATGTCACACAGCTCTCGATTTACATCATCGGGACCGTCATCGCACTGCTGCTGGCCATCCACGCCGTTCCGGGCGGATGGGGCGAGGTGGTGCACCTGGCAAGCATTTCGGGCCACAAGTTCACCATCTTCAACTTCCACTTCAACTGGCACCAGCCGTACCTGTTCTGGTCCGGGCTGATCGGCGGCACCTTCCTCACCAGCGCTAGCCACGGGACGGACCAGTTGATCGTGCAGCGGTTGCTGGCGGCAAAGAACAAGCGGCAGAGCCAGGGTGCGCTGCTGGCCAGCGGGCTGGTGATTCTGTTCCAATTCACGCTGTTCCTGGTGGTAGGCGTCGTCCTGTTCGCTTTCTACCACTTTCATCCGCCCGCCCATCCCTTCAGCCGCCCGGACAAAATCTATCCAACTTTCGTGGTCACGCAATTGCCGGTAGGGCTGGCCGGCCTGCTGACTGCAGCTATCATCGCGGCGGCCATGGCCAACCTGAGTGCGGCATTTAATTCCCTGGCTTCGAGTTCGGTGATGGATTTTTACCGGCCGTTCGTTCGTCCCGATGCGGACCAGAAGCATTACTTGCGCGTCTCGCGCGGCCTGACGCTGTTCTGGGGAGCGGTGCTGATCCTGATTGCGGTCATCTCCCAATATCTGCATGAAAGCGTCCTGGTGCTGGCGCTGACCATCGCCTCGATTCCCTACGGAGCCATGCTGGGAATCTTTTTGCTGGGCGTGTTGACCAAACGAGCAAACTCGCGCGGCGCCCTGACGGGGGCTGCGCTTGGATTAACCGTCTTGATCCTGATCGTCGTGGGCAAAGCGTATCACGTCGTTGATATCGCATGGACTTGGTACGTGGTGATTGGAACACTGGTGACCTTCTTTGGCGGATGGATAGCCAGCGTTGATGCGGGTGGCAATGGGACAAGCTAATAATACCCTGCAAGTCAGGAGTGCCGGATTCCGCACCTTGACGAACAGGGTGTACTGCGACTAATCTCATCGGAACACATTAGAAAGAGGAACCTGTTGAAGCGACATCTGACCGCTGTATGTGTAACCGTTGCCGCAGTGATTCTGGCGTTTGTACCGGCAAAATTCCTGACATTAACGGCCCCCGGCCATTCGAGCGACACGGGCAAAACCGCGCCGATGCGCCCCTCGCAGGATGAACGCGAGACCCAGGGGAACGGCCGCACGGCCTTGGAGGCGATGTGCGAGCGAGTGATGGCTGCCAGGCCGATTGCGATGTATTACACCTCGGGAGGCACGTTCGGCATGGACTCCATCCTGGCGCATGCTTCTGACATGACCATTCTGGCCCCGCAATCCTATTGGCTGGACCTGAAAGGGAACATCCAGGGAGGCATTCCCACCCCCACGCTGGATGCTGCCCGACAGTCGGGACTGCCGGTCATGGCCTTGCTGGCTAACGACGACTTCAGCCGGCGCGTCGCTTCGCATCTGCTCCACGACCGGCGGCTGCAAGAACGGGTGATCAAGGATCTGGTCGAGATCGCCCGGCAGGATAACCTGCTGGGGTTTCAACTGGACCTTGAAAACATCGATCCGGACGACATCAACCTCTACACCCGGTTTGTGGATGAAGCGGCTAAAGAGTTTCATCACGATGGGCGGTTGCTGAGCGTTGCGGTCGTTCCCCGCTTTCTGGATTCCGTTCCCGGGCAATGGGCGGCGGCATACGACTATCCGGCGCTTGCCCGCGCGGCGGATTTTCTGACCCTGATGGCCTACGACAACTCAGGCCGCCTGGGCCCGCCCGGACCCATCGCGGGCTACGACTGGGTGAGAAATGCGCTGGAGTATGCCATCAGCCGCGTTCCCCCCGGCAAATTGCTGCTGGGCATCGCCCTCTATGGCCGCGAATGGACCAACGACAGGGGCAACCTCCAGGCCCGCACCATGCCCTACCCCGAGACGTTGGCCCTGCTGAGCCGCCTCTCACTCACCCCTCAATGGGATGAAAAGCACCGTTCACCATGGTTTAAATACCAGGCCAGCGGAACGGTCCGCAGCGTGTGGTATGAAAACGCCCGAAGCATTCAGGAAAAGTTCAGGCTCCTGGAACGGTATCGGCTGCGAGGTTTCGCCGCCTGGAGGCTGGGAATGGAAGATCCGCGCATCTGGTCAATGGTTTCAGCAATGCGCGAAAGCCAGCCACCCGTGAATGCGAGTCCTGAAGCATCCGGTTTTTGACCCGGGAGAAAGATTTCCAGCGATCTCGTTTTCGGCGGTGAGAATAAGGACCAACCTTCTCTTTTGGCTCAGGGGCAGTCTGTCAGCCGGCCGGAATCAGACAGGAAAAGCGGTAGACTCTCATGACTTTTCGGTTTCGACGCTTGACCCTTATCGCTTTCGTCCTGGCAGGCGTCGTGGCCTACGGTTATTTTTCAGGCACAGGGCGGCAGGACTCTTCGAGTACATCCATCACGCCTGCGCCCACCGCCTCAGGGGCGGAGTCCATTCAGGGACCGTATTTCTCCGACCGTGACCGCATTGCCGACCGCGTCATCAGCGCCATCAATCACACCCGGCACACCCTGGACATCGCCGTCTACAGCTTTACGCAACCGGATCTTGCTGCTGCCGTCCGGGCCGCCAGCCAGCGGGGAGTCAAGGTGCGAATTGTCACCGACGAGGGACAGGCCCGCGACCGGCATTCAGAGATCGGCTATCTCCGGTCTGTGGGGGTCTCAATTCGAGTGAGCGAAGGATTTCGGGGGCAGCGTTCACTCATGCACAACAAGTTCGCTGTTTTCGACGGAAACCAGGTGGAAACCGGAAGCTACAACTGGACCACAAGCGCCACCAGCTACAACTTTGAGAATGCCATTTTCATCAGCGGTCCCAGGGTCTCCTCGCGATACGAAGAGGAGTTTCAACACATCTGGGCGCAGGCCCGGTGAAGTTGGTCCGGCTGCATCGGTCCGCCTGGAACATACACCCGGGAGCAAAATTCACTTCTTTTGCAGGGCTGGCAGGAGGTACTGGGTGATCAGCATGTCGTATTCCTGGCGGGCCTCGTCTGTAATGGGCGCAGTGGCCAGTGGGCCGTTGCTGGTCGCCTTCATGAAAAGGTCCCCGGTCTCGCCGAGGGGTCCGGCATTGATCTTTTCGAACTCAGCTTCGTCCGATTCCCCAAAGTCAAAAATCTGCTTGAGGTTGTAGGTCTTCAATTGGGCCGGGGTCAGTTTGCCCACGCTCCGCACGTATATCCGGAACTTTCCAAAAAAGCGGTCCTTGTTATAGTCCACTCGAATCACATGTTGGAGTTGGTTCGACGGATTCTGCGGGTCTGTGTAGAGGTCCGCCAGCAGGTAATAATCCGTCAGTTGGCCTCCATAAGAGTCGTTCAGCACTTGATAGACCTTGTAGGTGGGATCGCTCGGATTGGTAGATTCGTGCTTCTTCTTTTTTGCCCAGCCAGACGGCACGGCAGCAGCAAGCAGCATGATGGCTGCTACGATGACAACTAAGTGCTTCTTCTTTCTCAACTCACCCTCCCCCGCCCAGATAACCAAAGATGAACAACAATGTGGACGGCGCAAAAGCAGGGAAAAAGCATACCACGGTTTCTGTTAGCGTCAAAACCAACTGCCCCCGGGGAGAGTTTTAGTAAAAATGTCCGCTGAGCGTGGACCCTCCGGCGGGAGGGTTTGAGAAGTCGCAGTATCCTGTGGGCGGTGGGACAGTGCCTTAGTGCCCACTTCGGAAGGGCCGTGATTTCCTCAACCGGCTGGCCCCCATTCAGTGGCTTTCGTGCGACATTCCGAGTTGCCCATAGAGCAGGTACTTTGCGCGCATCTTCCGGAAATTCACCAGGGGCTGCTGCCACAGGTATTCAATCCGTTCAGGATCGAAATTGTTCCTGATGTCATCGAGGACCCATTGCGACCCGATCAGGGGAAGTGTTTTGTCCAACTCAAAGCTCTTGGGAAAGAGCTGATGGAGTGCCGAGGCAAGCTCGACGCCCAGTTCCGGCGCGTTGAGCGCTTGCCGGTCCACCAGGTAGATCTGAACGCCGTGGCACACCTGGCCGGAAAAGTTGCTGCTCTTGGGCGTGAAGTCCACCGGCAGGAAACGCACACCCTGAATGTCGCGGGAGTTCAGATAAACCGCCAGCCATTTGGCGTCTATCCAGGGCGCTCCCAGCAACTCAAACGGTGTATCAGTCCCGCGGCCGACGCTGACGTTGGCGCCTTCAACCATCCCGACTCCGGGATAAAGAATCGTTTCGGTCAGCGAGCGCAGGTTGGGCGAAGGGTTCATCCATTGCTGGCCCGTCTCATCCAGCCAGTCGGTGCGTTCCCAGCCCTGCATTTTGACCACGTGCAGGTTCGCTCCCAGGTGCTCTTCGCCGTTGAACATTTCGGCCAGTTCCCCCATCGTCATACCGTAGCGGACGGGCAGCGGGAAATATCCGACGAAGGATCGCAAGTCCGAATCAAGAATCGGACCCTCGACGATGGACCCGCCGATCGGGTTGGGCCGGTCCAGCACATAGAACGCCATGTGCCGCTTGGAAGCCGCTTCCATGGAGTAGGCCATGGTGGTGATGTAGGTGTAGAAGCGAACGCCCACATCCTGAATGTCAAACACCAGGGCGTCCAGCCCTTCGAGCATCCGGGCGCTGGGCCGGCGGGTCTTGCCATAAAGGCTGTAAACCGGCAGGCCGGTGGCAGGGTCCGTGCTGGAGGCTACGGCGCTGTCCGCTTCGCCCCAAAGGCCGTGCTCGGGGCTGAAGATGGCCTTGAGATGCACGTCCGGCGCATGATTCAGCAGATCAATGGTCCGCCGCCCCTCCGAATCGACGCCCGTTTCATTGGTGATGAGGCCGACGCGCAGACCTTTTAGCGGCGCAAAGTACTCCTTTTCCAGAACGTCAATTCCTGTTTGTACGTTGCCGTTCCGCAATCCGCTCACGCGGTAACTCCGCATCAGCTCGTAGTAACCGGTCAACGACTTGTGGGAGTTCAGGATCTGTTGATCGGAAACCGGACCCAGGGCCGCCGCGATGGCTGTATCAATCCTGGAGCGAAGCGCCACCACGTCGCCCGTGCCATTCGGGTGGACGCGATTGGTGAGGAAAACAACATAAGTGCGCGTGACAGGGTCAATCCACAGAGAGGGCCCTGTAAAGCCGGTGTGGCCAAACGATCCCACCGGGAAAAGCTGGCCGCGATTGGAAGAAAAGGGTGTAGAGATGTCCCAGCCGAGCCCGCGCACCGCCATTTTGTCAACTGGCGTTTGCGGCGTTGTCATCTTTTCCACGGTCAGTGGGTTCAAAATACGAACCCCGTGATAAATTCCGCCGTTCAGCAGCATCTGGCAGAAGATGGCAAGATCGTGGGCGTCAGAAAACAGCCCGGCATGCCCCGCCACGCCGCCCATCCGCCGGGCCGTGGGGTCGTGAACCTCTCCCCACAGAACTGGACCCGTCGTTCCATCAATGTGCTGAGTGGGAGCGATTCGGTAACGCAACGATGCCGGGGGAAGAAACAGGGTGCTGGTCATCCCCAGCGGTTTAAAGATGTGCCGTTCGCAGTAAACGTTGAGAGGCTCTCCGCTGATACGATGGACCAGTTCTCCCAGCGCCTCAAAGTTGATGTCGCTGTACAGGAAACGCGTTCCAGGCGGAAGAATGGGAGCAGTGTCAACAATCATCTGCATCGCCGTGTCATAACCGGTCCAGTCCTTGCTGAGGTCCAGGTCGGGCGGCAGGCCCGAATAGTGGGTCATCAATTCGCGGACCGTGATGTTCTGCTTGCCGTTGGCTCCAAACTCCGGCCAGTATTCGGAAACAGGATCATCCAGGCGAATCTTGCCTTGCTGAAAAAGCTGCATGATGGCGGTGGTGGTGGCCACCACTTTGGTGCACGACGCCATATCATAAATCGTGTCCATTCTCACGGGCAGTTTTCTCGGAACCAGCCGCCGATAACCGACGGCACGCCCGTAAACAATACTGCCGTTGTGGCCCACCAGGATCACCGCTCCGGGAAGCTTGCCCTGTTGCATGGCCTTTTCCACTTCTCCCGGCAGTTGCCTGAGATGTGCGGCGATTGGGTTCGAGCTTTTGGCGGGTACACGGCGGCGAACCTGCGCAGACGTGGCCGCAGGAGCAACCAGGGTTATGATAAGGAATAGGAAAAAAGCTTTGAAACCTTGGATCATATGCATTCCGCGCTCCCTCTTGATTTATTGATTCGAGTAGTGCATTTTGCTACGAACTCAGGGGTTCGTGTCAATCAAAGATTCGATGACGGGTGAAGGCGCAAAGTGAGAAGTGAGATAGAAATGCGGCATTTCTGAACCCGTATTGCAGCCAGCGAATGGCTCACATAAGACTGCCTGGAATTGGTACACTGTTAGGTGGCCGCGCGGTGGATGGTTAAACCATCAGGATTCTGACCGCGGGAGGAGAAAGCGGTTGCCCCACTTTCATGAAGCAATCCGCCCCGGGGTCTGGCGCCAGCTGAAACTGATTTTTGATTCTGGATGTGAATAGACGTACCCGATATTCCTGTAGATCGCCTGAAATGAATAGCCCATCGAAAGAACGTATCACGGAAAGAAAAAATCCTGCCGCCGACTCTCTGGACACAAAGAATACGCGCGAAATTCTTGCTTTGATGAACCGCGAAGACCAGAAGGTTGCTGTGGCGGTGAGAAAGGCATTGCCGCAGATTACCCGGGCGGTTGACCTGGCCGCCAGTGCCCTGGCCAAGGGAGGCCGGCTGATCTATATGGGCGCAGGAACCAGCGGCCGGCTCGGCGTTCTGGACGCCTCGGAATGCCGGCCGACGTTCGGCACCGACAAAGTGCTGGCCGTTCTAGCGGGAGGCTCCAGGGCAATGTTCAAGGCCGGTGAGGGCGTTGAAGACGATCGCGCCAGCGCGCGCACGGACCTGGAACGCGTCGGCCTGAACAAGAAGGACGTGCTGGTGGGAATTGCGGCAAGCGGCCGGACTCCCTACACCCTTGAAGGGCTGCGCTACGCAAAACAGAAAGGGGCCGCAACCATCGGCGTTACGTCCAACCCCGACTCGCCCATGCGGGGGCTGCCGGACGTTGAAATTGCCGTCAACGTGGGCCCTGAGGTGATTGCCGGCTCCACCCGCATGAAGGCCGGAACCGCCCAGAAGCTGGTGCTGAACATGCTTTCAACGGCCACCATGGTGAAGCTCGGACGCGTCTTCTCCGGGTTGATGGTCCACGTGGAGATGAAGAATGAAAAACTTCGGGACCGCGGGCGCTCCATTGTGGTCAAGGCGACGGGAGTCGATCCAGCCAGGGCCGGAAGTGTGATGAAGGCCTCAGGATCAAATCTTCCCGCTGCCCTTCTGATGATCTGGAAAAACATCCCCAGGAAGGAGGCTCTTCGCATCCTGAAACAACAACCCAACACGGCGCTCGCACTTCGAAAGGCGCGCGCAGAATATCTTAAAGAACGCGCCTACGCTCACCGCAGTCAACCCTCCGGGGGGAAATCATGAAAGCCGTCAAAGCCATCATTGCCGGGACCATTTATACTCCGGCGGAAGAGATCCGCGACGGGGTGATTCTGGTTGAAGGCCACCGGATCGCCAAGGTCGGCCCGCGCGCGCAGGTGAAAATCCCGCAGGGAGCGGCCGTCATCGATTACCAGGACCGCACCGTGGTTCCGGGGTTCATCGACATTCACATCCACGGCGCCGTCGGTTATGACCTGATGGAGGCCACTCCTGAAGCGGTGGCCGCCGTGGGTAAATATCTGGCGCGCCACGGAACAACCTCTTATGCGGCAACCACCGTTGCGGCCAGCCTGGAAAGAACGCTGAATGCGGCCAAAGGGCTGGGTGAAATCATACGGGCCTCCAACAGTTCCCACATGGTTTCCGACAAAATATCCGGCGCCCAGCCGGTGTGCATTCACCTTGAGGGCCCCTTCCTGAATGTGAAGCGGCGAGGTGCACACCCGGCATCACAGATCCAGAAGCCTTCCATCGAATTGCTGGCAAAGTTTCTGGATGCTGCCGATGGCACGGTGCGCATTCTGACCCTGGCCCCGGAGCTCGAAGGCGCGCTCACGGTGCTGGAGTACGCGCGAAGCAAAGGTTTGAAAGTCGGCATTGGCCACTCCAATGCCACCTACGAGGAGGCCAGGAGCGCCATCGATGCGGGAGCCACGCATGCCGTTCATTGCTTTAACGCCATGCGTCCTTTTTTGCACCGCGACGCCGGAATCATCGGGGCTGTGCTGACGGACGACCGCGTCAGCGCCGAGCTGATCTGCGACGGCATTCACGTGGAGCCCACAGCCATCCGTGTGCTGGTGCGGCAAAAAGGAGTGGAGCGCCTGATTCTGGTGAGTGACAGCCTGAGCGGAGCAGGCATGCCAGACGGCAACTACCGCCTGGGCAATTTTACCGTGCACGTGGCCGGCGGCGTGTGCCGGACGGTTGAGGGCAGCCTGGCAGGAAGCACCATCATGCTCGATGCCGCGTTGCGCAACCTTTCAGCCTACACCGGTCTCAGTTACAAAGAATGCCTGCCGTGCATAACCAGCAATCCGGCCAGGATACTGGGCCTCGAAACCCAGAAAGGTGTTATCGCTCCCCGCGCAGACGCGGACCTGGCGGTTCTTGACCAGGAGTTTTATGTCACCCAGACCTACGTTCGAGGCCGGCCCGTACTTTAGGACCCCGCCGCCCCCGGCACCTGGAAACCAATATGGATAAATTCCTGATCACCGGTGGCCGCCCGCTTGAAGGCCAGGTCACCATCAGCGGCGCCAAGAACGCCGCCCTCCCTGCCATGGCCGCGGCACTGCTGACGCCGGAGCGGATTGTCCTGCGCAATGTGCCGCGGGTTCGCGACATCGGAACCATGCGCAGCCTGCTGGACGAACTGGGCGTGGATTCATCCGTGACCCACGAGGACCACGGCAACCGGGTGGAAATTGAGGCGCGCCGCCTGCTGAACCCAATGGCTCCCTATGAGCTGGTGAAACAGATGCGCGCCTCCATCCTGGTTCTGGGGCCGCTGGTGGCCCGGTTCGGACACGCCCGCGTCTCCTTGCCGGGAGGATGCGCCATCGGGGCGCGCCCCGTTAACCTCCACATCAAGGGATTGGAAAAGCTGGGCGCGAGAATTCAAATTGAGCACGGTTACATCGAGGCACGGGCAGACCGGCTTCGAGGCTCTGTAGTCACTTTTGATGTAGTTTCCGTGACCGGCACGGAAAACCTGATGATGGCGGCCGCGCTGGGAGACGGTGAAACCGTTCTGGAAAATGCGGCGAGGGAACCGGAGATCGTTAACCTCGCCGAATTATTGATCAAGATGGGCGCCCGGATCGAAGGAGCGGGGAGTGCCGAGATTCGCATCCACGGAGTGAGCCAGTTGCATGGGACCGAGCACGAAATTATCCCTGACCGGATTGAAGCAGGAACCTTCCTGGTGGGAGCCGCAATTACAGGCGGGCATCTCGTAATAGACCGCGTCAATCCGGCCCATCTGAGCGCCGTGATCGATAAACTCACGGAGTCCGGGGCGCAGGTCCGCGAATCCGGGCCGGGAAAACTGGAAGTTTCGGCAGCACGGGCCATCCAGGCGATTGACGTAACCACCAAAGAATATCCGGGCTTTGCCACGGACATGCAGGCCCAATACATGGCGCTGATGACCCAGGCCCAAGGTCCTTCCGTGATTACCGAAACGATCTTCGAAAATCGTTTCCTTCACGCCCTGGAATTGATGCGGATGGGAGCCGACATTGTTGTGAGTGGCCGGCGTGCCGAAGTTCGGGGCAGGACACCCTTGAGCGGCGCCAAGGTCCAGGCCTCCGACCTTCGCGCAAGTGCCTCCCTCGTCCTCGCCGGTCTGGCAGCCCAGGGGGAAACACTGATCGACCGCGTCTACCACATCGATCGAGGATACGAACGAATCGAAGAAAAGCTAAACCGCGTGGGAGCAAAAATCCAGCGCGTCTTTGAATAGTTTCCGGGGTTAATACCCACCCAGAACAACCCTCCCGAGTAGAGAAAGCGATCAGGGCGCTGTTTTCCTGCAAACCGGTACCGACAGGGTCCTCCGACTGGGCGGGACGCGGCCGTGTTCAGACCGGCGCGATTGAGGGTGTGTGAATGGGAGGTCTGTAAATGCAAAGTGGGCGGCAGCCCTTTCCGGCCATCGCCCACTTTCCCTTCCGTTCTCTGTTCTTTTACCGCCTCTAGTTTACGGGCAGCTGTAGCCTGCCGGCGGTGTGTACGGACTCGGCGTCGACGGATTCTCGTTGGCGTTCTCGATGTTCTCCGCGCATCCCGCCGCGTTCGCCGCCGCTGCCGCCGCATTCGCTGCATCCGTCGCCGCGTTCGCCGCTTCCGTCGCGTTGTTCGCCGCCGTCGTCGCCGCTTGCGCCGCATCCCTTGCGTCGCTCGACCGCGACATTCCCAGCCCCGCCAGCACCGCTGCCCCCGATCCCGCGCCCACTGCCATTACTCCCAGCGTCGTCGCCGTCGTGATGTGCGCGTTCCCGTTCGGAGGCGCCGCAGGACTCGGCGCCGGCCCCGCTGCCGTCACCGGCAACGTCACCGTCTTCCCTTCCGCCACCTGCTCCGTCCGTCCCTGCCGCTCCACCTGCAATG
>Ga0307372_10000215_pt1 | contig 101375 bp, 82 predicted proteins | sample OX1MG_FD_202533 | JGI IMG/M metagenome (GOLD analysis project Ga0307372, IMG submission 202533) | Soil microbial communities from Risofladan, Vaasa, Finland - OX-1 | ecosystem: Environmental > Terrestrial > Soil > Coastal area > Acid sulfate soil | place: Finland: Risofladan, Vaasa | collected... | reverse complement strand
AGCGTTCCCGCTCCTCGATGCTCATCCACAGACCCTCGGCCGCCATCATCGCCCCCAACCCGCCGTAGCGCGGAAGGGGACATTTTAACTTGGGGCAAAGGGGACATTCCTACTTGGGGGTAACAGGCGGTTGCACCGTCATTGCCGACCCGGGAGGCGCGGCGCACGATCAGCGCCAAAGGCAGACTGGTGACGCCGGGGCTGGTGGACATGCATGCCCATGTTTTCGTTAACGCCCACGACATGGGCGGCTGTACCGATCAGCTCTGCCGAGCGAGCGGCGTCACCACGCTGTGCGACGCCGGCAGCACCGGTTCCGCGACCTTTGCCGGGCTGCGGCACGTGCTCGATCATGAGGTGCGCACGCGGGTTCGCGCTTTTGTCAATCTGTCTGCGATCGGCATAACCGGCACGTCACGCGGCGGCGAGCTGTCGCATTTTCCGTATGCCGACCCGGAGGGCTGCGCCCGCACGATCAGCGAAAACCCCGATCTGGCGATCGGCGTGAAACTACGTTACGGCCCCGGTCTAGTCTGGGAGTACTCAACCGAGCCGGTCAAGCTCGCGCGCAAGACGGCCGACATGGCCGGGGGCGTGCCGATGATGATGCACATTACCGACTCGCCGATCCCGCTTCCCGAGCTGATTGCCCATATGAAGCCGGGCGACATCGTCACCCACTGCTATCACGGCCGCGCGCACGGCATCATGGGCCAGGAAAAGCAGTTCGTGCTGAAGGAGGTGGTCGAGGCGCAGCGCCACGGCATCATCTTCGACTGCGCGCATGGCCGGAACCACTTCAACTTCCGGATGATCGAGAAGGCGTTCGACCAGGGGTTTCTGCCGGACACGATCTCGACCGATCTGACTGTGACGAGCGCGACACGCGGCCCGGTCTGGGACCTGCCCACGACGATGTCGAAACTGCTGCATTTCGGCTTGTCGCTCGATGAGGTGGTGCGCCGCGCCACAGCCGCGCCAGCCAGGATCATGGGGTACGAGGGCACGGTAGGCACTCTGCGGCCCGGCGCCAACGCCGACATTTCGGTTTTCGAACTGCGCGACGGCAATTTCGAGTTGCGCGACAGCGACGGCAATACCGTTACCGCGAAGCGTCGCCTGCTGGCTCACCTGACGTTGAAAGACGGGCGCGTGTGGTACGAACGGCCACCGGAGTAGCGCCGGCGGACCAGGCCACTCGGTGCGCCGGGCGACGCGCGCGGGTACCCAGGCCGTTAACCGGCGCCATTTTCTGCCGCGGCAAGAGCCAATCGAGCCAACGCGGGAAGCGAACCGGACCCGGTCTTCTTCATGATCGAGGCGCGATGGTTCTCGACGGTGCGCTGGCTGATGTGGAGATCGGCGGCGATGTTCTTGCTGGGCTGGCCCGCAAGGACGAGTTCCATGATCTGGCGCTCGCGCGGCGTGAGGTTCGCGACATGGCGCGCCGCATCGGCGCGCCACGCCGACAGCTTACCCGCATCCCGCGATTGTTCGAAAGCGCGATGGATGCAGGCGAGCAATTCGCCGCGGCTGATCGGCTTTTCGATGAAGTCCGATGCGCCCGCCTTCATCGCTTCGACCGCCATTGGCACGTCGCTGCTGCCCGTGATCATGATGGCGGGCAGCTCGTGGCCGGCATGCTTCAACCGCCGCAGCAATTCGAGTCCGTTCATTCCGGGAAGGTAGGCGTCGATCACTAGGCAAGCCTCGCGACCAGGGCGATAGGCCGCGAGGAATTCCTCGCAATCGGCGAAATCCTCGACGATCTTGCCATCCTCTTCCAGCACGGCGCGAACCGCCCCGCGCACCTGATCGTCGTCATCGACAACGAAAATAACGGGCGGCCGCGGATCGCTTGCCACCTCGGCCGGGCGCGGCGTGCGCGGTTCCATCGCCAGCGGCGACAGCGGCAGCAGGCGCTGGATGACCTGGGCCAGCTCCTTCAACTTCACCGGCTTGTTGAGTTGCACGCAGTCATGCCGCGCAATATGGCGCAACGTGCCGGCCGATATGTCTCCGGTCAGAACGATTACGGGAAGCTGGCGATGCAGCATTTCCCGCAAGCGTGCCGCGATCTGCAACCCGGTCATGCCGTTTGGTAGGTTGTAGTCGGCAAGAATCAGATCCGGCCGGATGGTTCCTCGGGTTACCAGTTCCAGCGCCGCGACACCGTCAGACGCGATCATCGCGTGATGGCCCGCATCTTTCAGGAAGAGCTCGAGCAGATCACGCACCTCGGGGTCGTCCTCGACGGCCAGAATCACGCCGGTGCGGCGAACGCCGGCAACCGGTCCTGCATCGATGTCGTGCGGGCCTGGTGCGGTCCGCGGCGCCGCGCCGCCGGGCGCCAGCATCACGTCAACGGTGAATACCGAACCTTCGCCCGGCCGCGAGCGGACGCCAACCCGATGGCCCAGCAGATTCCCCAGGCGCTGCACGATCGAAAGGCCAAGACCCAGACCACGGCTTCGCTCGCGCGCGACATTGTCGATCTGATGGAACTCCTCGAATATCCCCTGCAGTTCCTCGTCGCGAATGCCGATGCCGGTGTCCCACACCTCGATTGTGAGCATTCCCCCGTGCCGGCGGCAACCCAGCAGCACCTTGCCGCGTTTGGTGTATTTCAGTGCATTTGACAGCAGGTTGCGAACCATCTGCTCCAGCAGACGCGGGTCGCTGCGCACCGCCAGGCTGCACGGCACCACGCGCAGGGCGAGCCTGTTTGCGTGTGCATGATAGGTGAATTCGTCGCGCATCCGGCTGAGCAGATCGTTGATTGGGAAACTGGTCATTTCGGCCTGGACGATCCCGGCCTCGATCTGGTTGATGTCGAGAAGCGTGTTCAGCATGCCCGACATCGCGTTCAGCGTCTCGTCGAGCCTGGTCACCAGCTTCTGCGCGCGTTCTCCGACGACCAGCTTTGCCAGCAGTCCTTGCAGCAGGGCGAGCGTTTGCAGCGGCTGCCGCAGGTCATGGCTCGCGGCGGACAGGAAGCGGGATTTCGCGGCGCTAGCCAGTTCAGCTTGCCGCTTGGCCACCCCGAGCTCTTCCGCTCTCCGCCGCCGCTCGGTAATGTCGGCAAAGGTGATGACGACGCCTTCCACGCTTGCTTCCTGGGTACGGTACGGCAATATGCGGCGGATATACCAGGCACCGCTCTGCGCCTCGATCTCACGGCCGATCGGGGTCAGGGTCCGCAGCACCGTTCCGGCATCGGTCAGCAGCTCGCTATCGGTAGCCAGTGAGTTGAGGTCCGCAAGCGGCCGGCCGACGTCGCTGGGAATGACATGGAAGAATGCCTCGGTGGCGGGTGTGAAGAAGCGGATCTTAAGGTCGGCGTCGAGGAACAGCGTCGCCACGTCGGTGCTGTACAAGACATTCTGCAGATCGTTGGAAGTCGTCCGCTGCCGCTCCAGGGTTTCCTGAAGCTGGCCATTGAGGGCGGTAAGCTCCTCGTTGAGCGATTGCAATTCCTCCTTCGATGTCAGCAGCTCCTCGTTCGTCGATTGATATTCTTCGTTGACCGACAATGCCTCCTCGTTGATCGCCTTCTGCTCTTCGCTGGAGATTTCCAGGCTGCGGATGGCACCCTGCAATTCGGTACGCGTGGCCTCCAGCTCCTGCTGGAGTTCCGCCACCCGCGGAACGTCGCGCAACCCGCCATGGCCGCCTTGCCGCTGCTCGCGCTGCGGCTCGTCAACGAAGCAAACCAGCAGCAGGTCCTCGCCACCGCCGAGCGCCGGCCTTACATCGATGCTGAAGGAAATCCGCCCGCCGGTATGGGCGATCCGGCCGCCAGGGACCACGACGCGGGCATTCTGCTGGGTGGCCAGTTGCAGCGCCGACCGAAGTTTGGTGCGCATATCCGGCCGCGCCATGGCCAGCAGATCGTGAGTGGGGGCGCCTGGCGCCACGCGCAGATAGCGGTCGGTCGGTCCCAGCGAGTAAAGGCACTCGTTCCGGCGGTTGATCAGTACTGCCGCCGGCGCGTAGCTTTCCATCACCAGCCGCCGGCAAAGCTCGGCAAGAGCGGTCTGGTGCGAGGGCGGGCGCTCGGGGCCCGGCCGTTCCGAAGCGCGCGCGCCGTCATTGGCGCTTCGCAGGAATTCCAACTCCCCCGGCCGGCTGCGACCGATGTGCCGATAGATGCGCTCCGGCTTGGAAATCACCTCGAAGCGGCCATCGGGGCCGCCGATCGCCTCCGAATTGCCGAGCAGCAGTATCCCACCCTGGCGCAGCGCGAAATGGAACAGCGAAATAACCTTGCCCTGTGCCTCGGGGCCCAGGTAGATTAGCAGGTTTCGGCAAGACACCAGGTCGAGGCGGGAAAACGGCGGATCGGCCAGCACATCCTGCACCGTGAAGACGACCGACCCTCGCAGCTCCGGCGACACCCGATAGCTATGATCCTCCTTCGAAAAGAAACGGGCAAGTCGCTCCGGCGACACGTCCGCCGCGATTGTCGCTGGGTACAGGCCTTCCCGGGCGCTGGCGACGGCATCCGGATCAACATCGGAGGCGAAGACCTGCAGCTTGATGTTGCGCTTCGCCGCCACGATCTGCTCGCGGAACAACATCGCGAGGGAATAGGTCTCCTCCCCCGTGCTGCATCCGGCAATCCAGACCCGGATCGGATGGTCCTCCGTATTCCGTTCGACCAGTTCGGGAATGATCGTCGCTGCCAGCAGATCGAACACTTTGGGATCGCGGAAGAAGCTGGTGACGTTGATGAGGAGGTCCCGGGCGAGCAATTCGAGCTCGGCTGGGTTGGCTTGCAGCATATCGAGATAGCGTTGCATGTTGCCGGGTCCGATTGCCGCCATTGCCATGCGTCGCTCGATGCGGCGTTGCAAGGTACCTGGCTTGTATTGGGTAAAATTATGGGCGGTCCTGGTACGAAGAAGGCCGATAATCTCGGCCAGCCGGTCCACTGCCCTTCCTTCGAGAGCTGCATCGCCATCGGGCCGGCTCAGGGCCATTTTCCCGTCATGCGCGGCGAGCGCGGCGGGAATTTTAGACACGGGCAGCACAAGATCGACGCCGCCGGTCATGATCGCGCTGCGCGGCATGCCGTCATAGCCGGCCTCGTCGGGATCCTGCGCGATGACGAGCCCACCGTGCTCCTTCACGACTTTCACGCCAACACTGCCATCGGCACCCGTTCCGGACAGGATCACGCAGACTGTACGTGCACCGCAGTCCTGCGCCAGCGAGTGCAGCAGGAAGTCGAACGGCAGGCGCGCGCCATGGCGCGCCTGGGGGTGCGTGAGACGCAGCGCGCCGTCAGCGACGGCAAGATAGGCTCCGGGCGGGATGACATAGAAGTGGTCGCGCTCGATCAGCATTCCGTCGGTCGCCTGCCGCACGGCCATCGAGGTGTGGCCAGCCAGCAGATCGACCATCATGCTTTCGTGGGTGGGATCGAGATGCTGCACCAGGATAAAGGCCATGCCGCTATCGGCTGGCAGCGCGTCTATGAGTTTCCTGCATGCCTCAAGTCCGCCCGCCGAGGCGCCAATTCCGACAACCGTGAAATTTGCAAACACGGCAGGCGGCTCGTCCGCCCGAATGGAGCGGAGGTTGGCCAGCCGCCGAGCCACTTTTGCGTGATGCAGACGATTGTTTGGCATTTGCCCATGGTTGTTGCCCGCCCTCCCGGCGGGCGTCCGAACCTCAAGCTAGTCACGAATTCTCCGCTGTCAACGATCCCGCGCGCGGGCTATTGGCGAAAGCTTCCCACTACTCCTCCGCCGGCACGCACAGGCTGGGAACGATGCAGGCCCCCATGCCCACTGCCGTGACATCACCCTTCTGGTTGGTACCGGTGACCTCCACGGCGACGCGACCACCATTGGTCACCTTCGCAATGCCGGTCACGTTGCCGGTAAAGGTAACGGTATCGCCCGGGCGCACCGGCCGTAGGAAACGCAACTCCACCATGCCCCCGCGGTTGTAAACAGCGGATCCGAAGTAGCGTCGCAATAGCTCAGTGGCAAACGTCAGCGACATCCGCCCCGAGGCAACCGTGCCGCGCGTGCCCAGCGTGTCTCGAGCGGTTTTCTCGTCGGTGAACTGACTCGGGCCCGTATTGCCGCCGCTTTTCTCGAACAGGTTGATCGCCTCTTGCGTCATGGTCTTGCTCAAAGGTGGCACTTGATCGCCTACATTGTAGCTGCGGGTCATTGCCATTTCTTGCCTACCTCCGAGGGCTGCTTGAGCTCATGCGTGATGACGCGGTCCAGAAGCCGGCCGTCCTCGTCAACGGAGACCGCTTCGGTGACGATGTAATTCTTGCCGCGGCGGGCGTACTTGTCGGCAATCCATGCCTGGACGGTGATGCGCTTGCCGGCGACCGGCGGGTTGTAGCAGTAGAATGCACACCGCGCATTCACCGAACCGCTGTCGCGATAGACCATGTGATAGGGATGGACGTCCACCTTGTGCGAGATGGTGGGGAAGGCGGCCTCCGGATCCATGACACCCCGGCGATACTCGTCCATCATCTCCTGCGTGAGCACATAGGAGAACGAAGGCAGTTGTTCGCCGACTTCCAGGGTCTCCCAGTCCAGTAGCTTGCGTGTCTCGTCTTCATGCGCCTGCGCCATGCCTGCTTCCTCTCAGTGCGCGACCTGATGGCCGGTGTTGGTTTTCCAGGAGTGCTCCAAAACGTCAACCGGATTAGATCACTGATTTGCGGTCCGGTCCAACCCGGAGTGCCGGGCAGGAGTACGGGGATTACGAAGACGGGTAGGGCGGTCGCCCGAGAATATCACGCAGCAAACCGAACAGCGCCGGCCGGCCAAACGCGCGAGCCGAACCGGACGAAGCAACGGACCCGGCGGCTGCCCCGCGGGCATTGCGTGCAATGCCGCTGGCGTGCAGATTTGCCGGGCCGGGCCTTCGGACCCATGTCACGACCCAAAGGAGATGACATCCCATGCACTTCGCGTACACGCCAGAGCAGGAGGCCTTGCGGCAAGAGGTCCGCGGCTTCATCGCCGAGAACGTCACGGACGCGGTACTGGCCGCTCGGGGATCGTCGGAATCGAACACAGCTGCCGGTCGCGGCCCCGGCGCCAGCGACGCGATGAAGGAACTGTACAGCAAAATCTACGAGCGGGGCTGGCTCGGCATCGCCTATCCGAAGGAATATGGCGGTCAGGGCGGCGACCGCATGTCGCAGTACATCGTTGAGGAAGAGTTCACCCGGATGGACATTCCCGTCGGCATGGGCGGCAGCGGCGCGCCGGCGATCATGGCAGCGGGCACCGAAGAGCAGAAGCAGTACTACATCCCGCGGCTGATCAGGCGCGAGGTCTCCTTCGCCCTCGGCTTCACCGAGCCGCACGCCGGCGCCGACCTCGCCTCGCTGCAGTGCCGCGCGGTGCGCGACGGCGACGAATACGTCATCAACGGCCAGAAGATGTACACGTCGTCGGCGCATGTTTCGACGCACATCTACCTGATGGCGCGGACCAATCCGAACCTGCCGAAGCATCGCGGCATCTCGATCTTTTTGTTCCCGATGGATACGCCCGGCATCACCGTCCGGCCGCTGTGGACGATCCAGAACGATCCGGTCGCCCCGGTGGGCACCACTTATGGCCACCAGCGCACCAATGAAACCTTTTTCGACGACGTGCGCATTCCGGTGTCCTCCCTGCTGGGCAAGGAAAACGAGGGCTGGCGCGTCGGCTCCATGGGCCTGAACCTCGACCGAGTCGGCGCGTCCCGCTACCTGATCTCGGTTCGCCGCGACGAGGACATTGTCAATTTCGTCAAGTCGCACAGTTTCGATGGCTACGCCCCAGCGAACAATCCGGCGATCCGCGACAAGATCGCCGAGCTGTGGATCGAGGCGCAGGTCTGCCGCCTGATGACGATGCGCAGCATGTCCATCGTCAACAATGGCGGCACGTTCACCTACGAAGGGTCGGCGGAAAAAGTCTGGGCGCCGGAACATGGCGTGCGCACCACCGAGGCGATCAGCCAGATGCTCGGTCCCTATGGCCAGTTGCTGAACGGCTCGCCGCATGCGGTCGAGGGCGGCGTGTTCGCGCACAACCTGATGGGCGCGTTCCAGTCCGGCATCAACCACGGAAGCACCCAGGTGATGCGCGACCAGGTGGCTCGCCGCGGCCTCGACATGCCCAGGAAGTAGTCTGCCGGCTTTCTGCGACCGGCGGGGCGGTCCGCTGAACGCCTTGGTCAGGCATGTGCCTGCAGAATGCGCGGGGCGGCAGCGACCTGTCGCTCATGTGCCCCGGCTTGTTGGTGTACGAAGTCGGCCGGGTGATCGCGCCGCGGCCGGCGTGCGGGAGTTGAACGATGTTGGGCCCCTGGGCGCTTGACGATGTGCGGGTGCTTGATCTCAGCGAGGGAATTGCCGGGCCGCTTGCGGCGCGCCTGATCGGCGACTACGGCGCCGATGTCATCAAGGTCGAACCTCTCAACGGGGAGTGCGGGCGGCGCACGCCGCCGTTCTTCCAGGATGATCCAGACCCGGAAAAGAGCCTGTTCCACCTGATGCTGAATCTGAACAAGCGCGGCATCAGCCTGAACCTGGACACCGAGGAAGGGGCCGCGATCCTGCGTCGCCTTGCCGGCGAAGCCGATGTCATCGTGGAAAGCTTTCCGCCGGGCTATCTGGCGGCACGCGGGCTGGACTACGCTAGGCTGGAGCAGGAGAATCCGGGTCTGGTGATGACCTCGATCACGCCGTTCGGCCAGACCGGCCCGTACAGCCATTACAAAAGCGACGAGATCATCGCCTACGCGACCAGCGGGATCATGGCGATCAGTGGAACGGTAGATCGCGAACCGCTGAAGCACGGCGGATTTCCCGGCCAGTACGAAGCCGGGATGAACGGCTTCCTGGGAACGCTGGTGGCGCTGGTTGCGCGCGACATGGCCGGTACGGGCCAGCAGGTTGATATCTCGATCCAGGACGTCATCGCCTCCAGCTTGGTGCTCAACCAGCCGTATTACAGCTTCGCCGGCGGCGTGCAGGGGCGGCGCCATCCGGAGGGCAGCAATTTCGGCCAGGTGATGCCATGCAAGGACGGGTATTTCGTGGCGCAACCCGGCGGCGGCGTCACCTGGGACGGCATCGCCGACTTCTTCGGCAAACCCGAACTGAAGGAGCACCGTTTCGCCGACCTGGTGGAGCGCGTGCACAACGGCCCCGAACTCGACGCGATCATCCGGGACGCGACCAAAGATCGCACGATGGCCGAGATGTTCAAGACGGCGTCGGAGAAATACCGCATGTTGGTCGGCATCGTGCAAACCCCGGAAGACCTCGCGAACTGCGAACACCTGGCAGCAAGAGGCTATTTCGAGGAGGTGGAGCATCCGGCGATCGGCAAGATCAGGGTTCCATTCCACCTTTGGAACATGTCTGCCAGCGGCTCCACCTGCCGGCGCCCGGCGCCGTTGCTGGGGCAGCACAATGCCGAGATCTACGGCGCGACCCTTGGCTGCGATGCCGCGGCGCTGGATGCCCTGCGTGCCCGCGGCGTGATCTGAGGGGCCGGGCATGACCGCCGATCGCTCCATACCTGAAGGCGTGAAGCTGCCGCTGGAAGGCTTGCGCATCGTTGACATCAGCAACGTCATCTCGTTGCCGTATGCCAGCGGATTGCTGGCTGATCTTGGCGCCGAGGTGATCAAGGTCGAGGGTCACGGCCGGCTCGACACCTCGCGCGGCGGCGCACTTACGAGCGTTCTTGCCGACAACCGCCCGGGCGACGATCCATGGAACCGGATCGGCAGCTTCAATCTGCTCAATCGCGGCAAGAAATCCGTGGCGCTCGACCTCAGCCGTCCGGAGGGGCGGGCGGTGCTGACCGACCTGATCAAGGTCAGCGACGTGCTGATGGAAAATTTCACGCCGCGCGTGATGCGCAACTGGGGGCTGGACTATCCCAACGCGGCGAAACTGCGTCCGGGGCTGATCATGGTCTCGTGCAGCGGCTTCGGCCACAACGGCCCGTATTCACAATATCCCGGCCAGGCGACCACGCTGGAGGCGACGCACGGGCTGGCCTATGTCACCGGCTACCCTGGCGAGGAGCCATCGAAGGCAGGGCAATCTTTCGTGGATTTCCTTGCCACCTGGGCGCTGGTCAGCGGCACGCTGCTGGGGCTGCGCCACAGGCATCGGTTCGGCAAGGGGCTCTGGGTCGATGTCGGCATGTACCAGCTTGGCACCTACATGTTGAGCGAACGCGTGCTGGACTGGGAGGCCAACCGCCGGCTTGGCGAGCGCATCGGCAACCGCCATCCGTTCCTGGCGCCGCAGGGCTGCTATCGCTGTGCCGGGGATGACGCATGGTGCAGCGTCCTGGCGCGTGACGACGAGGAATGGGCGGCGCTGTGCCGGACGATCGGCCGGCCGGAGCTGGCAACCGACGAGCGGTTTGCCACGAATGACGCGCGCCGAATCAACCATGACGCGATCGACGCGATCATCCACCCGTGGATGGCAACACAGACCAAGTTCGGGGCGATGGAACTGCTCCAGGCGGCCGGCGTGCCGGCCGGGGCGGTGTTCGATGCCCGCGACCTCCACCTGAACGCACACCTGAAGGCGCGGGGGCTGCTGGAGACGGTGGCCTATCCGCCCGATCGGGCGATGGGCAAGCGCGCGGTCATTGGCCGGCCCTGGAAATTGTCGAAGCTGCCGCTCGCCGTGCGTGGCCCGGGGCCGCGGCTTGGCGAACACAACCAGGAGATCCTGGGCGGGGTGCTGGGCTACAGCCCCGCGCGGATGGCGGAGCTGGAGGGGGCGGGGATTATCGGCACCCAGCCGACGAATGCGCGCAAGCCGGTGTCGATGCCGATGGCAGAACGGGTGAAATCGGGCCGGCTGGCGACCTGGGATCCGGATTACAAGGAACGCCTGGGCATCAAGGATTGAACGGCAGGAGACCGGGCGGCGGCACCGAGAGCGCATCAGGAGCTCTGGGGCATTCCCCAGGTTGTCGTGCAACACGAATGCCTCGCAAAACAACGGCCTCCGCGATGCCCGGCTACAACAGCGATACAATTCGATGAAACCAGCGAATTGCAGCTCGCATGACGTTGCGAGCGACGGCCAGTGCGACTTATCTGCTTTCCGACAATGATGCCGCGTCGGCGGTCGCCTTGGCGGTGGTTCCCACCTGTCGAGGCAGCTGCTCCGCTCAACGGGCATCGGGGCGCACGCGCAGGACAGATCGGAGAAAATTCGTGAAAATCTGCTGGTTGATTGGTGCTGGTGCGGTCCTGGTGGCAGGCGCCGGTGCCGCGCAAGCTTCGTACAGCTTTGTCACGCTGACCGATCCCGCCGCCAACGGGTACACGGTGGCGCAGGGTATCAACGCTGCCGGACAGGTGGTCGGCACCTACTTCGATGCCGCCGGCGCGCAGCACGGCTTCCTACTCTCCGGCGGCAGCTATAGCGCGATCGACGTGCCCGGCGCGGTCGCGACCCAGGCGAACGGCATCAATGCAGCCGGAGACATTGCCGGGTATTCCACCAGCGGTGGAACAACCACCGGGTTTGTCCTGTCCGGCGGCAGCTACGCGTCGTTCGCCGTGCCAGCCAGCACCGGTACCTTTAGCTGGGGCATCAACAATGCCAATACGCTGTCCGGTTCCTACAACGACGCGGGCGGCACCTCGCATGGCTTCGCCGGCGCCAGTTCGATCGATGACCCGGCGGCATCCGGCGGCACGGTGGTCCGGGGCATCAACAGCGCCGGCCAGGTCGTCGGCTACTACACCGACGCCGCCGGCGTCGCGCACAGCTTCGTCGACTCTGGCGGCAGCTTCACCGCGCTGAACGATCCGGCCGGGGTACTTGGCACCTTCGCCTCCGGCATCAACGATGCCGGCCAGGTCGTCGGCTATTTCCTGAATGCCGCCGGCGCGACAAGCGGGTTCGTGGAGTCCGGCGGTACGTTCGTCACTCTGAACGACCCGAGCGGACTCCCCGGCTTCACGCAAGCATTCGGGATCAACAACCAGGGTCAGATCGTCGGGTCGTTTGTCGATACTGCCGGCTCGATTCAAGGGTTTGAGGCATCGGTGCCCGAGCCGGCCTCGCTTGGGTTGCTCGGCTTCGCCCTGATCGGTCTGGGGACGGCGCGCCGCCGGCGGATCTGAAGTCGCCGTCCCGGTCCTGTCTCGTCAACCGCCGCCGACCGGCTGGCCGACCTGTTCAGTGTCCAGCCGAACCTCGCGCGTTCGGCCGTCCTCGGTCCAGGTGATCCAGACGCTGACAGCGTAGAGTGCCGGCGGCAGCCCCGCCGGCCCGGCGGCCCGCGGTGTGGCGGCCGCCACGACCGGCACGACATGGATATGCCAGCGATACCCGCCGCCGTCGTCGCCGTCCCAGTTCCCCGGCATCACCGACCCGCCATCGGTCGCCATCGCCAGGTGCGAGCGGGCGCGCACCACCGCCTCCTCATAACGTGCCGCGCGTTCCGATGCCGACACGGCATCGACCGCCACCTCGAACATCACTCCCAGCGCCAGCGCCGCGATGACGAAGGCAATCAGCACCTCCAGCAGGGTGAAGCCGCGCGTGCCGCGCATGGTCAACGCTGCCCGTCGCCGCCAAACAGCCGCGCGGCGGAGGCGACCACCCGGAGCCGATAGGCGTTGGCCAGCGGTGCGCTGTGAGAATGATAGTAGCCGACGGCGCGCAGCAGATTGCCTTCAGCCTCGTTCAGGTAAATGCGCATGATCGCGCCGGCGACGGCGATGTTGAAGCACGGATCCAGCAGCAGGCGCTGTCGCGCTTCCGCCGGCGGCATCCGGGTCTGCCATGCCAGCGGCCGCACCCAGCGCGTGTTCACCTGCATGACCCCCAGGTCCCGCGAACCGTCCTGGTTGATGTGCACCAGCCCCGGACGACCGCCCTCGACCGCTTGGATAGACGGCAGCACGCGCGGCGGCAGATGGTAGAACACAGCGGCGCTCGCCATGCAGGCCAGATACGGGATTGTCATGCGCGCCGCTCTGGGGCGATGCGTATCGATCCGCCGCGTCCGGCTGAACCGAACGACAGCCGATCCGCCGGCGGATGCCCCGTCTCACTCGCTCCTGGCGCCACGGCCAGCGTCCCGTGCCGAACCACGCCGGCTACATCCTTCTCGAACGCCCCGTCGTCATCGCAATTCCCGGCGGGAGCCAGATCTGTCGTAGCGTCCGGCGAAGCCTGGATCACTGTTGCAGCTCCTGTTCGACCTTGTGCCGAATGCGCTCATTCGGATCCGGCGAACCGGAGGGCCGCAACGAGTTCAACTGCGCCGGCACCGCCGCGGCGTTGATCAATTGCTCGCGCATGTCCTCGGTAAGTGCCCGCGCGTCGCGCTGATCGTGCAGCACATGGGGCGTCAGCAGCATCAGCAGCTCGGTGCGCTGCCGCGTGTTATTCTGGTTGCCGGCCAGCGCTCCCAGGATCGGGATATCCTTCAGCCATGGGATGCCCTGGTTGCCGGTGCTGGCGTTGTCGCTGATCAGCCCGGCCAGACCGATGGTCTGGCCGTCCTGCACCACGACCCGCGAACTGATGCTGCGATCGAAGAACGTGGGCGAGTTGATGCCCGGCGTGGTGATCTGGGTGGACACATCGCTCACCTCCTGCGAGATGTCGAGCGTCACCAATCCGCCGCTGTTCACCCGCGGCGTCACGTCCAGCACCACGCCGGTCTGCTGGTAGTTGACCGAGTTTATCACCGGCGCGCCGGTGGTCAGCGTGCTTTGTGAGCTCTGGCTCAGATACGGCACCACGTTGCCCACCTGCAACCGTGCCGGCTGGTTGTCCAGCACCAGAAGCTCCGGCGAGGAGAGCACCCGCACCGTCGTCACCTGCTGCAGCGCGTTCAGCGCGAAGGGGGCGCCGCCGGCGCCATGACCGCCGATGAAGAATCCCGGAAAATTCAGGTTGAGCTGTGTCTGTGAAGGGGTCTGCAGGTTCTGCTGCGAGGCGAAGTTCAGGACCCCGTTCAGCCCACCGGACTGGAAGAAGAACTGCGTGCCGTATTGCAGGTTGTCGTTCAAGGTTACTTCGGCGATTACCGCGTCTATTCTAACCTGCAGCGGCAGGATGTCGATCTTGCGCAGCATCGCCTGGATGGTGTCCATCTCCTGCCCGGTGCCATAGATCAGCAGGGCATTGTTCTGCGGATCCGGAATGATGCTCAGCGCCTCGCTGGACCCCTCCGTGCTGCTTGGCTCCAGCGGCCCGGCCAGCGGTGACGCCGCGGCGGGAAGCAGCGGCTGTGCCTGTCCCTGGGCAGCGACCTGCGGCACCTGGGCGAGCGGAGAACCGCCCTGCGCCCCGCCGACAGCGCCGGGCAGGCCGCCGCCGCCGCCCAACACGCTTTGCCCACCACCCGCCAGCCCGCCTCCACCCTGCTGCCCGGCGCCCCCCAGTACTCCGCCGGCGCCCTGCAACCCGGCCGCGCCGGCTTGGGCTCGCGACTGGCTGGTTGGTCGTGCCGTCACGTTGTTCGGCGTGAACGCCTGCTGCAGCACATAGGCCACATCCTCGGCGGGGCTGTTCTGCAGGTAGTAAACGTGCCAACTGCGGATGGTTCGCGCCCGCGCCCGCTCGACGAGCGTATAGACCCGCCGCACCTGCTCGATCGTCTGTGGCTGGGCGGCGATCGCCAGCACGGCATTGATCCGTGTCATCGGCACGATGCGCACCTGTCCGGCCAGCGCGCCGCCAGTCTGGCCGTGGAACGCATCCTCCAGCGCGCTGGCAAAATCCTTGACCCCGCCGTTGCCCACCGGCAGCAGCGCATAGGACTGGCCGGCCAGGATATCGGTGTCGAACGCATGGATTAGGTTCACCAGGCTGTCGCGATTATCCGGAGACCCGCTGACCAGCAGCACGTTGCGCCCGGCATCCGCAGCAATCTTGCCGCCGGCGCCGACGAAAGGCTGCAACAGCTTCACCAGGTTCGCGGCGGACGCATAGTGCAGCGTCACCGTCTCGATGCCGGCGGTGCCCGCCTCGGCCGCGACCGCCGCGGCCTGCGCGATGGGCACCACGCGATAGAGCGAGCCGGTCTGCACCAGCGTCGCCCCGTTCTGCGCCAGCAGCGACTGCAACACGGAAAACAGTTGCGCCCGCGCCAGCGGCCGTTCCGTGCGCAGCGTCGCCGAGCCGTGCACCGCCGGGTCGATCGTGTAGTTCAGCTTGAGGATGGTGCCCAGAATCTGCGCCGCCACCGCGCGGATGTCGGTGTCGGCGAAATCCAGTGAAATGTCGCCGCCGCCAGCGCCGATGGGCGGGGTAGGCGGCGTCGCGGTCCGCCGGGTTCCAAATGAGAGAAGCGCCGGCGGCAGGCTGCGTGGCGAGCCGACATTGCCATTGATGCGCGGGGGTGCGACGGAGGTCTCGATCGGCAGCGGCGGCAGCGCCGTTACCATCGGCGCCTCCGGCCGCGCGCAGCCCGCCAGTCCGGCGGCAACCAGCGCCGCGGCGATCCGCCGCAAACGATCGGCGCTGCATGTCGGCATCATCGCGCCAGGGACAGTCCAGTGTGCTGTCCGGATGCTGCGGGGCGGCTTGGTGCGACCGACAGCTGCTCGATCAGCCGCCCCTCCGGGATTGCGTCAGAGCCTGGGCGCGGGATCATCCGGCGCGGCCGCCGGCGCAGCGTCAGCCGACGATGCGGCGGTTGCGTCGCGAACCGCGGCGCGTCCGTGCGATTGGTGCCCGGCAGCAAGCGCGGCGGCAGCGCGACCTTCATCGGTCTCGCCCACCACAAGACGAAGTCACGCAGCATGCCGCAGCCCCGATCGCATTGCGCGGGCGATTAGCATGGCGGACCCCAACCCGACAGTAGGAGCCACCATAACGTCACTGGAATGCCATACGCCCGGATCGTTCGGCCATGGGAGGCTGCATCAGCCGTCCGGGCCGTTCGGCTGGAGTCCGTGCATGCTCGCGTTCGTGTTGCCGCTGCTGATTGCTCCTTTCGCCGGAAGTTTCCTTGGCGTGCTCATCGTGCGACTGCCGGAGCAGCGACCGGTCGTGCTGGCGCGCTCTGCCTGTGCCGCGTGCGGCACACCGCTCGGACCACTCGATCTTGTGCCCCTGGCCAGCTTCGCGCTGCAACGTGGACGCTGCCGCTATTGCGGCGAGCCGATCGGCTGGTTTCATCCCGCGGTGGAACTGGCGGCACTTGGAGTGAGCGTCTGTGCCGTGCTCGCCTGCCGGACACCGCAACAGGTCTGGGCTGGTTGCTTGCTCGGATGGATGCTGCTGGCACTCGGCTGGATCGACGCGTTATGGTTGCTGCTGCCGGACGCGCTGACACTGCCGTTGCTGCTGGCCGGCCTCGGCGTGGCGATCGTCACCGCGCCGGACACCGTGTTCTGGCACGCGCTGGGCGCAGCCTCTGGCTATCTCGGGCTGCGCGCGGTCGCGGCAACCTATCGCTTGTTGCGAGGACGCGAGGGCATGGGCGCAGGTGACGCCAAGCTGCTTGCGGCGGCCGGGGCGTGGCTGGGGATCGGCGCGCTGCCCTGGGTCGTCCTGCTCGCGGCACTCGCCGGCCTCGCCGTCGCCGGTGTCGCTGCCATAGCCGGCCGGCCGGTGCATGCGACCACCGCGTTGCCATTTGGCGCATTCCTCGCCGTTTCGTTCTGGCTGGTGTGGCTGTACGGTTCGGCCTGGGGATTGCCGTGAATCGACGCCGCGAAGACGGCTTCACCCTGATTGAGATGATCGTCGTATTGGTCATTCTCGGGCTGCTGCTGGGTATCGTCCTTGCGCGTGGCCCGATGCACAGCGCGCGGCTGGACGCCGACGTCGCGGCACGCGAACTGGTGGCCGCACTGCGGCTGGCCCGCGGCCGCGCCATCGCCGAAGATCGGTCGGTCTCGGTTGCGCTGACGCCCAGCCGCTACCAGGTTGACGGGCTGGCCGCGCACGGCGTCCCGGCCGACGTTGCCCTGGCCGGCGCCGCGGCGGTCCGCTTCGCGCCCGATGGCAGTTCGTCCGGCGGAACAATAGTGGTGCGGGCCGCGACGTCGAGCGTCACCGTCGTGGTGAGCTGGCTGACCGGCCGGGTGAAAATGGCGCAGGACCGATAGCGATACTGGCACCGCCGGTCGATGTCACCGACTCATCACGGGCATCCGGGTAGCGGCCCCTGGACGTTGACACGGCATCGGGGATGATGGCGCGTGCTTTTGCGCCGTTCGGCCATGCGATATCGCACCCTCAACGAACGTGGCTTCACCCTGTTGGAGCTGCTGGTGACTCTGGTGGTCCTCGGCCTGCTGATGCTGACCCTGACACAGGGGATCCGGGTCGGACTGCAGGCGTGGGCGCTGGAGGGCCGGGTGGGCCGGCGCGCCAGCGGACTTGAAACCACCGATCGGGCATTGCGCCAACTCATTGGGCAGGCGTCGCCCGGCGAACCAAGGTCGCGCCATGCCGCCTTTACCGGCACCGCCCACACCCTGTCATTTGTCACGACCCTGCCGGAAGGTTTCGGCGCACGGGTGACGCACGAGGCGGACGTGAGGTTGCTGGTGACCAAGGGGCATCGCCTTGAATTGCTCTGGCGACCGCACTATCGCCGCTGGATCGTCCCGCTGCCGCCGCCGTCGGCGATCACACTGCTGGACCACGTGGCGCAACTCGATCTCGGCTTCTGGCAGCCGGCGGCCGCACCACGGCGTGGACGCTGGCTGTCCGCCTGGACGGCGCGCGAGCTGCCGCCGCTTGTGCGCCTGCGGATCGCGTTCCCGCCGGGCAACGCGCGCCAATGGCCGGATATCGTCATCGCCCCGATGCGGGAGCTTCCGTCGCCGTGAGCAACCGCACTGCGGCGCCTGATCAGCGCGGCTTTGCGCTGCTGATCGTGTTGTGGACGCTGGGCCTGCTGGCATTGCTGGTCGCTGGACTGGCGGCGTCGGGGCGCGGCGCAGCGGAGATTGCCAGCAATCTGCGCGGCAGCGCGACCGCCGAGGCGGCGGCCGACGGCGGCGTGCAGCAGGCGGTGTTCCAGTTGCAGCGCGGTGCGTGGCAGCCAGACGGACTGGCGCACCGGATCGACATCGGCCGCGCCATGGTCGAGATCGCCATCGAGGACCAGAGCGGACGAATCAACCCGAATTTCAGCTCCCCGGCGATGCTGGCCGCCTTGCTCGCTGCGGTCGGCGCCGATCCCGCGCAAGCACGCGACCTGTCACGCGCGATGGTCGATTGGCGCACCGCCACCACGGTCTCGCTCGCCGGCGGCTTGAAGCGGGATCGCTATCGGCGTGCGAACCTGCCCTATGGCCCGCCAGGCCGGCCGTTCGCCAGTGTGGACGAGATCGGCCTGGTTGCCGGCATGAGCGCCGACCTGCTGTCGCGGCTTCGGCCATACATCTCAGTCTATCAAACCGGCGACGCCCGCGGCACCGAGAATTCGTCGTTCGATCGCGACGTGCTGCAGGACGCTGCCATGATCGGCCATGCCTCGCCGCTGATCGGCTTTACCAGCCCCGACAAAATCGTGCTGGTCCGCGCCGCCGCCCTGCTTGCCGACGGCACACGCTTCGTTCGCCGCGCCGTAGTGCGGCTGGCGGCGCACGTAAAGCCAGGCGAGCGTGCCTGGCAGGTCCTGGACTGGAATTGAGCGGCGGTTCCGGATGCGGAAAGGGCGGCCCTTGCGGGCCGCCCCCTGTTAGACGCAAGCCTGATGGTGGTTCGCCGGATCAGCGACCGGCGACGGCACCGGTGCCACCGGCCGAAGCGCAAACATTCGGTTCCATCACGTCCGTATTGCCCGTCGCGCCCGCCGTCAGCAGGTTGTTGAAAACCGCGTTCGAAAGGTTGGCGGGCAGCGGCGTGAACCCGTGCTGCACCAGAAGATTTGCCATGTACGGCAGCGGTGTATAGAAATCTTGCCAGTATTCCACGACATCGTTGCCGACGGTGGCGTTGCTGTAGCACTGCGCGAGATCGACGGTGGTGAAGCCGACGATCGGGTAAAAGTGCGGCGGACTGGCCTCCGGCGGAACATAGTCCGCCGGATTGGCGTCGCCCGCGGCGGGTGCCGGGACGTTCGCCAAAGCGTTCTGGGTGTTGGCCGAGGTGGGCAGGTAGTAGATGCCGTCGTTGCTGTTCTGCACCTCGGCGACCGCCGGGTAGCCGCCGCGGCCGGAATTCGCCGGCGCGATCAGCGTGTAGTCCGGGCTGAGATAGCCGAGCTCCTCGTTTGCCGTGTTGCCCGCGGTCTGGACCGTTGTCTGAATGCCGCTGCTGTTGGTCGCGCCAATGAAGTTCGACGGCGGGGTGCCACCGAATTCGCCGGCGAAATTGGCGCTTGCCGTGAACGTGATGTTGGAGTCGCCGCCGGCACCCGTAGTGCAAACTTGGTGCAGGTGCTGCGTAAGCAGGAAGCTCGTGCCGCTGCCGTCGATCCGATAGATCGGATGGATGGTGCCGATCGGCAGTGTGCTGGGGGAAATCGCCACGCCGGCCAGTGCCGGGTCTTGCCACGACGTGATCTTGCCGGAGAAGATGCCGCAAAGCTGCGTATCGTTGAACCGAAGCTCGCCTTCCTGTTGCGCGCTGGTTTTCTTGAACACGACGGCAATGGCGGTGCCGAAGGTCGGGATCTGGATCAGGTTGCCGGACACCGACTGGCCAGTTGCCGAGGTGGCCCAGGTGCTGATCTGACCCGCTGACAGCGTCGCGTCGCTGGCTCCGAACGCGATCGTCTGGCCGCTCGGGGTGACGTTGTTGGCGTCGAAGGTGGACGAGTTGTCGAGGAACAGGTTCTGGCCCGAGCCGCTGCCGATCGACGAGTAGTTGATGCCGAAGCTCGGATCGGTCACGCCGAAATGCGCCTCGGCCTGCGCCTGATAGACCACTGCCGCGAGCGACGACCCGCCGCCGAGCAGGCAGAGCGGCGGCTGGGTGGGATAAGAGAGCGCGGCGCCCGCCGGGTTCGGCTCGGCGCAGACGGTGTTGACCGCCGCCGACGCGCCATGCCCAGCACCCACCGCAAGGGCAGCGGCCGCGCAGGCGGTAAGCAGCGTCTTCTTCATTGTTCCATGGGACATCATGCAATTCCTCGGGTTGTGGTTAGGCTCGGCACGGACATTCCGAGGGCGTTTCTCTCATACATACATGACGCGCGCGTGACGCCTTGTTTAATCATTAACGAAGCGATTGCGATGGTTCAGCGTTAGCGGGCCTGGTCCCGCGTCAGGGCGTGCGAAACAGCGGCAGTGGCGGCGGTGGCGCCGGACGTTGCGGCACAACCGAATGGCCGAACGCGTTGCCCAGCCGCTCCTGTGTCGCGGTACGATTGAAGGTTCCGGTCGCCGGTGCCGGACTGCCCGCGCGTACGTCCGGGGCAATCATCGCCCGAGATGCGCTCTCCGCGGTGTGGCGCAATTCCTGGTTGAGGCAGCCATACGATTGATCCGCACCGATATGCACATCAACGCATGTATTGCCGGCGGCCGGCTCACCGCCTCGCGCCGCTTGCAGTGGCAGCATCAAAATTATCAGTAGTCGCAAAAACTGGTTCGTCCGCAGCGGCGCAGCCTCGCGGTATGGGTTTCGCTATGGCTTGACCGCGCCCTGCAGCCCGATCTCATCGACCCGGATCGGCTGGCGGCGCAACAGGTCGCCGATCAGCTTGCGTTCTGTCGCGGCGATCCGCTGCTGGCGCAACGCCTGAACAAGTTGCGCGCGCACGTCGGCGAGCGGCGCCGGCGCGGCGGCCTTTGTGCCGATCAGGCGGATGAGATGCCAGCCGTCCGCGGTGCGCAGCGGTTCGCTGACCGCGCCCCCCTGCATGCCGGCAACCGCGTCACGCACCGGCGGGCGCAGCCGGTCCTCGGGCAGCCACCCGAGGTCGCCGCCCGCGGCAGCCGAAGCCTTGTCATCGGATTCGTTTCGGGCAACGGCAGCAAAGTCGGCACGCGGCTTGGCAAGTTGTTGCCGGATCGCGGCGAGACGCTGCTTCGCCCTGGCCTCGGCGGCGGCAGTCGCGTTGGGCGGCAGCGCCACGAAAATCTGTGCCAGATGATATTGCCGCGGCATGATCAGGCGATCTTTCCGCGCTTCATAGGCCGCCTCGACATCGGCATCCGATGGATAGCCGGCCGGCGGCTGCGCAAGCGAAGCAAGATACGAATCGGCGATCGCCGCGTCATGCGCCTGCTGGGCCTGAAACACCACGTCCGGCCGCGTGTCCCACTGCTGAGCATGCGCTTCCTGCAGCAGCAGCATCTGCACCATCTGGCGGCGCACCAGCCGATCCAGCAGGGAAGGATCGCTGGCGAGCTTCGCACGCACGTCCGGTGCGGCTGCCGCAAGCAGGTTCCTGGCATCGGCCGCGGTCATTTTCGCACCGCCGGCTTCCGCCACCACCGAATTGCCCGCCGGGGCCTGCGCGCTGACCAGCAGCAGTGCAACAAGAAGTTGCAAGTGGCGCCGCATCAACGCGCTCCGGTTGGGCCAGGCGCCGGCACCTGGCTCACCGGCGCCCCTGGCAACAGCCGCTGATCATCGATCTTGTCTTCGTAGTCCTGCACCAGATTCTCCAACTCTACCTTCTTGAACCCAATCAGCGGCTCATAGCTCTCAAGCAGCAAGGAGCGGAAGTCCTGTGTGCGGTAAAGATGCAGAATTCCGTTCGCCACAGCGATCAGCTTCCCATTGGTCGTGGTGCAAATCCCCAGTTTGGCGGTCTGCTGTTGCAGTTCCCCGCCGAGTCGGCGGCTTTCGGCATACTTGGCGCGGGCCAGCGTGGCCGCCTGCTGGTAGCCGGCTTGCCACTTCTGCAGGCCGGCCTGCAACGCGCTGTTCTGCTGCTGCAGCGCCGCCACGGCGTCGCGCAACTGCCCCAGTTCAGCATCGGGGGGCCGTGGCGCGTTCTTTGCCGCTTCGAGCTGCTGTTGCAGCGAGTCGCGTTCGTGCCTGAGCTGATCAAGCTGCGCGTTCAGTGCCGCCTGGCCGTCCTGCAGGGAACGCAGTTCCATCGTCGTTTGGCGCAGCGCTTCGCGCAGGCGCGCTTCGCCGGTGGCGTCCTGCGCCCGGGCCGGCCCCGCCGCGAGCACCGCGGCGAACAGCAGCAGAATCAAACCGCTGCTCCGCATGCGCATCAGAAGCGAACGTTCAGATCGGCCTGCACGGTGTCCACCGAGTATGGACCGCCGCTGACCTGGTTGCTGCTGAGCCAGCGTACGGTGACCCAGGCGTTGCGTGCCACGCCGAGATTGCCGGCGAGAATGAAGCCCTTGGCGTTCGTGCCACCGAGGTGAAAGTCCGGATCGTTCAGCGCCGCGAGCACGGAGTCGCTCTCCAGGTATTTGTAGGTCAGTGACGCGTTCCAGTCCCACCGCTGGGCGATTTCCGGCGTGCCGACGATGCCGCGGATCATCCAGGCCTTGTTGCCGGCCTGCACGGTATTGCTGCCATTGGGCAACCCCAGATTGAGCACGTTAGCACGGTTGAACCCAAGATTGTCCGAGAACTCGGCTTCCAGCGCAACGCGGATCGGATCGAATGTGTCGATATCGACGCGCCCGTGCAGGTCGAGGATATCGAACGCCGAGGCAAGGCCGAAATACTGCGGCTGCGGACCGTTCGGATTGGTCGCGGGAACCACCAGGTCGCGTATCGTCATCATCGTGTTGCCGTTCGAGGGAAACAGCATGCGCGTGTTGTCGGTTTGGCAGGTGTCGGAGGCGTACAGAATCGTGCACGGCGAGGATAGTTTTCCCTGGATATTCGAGTAGCTGAAATACCCGGCGGCAAACCTGGCCGTGTAGTGGGTCGTGATCCGCCACTCGGCGCCACCCTGCACACCGAACAGCCAGCCGTTGCGACTGGGGTAGTTGGCCGTCGTACCGAAATTGAACGCGGTGTTGAACACCGGAAATGCGCCCAGGCTGCCGAAAGCGGCAACGCCGTCCCAAACAGGCTGGCGCCCCGTGGCGGCAAATCCGTCAAAGCTCAGGTCGTCGTAGTAGATCAGGTCAGTTGTCCAGAACGGGTTCGGCATGCGGCCGGCGTACAGCGTCACCTGCGGAATTGGGGTCGCCTTCAGGAAGCCGCGGTCAAGCCATAGCGCATCTTTGGCGAAGGCACCGCTCTGGCCGAGTGTCTGGTTGGTCGAAACCGGGCTCGCATCGTTGCCTGTGGCAATACGGATGTCGGCGCTGAGCCAGTCGTCGATCCGGGCGCGCATGCCGATGCGCGCGCGCAGCCGGACGCGCCACCGATCCTCGGTGGTGTCGAGCAACGGCGGTCCACCAGAGCTGCCGGTGATGTCGTACGGCGGACCGGCGTTGAGCGTGGCAAAATCTACGAAATCGGGAATGTTGCCCTGCGGCAAGAAATCGCCCTGGCCGCGAATCCGCATGTCGCCATACATCGTGATCCGGTGCACCCAATCGGGAACCTGGTTCGGCTCCGCCCAACCTTCGTTCTTCGCCTTCTGCAGCACCTCGTTGCGGACCTGCGCGGCAATCTGATCGCGCACGATCTGCGGCACGTAGGTCACCCGCACCGTGCCGGGAGGCAGCTTTGGTTCGGCGGATCCGGCCGCCGCCTGTTCCGCCGCCGGTGTGGCGGCCGGCCTCTTCCCCCTGGGCCCGGCGGCGACCTGGCGATGCCGCTGCTGGGCGCCGCCACGCGCTTCCGCCTCCGCCTGCTTCAGCAGGGCGTTTGCCTGAGCGCGTGGCAACACGCCCTTCTGCACCAGCAGTTCGATCAGCCGCTCGGTGACGCTCGGCGTGGCCGGTTGTGCGTGGGCACGCGACAGCGAGCCGGAGGCCGCGGCAAGCAGAAGACAAAGGACGCCGAATCGCGCCAGACAGCCGAAACGTTCGGTCATGCGACACCGCAGGTACGAGGGAGACGAACCCGCATCATCCGGGCTCGGCCGCGATGCGAAGATGGACCGGTTGCGGCATGCCCTGTGGCGGAGCTTGGCCGACGCCAAGCCCATCCAGGTCACGCCTGATCGCGCTGTCCACCGCGGGATCGCCGGACGAATTGACGATGTCGGCGCGTATCACGGTGCCGGTGGCGCTGAGCCAGATCTTCACGGCGACCTGCCAGCGTCCAAATCGCGTCTTGTCGTCTTGGCGCAGCACACCCTGCACCTGCGAACGGATCGTGCCAGCATAAAGCTGCCAACCCTCACTCCCGCCCCCGCCGCCCGCGCCGCCGATGACATCGCCCGAACCGTTGCCAACCTGCAGGCCGTATGGATTTGGTCCCGTACCGGCCTCGGCGGTGAGCGGCGAGGCCGGCGGCGCCTGCACTGGCTTTTGCTGCGGTTTCACTTGCGCCTTCTCGATCGGTTTCGGCGCAGCGAGCTTCGGCTGTTCCTCCACCTTCTCGGGTTTGGGTGGTGTCGGCGGCGGCGGCGGTGGCAACAGTACGCGGGTGATGGTTGTCACCCTGTGCATTGCAACGTTGGCCTGCTGATGCGCCAAACTGTAAATGAGCGCGCCAACCGTGCCGAACGCCAGCAGGCCAACGCCGATCCGCCCGGCGGTGCGCTGCCAGCCGCGCGGCTCCTCCTCCTCCTGAAGCTCGTCGATCCACATGTCAGGACCCGACGAACTTCTGCGCGGCCAGACCGATCGATTGCACACCGACCCGGCTGCACACGTCGATCACCTGCATAATCTTCTCGTACTGCACCGCGCGGTCGCCCTTCACGATCACCGGCAGATCCGGCGTGATCGCCTTCAGATCGCGCAATCGCGCCTCCAGTTCGCTGATGGTCACCGGGACGGCATCCAACAGGATCTGGCCCTGCGCGGTGACGGCGATCACCTTGGTCTTCGGCACCACGAGGCTGACCGCCGCGCTCGCCTTCGGCAGATCAACCTTGATGCCCTGCACCGCGGCCGTGGTCATGATGATGAAGATGACCAGCAGCACATAGGCAAGATCGAGCATCGGCGTGATGTTGATGTCATCGTACGGCTTTTCGTTGGACAGGACCTGCATGGCTTATTTCCTCATTCAGCCGCGGCGCGTTGCGGTTCGGCCACCGTGGCGGCCGGCACGACGATTTCGCCGATACGGGTGACCAGCTCGTCCACGAAGACCTGCATGTCCACAATGGACTCACGAATGCGGGTGACGAAAAAGTTGTAGCCGAACAGCGCCGGAATCGCGACCGTGAGGCCGGCGACGGTCGCGAGCAGGGCAGCGGAAATGCCGGGTGCGATGGCGTTGATGTTGACGTCGCCCGCGGCGGCAACCGCGGCGAAGGTGATCATCACGCCGATCACCGTGCCAAGCAATCCAAGGAACGGTCCACCGCTGATCGCGATTGTCAGCAACACCATCGAGCCGTTCAGCCGCTGGTTTTCATGTGCGAGTCCGGCATCCAGCGCTGCGCGGATGGCGGCCAGCGACTGCATCGGCAGTCTGCCGTCGGCGTCCACCCTGCCCCGTGTCACGCGCTCGTTCACCTCGCGCGCGGCCACCCTGTACAGATGCATCAGCGGCGAGGCGCGCACCCGGTGCGGCCGTTCGATCTGAAACTGGCCGAACGCTTCGCCGGTTTCCGCGGCACGCGTCATGGCGGCGCGAAATTCGCTGCGGAACCGGTGGTTGGCGCGGCTGACCCGCGCCAGGTACAGCATTTTGCCGATCATCACCAGCCAGCTCAGGGCCGACATCATCCCCAGGATGCCGATCACCACCCAGGCATCGGGCGTAACGGCCCGCACGATAATGCCGAGATAACTATTGCCGAACAGCGATCCCTGTTCCGGCGGATCGAAGGACAACAGATCGGGTTTCGGTCCCTGGTCGTGCACCGCGACCTGGAACGCGCCGGTCGGGCGAACCACTTTGGCGATACCGAACTCGTCGATGACGCCGATAAAATTGGGCGGCGCCGCGGGTGCCGTCGCAGGAGCCGGTGCCGCGGCGGCAGGCGCCGGCGCAGTGGCGCTTGGCGCGGTCGCATTTGGCGTCGCGGCCTTTGACGCGGCGGCATCCGGCGCGGCTGGTGCCGGCACCACCGGCGGCGGCGCGCCGCCGAGCAGAGCCGGCGCATTCAGCGCGGGGAGACTTGCCGCAACCTCGCCGCTCAATCGGCCATCGACATAGACCCGCAGGTGATCCGACGCGGTGACCGCAATGTAGTGCCAGCCCGGACCGATGGGCGCGCCGGCGCTGGTGCGGATCACGCCCGCCGCGGTGGTGACCTGGGCATAGGCGACGTCCTGCGCGATGCCGAAGGAAAACCCGTTGTCGCCGTCGCGCACCGAATACAGCACGCCGGAGGTCACGCCGTCGTCCGGGCGCACCCAAAGCGACCAGGTCATCGTCGCGCCGGCCGCGATGGCGAGCGAGGGGGACGCGGGAATCTGCACCGGCGCCTTACCGTCCAGCCGCAGCCCATAGCCGATCATGCCGCCGTCGTCGCGTTTCCCGGCGGTCAGGGCATTGTTGCCATAGCCGGTACTGTCGTGCGGCACCCCGTTCGCGTCGTTGAAATGATACACCAGGAGCTGGTCGGGATCGTAGGTCGCTTTCGCGTCACCGCCCGGGGTCGGATTTTTCTTCCCCCAGTACAGATACAGCGTGGTTGAAGCCCCCGGGGCGAGATCCGGCACATCGACCCAGATGAGGCCGATCTGATCGATCAGCCCGTCGAATCGCTCGATGTGGAAATGCAGCGGCGTGCGATCATCGCCGGCAATCACGCGCAGGTCGGCCCCCTTCTCGTCGGCGGTGTCAAAATTGAAATTGCCGCCGAACAGCCGAACCAGCACCTGCGTCCGGCCGATCGGCTCCGTGATGTTGGCCCCCTTCGGCCCGGCATCCGCGGTGATCTTCATGCGGTACGGCCAGTCGCTGTTCCACCACGCATGCGCGGCGTGTGGTCCAAGCGACACGAACGCGAGGACCACAACAGCGAAAATGGCAAAGCGACGTGTGATTCGCGATAAGACCATGCTGCTTCAGAACTCCCCGAGTACGCGGAACAGCACCCGATCCGAGCCAGCCTTGGTGGTCGGGCCGTTGCTCAGGACAAATGCGTCTTCGATCGTGCCACTCAGGTGATCGAGAAGCCGAACCCGCAGGCCCACGCCAACACTGCCGAGCGAGTATTTTTGCACCTGTTCGGGCAGCGGCTGATTGATGCTGGTATGCGCCAGATCGACAAAGGCGTGCAAACGGAAGTCGTTCACCAGCGGACCTATGCGCTTCGCGAGCGACGGGCCGCGCAGCTCCATTTGCAGGATGGCACCGGAATCGCCGAGCACTTCGCTCTCCAGATAGCCTCGCACCGTGTCCTGGCCGCCGGCGCTGAGCTGCTCATTCGGCACCAGTGGCTCGGCTGACGCCTGGCCCTGCAGCCGTGCCCAGGCCTGCATCCCCCATGGCAGTTCATCAGTGTGCGATATCGCGCCGCGCAGGTAGAAGAAGTTCGCCTTGGCATCAAAGCGGTTGTTGTCGAACGCCGCGTCGCTGCCGCCCAACCCGCGGGTGCCCGCGACCACGCCGGCGGTCAGATCGGTCTGCGACCGCTTGCCGACCCAGTCCGCCTGGTAGCTGGCGGCAACCGGGTAATATTGCAGTGGCACGTGGCTGCCCTGACCGGACAGCGTCAGCGCCTGACTGAAGTCCTTGTAGTCCATGCCAACACTAAGCGCCTGGGTGAAGCCGTTATCCTGCGTAAGTGGAATGATAAGCCGCAATCCGTAGATCTGTCCCTTGCCCACGACATTGGTGCCGCCGATCGATGTGACATTGCTGTCGGAGCTCAGGTAGGAACCGAGCAGTGCCAGATCCGTATCGGGAATGTGGAACAGGTAGCTGCCGGAAAACACCTGGGCATCCGGCATATGCTGCGGTGCGACCTGAAAGAAGAAGCTCGCGCTGTCGCCCCGCTGCCACAGATTATCATAGCGCAGCGAACCGGTCGTTCGCAGCGCCGTCGTGTCGGCGCTCTGGCGATTGTCCAGTTCGAGCGAGCCGTGCAGCGGCAGCTTGTCGGCAACTTCGAGATCGACGTCGACCGTGTCGGGGGCCTTGCCCGCCTTCAGCACCGGAGTAACGCTGCGGTCGGGCTGGTGGTTCAGCGCGAGGATATCGCGCCGCACCTGGCGCATGTTGGGCACCGTGCCGGGTGCAAGCGACGGCGCATGCCGGCGCACTACGTCGGGCTCGAAATAATGCGCGCCGGTCACCCGCAGGCGGCCGATCTTTCGCTCGGTTACCGTCAGCACGATGACACCGGAATCGATGCTCTGGCGCGGTAGCTCCGCGGTGACCGTGGGATAGCCCTTCTTGCGATACAGGTCTTCCAAAGCGGCACGGGCCTGCTCGGCATCCGCCGCGGTCCGGTTGGGGCCAAGAAAGCCGTACACCGCCGCTTCGATCTCCTCGTTTGGCAGCAGCGTATTGCCTTCGACACGAAATTCCTCGATGGCGAAATGCTGCGGCTCGGACGAGGGCGCCGGGGCCACGGCGGGCGAGGCAGCGGCGTGAGCACCCGCGATTGCCGCCAGGAACGCGACCCACCGCGCGCAGCCGAGCGCGCGCAAAACTGAAGGCCGCCCGGGCGCCATGCGTCGGATCACCTTCGCCGATCGTGTCCGGCGCCGGCCGCGCTTGCCGCAGCGCAGTCGCGCCCCGGCCGCCTTCTGTGTGGTCCCATGTGGGTTCAGCTCTCGTCGGTCACGCAGCGTTCGGATGGTGCCATGCCGCGCTGCGGCGAACGCGCACAGTTTTGTTGCAAGCGGGTTAAGAACCGCCGACGGCGACGGTCATGCCAGTGCGCCGGTCCACCGCAGGGCGGCGACGAAGCCCGCGATCCAGCCCGCTGCCGGAAAGTCCGCCGGGTAAGAAAAGCGGTATTCCACGCTCCAGCGGCCACCGGCGAAGCAGAAACGTGCAAGATCCGAGCGAAGCTCCCGCCGGCGGCCGGCCAATAAGCCTCGATAGGCAAACCGTGCCAGCCGGCCAGTGTGAAGTTTACCGGAAATTTGTGCGACGATGCGCTCCTGTTGCAGTTGTCGCGCGTGGTCCACCACGACGATCTCGTGCAACCGGGTGGCAAACTCCCGCCGGCACGCATCCTTCCGCATCGAAGCGACGGCATCCGGTGCCAGGCCGACTGTCGGCAACGGCGGCTCCGGCATCAGGTAGATGGTGGCGTCGATTGCGCCCGCGGGCGCGATCAGGCGGTAGTTCACCGCGACATCGGGTAAGTTTGCGGAGAAATGGGCAATCGCGTCGCGCTGGAACCCACCGGCCGTCTCGGGGAATTCCATCCCGGAGGCGGCATGCACCCAAGGACCGCGGGCGGTGACGCTGCTGGGAGTGGCAAGATAACTGGTCGCCGGTGCGCAGGCGGCGGCAAGCAACGCCACCAGCAACGATACCGCGCAAACCGCAAGCCGGCCAGCCCCTGCGGGCGGGCCGGCTGCCGGTAGTGTGTCGTAGTAGCGACGACTGGTCAGGCCGCGAAACCACCCAGGAGGCGGCGGAACAGCGGCAGGCGAACGATGGTGGTCGCGATCAGGGCCACCAGGATCAGCGCGTAGGTGCTCGGCTCGGGAACAGTGAAGCTGCCCGTGTTGCCGAACAGGAGCGGCAGCGTTGGGCCGGCCCCGCCATTTGCCTCAAAAGACAGGTTCTGCCCCCAGCCCCCCAGGACCAGGTAGAACGCCGGATCCAGATTACCCACGTAGGTGCCAGCGGCCTGGTTGTTCGGCACGAACCCGTCGAGCACCTGCACCAGGATGTCGTGCGCGTTCCATGCGACCACGTCGCCGCCGAATAGAGGAACAACGGTACCATCGCCGTACGTGTAGTTAAAGGTGATGATGCCAGGTGCGAGCGTCGGGTTGTATGCCGACGTCGTTACGGTGACGACGTTGGCCGCCGGTTCCGTTCCCCAGTAGTCGGTGAACGCGCCGGTGTACAGGGATGCGTCAACGGAGTAGTTGCCGCCGCCCAGGATGTTGGCCCCATTTACCGCAGCGGTGTTGGAGGCGGCAAAAACTACGTTGTTCACGAGCGATGTGTCGAAGGACATGGTGTGTCTCGCTTTTTGTGACATGCTTACGATTTAGTAAGTCCAAGTTAATCCGCGTTGGTCGAAAAATCGAATGAACCTTCTGCGGCGCCGAAATGACAGGCGCATGCGGTTCACGCCGTATGGATGCCAGGAAACCAGCCCGCCGCGCCGTCCACCATCGCGGCGGCGGCAGTCATTCTTGCACGGTATGGTTGAATATGCGGCAACCAATTGGCGATCGACGCGATCGTCGTGCCCAACAGAACAACCAGTGCGAGAGCGTTGGCCGGCGGCACCCGCATTAAGGCCGCGGGCGAAAATCGGTCGGAATGCGCGAGACTGACGGGGAAGTTCAGACCGTTGCCGAAGCTCGGCCGGGTTGCACGTTTCGATGCCCGCGCGCGCAATTGCGCGCTCCGCCCGGTGCCGAAGCGTCACGCCGCCATCGAGACGATGCCGTCATCCATATACCGCGTCGTTCCGCCCAGCCGCAGCATGAGCTCGACCGGTCCGGCGAACCCTTCGAACAGCGTCGCCGGCAGCACCGCATCCCCATCCGTCCAGCGGAACGCGTTGTCCTGCTCGAAGTCGTGGAATCCCTGGGCCAGCAGCGGGTCCGCCGCCTCCAGCACGCGGAACCGCGTGTCCCGACGCACCGCGATGCGCCGCAGCGCGACGCCCAACACCCGGGGGTCGCGTGCCAGTCCCAGCTCCGCCGGCGCAGCCGCGCGCGAGATGATCCGCACATCGTTCGGACGCGCGGTCAGCCGGAAGAGATGCACCAGGCCATGGCGTTCGCTCGCGTCCACGCGCCTCCCGTCCACCAGCAGGTGCAGATCGGGGTCATCGGTCAACGGCAGGCGCGGGCGCGCGGGCGCGCGGGCGAGCAATCTGCGCCAGACCGCATCGACGACCGGTCCGCCGGTCAGCACCGCCGCGCAGGGCGGCTTCGCCGGCTCGCCCCAGCCGCTGTTGGCATTCTGGAACAACCAGCGATTGCCGTCGTCGCGATAGCTCTCTGCCGGCGCACCATTCGCAAGCAGGACGTCGTGGGCCTCCAGCTCTATGTGGTACAATGCCACCTCCTGTGCGCGATCGTCCCACAGGATCGAGCGGTGGTTCACCAGGAACTCCACCGGGATCAGCACGCCATCGATGTGGAACGCATGGCCCTTGGTCACCCGCAGGTCCCGATTCGGCACATTGTCGCCGAGCGATCCCTTGCGCAGGATGACCGGCGTCGCCGCGCTGCGCCTGCCGCGCGTCGCCAGCACCTTGCCCTTGCCGATCCACACGATCCTGGCGGTACCGCCCGCGGCGAGCGTGACGCAGCCGCCGACGCGCAAGGTTTCCACGCGCGCCTCGCCGTGCGGCGTCAGAATGGTGGTTCCGGCGACAAAGCACAGCGTTGGCGCCAGCATCGGCTCCGCGCCCGTCGTGCCGAACGTTAATGGGAAGGTCGGGCCGGCGCCGCCATTGTCGTTGGGACCGTATGAGACGTCGTTGGCGGAGAACCATATAAGATAGCCCGGGTCGGGCGTGCCGACATAGGTTCCCGCCGCTTGGTTGTTGGGCACGAAACCGTCAAGGACCTCCACCACAATGGCGTTGGCATCCCAGGCGATGACTTGCGCGCCGAAGGGCGGAGGCGTGAATCCGTTCTGGTAGGCGAACTGGAACGTAATAATCCCAGGTGCGTTTGTCGGGTTGTAGGCAGCCAGCGTGATCGAGGCGATATTGGCGTCGGGTTCTGTCCCCCAGTAGTCGGAGTAGGCCCCGGTATAGGTGGTGCCGTCCTCGGTAAAGGTGCCGTCGCCGTTGTTGGTGATACCACCCAACGTGGCGGCGTGGTGAGCGTCGAAAGTCAGGCCATCAACCCACGAGGTATCGAATGTCATGGCGGCTCCCCAGGCGGCAGCGGTGAGCCTCTGCTACCAGCCCGCCCGCCGCACCGCCCGCGCGCGCCCATGACACGCCGATGAAATTGACACCAATGAGAAGCAGCGGCTTGCCGCCACCTCCCGTCATGCCCTTGCCATCATCCGCCTCAGGAGAAGTTGCTGGTGGTCAGATGGGCGATGTTGGCGAAGGTGATCTGCGTGTTGTCGGACAAGGTTATGGTCACGGATGAGCCGTTGGTGGTCTGGCCGGCCAGCGCACTGGCTGCCTCGTTTGGTCCATAGCCGCTGAGCACCACCTGCAACTGGCTCGCGTTCGTCAGCCCTTGCACCAGATCGGTGCCGCCGGCCTGGCCCTTGATCGCCTCGAACACCGCCTGGAAGCTGCTGGAGGGCAGCGCTGTGACCGTAGCGGCGCCGGTGCCGAAAACGAACGTGCTCTGGCCGCCACTGCCGGTGACCTGATCCGCGCCGCTGCCGGTGTAGAATGTGTCCTGACCGGAGGCGCCGCCGCCGAACAGCGACTCGTTGCCGGTCGCGGCATGCAGCGCCTGCGCCGCGCTGCCGCCGGCATAGAGTTGGTCGTTGTTGCCGCCGCCAAACAACGTGGCCGCACCACTGCCGGCCTGCAAAAAATTGCTGCCCGCGGTGCCGCCGTAGAGCAGGTCCGGTCCGGTGCCGCCATACACCGTATCGCTGCCGCTGCCGCCAAGCACCGTCGCGCCGTTGGCGGCCACCAGGAACAGCATGCTGGCGTTGCCGTAGATCAGGTCCGTGGCGTGCTGGCCCCCAGTTGCGGACGCGACCACCGTCTCGGCACCCGTGCCGCCAAGGATCGTATCGGCGCCCTGCGTAATGATCTGGTCCTTGCCGGCGCCGAGCTGGAGGTAATTGTTTCCCCCGCCGGCGGCGATCGTGTCGTTGCCGGCACCCAGCGCGCGGATCATGTCGTTGCCGTTGCCGGTGTCGATCTGCCATCCCCCGGAGTCGCCTGCGGCCACCACGATCTGGTTGTTCCCGCCGCCGGCGACCACCGTGCCGTTGCCCTCCGTCGTCACGAAGCTCAGATTGCCGCTACCCGACAGTATCTGCTGGTTGGCGCCCCCGGAGCCGAACACCACCGCCGCCGCCGCCGCGTTCACCACATCGGTATAGCCGTGCGGCAGGAAGGTGACGGAATTGGTACTGGCGACGAACTCGCCGGTTGCGCCCGGTGCCAGTGGCGGCGGCGGCCCGTACTTGCTGTCGGCCGGTTGCACGGTTCCGCCCGATACCGCGGCGGAGAACGCCCCCGCGATCTGCTGCGCCAGCAACGCATTCTGGGCGGAGTCGTAGGAGAGGCTGACCGTGCTCCCGTGAGCACCGAAAACCGTGACACTGGCCATAGCTTGGAACCCCTTCAGGCGGGAAAAGCTGATCGGTCAGAGCCGTCGCGCGGCGTTCGGCCGCCCGACAAGCCCAGGTGAACTCAAAGCGTGAAAACCGACCGGATATTGGCATCCCTCACGCCTCCAACTCATCGGACCAGTTGGTGCGGTTTTCGGGAATCGACCAAAGAACCAATCGATTTTCAGCCCCTCAGGCGAGCCGTTGCGCGCTCAGGCAACCATCCGGGTCGGCAGCACAACGCCCGGCCGCGCCGCAGGGTAGGTCGTGGATCCCACGAGTTTCAGCTCCAGCACGCGGCCAACTCCGCGACCCGCCGGCAGCGCGAGACGCGCGTCGCCGTCGGTCCAGCGCGCCATCGCGTTGCCTTCCATTTCCACCGCCCACCAGCCCGACTCGAGCGCGGGACTGTCGAGCGCGATCTCGGTCAGCGCGCTGCCATCCTTCACCGTGATCCGGCCGATGCGCACACCCAGGCGGCGAACGTCGTCGATCCAGGGGCGGGTCTCATTAGGCCGCGCGGCCCGCGACACCAGTTGGACTTCCTGTGCGTCAGGCGGCAGCACGAACAGGTAGTTGTCGTGCGACACCGACAGCGGCCGCACTTCGCGCTCCGGCGTGCGCAGCCGCAGGACCGGCTCGCTGACCGCTTCCGGTTCCCACACCGGATAGCCGAGCCGGCCGGAACGCTGCGCAAGACTGTGCCAAATTGGCCGCACCATCGCCGGCGCCACGACGAACGGCGCGCAGGTGCCGTTCTCGCGCCGCTGCAGCCGCGCGCTGATCGAGAAATCCGGATGCAGCATCATCAGGGCGCCGGCATTCTCGAACACGCCGCGGTTGCCGGTATCGAGGTAGCTCTCGGCGCGCAGATCCTCGGCATAAATAATGGAATGTTCCGGCAACTCGACGTGGTAATAGACGACGCTGGTCCGCTCGGCCTCCTGCACGATGCTGCCGCCGTTGATCAGCAGCTTGGCCGGAATAAGCATGCCGTCCACATAGATCGCGTGATCGGGCGACACCAGTAGGTCGCGCGATGGCTGCCCGGCGGCGAAGGCGTTGCGGCGGATGCGGATGGGCAGCACGGCGTCCGGGTCGGGATGCGCGGCGATATCGACGCGGCGGCGACCGACCCAAACCACCGGCCGCTCGGCCACGCCCTGCCTGGTGTGCACCGCGACGCCTTCGCCCTCGGCCAGCGCTTCCACCGCAACGTCGCCCCGCGCGGTGCGGATACGCGTGCCCTCGACATAGCAGGCCGGCGGCGGTGGGGTGTACGACCCCGTTGTGCCCATATCGGTGATCGGAAAGGTCGTCTTCGTGCCGCTGTCCGAAACCAGATAATACGTGCTGAAGCCGCCACTGCCATTTGAGAGACCCAACAGCACATCGGTGCCGTCATAGGCCAGCGCCTGCACGACCGTGTTGCCGCTGAACTGACCCGACTTCGAACTGTAGGTCGCCACATTGACCGAGGTCGGAACGCCGGTGTCAACCTGAAAGCGGAACTTCTCATCCGTGAGGCTGTACAGGTCACGGTTTTCGGTGACCGTCCAGGTCGTCGTCCCACCGGTGACGACAGAGGTGGCGGCAACCGAAAAGACGTCGTGACTGTCGATCGTGCCGACAGTGATAAGCTCGTTGACTACGTCGGAGATGGCCATTTGCGACTCCTTTCTGGCGGCGCGGTCAGGCAGCGTCCGCGGCTGCGCGCGCATTTCTCGCGACAACCACTAACGCTCCTCCGACCAGAGTAAGTATTCTGGCAAAGCAACTTCGATAGAACCAAAGTAACACAGGATTCCGATCGAAAGATGATAGAATAGTGAAAGAATAGTTTCAGTTAACCGAGGGAAATGAGACCGGTCGCAATTGTGAGGCGCCCCGCGCAATAAATTCGCCGCCTTCGCCCGGACCCCGCATCAAACCAACAAAGGCGCACCAGATTTCGGTGACGATCTTGCCCAAGTCAATGAAGTCTGCATGAAATTATCCGCGGTGGACGCGCCGCATCCGCCTGTGGTACTCGCCGCGGCATGCCTCGTGCCGACAGTGTCGAATCGATACCCAGGCGAAGCCGCCATGCAGCAGTGCGCCGGTCACGCGCAACTGACGCGGCGCCGCGCGATTGCGCCGGTCGCGTCGCGCTTGCCGCGACCACGTTGTTGTTTTTGTCCGGCAGCAACCACCGCGCGCAGGCGGACAGTCCACGCCTCTTCAGTACGGGCTGGTTCGCCGCCGCACCGGCGCAGCGTGCCGCTGCGGCAACCGACGCCGGCGCCCGCGGTGTGGTTGCGCCGAACACGTCCGCAACGTCCCCGGCGGTCAACCAATCCATCGCGAACTTCACCCAGGCGGCGATGGCCATTGCGCACGCGCAGGCACTGCAAAGTCAGGCAAGCGAGGCGGCCGCCGCGGCTGCGTCCACCACGGTGCCGGATGGGCTTGGCCCCGGCGCATTGCAGCCTGACCCGACAGCCTGGACCAATGCCGCTCTGCCGGCGCAATCGAGCGCGTCAGGCCGCACCAACGTCACCATACAGCAGACGGCGCAACAGGCGATCCTTACCTGGACCAGCTTCAATGTCGGCCAGCACACCAACCTGACGTTCGATCAGAGTGAAGGCGGCGCTTCAGCCAACACCTGGGTGGTGCTCAACCGGGTGAACGATCCCACCGCTGCGCCAAGCCAGATCCTCGGCAGCATCACCGCGCCGGGCCAGGTCCTGGTGGTCGATCGCAACGGCATCATCTTCGGTGCCGGCGCGCAGATCAATGTCGGCGCACTGGTCGCCGCCACCGCCGATCTTGCCGACGCCGACTTCGTCGCTAGTTTCATCGGCAACGGCATCTACGGCTCACCCGGCTTCACCGGCGCGTCCAACGGAGTCACCGTCGCGCAAGGCGCCTCGATCGCCACCAACGCGCCGGCCGGCGCCACCAATCACGGCGGCTTCGTCATGCTGCTGGGTTCCAGCGTCGAGAACGACGGCGCCATCAGTACCCCGAACGGCCAGACGATCCTGGCTGCCGGACAATCGTTCGTCCTGCGCCAGGGGTACGGCAACAGCGCCGGCACCGGCAACGCACAGACCTCGACCACGCTCGGCACGGAAGTCGCGGTGACGACAGCCGGTGGCGCCGCGACCAACACCGGGCTGATCCAGGCGACCACCGGCGACATCACCATGGTCGGCCAGTCGGTCACCCAGGCGGGCGTGGCCTACGCAACGACGTCCGTCGCGCAACGCGGCACCATCCATCTGCTGACCAACGCCACCGATCCCACCACCGGCGTGACGCTGGCGCCCGGCAGCGTCACAACCATCCTTCCCGACACCAGTGGCGCCGCCGTGAGCGACGCACAACGCGCCACCCTGATCGACCAGTCGGCGCTGCCCGCCGAACAGGCGGTGGCCTCGTTGCTGAACGACCAGATTCTGCTGCCCGACCGGCTCGACCAGTCGCGCATCGAGATCACCACCGGCGGCACGGTCGATTTCGCCGGCGGGTCGCTGACCATGGCGACCGGCGGGCAGATCGCGGTCTATGCCAAAAACCGCGTGTTCGTCGAAGCCGGCTCGCTACTCGACGTGGCCGGATCCGTCAACGTCGTACTGCCGGCGAGCGCCAACGCGCTCACCGTCCAGATGCAACCGTTCCAGCTGCGCGACGCACCCGCCAATCGCGACAGCGGCGCGCTGAACAGCCAGACGGTGAACGTCAACATCGGCCAGCTCGTGCTGATCGCCGCCGGCACCGGCGGATACGCGCAGGACCGCTACTACACGGCCGGCGGGTTGCTTGAAGTCGGCGGCGAGCTCAGCAATGTCGCGCACACGGTCCAGGAATGGGCGGCGCCCGGCGGTTCGATCACTTTGTCCGCCTCCCAGGTCGTGGCGCAGCCGGGGGCGACGTTCAACCTCGCCGGCGGCACGCTGAACTACCAGGCCGGACAAGTGCCGACGACCTGGCTGATGGGCAGTGACGGCCGCCTCTACAACGTCAATACGGCGCCATCCGATCTCACTTATACGGGCGTGTTTTCCGGCTACACGGTCACCCACCCGCGCTGGGGCATCACCGAGACGTTCGGCAATCCGCTGATCGCGCCCGCGACGATCTATCAGGGCGCCTACACCGTCGGCCGCGACGCCGGCACGCTGACGATCAGCGCCCCGACCGACGTATTCGAGGCAGCGATCGACGCTGGCGTGGTCACCGGGGCGGAACAGAGCGCCGCGCGGCCAGCCGGCGCCGCCGAACCGCTGCTGCCAAACGGCACTATCGACCCGTTCCTGCTAACCAACGCGACCGTGCCGCTGCCCGGCAGCCTGGTGCTGACCAATCTCGTGGTCGGTGCCCTGCCGTTTGCGACCGATGTGCAAATCAGCGATTCGATCGCGCCGCTGGCCGCCGCGCTCGACAGCGCCACCGCAGTGCCCGCCGCACGCCAGGATACCGCCTGGTTCTCCGCCGGCCTGCTGGACAGCGCCGGGCTTGGCGGGCTGTCGATCGCCACCTCCGGCGCGATTACCATCGCTTCGCCGTTGTCGCTGGCCGATGGTGGCCAGGTCAGCCTGCTCGCACCCACCACCGACATCGCGGCACCGCTGGTAACGCGCAGCGGCAGCGTGTCGATTACCGACAATGCCGAGGCGTCGTCCGGCGGCATCGAGTTCCTGCTGCCCGCCGGCGGCAATGGCATCGGCGTTACGCTTGGCGCCGGCGGTGCCATCGATACGCGCGGCCTGTTCACCAATCTGATGCTGACGCCGGGCGACGTGGCCACCCAGGCGTTCGCCGCCGGCGGTCCGGTCAGCATCGACTCGTCGCAGGCGGTGGACCTTGCGCCAGGCAGCGTGATCGACGCCTCGGCCGGCGGCACCGTGCTCACGAATGGCAAGGCCATCGGCGCGGCGGGCGGTGCGATCAGCCTGATCGCGTACGATCCCAATGCCTATGGCGGTGCTTCGCCGCCCGTGCGGACACCGCCTGCCATCGTCGGGACACTGCGCTCCTATGGCTCGACGCAGGGCGGGGCGCTGACCATCGAACTGCCCAACGTGCTGATCAGCGATGCGCCAGGCGCCGGTGCGTCGGGCCAGTTGGTGCTGCCTTCGGCGTTCTTCGCCGCCGGGTTCTCCAGCTACACGATCGCCAGCTACGACGGAATCAGCGTCGCGCCCAACACTCAGGTGGCGGTGGTCGAGCCGGTGTACCAGTTCACTGCGGCGACCCTGGCCGCGCCGACCGGCAGCGACCCTTCGGCGGCGTTGGCACTGGTACTGCCGCCGGTCTATCTGGCGAACCCGGCGATTGCGCAGGTGATCCAGCGCCAGGGCGCCAGCCTGACTTTGCTGGCGGCGCGCGGCGCCGGACAGGTCAGCACGTTCGGTGGCCCGATCGACCTGGGCAACGGCGCGTCGATCAGTGTCGATCCCGGCAGCAAGGTGAAGATCGAGGCGCTGGGGCAGATCACCGTGGACGGCAGCATCACCGCGCCGGGCGGCTCGATCAGCCTGACCAACGACACGCAGCAGACCGGGCCCGGCGCTTCGCCGAGCTACCAGCCCGGGCTGTCGATCTGGCTGGGCGCGGCGAGCGTGCTGGACGTCTCGGCTCAGGCGTTCACCGCGACCAACCGGCAGGGGCGGCCGTTCGGCGTGGTGCCGGCGGGCGGCACGATCCAGATCGGCAGCTCCGGCGGCGCCAACTCCACCGACGCCTACATCATCGCCCAGCCCGGCTCGGTGATGCAGGCGGCCGGGACCAGCGCGTCGATCGACCCGGCGGCCGGCACCGGTTCCACCGCCGGCACACGTCTGGTCGCCAGCAACGGCGGCAGCGTCGCGCTCGACTCCGCGAGCGGATTGCTCCTGGCGGGCAGCATCGCCGCGCCCGCCGGCGGCCCGGGCGCCCAGGGCGGCACACTCTCGGTAGCGCTGATCACACCGGATTACGTCAGCGAGCTGATCACCGCGAACGCGCAGAATCGCCTGCTGGTGCCGCGCGAACTCGGCGTGGGTGCCGGGCCCGGCGGCATCACGCTGCCGGCCGGCGCGCAGCCTGGAGATGCCCTGCCCGACAGCGCGATCGGCCAAGCATACGTCACGACCGGACTGCTTAGCACCGGCGGCTTCGACGCGGTCACCCTGACATCCAGCGACGCGATCGCATTCGATGGCAGCGTCGCACTGACCGCCGGCCGCGCCATCACGCTGAATGCCGGCATTCTGGCGGATACCACGGCGACCGGCAGCGTTTCCATCGCCGCCCCCTACGTGACCCTCAACGGTGCCGCGAACCCGATCTATTCCGGCGGGCTCGCCGCGCAACTGACCGGCACCTCCAGCGCCGTGACCAACAGCGGCAAGTGGCTTCCCTCGGCCCAGATCAGCGACGCCAGCTTCTCGGTTGCCGCCGGGAACGTTGACATTACCGGCAACATGTTTGTCGGAGCGCGGGTCCAGGTGCCGCAGGGCGGCACCGGCCCGACACCGCTAAGTCTTTGCGCCGGCGCCATCTGCACGGCGGACCTGCCGGGCTTCGCGCAAATAACGCTGGCGAGCACCGGCGACATCCGCTTCCTCCCGGGGGCCGCCGCGAACGGCGCGACGGCCTATACGACGCTGACCACCCCCGGCGACCTGACGTTCGTCGCCGGCCAGATCTATCCGGTGGCCGGGGCAACCGCGCTGGTGACGGCCGGGTTCGACTTCTCGGCCAGCAACGCTTTCCAGCCGGACGGCATCCTGAGCATCGAACCGGCGGACGGGCCGACGCCGGCGGTGCCGCTCACGGCCGGCGGATTTCTGCAGCTCGCGGCCGGCACGATCGCACAGGGCGGCGTGCTGCGCGCGCCAATGGGCCAGATCGCGCTCGGCGCGGTCGGCAACAACGGCAACGAGGGACCGCAAATCTCCGGCGGTTCCCATACGCTCGCAATCGACCTGCTGCCGGGCAGCATCACCTCGGTCAGCGCGGACGGCGCGACAATTCCCTATGGCGGCACCGCCGACGGCGTCGCCTACACGGTGAACGGCAACGCCCCGCCTTTGAACCCGAGCCAGGGCCTGGTGCCGATCCCCCAGATTACCTTGTACGGCCAGTCGGTCGCCGTGGCGTCCGGCGCGACGCTTGACCTGAGCGGCGGTGGTAGCCTCGCCGGGGCCGGGTTCGTTTCGGGCCGCGGCGGCTCGACCGATGTGCTCAGCTACCCTCTGCTCGCGCTGAACGCTTCCGCCCAGATCACCGCGCCCTCGGTCAACACAAACCAGGTGTTCGCCATCATCCCCGGTTACGCCGGCGTCGCGTCGCCGCCCGCCACGGCAACGCCGTTCACCGGGCCGCTGCCGCAGCCGGGCCAGGCGATCACCATCCCAGCGGGCGTGCCGGGCCTGGCGGCCGGTACCTACACGCTGCTGCCGGGCAGCGATGCCCTGCTGCCCGGCGCGTTCCGGGTGCAGATGAACACCGCGGCCTATACGCCGAGTGCCTGGCGGGCGGGTGCCGTCGCTATCGGCGACGGGTCCTACCAGGTGGACGCATACACCGCCGTCGCCGGCACCGGCTTCCACGCCGGGCTGCCGGTCGTGGTCACGGTCACCTCCGGCAGCGCCGTGCGGTCGCTGGCGCAGTACGATGAGGAAACCTACGGCCAGTTCATCGCTGCGCAGGCGGCCTTGTCGGGCGAGTCACTGTTCGCCACCCCGGTCCCGAATGACGCGAAGACGCTGACCTTCGCGTTCCCCGCGCCGAACCCGAACGGCCCGTCGCTGGTCATGCAGGGCTATGTGAACATGCAGCCCGCGACGGGCGGGTTTGGCGGGATCGCGCAGATCGTCGGCAGCGGAAACAATATCGCGATCACGCCCGACGGCGCCGCTCCGTCGGCCACCGCGATAGCGGTGCCCGCGTCGGCGCTCGACGCGCTCAACGCGGAGACGATGGTGGTAGGTGGCACCGTTGCCCCGCCATCGAGCGGTTCGCCCGAGATCAATTTCACCGGACAGGACACCGGCGTCACCTTGCAGGCCGGGGCAACGCTGGCCGCGTCGCAGGTCTTCCTGGTCGGGGGTGGCGTGACAATCGAGCCGGGCGCCGGCATCGACACGCTGGGCCGCGGCGCCCCGACGCTCGATTCGAGCAACGGCCTGGTGTTTGCCAACAATAACTATTCGCTGGTCGCGGTGTCGAACGGCAACCTCACGTTTCTCCCCGCGAGCTACAACTCCACGCCGGCAATCGGCCCGGTGACGATCGGCCAGTGCCCGGCAACGAGCTGCAGCGGAACCAGCGCGCTCTACGGCGACGGCACGGTTGCCATCGTCACCACCGACACGGTGGCGATCGGCAGCGCAGCCCGGTTCGGCGCCCAGACCCTCGATCTGAGCGTGTCGTCGATCAATATCGGCACGCCGGCCTCCGCCCAGCCGGTGCCACCCGGACTGAACCTGGACCAGGCGACCCTGACGACGCTGCTGGCCGGTGATCCGTCAACTGGCATTCCGGCGCTTGCCCAGCTTACGCTGACCGCCAACCAGTCGATCAACTTCTACGGTTCGGCGGCGCTCGACTCAACCAGCCTGGCGCAGATCGAACTGGACGCCCCGGCGATCTACGGCGCTGGAGGACCAAACGCTACCGCGACGCTGACCACGACCGGCACCCTGATCTGGAACGGCGTCGGCACCGGCCTGAGCAGCGCCCTCACGCCCACGGCTTCGGCGTCTGCCGGACCGTGGCTCGCCGGGGGTCCCGGTACCGGCAGCGGCTCGTTGACGATCAGCGCCGCGCGGATCGTGCTCGGTTACGGCCCGAACGAGCCATCGCAGAACCAGACCGCGCTCAGCCGGTTGATGCTGGGGTTCTCCGGCGTGACCCTGAGCGCCAGCCAATCGATCACCACCGCCAATCGGGGATCGCTCGCGGTGTACCAGGCGGCGACAGGCTACCGGACCGGCACCGGCACGACCTACAGCGGGGGCAACCTGACGCTGGTGACGCCGGTGCTGCAAGGCGGGGCCGGGTCGTTCAACAGCATCACCGCCGGCGGAGCGCTCAGCATCGTCGCACCGATCGGCGGACCCGCGGCCATCGCAGGAGCCGGCGCACCCGGAGCGGAGATCGACCTCGCTGCCGCCAGCATCAGCAACGCCACGGCCATCGCGCTGCCGAGCGGCCGGCTGGTCATGCAGTCCGCGGGCGACATCGACCTCAACAGCAGCTCTCATCTGGACCTTGCCGGGCGGACGCCCTCGCTGTTCGACCAGTCGCTGCCGAGCTTCGGCGGCGCCGTGGTGCTGCAGAGCGCGAACGGCAACGTCACGCAGGCGGCCGGAGCGGTGATCGACGTCTCGGCCGCCGGCAACGACGCCGGCAGCCTGTCCGTCACGGCGACCGGCGCAGCCGCCGGCCAAGTGTCGCTGGGCGGCAGCATCCTGGGCAGCGCCCCCGCGGGGTCCACCGCCGGATCGTTCGACCTGAGCGCGACCGCGCTCGACCCCGCCATCGCATTCTCAGCGCTGAATGATTCGCTGAACGCCGGCGGGGTGTTCGGTTCGCGCTCGTTCGACGTCCAAACCGGCAGCCTGACGATCGGCAGCAACGTGCGGGCCCACAGCGTCAGTGTGTCGGTCGATGCCGGCAGCCTGGAGGTGGCCGGCATGATCGACGCCAGCGGCGGCACCCCCGGCAGCATCACGCTGGCCGCGCGCGACGGGCTGACGCTGGACTCCACCGCGGTGCTGGATGCGCATGGCGGCGTGTTGCAGGCGGACAGCTCCGGCCAGCCGATCGCCGCCGAGAACCGGGCGATGGTCGATCTCAGCGTCAGGCGGGGTCGTTTGACGCTGGCCACAGGCGCCACCATCAACGTCAGCTCGCCCGACACGACACCGCAAGGCGATGTGCAGATCAACGTTCCCCGCACCGGCGAGACCAGCGGCAACGCCGACATCGTCGCCGGCGGACCGGTGACGATCAAGGGCGCCGAAACCATCGCGGTCAACGCGTTCTGGACCTACGTGCCGACCGATCCGAATGGCACCATCGTGCAGGACAATGGCGGCGGCGCGACGGGCGCGGCGGTGGCGGCAAGCGGCGCCGATGCCGGCTTTGTTGGCCTCAACCAGGTCAACGCAAGCAGCCAGGCCTTCATGGCAATCGCCGGAACCGACGCCATGCTGCAATCCAACCTGCAGGGGCTGACAACCTATGGGCCGGCGTTCCATCTGCGCCCCGGCGTCGAAATCGACAGCAACGGCAATCTGACGGTCTCGGGCGACATCGACCTTTCCGGCTACCGCTACTCCGATCCGTCGGGCTACGGCCTGCAGGTCGGTTCTTCCGTTGGTTCGGGCGAGCCGGGCGTCCTGCTGCTGCGCGCGGCGGGCAACCTGAACGTCTATGGCAGCATCAATGACGGGTTCTACCTGCCGGGCACGGCGGCCTACAGCAGCAACCCCGATAACCAGGGCTGGGTGCTGAAATCAACCCCGACGCTGGACGGCGGCAATCTCGTGCTGCCCGGGGCGGTGACCTTGCTTGCCAACACCCAATTCCAGAACGCCAACGTCGCGCTGAACTATGCGATCACGGTGACCCAGGCGAGTGCGGTGCTGGCCGCGAACGCGGTGGTTCCGACCACGCTTGCATTGTTCTCGCCGGTGACGCTGCCGGCCGGGACGGCGCTACGGGCCGATATCACCGACCCGACGGGCATCGTTTATCCCGCCGGCACCATCCTCGGCACGAGCACAACCCTGCCCGCGGGCAGCACGCTGGCGGCGGGCACGCAATTGCCCGTGCAACTGACCTTCAATGCCGGCGCGCTCTGGCCGGCCGGCGCGAACCTCGCCGCGTTTGCCGGAACGGTGACGCTTGGCGCGAATGCCGCGCTGGTCGCCGGCGACATCATTCCTGGCGGCGCAACGCTGCAACTTGGCAGCGCGTCCTCGGTCGCCGGCGGGGCGACCTGCGCCAGCACCGGCTCCTGCAATTTCCGCCCGTCGGGCGGCCAAGTGTGGGCCGTCGCGCCGATGCTGCCGGCCGGCGCGTCGTCCTGGTCGCTGGACTTGGTGGCGGGCGCCGACGTGGCGGCGGCGAACCAGGCCACGCTGCTCGCGCCCGCGGCGCTGGCGACGACGGCCACGGCGAGCAATCCGACGCCCGGCTCGATCGTGTTGAGCGATCCGCATTATCAGCTCCCCAACAGCACCATGCTGCAGGCATCGTGGAGCGTGATTCGCACCGGCACCGGCGATCTGTCGCTGCAGGCCGGCGGTGACGTGCAGGAGGCGTCGCTGTTCGGGATCTACACCGCGGGAACCCAAGCCGCGACAACCTCGGCATTCGATCTGCCGCGCGCGACGCCGCTCGGCGGGACCGCCCTCGGAACCACCTATTCAGCATACAACGCGCTGGTCGCAAGCAGCACATATCAGGCCTATTACCCGAATGACGGCGGCAACGTCCTGATCGCGGCACAAGGGGACGTGACCGGCGACATCGAAGTGAACCCTTCGAACGCGACGAATGGCGGCGATCCGGTCGCGCTCGATGGTGTCGGGTCATGGCTGTGGCGGCAGGGCGGCGCCAACGGGCAGCCGACCGCCTGGTGGATCAATTTCGGCACCTACGCGCTGCCGTCGCCCGCGAACACCAGCATCGCAAGCGAGGTGCCCGCGCTCACCGGTTTCGCCGGCATCGGCGCGCTCGGCGGCGGCAACGTGACGATTGTGGCCGGCGGCAATGCCGGCGTGACGACCCCGGTCACGAATCCCGCCTTCGGCTACACCGGCAGCCATGGCCTGGACGTGGCCGTGGCGTCCACCGGCCAGGTGAGCGGCGGTACGACGTCGCTGACGGGCGGCGGTGACATCACCATCCAGGTGGCTGGCCAGATCAACGGCGCCTCGACCCGTCAGGACGATATGAATGGCACCATCACCGACCTGCGCGGGAAGCTGAACGTGCGGGCCGGGTCGATCGGCAAGGTGGACCTGGTTTACGGGCGGGCGGATCCGCTCGACCTGAATGCAACGAGCCCGCTGATCGCCGTCTCGGCCAACTCGCTGGGCGGACTCACGGTGGTACCCGGGGATGCGAGCGTCGAGTTGACGACGCTTGGCGATCTCGTGCTGGGCGGGGTGGGCGACGCGACGCGGCTGGTGCAGGCGAACGCCACGCCGGTTCCCACGTCTTCAGGCTGTGCCGGGACCTGTCTGGGCTACACCTGGTTTTCGCTGTGGCAGCCGGACACGTCGATCGCGCTCTATTCGGCGGGAGGCAATGTCACGCCGAGCACACAGTCCAGCGCGGCGAGCAGCGGCAACGCCGAGGCGTTTCTCGCCAACAGCGTGCCGACAAACGGTATCTGGATGTACCCGCCGACCCTGCTGGTGGATGCGCCGAGCGGCAACATCTTCGCCGGCAGTGTTTTGCAGGGCGTCGCGTTCGGGGCGGCGTCGATCGAGTTGGCGCCCTCGCCGACCGGACAACTGGAATTGCTTGCCGGCGAGTCGATCAATGCCGACCAGTACGTAGGCACGCAGGGAAATGCCATTCCGGCGGTATTTGACATCTCGGGCGCCAACCTCAGCGCATTGGCGACGCCACAGACCCCGGCCTATGCGCTGTTCAGCGTGACGACCACGCGCGGTCATACGTCGGTTAGAGGGGAGGGACGCAACCTCGCGCCGAGTGCGCTGCCGCTCCGCATCAGCGGGACACCTGAGTCCGCCGGCACGATAAACGACAATTTGTTTGCGTTTGGGCCGGACACGGCGACCGATCTGCATGCCGGCGACCTGGCTCCCGCGTTGGTCTATGCCGGCAGCGACATTCTCGATCTGCACCTGGGAGAAACGCTGGCATTCGAGACCGCGGCGGGCACCATCACAGGAACCTGGTATCTCGCCGCCAAGTCGGTGCGCATGCTGGCCGGCGGCGACATCGTCGAGCCGGAAATCGGCGCGCTCAAAACCGCACTGCCGGAGCAATACAATACCGTGCAGTCGGACGGAGCCAGCACCAGCAGCAGCGACCTGATCTACAACGCCAACGCCTCCGACGTGTCGGAGATCGAGGCCGGACGCAACGTCATCTATGCCAGTGCCGCGATCGCGGGGCCGGGCCAGCTCTGGGTCCAGGCCGGCGGCAACGTTTACGAGGCGGACCAGGGTACGATCGAGAGCCTGGGCGTCAATCCGAACGCGCAAGTGGGCAGCGGCGGCGCCAGCGTCACAGTGCTGGCCGGGGTCGGCGCGCCGGGCCCGGATTGGACCGGCTTCGCCGATCTGTACCTGAACACGGCGAACCAGGCGTCCGCCGGCACGCCGGTGGGCGTCGGCACGGGAGTGGTGGCCGCGACCTACGCCGACCAGTTGCTGGCTTTCCTGCAACAGAATGACGCCTACCAGGGCAGCGCCAGCAATGCGTTGGCCTTCTTCCAGGCGTTGCCGGTGGAGCAGCGCCGGCAGTTCCTGCTCGGCGTCTATTTCGATGAACTGAACGACAGCGGGCTGGAGTTCCCCGATCCGACCAGCGTGCTCTACAAGAGCTACGCAAGGGGGCGGGAAGCGATCGCCGCGTTGTTCCCGTCCGGCACGACGTCCCAGGGCAGCATCACCCTGTCTTCCGGCTATGGGACGAACGCCGGTGGCCAGAAGGTGCCGATCTCCTCCAGCATCCTGACCCTGCATGGCGGCGACATCACGCTGCTGACGCCCGGTGGCGACACGACGCTGGGCCTTGCCAGCGGGGCGCCGCCACCGGCCGGTACCGGCGTTCTGACCGAAGGCGGCGGCAACATCGACATCTACGCGTTGGGCGACGTGGCGCTGGGACAGAGCCGCATCTTCACCATACTGAGCGGCAACATCATGATCTGGTCCGCCACCGGCAACATCAACGCCGGCCGCGGCGCCAATACGACCAGCGCCTCTACACCGGTCAGCGTCGCCTACGATCAGTTCGGCAACGTAGCCCTTGCGCCCAGCGCAACAGTCACCGGCGCCGGCATCGCCACGCTGGCGCCACTGGCGGGCACCACCCCGGGCAACCTGAACCTGGTGGCGCCGGAAGGCATCATCGACGCCGGCGAGGCGGGCATCCGCGCCTCTGGCAACGCCAACCTTACGGCGCTGACGGTTGCGAACGCCGCGAATGTGCAGATCGGCGGCAAGACGAGCGGGGTGCCGACCGTCGCGGCCCCCAATGTCGGCGCCATCAGTGCAGCGTCCGCGACGGCGGCGGCAGCGGCCCAGTCGGCCCAGCAGATGGCGCAGGCGGGAGCAACGGGCACGACCGCGCAGGCACCGTCCAATATCAGCGTCAGCGTGACCGGGTTTGGCGAATGACGACGCTCGCGCGTATCGCCCGTCCGACCTGTGACCGGCGGCACGTGCGGCCGCGCCGTCGGCATCGCGGGCGGTTGGTGCAACCCTGACATTTCGGTCCGGTTTCGTCGGTCGCCAGGCGGCCGGGTACCGGGGATCGCCCCAGCCAATCGCCTGATATCCGCCTTACCCGGCCCGCAGGCGCCGGGACATCGCGGCCGGGGCGGGCCTATTTCTCCCCCTCGGTCAGCCCCGTCACGAACCAGCGCCGCATCAGCAGCACGACAAGCACCGGCGGCAGCAGCGCCAGCACCGCGGTGTCGCCGCCGGAATCGCGACGGCGGGACCGCCGCTGGGCGGCCCCGTGCGTCACGCCTCGATCGTCCGCCCCCCGGTTCAGGGCGGCCCGGCGCCGGAAGCCGGAGCCAATGGCGCACACGGTGCCGGCCATGGGGGCGGCGCGAGGGCGGGCGGCGCGAGGGCGGGTTGCGCCGGGGTGGACGACCAGACGCCGGTGCGCCCACCGGCCATTGCCTTGCGGTCCCGCCTGAATATGGCGAGCAGCAGAGCGGTAAAGTCGCCGCCGTTCGCATTGATGACCGCCCTCAGCTCCTGCAATAGCGGATGGCTCGTGGTAATGCCGAGATCCAGGCAGATATCGGCGAGCACCGCGCCGGCTGGGCGGCGGCGGATCTGGGCCGCGATTTTCTCTGGCGTGGGCATGCGAACGACCCGCGGATCGGCGTCCTTGTCGGATTGCTCCGCCGGTGGCCGGCCGGGGCGCGGCCGGCGGCGTTCGGAGGCGGTGCTGGCGCGCGCGGGTGCCTCGTCCGGGCGGTCGCCGCGGCTGACGAGCCTGGCTTCGAGCGCGGCGGCACGCAGCAGCGCGCGGGTGATGTAGGCGAGGATCAGCCCGATGTCGGCGGTGCCGAAGTTTCGCGTGACGACGGCGAGGTTGGCGGGGGAGGCGTGCTGTTGCAGCGAGGCGGCGAGTTGCTTGCCGTAGTCGATGAGCTTGCGGAGGACGCCGAGCAAGCGCCCGGTGCGGCTGGGCGCCGGCGTGCCGGCGGCCGGCCGATCCGGTTGGGGATCGGGGAGGTCGGGTGGGGCGGCAGCATTTGGCGCGGCGGACATGAACGGAACAAGAACATAGGTGGCGAGGAGAGTCAATAGGGAATTTTTCTGTCGCGGCACCGGGCTGCGGTGCGGTGCGGTGCGCCACGCACTGCCCGCGCCGGCGGTGGGCGGATGCGGGGGGGGTTGAACGCTTCGCGCTTATTGCGGACTCGGTTGATTGAAAGCGGGATCAACCTGACGGACGGCAGTCGCTGCCGGTATGGCGCGTTGCCGGGACCAGTCCCGCGGCGCCGGTGCGTTGACGTCTGGTTGATCTTCAGCACGGAGGACGTGCGGAGAGCACGGTGTTCACGGAGAAGCAGCGGCCGCCTCGGCTGGACGGCTTCCGTCGCGCCATTGTGCAACCCTTTGCTGGCGGGGTCCGCTGCTTCTCCGTGTTCACAGTGTTCTCCGCACGTCCTACCATGAAAATAGCCCGCACCTCGGGCCCGGTGACCGCTTCGGAGTACTTTTGGCCGAAATCGGAACAACCGCTTTGGGGTGTGCAGCCGCGACCAGCAGACGGTCATGCATGGAGATTGCCTACTCCAGGAGGGCGAGGCGCCCGTACGCAGAGCCGGCGACAGCCGGGCCGTCCCCGCTTCGACGTCGGTCGGCACCTATGGCGTTGCTCCGCGCGCGGCGGTCGTGTACCTTTGATCCATGGAGAACGTCGCACTTTTCCTTCAAACCAAGGCCATCAGCTGCCCACCTGACTCTCACGATTTCGACCTCTTCGGCCGTTCTTCGTTCAATCGCTACTACTACGCTGTTTACCTCCACGTACGATCCCTGCTTGGCGACCTTAATGGGACGTGGGCCACTGCACAGCACGCGAGCATCCCGGAGCTTCTTACAGGGCAGGTTCTGGTCAAGATCAAGCGCCAACGACTCCGGGCAGTGAGGCTTGGTGACAACGAAACCGTGCAGATCTGCCATCGTGCGGCGAGCTCAGCCAATGCACTCGCCAACCTCATGAGGGAAGCTTACGCGGTGCGCGTTGCTGCGGACTACCACCCCGACATCCCTGTCGTGCCCGACAAACGGGATCGCTTTCGGCTGAACCAGGTGTCCGTCACTACTGCGCACAACTGGCTCGCCCGTGCCCGGCAACATGGGCAGGCAATAGAGCGCGCCTGGAGCTCCGCCGATGAGTGAGGTGGAACGGATTGCTGCTCTTCTGAGGGATAAAGATCTCCCCGTCGTGGGTGAGATCGTTCCAAATCCTTCAACACCCGGGGGTTATTTTGTCCCCCTACGCCTAACGCGGACGGCCGGTGGCGGGAAGTCCCCGTCGGGGCGCACCCTCGCGCTCACGCGGTCGAGCCTCGCGGAACTCGGCTATGTGATCGACTTCATCCTCCTCGATGAGGAAACACCACTCGTCGAGGAGAGCCTGAGGGCCAGCTTGTTGAGTTCCTTTCCGGCCGACGTTCGTAACTCGTTCCTCGCTGATGACAAAGGGTCTCCGCACGCCTGGATCGAGTTCAAGAGGAAACCCGACACGGAAATTGTGCGCCGCTTGGAGGAACACCTCCGGAAGTTCGCGGAGCTATTCTCCCTGCCGAGCCTCCGCATGACCCCGATCGGAGAGGCCAACACAGCGACGCGGATCGAGATCCTTTCCGCAATCCGCCAACTCGCGCCCGTCGACCCGCCGTCGCTCGCGAAGGAGCTCGCCGCGCAAGGCCACGACGTCCCCTCTCCCGACTGGACGAACCGGCGCCTCGATGCGCTACGCAAGAGCAACCTGGTCCTGCGTCGACCCGACGGAACTTATGTCCTGACGAGGGAGGCCCTCGCGAAACTCGGAACGCGCAAGGGTCCACGAAGCCCCGACGTGTCCCGATTCCTTGCGCTCGCCCGGCGGGGCATGTAAGCTTGAGTTCGTGGGGGCCTCAGGCGAGGGCGTGTAGCACGCCCACCGCGCCAAGACCAGAGACAGAAGGGTGCCGTCGGTCCCGTCGGCGCTCCTTCGAATCGCCGCCGGGACCGACGGCCGCTGTATGAAAGCTGACTTTGCTATATGAGGCTCCCACAACAGCTCCTGGTGTCGCCGTTCTTTCTTTTCTCCAAGGTTGAGGAGTTGGTCGAGGCGCTCGGCCTTGCGCCGGGTGATCCAGAGACGGAACAGATTCATGCTCTAAGCGAGCGTCGGCTACCGCCAGTTTCGTCCAAGCACGGCCTCGCGACGATGCTCGGCGTGAACCCGGGTGTCGTGTGGTCGCTAGCAAACCGACCCCAGCGTTACTACCGCACGTTCGACATCCCCAAGGGCCGAGGGACTCGCAGAATCACTGCGCCGCGCGTCGCCCTAAAGATCATCCAAAAGTGGCTCGGCTTTCACCTCGCGCGCGCCATCCCCTCCCCGCCGCATGTCTACGGCTTCGTGCCTGGCCGGTCTCACATTGGAGCTGCTTACGTGCACCGCGGGGCCGAGTGGGCGATCTCTGTGGACATCGCGAGCTTCTTCCAGACGACGCCCGCGGCACTGGTCTGGAAGACTCTGAAGCAGTTGGGGTACGATGAGCCGGCGGCCGGCCTGCTCACGTCGCTCACTTGCTACCACGGCTTCCTCGCCCAGGGAGCTCCTTCGAGCCCTGCCCTTTCGAATCTCTGCTTCGCGGAGACAGACGCTATGCTGGTCCGGTTGTCGGAACGCCACGCCTGCCGGATCACCCGCTACGCCGACGACATTGTCCTCTCAGGGCAAGGCAGCATGCCGGCCGAGCTTCGCGATGAACTCCGCCGCGTGTTCGAGGCGACACCCTGGCAATTAGCGCCCGAGAAGGAGAGTGTTCAACCTCTCAAGGGACGAATCAAGATTTACGGGCTCGTTGTGCGTGGGCCGCGCGTGAGGACGACGAAGGGCTACCGGAACAAGTTGCGCGCATACGCGCATATCCTCTCGACACGTGGCGAAGGGGCGACGGACCGTCGTGTGCTGATCGGTCACGTGCAATACGCGCAGCACGTCGAGGCCACCTTGGAACGGCTCGCGCGGGATGAGGCGCGAGAAATCTCCGAGCAGTGACCCAGGCCGATGGAATGAAGCGGGCAATGGTGCTTTTCATTAGGGTGCCCTCTTTCGGGGAACTCAATCTTGATGGGCGCAAGGCGGACCAAGACGCAATGCGTCGTGAAGACGCCATCTCCACCCAAAGCGGCGGTAGCAGTATCCACTGGCGTGGACCGTCGCATCCGACCCGTTGCGCCCACGCAAACCGACCCACGACCTTTCAGGCTTGGCTGCTGCGCCCGGCCACTACTTCTCCCCCTCGGTCAGCCCCGCGACGAACCAGCGCTGCATCACCAGCACCACCACCACCGGCGGCAGCAGCGCCAGCACCGCGGTGGCCATCGCCGCGGACCAGTCGGTCTGCGTTTCCACGCCGATCATCTTCACGATGCCGATCACGATGGTGTCCAGCCCGGGACTGGTGGCGACCAGCAGCGGCCACAGATACTGGTTCCAGCCGTAGACGAACAGGATCACGAACAACGCAGCGATGTTCGCCCGCGACACTGGCAAAACAATGTCCCACAGGAACCGCAGCGGCCCGGCGCCATCCATGCGCGCGGCCTCCACCAGCTCGTCCGGGATGGCGACGAACACCTGGCGGAACAGCAGCGTCGCGGTGGCCGAGGCGATCAACGGAATCCACAACCCGTTGAACCGGTTGATCAGCCCGAAATCCGCCATAACCGCGTAGGTGGGGATGATGCGCACCTCCACTGGCAGCATCAGCGTGACGAAGATCAGCCAGAAGGCGATCTGCCGCCCGGGGAAGTGGAAGAACGCCACGGCATAGGCCGACAGGACGGAAATCACGATTTTGCCGACCGCGATCGCCAGCGCCATGCCGAGCGAGATCAGCAGCATGTGCCAGACCGGCTCGGTCCCCATGGTGCCCTGGGTCAGCACCCGCCAGTAAACCGCCAGACCCGCGGGATGCGGCACGAGGGAAAGCTCGCCACGGGCGATCGCGTTGGAGTCCTGCGTCGATCCGGCCAGCACCAGCCAGACCGGCAGGGCAAACAGCACCACCCCCAGGCCGAGGATGGCGTGCGCCAGATAATCGGGGCGGTGCCGCATCGTCGCCATCACGCGCGAAGCCTGCCCGCCCGACCGGCCGCCCGGGCTACTTGACGGGAGCGCCAGCCGCGGCGGGGGCCGGTGCCTTGGGCGCCGGCGCTGCCGTGCCGCCGGCTGGCGTCGCGGCGGGCGGCGTCGCGGCGGCCGGCGTCGCGGTAGCCGGTTTCGCGGCGGCCGGCGCCGCGGTGGCGGGCTTCGCGGCGGCCGCCTTGGGAGCCGGCTTCGCCGCTTCCGGTGCCGGCAACGGCACCGGGTGGGGCGACAGTGTCCGCAGGTAGGCGATGACGTTCGCCCGCTGCCTGGCGTTGGGGATTCCCACGAAGGTCATGCGCGTCCCGGGCGCGTACGCGGCCGGCTTGTAGAGCCAGCGATTCAGCGCCCCGAAGGTCCAGGGCTGGCCCTTGAACTTTTCCAGCGCGGACGAGTAGTTGAAGCCGGCCTCGTGGTCGTGCGGGCCGCCGACCACGTTGTAGAGGTTGGGGCCGATGATCGGCTTGCCGCCATCGTTGAACGTATGGCAGGCGGTGCAGACCGTGTGCACGAACTTGTCGCCGGCCGGGACGTCGGCCTTGGCGAGCAGTGGCGCGATCGGCGGCAGCTCCACCGGTTTGGGGGCGACGGCGGCGGTTGACTGGGCCGGCGCCCCCTGGATGTTCAGCACCGACTTTTCCAGCGGCGTTTCCTGCACCAGGTTGTCGGCGACCATGCCGGTGAGAAAGAACACGATGCCCGCGACCAGGACCGCGGCGATGCCCTTGTTGACTTCCATGCTGTCCATGCGGCGTGGCTTCCTCGTCGATCGGCGGCGCAACGTGCAACAGGACCCTCCGGCCCGCCGTTGCGCGCGGCCGTTCGCGTCCATAAGGTGCGCGCACCATAGGGAATCGACCCAGCCCCATCAACCCACCCAGGCCGGACCTCGCGCGTGAATCCGATCATTGTCATCCCGGCGCGGCTGGCTTCCACCAGACTGCCCGGCAAACCGCTCGCCGAAATCCACGGCAGGCCGATGATCGTCCACATGCTGGAGCGCGCGCGCGAGGCGGGGCTCGGGCCGGTCGCGGTGGCATGCGGCGACGCCGCGATCGCCGACGCCGTGCGCGCGGCCGGGGGACGGGCGGTGCTGACCGATCCCGGCCTGCCGTCCGGCTCCGATCGCGTGCATGCGGCATTGGCCGCGCTCGACCCGGACGGGCGGCACGACGTCGTGGTGAACCTGCAAGGTGACTTTCCCACCATCACCGCCGCGCAGTTGCGCCTGGTGGTGACGCCGCTGACCGATCCCGCCATCGATATCGGCACGTTGGTGGTGCCGATCGCCTCGGACACCGAGGCCAACACCGCGTCCTTCGTGAAGGCGGCCTGCGCGTTCGCCGACGGCCAGACAGTCGCGCCGGTGCTGTATTTCTCGCGCCAGCCGATCCCCTGGGGCGACGGGCCGCGCTGGCACCATGTCGGCATCTATGCGTATCGTCGCGCCGCACTCGCCCGCTTCGTGGCGTTGTCGCCGTCGCCGCTGGAACGGCGGGAGAACCTGGAGCAATTGCGGGCATTGGAGGCGGGCATGCGCATTGGCTGCGCGCGGATCGAACACGGGCCGTTCGGGGTCGATACGCCGGAGGACCTGGAGCGGGCACGCCGCCTGTTGACCCCGGCGCGGCTGCCGGCGGCGGGGCGCAGATGACCGGCACCATCGCGTTCCAGGGCCAGCCGGGCGCCTATTCGGACCTGGCCTGCCGCACCGCGTATCCGGACATGGCCACGCTGCCCTGCGAATCGTTCGAGACGGCGATGGAAGCGGTGCGCGACGGGCGCGCCGGCCTGGGGATGCTGCCCTGCGAGAACAGCCTCGCCGGCCGCGTGCCCGACATCCACTATCTGTTGCCGCAATCCGGCCTGTTCGTCGTGGGCGAGCACTTCCAGCGGGTGGAGCACTGCCTGCTGGCGGTGCAGGGGGCGACGCTCGGCGGCCTGAAGCGGGCGCATTCGCACACGGTGGCGCTTGGTCAGGTGCGCCACAGCCTGCGTTCGCTCGGGCTGACGCCGGTGGTGCAGGCCGATACGGCGGGCGCGGCGGAGCTCGTGGCGCACTGGGGCAGGACGGAGGAAGCGGCGGTCGCCTCGTCGCTGGCCGCGGAAATCTACGGCCTGCGGATCCTGCGCGAGAACATCGAGGACGCCGCGCACAACACCACGCGTTTCTATGTCATGGCGCGACGGCCGGTGGACCGCGACCCGACAGAGCAGAACCTGATGACCACGTTCGTGTTCCGGGTGAGGAACGTGCCGGCGGCTCTGTACAAGGCCCTGGGCGGCTTCGCCACCAACGGGGTGAACATGACCAAGCTGGAAAGCTACATGATCTCCGGCCAGTTCGTCGCCACGCAGTTCCTGTGCGACGCGGAAGGCCATCCGGAGCAACCGGCGCTGCGCCGGGCATTGGAGGAGCTGACGTTTTTCTCCTCCGAGGTGCTTGTCCTGGGAGTCTATCCCGCGGCGCCGTTCCGGTTGGCGCAGGGCGGAGCGGAGTGAGACCAACCACCTGAAAGGCTGACTCGTCAGGCGACCAGCCGCGTGACATCCATGTCATGTGACATCCGTGTCATGCGGCATGGTAGTCGGTTCCCGCACGCGTACGTCAGTCTTTCGGGCGCCCGGTGATACCACCCAAGGGCATTTGGGCTATGCTTGCGTCAATTGTTGACGGGGCCCGATTCCAAGGGCCGATCGCAGCCGGCTTCGACGGTCCGGCGCACGCCGACATACGAGATCAGGCAATCCCGGTCGGGTTCAGGCCTGGAGTTTCGATCCCGCACGGGCATCGCAACCCCCGCGAGGTGCCTTGGAACCGGTCGCGCCGAGGCGCCGGCATCGCAACATTACCGCCGCGCCAGGATGAACTGCCGCTGGAACGGCAGCAACGTCGCGCCGTCCGGCCGGGGTGGATAATGCGGCCGCAGCGCCGCGGCATAGGCCGCGCGATACCCGGCCCGCAGCTCCGGCGGCAGCTTGTCCAGGAACGGGCGCAGGCTGCTTCCCGCCGCCCATTCCACCACCGCGTCCTCGCCGCTCAGCACGTGCAGGTAGGTCGTCTCCCACAGATCGAGCGCCGCCACGCGCGGCCGCAGCAGGTCGTAATACGCCGCCGCCGGCAGGATGCCGCGGGCAAACCCGGCGTCGCGCAGCGTCTCGGCCCAGGGGCCGTAGGCCGCCACCTCGTTCTGCAAGCGCCGCAGCGGCGCGTCGTGCATCGCCGGCATCTGCACCGCCAGCACGCCGCCCGGCGCCAGCAGCGCCACCAATCGGGGGAACAACGTCTCGTGGCCACCGACCCAGTGCAACGCGGCATTGGAATAGATCAGGTCGGGCGCGGCCTCGTCGGCTCGCGGCGTCCAGGCCGCGAAATCCCCTTGTTCGAAGCGGCAATCCGGAGCCGCCTCGCGGGCCCGCGCCAGCATCGCCGGCGACCCATCCACCCCGAGCACCGAGGCCCGCGGGAACCGTTCGTGCAGGATGGCGGTGACGTTGCCGGCCCCGCAGCCCAGGTCCACCACCCGCGCCGGCGCGGCCAGCTTCACCTGCGCCAGCAGGTCGAGCGCCGGGCGCAGCCGCTCATCGGAGAAGCGCAGATACTGCGCCGGGTCCCAGCTTGCCGCCGTGATCGCCATCTTAGTGGCGGCCCGCGTCGATCCGGTCGAAATGCTGCTTGATGCGCATGAAGGCACCGGCCACGGCCGCAACCGCCACAAGTAAGCCAATGTCGGATGCAGACCCGCCGGCCGAGCCGGCCGAGAACAACAGGCCGCCAATGGCGACCAGGGTGAGCAGCACCAGCACCAGCCACTCGTTGAGTTCCATCGATCGCCTCCCGCGGCATGCCTCGCCGCCCTATACGTCGGCCCCCGCCGCGGGTGCAATGCCGTGCGCCGGCGTCGTCCGGTCCTTCGGGTCCTGGCACTTCCCGTCCCGGTCCTTCGCCTCGGGCGGCTGCGCGGCGCGCAACGTCAGGCGGAACACGGTGCCCGCGGGACCCGACGATGCCAGGGTGATCTCCCCGCCATGCGCCAGCGTCAGGTCGCGCGCGATCGCCAGGCCCAGCCCGGCGCCGTCATGCCGCGTGCTGCGGACAAACGGCCGGAACAGCGCGGCGCGGGCCGCATCCGGCAGACCCGGGCCGTCATCCGCCACATCGATCGTCACGGTGCCCCGGCCGGCCTCGGCCGACACCAGTGCCGAGCGCGCGCCCGCGTCGGCGGCGTTGCGCAGCAGATTCGCCAGCACGCGGAAGAACTGGTTGCGATCCGCCTCGATCAGCAACGCCGGCGGCACCCGGTTGACCACGGCGAACGGCCGGCCGGGCGCGCGCACCGCTTCGCTCGCCTCATCAACCAGGACCGCCAGTTCCACCGGCGCCAGGTCCAGCGGCGGCGGGCCTTCGCGCGCGAAGTCGAGCGTGCGCCGCACCAGGTCGGTGGCCCGGTCAACGGTGCGAACCAGGATGTCGCCGGCGCGTTGCACCGCCGCGTCCTGGTGGTTCTGCAGCCGCTCCGCCGTCAGCAGGGCCGGGGCCAGGATGCCGCGCAAATCGTGGCTGATCCTGGCGACCGCGCTGCCCAGCGCCGCGAGGCGGGCGTTGCGCCACAGCGCGTCGCGCAGCTCCTCCTGCATGGCCGCCAGTTCGCGGCCCGCCATTGCCATCTCGTCGCTCGCCAGCGGGCCGACGTTGCGCGGATCGAGCGGCAGGCAGCGCTCAGGCGCGGCGCGGAAGGCGGCGATGCTGCCGATGAGCTGGCGCATCGGCCGCACCAGCAGCACCGATGCGGCGACATAGACCAGGGCGCCGGTCATGCAGGCGACCGCCAGTGAAACCCAGACGAAGTCGCGGGCGAAGCGGCGCAGGGCCTTGGTCTCCTGGTGCGCGCGGTAAACGAACTCGATCCGCGTGCCCGGCGGCGCGCCGCTGTTGTCCAGCACCCGCGTGCGGGATGGGCGGTCGATCGCCAGCGCCCGCAGCGCGCGCAGCGTGCGCATGACAAAATCCTCATGCCGCAGCACGATCGTTTGGTCGGGCGCCATCGGCTCCGATCCGGTGAGCACCACCGCCGGGTGGCCGGGCCGCTGCAGCCGGATCGAGTCGGTGCCGGACCGGCGCAGCAGTTCGGCGGTGATGGCCGGGTCGATCGGCTGGTCCGGACGGCTGCCGGCCGCCAGCAACGCGATCCGCGTGTCGTCCAGCCGCTCGTGCAGCCATTGCAGGCGCTCATGGGCAAGTTCCGGGACGAACACCAGCACCTCGACCACCAGCACGATGACGATGGTCAGGCGGAACAGCCGTGTGGACAGGCTGTGCCGGAGCGGGGCGGGAAGCGGGCTCATGCTGCTCAATCCGCGGCGGTGCGCTGGGCGGTGGGTCCAACGGGACGTATAGCGGGGCGGTGGGTCGCCACCGCGGCGCGGCCGGCTTCGAATAACACGGACAGGAACCCGGCCTCACCATTAAATTTCGAAGAGATCGGCAGGTCGCGCAGGGCGGCGTCGGCGTTGAAGCTGGTGAGGTGAACCGACGGCGGCACCGCGGCGAGTTCCGCGGTGAGCACGTTGTGGCAGGCGATCTCGTTCAGCCGGTTCATGATCTCCATCGGCGTCGTCGGCACGCCGGGACGGCGCCCGGGCTGGGCGCGGATCAGCACCAGCTCGTCCGGCGGTGTGGGCATCAGCAGCGGGCCGAGCGGCGGGTTGCCGGCATAGCCGCCGTCCCAACAGGCATGCTCGCCAATCCGCACAGCGGGGAACACGAAGGGCAGGCAGGCGGAGGCGACCAGCGCCTCCACGGTGACCGAAGCATTGTCGAATATCATCGCCTCGCCGGTCTCGACGTCGGTGGCGACGACCGTCAGGCGCGGCGCGGCGGGGTGGGTCAGCAGTGCGGGGTCGATCAGATCCAAGAGCAGATGGCGTAGCGGGTTGTGGCCGAACGGGTTGAGCTGGGCGGGGCTGAACAGCCGCATGGCCATCTCCCAGCCTTGCCAGAGCAGGGAGTTGGAGAGGTCCCAGCCGAACAGCCAGCGCTCCAGCGGGCCGTTCTGCAGCGGGCTGAGCTGGTGCGCCTGGGCGACGCGCTGCCACAGGCGGCGCATTTCGGTGCGCGCGCCGGCATTGCCGCCGCGGACCAGACCCTGCACCAGCAGGGTGCCGAGGATGGCGCCGGACGACACGCCGCAGACGGCGCCGACCTGCAGCCCGTCCTCGAGCAACCGGTCCAGCACGCCCCAGGTGAAGGCGCCATGGGCACCGCCACCTTGCAGGGCAAGGGCAACCCCCGAACGGCGCCCGGCGCCCGGCAAACACGATTCCGTCATGCGGCCAAGGTGGGGCACGCGAGCGCTCGGGGCAACGGTCCAAAACCGTCTCGGCAACAGGTCGCGGAGCGGCGCGACGCCGGCGAGGTGCGGATCGCCCGGGCTTTCCGTGCGATTCGCCCGTCACCCGGCGCTGCGCGCCGATCTCTCCGGCGGCGCCGGAGAGATGCTGTCGTGCGGCAGCACCGCGCCCTGCGCCGCCGCGAGAATCGCCGCCGCGAGCTCCGGACTGTCGGCCAGACGCGCCAGCACCACCGCGCCCACCATGGTGGACAGCGCCGAGAGCGCGCACGCTTCGTCCCCCGCGGGCAGGCAGCGCCCCAGCGCATCCGCCATCACGCGCACCGAGGCCGCGATGGCCGGCCGCGCCTCTGGCCGGCGCGCCACCTCCGGCCCCAGCGTCGTCAGCACGCAGCCGCGTTCCATTTCCGCGACGTGTGCCGGGTCGAGATAGGATCCGACGATCTGCCGCAGCGCCGGGCCCGGCGCGCCTGCCCGGGCGATGCGTTGCCAGCGCGCCGCCGCGCGTGCCAGAGAGGCGGCGGCAACCTCCGCCACCAGGGCCTCCTTGGACGGGAAATGCCCGTAGAAGCCGCCATGCGTCAGCCCGGCCGCATGCATGATCGCATCGACGCCCACCGCGTCGATCCCATGCTGGCGGAACAGCCGCCCCGCCGCGTCGGCGATGCGCTGCCTTGTCTCAGCCTTCTGGTCATTCGCTTTTCGCATCCGCAGCATTCCCCGGGCGCATGACGAGCGTCGGATATTCGCTTGCTTGACCATATGACGATCGTCATGCTGAATGCAACCAAGCGCCGAGGAGTGCCGTTCCCGATGCCCACCGCGCAACGCTTCGCCCGGCTGTTCGCCGGCCGCATCCACTACGCGTGGATCGTTGTCGCGATCGCCTTCACGGTGATCCTGGTCGGTGTCGGCGTGCGCGCCGCCCCGAGCGTGCTGCTGGTGCCGTTGCAGCGCAGCTTCGGCTGGAGCACGGAGACGATTTCCGGGGCCGTGTCGCTCAATATCCTGCTGCTTGGGGTGACGGGGCCGTTCGTTGTTGCGCTGATGCAGACGATCGGCATCCGGTGGACCATCCTGGGGGCGCTGGTGCTGTTGCTGGCCGGCGCGGGCGGCAGCGCCTTCGTGCGGCAGCCCTGGCAGCTTTACCTGACCTGGGGCGTGCTGGTTGGGCTGGGTTCCGGCGCCACCGGCTTCGGCGTCGCCGCCACCATCGCCAACCGGTGGTTCGTGCGCCGCCGTGGACTGGTGATCGGGTTGCTCACCGCCAGCAACGCCAGCGGGCAATTGGTGTTTCTGCCGGCGCTGGCGTGGTTGGCGACGTCGTTCGGCTGGGTCAGCGTGCCGATCGCGGTGTCGCTGCTGGTGCTCGCCCTGGTGCCGTTCGTCTGGCTGCTGCTGGCGGAAAGCCCCGGGTCGGTTGGCATTGGCGCCTATGGCGAGACCGCGGAAGCACCGACCTTGCCGACATCGGCCAATCCGTTCCGTATCGCGTTGGAGGGCCTGGCGCGCGGCAGCCGCTCGGCGGATTTCTGGCTGCTGTCCGGCAGCTTCGCGGTGTGCGGCTTCTCCACGTATGGGCTGGTCGGCACGCACATGATCGCCTACTGCATGGATCACGGCATCCCCGAGGTCGCCGCGGCCGGCCTGATGGCCTCGCTCGGCGTGTTCGACCTGTTCGGCACCATCTGCTCCGGCTGGCTGACCGACCGCTACAATCCGCGGGTGCTGCTGTTCTGGTATTACGGGCTGCGCGGGCTGGCGCTGCTGGTGCTGCCGTTCACCCAGTTCGACACGCTGAGCCTGTCGGTGTTCGCGGTGTTCTACGGGCTGGACTGGGTGGCCACGGTGCCGCCCACGGTGACGCTGACCAACGAGGTGTTCGGCCGCAAGGACGGCCCGGTGATCGTGTCGTGGATCTTCTGCGCCCACCAGATCGGCGGCGCGGCGGCGGCGCTGGCCGCGGGCGCGGTGCGCAACGCCACCGGCAGCTACATGCTGGCGTTCCTGGCCAGCGGCGCGGCGTGTCTGCTGGCCTCGCTGCTGGTGCTGCGCATCTCCCGGCAGCCGGCGATGGCGGCGGCGGAGTAGCGCCGCACGCCGATCCCTTGTCGCACGCCGATCCGTTTAACAAGTGACGATTGTCAGGCTACACATCCGGGCGGATGATCAGAAGCGTCCGCCATCGAGGGCTTCGGCGACTGTTTGAGCAGGACAATGCAAGCGGGTTGAAGCAGGATCAGGTGAAGCGCATCGCGCGGGCCTTGTTTCTGCTCGACAACGCGGCGAGCCCTGATCAAATCGACCGGATTCCAGGCTTGCGAGTGCATCGCCTCGGTGGGGGCCTCGCCGGCTTATGGTCGATGTCGGTGTCCGGCAACTGGCGGATCGTAGTTCGATTCGAGGGTAGCGATGCGTTCGACGTCGATCTTGTTGATTACCGCTGAGGCGCGCTGGCGGTGCCGATGAAGAATCCTCCACACCCCGGGGAGATGGTCCGCGAAGAATGCCTTGTCCCGCTGGGCCTGACGGTCACCGATGGTGCACGGGTGCTCGGTGTCACCCGTCAGACACTCAACAGTCTGGTCAACGAACGAAGCGGCATTTCGTCCGAGATGGCGATCCGGTTGGAGAAGGCGTTCGGTACATCCGCCGATCTCTGGGTGCGGTTACAGACGGCCTATGACCTGGCGCAGGCACGCCGGCGCGAACACGAAATCAAGGTGGCGCGCTATCGGGCGCATGGTGGCGCCCGCGCGTGACAGCGGGCCGGGATAGACGTTTATTGGATGCGATGCGTTGGACAGCAGCGGGGTGAACAATGACCAACAGTGGAAGTGACGAAACCCCGAAGGTCGATTTCCGCATCGACTATCAACCCTGGCCTGAGGACAAGGAGTTTCCGCTGACGCCGCTGGAAGCCTGGTACATCATGCGGGGCTACGCGGTGCGTCCGGCGCGGCGGGTTACCATGGAGGAGTTCCTCGAACTGCCCGGAAAGTTGGAGATGAGCGATGGCTACATCATGCTGTGGCAGTCCTGACGCGTGCCGAGCGAGGGCACCCGACGGATAGCGTTCAATGAACACCCGGATCATTGGTAACCAGCCGGTGGCGGAGCGGCACCCGGGCGTCGTGCGCGCATGGAAGACCGGCCGGGGCGAAGCTGCGGCGCGGCTCAACTTCGAAAGCCTGGATGGCGCCTGGAAACCGTTCAATCCAAAGCGCTGGACGACTCTACGGTCGGTGGCCGGGCAACGAACGCTCGCTATTCGTGAGAGCGCGCGGGAACACCGCGAGGCATGGGCGGTCCGTGCCATCGGCTCCTTGGCTGGGTCGGCTGCAGATTTCATTCCACCCACTTTGCCTGACCGCACCCGTCATCTCGTTGGCCACCACTACGTAGTGCATCTCGGTTTGTAACGGCAACGTTACGCAATGCGGGCGCTTCCGTACCGGCGGCTTTCATCCCGCGTCATCCGGCCCGACCCAGGTCTCCCCCGTCCATCCCTTCGTGTCGTAATCCGCCATGCACTGATCCACCAACGCCTCCATCGCGGCCATGTCGCCGCCACGCTGCGCCCCGGTCAGCGTCTGTAACCGGATATCCTCCCACCCCCCGGCGTAGTTGCGCTCGTACAGTTCGTGCCGTCCGCCGAACTCGGTACCCACCGCGTCCCACAGCAGTTTCATCACCTTGATCCGCTCCTCGTAGCCGATCCCGTACGACCCGCGCACATATTGCCGCAGATACGGTTCGATGGCCGGATTGGAGAAATCCTTCACCGACGACGGCAGGTAGATCAGCGCCGAGGTCACCGTGCGCTCGACGATGTCCTTGATGCGCGGATAACAATCCGGTGCGAACACCCGATATGCCAGCGCAGCGCGCAACTCCGGCAGCACCGCATCGCCCTTCCACGGGTCCGGATTGTTCGCCATGGCGTTCGACAGCGACCAGAACAGATTGCGCCACGCGACCGCCTCGCCCAGCAGCACCTGGTTGCCGCGCGCGTCGTCGCCGCCGGTGCAGCGCAGCGCCTTGCTCAACAGGCCGCAAATGAAATCCAGCTTTACCGCGAAACGGGTACAACCCTGGAACAGAAAGCCGGGCATGAAGCCGGAACGGGGATAGAAGCTCAGCACGCGCGCCGGATCGCGGTAGATGAACACGTCCTCCCAGGGCACGAACACCTTGTCCAGCACGAAAATCGCGTCGTTCTCGTCGAACCGCGACGACAGCGGGTAGTCAAACGGCGAGCCGTTCCGCACCGCCGCATGCTCATATGATGTGCGGCAGAAAAGCTTCAGCCCCGGCGCGTCGATCGGCACGATGAACATCAGCGACATGTCCAGGTCCTCGGTCGCCGTCTTGGAACTCTGCCCCATGTAATTATAGTGCGTCATCGCCGCCGAGGTGGCGACCACCTTCGCGCCCGACACGATGATCCCGCCATCCACCTCCTTTTCCACGCTGACGAAAACGTCCTTCACTTGCTCGGCCGGCTTGTGCCGATCGACCGGCGGATTGACGATCGCGTGGTTCATGAACGGCACGGTTTCCTGCGCCCGCTTGTACCAGGCGTGCGCGTTGCCCGCATACGGCCCGTAATACTCCGCGTTGGCACCGAGCGTGTTGGTATAGGCCGCCTTGTAGTCCGGCGTGCGCCCCATCCAGCCATAACTGAGCCGCGACCATTCGGCGATGGCACCCTGCGCCGCGACCAAATCCTCCCGCGAGCGGGGCACGCGAAAATAACGATGCGTATAACCGCCCGAGCCGGTGTCGGTCGGGCAGGTCAGCACCGCCTGGCGCGCGGGGTCATGCAACGCGTCGTACAACCTGGCAATGGACCGCACCGAATTGCGAAATGCCGGATGCGCGGTGACGTCGGCGACACGCTCGCCGTCGATATACACCTCGCGGCCGTCGCGCAGGCTCTGCATGTATTCGGCGCCGGTATAGGGGCGGCGCCTGTCAGCGATGACGTCCTCGGGCCGCATGGTTCGCCTCCTGTTGCCACCCCCGCCGTCATTGCTTCGTCGCTCCGCTCCTCGCAATGACAATACTACCCCGGCCGTGCCAACGGGTGGTGCGCCTCCACCAGCCGTTGCAGGCGCTCCGCCAGAACGTGAGTGTAGATCTGCGTCGTTGCGATGTCCGCATGCCCCAGCAGCGTCTGCAAACTGCGCAGGTCCGCGCCGCGCGCCAGCAGATGCGAGGCAAACGAGTGCCGCAGCACGTGCGGCGACACGCGCGCGGGGTCCAGGCCCGCCGCCAGCGCCACCTGCTTGAGCAACAGGAAGAAGCCCTGCCGCGTCATCGCCCGCCGCTTGTCGCGCCCCGGAAACAGAAACCGGCTGTCCTTGCCGGTCTCCGCCACCAGCGCCGCCGCCGCGTGCTTCGCCGACTCGGTCAGCGGCACGATGCGTTCCTTGCCGCCCTTGCCGCGGATCAGCAGCAGCGCCGCGTCGCCCGCCAGCGCGCTGCGCGGCAGACCCAGCAGCTCCGACACGCGCATGCCGCTCGCATAGAGGATTTCCAGCGCCGCCAACGCGATCGCCCCCGGCCGCCCCGCCCGCGTGCCCGCCGCGGCCAGCAGCGCATCCACCTCCTGCTCGCCCAGGTATTTCGGCAGCGACCGCGGCAGGCGCGGCGTGTCCAGCAGCGAGGTGGGATCGTCCGGGCGCAGATTTTCCCGCAGCAGGAAGCGGTGGAACTGCCGTAGTGCCGACAGCCGTCGCGCGGCGGTGCGCGCCGACAGCCCGGCCTGGCCCAGGCCGGCCATATAGGCCTGCAGCGTCGCCGCGTCCGCCTCGGCCACCGCCTGCCCGCGCGCCGCGGCAACAGCGGAAAAGTCCGTCAGGTCCGCTTCGTATGCCGCCAGCGTGTTGCGTGCCGCGCCGCGCTCGGCCGCCAGCATCTCCAGGAACGCCTCGACGTGGCGATCCAAGGCGGCGCGATCCAAGGCGGCGCGATCCATTCAGTGGCTCGGGAACTTGTCGTTCGGCAGGGTCTTCTCCACCGGATGCTGCACCACGTTGGGCGGGAACATCCCCAGGTACACGACGCCCCCGGCCAGCAACACCACGCCGAGCGCCACGACGAACAGGAATACGCGGATCATGGACGCCGCCACCGCTCCTCTATTCGTTGCGCAAGCGGCCGTCGTGGCCGCCCGCGTGGCGCTGTGCTAGCCTTGCCCGCCATGACAAGCAACACCGCCCTCAAGGAAGCCATTTCGCTGCCGGAAACCCTGGCCGGGCGCAGCATCGTGCTGGTCGGGCTGATGGGGGCCGGGAAGACCTCGATCGGCCGCCGCCTGGCCGCGCGACTCGGGCTGCCGTTCCGCGACGCGGATGCGGAGATCGAGCTGGCCGCCGGCTGCACCGTGCCGGAACTGTTCTCGCGCTATGGCGAGCGCGCCTTCCGCGACGGCGAACGGCGGGTGATCCGCCGGCTGCTGGCCGGTGACCCGTTGGTGCTGGCATTCGGCGGCGGCGCCTTCATGGATCCGGAAACCCGCGCCGCCGCCCGCGCCGACGCGGTGTCGGTCTGGCTGCGCTGTCCGTTGAGCACGCTGGTGCGCCGGGTGTCGGGCCGCGACCACCGCCCGCTGCTGGCGGACGGCGATCCGTCGGAGATCCTGCAGCGGCTGATCGAACAGCGTTATCCGATCTATGCCGAGGCCGATGTCATCGTCGATTGCGGCGACGAGAGTCCCGACTTTACCACGGCGCAGGTGCTGGACGCGCTACTGGCCTGGCAATTGCCGCGACGGCTGTCCGTGGTGCTGCCGTCCGCTACCTACGACGTGGTGATCGGCGACGACCTGCTGTCGCGGGCCGGCGCGTTGCTGGCGCCGGTGCTGCCGCAGAAGCGCGCCGTGGTGGTGACCGACGCGGCGGTGGCGGAGCTGCATTTGGCCACCCTGCAACGCGGCCTCGCCGCGACCGGGATCGCCACGCAGTGCATTGTCGTGCCGGCCGGCGAGGCGTCGAAGAACCTGCAATCCTACCTGTCCGTGGTGGATCAGTTGCTCGAGGCGCGGGTTGAGCGGCGCACCGCGGTCATCGCCCTGGGGGGCGGCGTGGTGGGCGACCTCACCGGTTTTGCCGCCGCCACGACGCTGCGCGGTTTGCCGTTTGTGCAAATTCCCACGACGCTGTTGTCGCAGGTCGATTCGTCGGTCGGCGGCAAGACCGGGGTGAACACGCCGCGCGGAAAGAACCTGGTCGGTGCATTTTACCAACCGCGCATGGTGCTGGCGGACACCGCGACGCTCGCCACGCTGCCGCCGCGGGAGTTGCGGGCCGGGTACGCCGAGATCGCCAAGGCCGGCCTGGTCGGCGACGCGGCATTCTTCGCCTGGTGCGAGCGCCACGGTGCCGGGGTGGTCGGCGGCGATCGCGACGCGCAGGCCGAGGCAGTGAAGCGCGCCTGCGCGTTCAAGGCCGCGGTGGTCGGCGACGACGAGCGCGAGGAAAAGCCCAATGACGGCCGCGCCTTGCTCAATCTCGGCCACACCTTCGGCCATGCGCTGGAGGCGGAGTACGGCTACGACGGCGGGCTGCTGCATGGCGAGGGCGTCGCGGTCGGGCTGGGACTGGCATTCAGGCTGTCGGCGCGGCTCGGGTATTGTTCCAGCGCGGATGCGGACCGGGTGGTGTCGCACGTGGCCGCCATGGGATTGCCGGCGGAACTGGCGATGCTGAACCGGCGGTTCTCCGCGGCGACGCTGGTCGGGCACATGCGGCGCGACAAGAAAGTCCGCGACGGGGCGCTGAACTTCGTGCTGGCGCGCGGCATCGGCCAGACGTTCACCGCGGCCGACGTGCCGATGGCGGCGGTGACGGAACTGCTGCGCGACGCCGGATGCGTGGCGTAGGCCGGCCTCAGCGCAGCAGGATCGCCAGTCCCGCGAGGCCTGTCGCATAGGCGGCGATCAGCGCCGCCAGCACGCCCCAGAGATAGGCCTTGCTCGGCTTCTCCGCGAGTTCCGCCTTTGTCGCCAGGTGCGCCAGGGTGGCGATGATGGCGGAGGTGTCGGACTTCACCACGGTGCGCAGGCCGCCGACGTCGGAATTCACCTGTGCGCGCAACCCACCGAGGTCGGACCTAGATTCGGCGCGTAACTCGGCGAGGTCGGACTTCACCTCGGTGCGCAGGCCGGCGATGTCGGACTTCACCTCGGTGCGCAGGCCGGCGATGTCGGACTTAACTTCGGCACGCAACTCGGCGAATTCGGCCTTGGTGGCCAGATGCGGCAGCGTGGCGGTCAACATGCTGTCGATGCGCACCAGCATCGGCACCATCTGCGCCAGCGTTGCCTTGCCATCGCGCACGTCGTCCTCCAGCCGGCTGATCCGTACCTCGTGGTCGGGATCGTAGGCGGGCGGATTGGGGCGATCAACCGGGGTGTCGGGCATGCGGCCACTCCGTTGCAGATCGCAATAGACCCGTCCGTATGCGCCGACAAGGTTGCCGGAGGGTTTACAGGGCTGCGGCCGCAGGGCTGATTCCCACGGTCCGGGGTGCCGGCACTTGCGTTCGACGGCATCCGTCTGCCGCTTCGGCGTGCCGCGCCGCTCGTTGGCAAGGACGCCCGCGCTACGAGGGGCCGAGCTCGAAGCTGGGCTCGTGGCTCACCTTGAATGACACCGACCGCGCGATGAAGCACATCCGGGCGGCTTCGCCATGCAGGCGACGCGCCGTTGCTTCATCCGATCCCGGCGCGAGCGTTGCGTGCGGGCGCAATGTAACAATTTCGAATTGCCCGGCGCCATCGATCTGTTCAAGCATCACGCCAACGGCGTCGTCGCGATAGGCCCGCACGACGATTCCCGCGTCGGCGCAGAGATGCAAATACCAAAGCTGGTGGCACGCCGACAGTGACGCGACCAGCAACTCCTCGGGGGTCCACCTGGCGGGATCGCCGCGGAAACCCGGGTCGGAAGAGCCGGCGATGGTCGGCTTGCCCGGCGCGCTGATGTCATGGGCACGGGAATAACCGCGATAGGACGCGGTGCCGGATCCCTGATTGCCCGTCCACTCGACCCGGGCCGCGTAAGCGTGACGTCGCTCCGCCATTTTCCGCTCCTGCATGAACGCGTGATCCTGGGAGGATAATCAGTACGCGCCATCCTCGCCTTCCCATCGCCGTGGGGCCGTCCACCCCAACAATGACATGGTACTCGGTTCCCGCACGCGTGCGTCAGCCTTTCGGGCGGTTGATATGAAATTGCCTCTCCCGCGCACCGCGCGTGGGAGAGGTTTACCCGACCCGCACCGGCAGCGACCTGATCGCGCGCAGGAAGTTCGAATACGCGTACACCGGCTTGTCCAGCACCTCGATCCGCAGGTCGCGCCGCAGCACCTCCTCCCACAGGATGCGCAACTGCAGCTCGGCCAGGCGGTTGCCCAAACACCGGTGGATGCCGAAGCCGAACGACATGTGCTCGCGCGGCCGGCGGCGATCGACGATGAACTCGTTCGGCCGCTCGATCGCGTCCTCGTCGCGATTGCCGGAGATGTACCAGACCACCACCTTGTCGCCCGCCTTGATCGGCTTGCCGCCGATCTCGGCGTCGGCCACCGCGGTGCGCCGCATGTGGATCACCGGCGTCTGCCAGCGCACGATCTCCGGCACCGCGCCGGCGACCAGCTCCGGATTCTCGCGCAGCTTGCGGAACTCATCGGGGAACTGGCTCAGCCCCCACAAGCCGCCGGACATCGAATTGCGCGTCGTGTCATTGCCGCCGACCAGGAACAGAATCAGGATGCCCATGCGCTGCCGCAGCGTCATTCGGTTGGTCGCCTCGCCATGCGCCAGGATCGAGATCACGTCGAACGAGCGCGGCTTCCGTGCCCGCTCCTCCCACAGCGCGTTCATGTGCTCGGCAAACCTGAGCTGCTCGGCGAACCGCTCCTCCTCCGACCGCACCGGCGCATCCGGCGCGTGGATGTTGCAGATCGCGATGTCCGACCAACGGATCAGCTTGCGCCGCTCGTCGATCGGATAGTCGAACAGCGTCGCCAGCATCATGGAGGTCAGCTCGATCGAGACATGCTCCACCCAGTTGAAGGTTTCCCCCCGCGGCAGCCGGTCCAGCACCATGTTGGTGCGCTCGCGAATCAGGTGCTCCATCTTCGCCAGTGTGGCCGGATTGACTGTGCCGCTGACCTCGCGGCGTTGCTCGTCATGCTCCGGCGGGTCCATGCGGATGAAGCTGGTGCGCTCCATGCCCTTTGGCGGATCCTCGATCATGATGCCGCCGACTTCGTCGGATGAGGAGAACACCTTGTGGTTCACCTCGACCTGCACGATGTCGCGATACCGGGTGACTGCCCAGTACGGGCCATACGGACTGTCGGGCGTGTAATGCACCGGGTCCTCGCGTCGCAGCCGCTCGAAATACGGCTGCCATGCATCGTCGTAGTAGAGTTGCGGATCGCTCACGTCGATCTTGTCGAGCGGCAGCGACCAGGCATGGGCCTTGGGATCGACATTCACCGGTGCGTTCATCGTCGTCCTCCCTGGTTGGTTTCGCCGCGCGGCACGTGGCGGCCGCGTTCGGTCAGGCTGGCACGAAACGGCCGTTCACGTCGTCATCCCCGCGAATGCGGAGACCCGCGCCGCATGGGTCCCGGCTTGCGCGGGAACGACGTCTGCATTCAGTGCTGGCCCTCCGGCATGCGGACGACCAGGCCATCGAGTTCCTCGCACATCTTGATCTGGCAGGAGAGGCGCGAATCCGGCTGCGCCACCGCGGCGAAGCTCAACATGCTGGCCTCCTGCGAACCCGGCTCGGGCAGGCCGGTCCTGGTGAGCCAGGCGGCATCGACATAGACGTGACAGGTCGCGCAGGCACATTCGCCGCCGCAATCGGCGTCGATGCCGGGAACGTTGTTGTCCACTGCGCCGCGCATCACCGACAGCCCAACTGCCACCTCGACCGCATGCGCGGTTCCGTTAAATTCGATATAGGTGACTCGCGGCATGCCTTGTCTCTCCCTCGGGCCGCGTCTGCTGTTTGGGCCGCGCAGCGCTTACCCGTCAGTAGCATGGTTTTTGACCGGGGACGACTGCTTTTTCCGCGGCTTTTTTCGGTATCCGGCCATTGGTCAACCGGCCGGCGTCGCGCCCCGCGCCCAGGCCGCGCGCGGCAAAGTGGCCAGCAGGTAGATCGCGGCGCTGAGCACGGTGATCCAGAAACTGGCCGGCCAATCCGTGACGTAGGCAAGCGCGATGCCGCCCCAGGCTTCGAACAACGCCAGCGTGGCCGACAGCGCGACGCCCTTGCCGACGCCACCGGTCAGCCGCTGCGCCGCCGCGGCGGGGCCGACCATCAGCGTGAACACCAGCAGCACGCCGACGATCTGCGCGCATTCCGCCGTCGCCAGCGCGACGATTGCCAGGAACAGCACGCCATGGAGCCGCAACGAGACACCTTTTGCCTCGGCCAGTTCCGGCTGCAGGCTGGCGAACAGCAACGGGCGGGAGACGACCGCAAGCGCCGCGAGGCTCACCCCACCCAGCCCGAGCAATGTCCAGACGGTGCCGACATCCACGGCCAGCACATTGCCGAACAGCAACGCCGTCGCCTGCGTCGCGAAAGCGGTGAAGAAATGCAGGAACAGCAGGCCGAAGCCCAGCGACAGCGCCAGCACGAGGCCGATCGCGACATCCCGCTGCGCCAGCCGCTCGCCCATGAGTCCCATGCCGAGTCCGGCGGCAACCGTCATCAGCACCATCCCCCACAGCGGCGCAATGCCGAGAAGGACCGCACCGGTGGCGCCGGTGAAGCCGACATGCGCCAGCGCGTGGCCGGCGAATGTCTGGCCGCGCAGCACCAGGAAATAGCCGACCATCCCAGCGACCAGCGCGACGACGGTGGCCGCCGCGAAGGCGTTGCGCATGAAATCATAGTCAAGCATGGCCGGGATGCACCCCTTGATGGCCGTGCCGATGCGCCGCGCCGTCATCGTCCCGGTGGTCATCGTGCCGGTGTTCGTCATGTTCCACATCGTGGCTGCCGGACATGACGAAGATCCGGCCGTGCAGGCGTACCACGTCGATGTCGGACCCGTACAGGCGCGACAGCACGGGGCCGCTGATGACGTCATCGACGGTGCCAAGCGCCGCCTGGCCGCCGCCGAGGTACAGCACCCGGTCCAGCGCGCCGAGCAACGGGTTCAGCTCGTGGGCACTGAACAGCACCGCGATGCCCAGCTCGGTCTGCAGCGACTTCGTGAGCTCCACCACCGCACGCTGGTGATGCGGGTCGAGGCTGATCAGCGGCTCGTCGAGCAGCAGCAGGCGCGGCCGGCCGATCAGCGTCTGGGCCAGCAGCAGCCGCTGCCGCTCGCCGCCGGAGGTCTCGGCGAGCGGCCGGTGCGCCAGGTCGCGCGCGCCGACCAGGTCGAGCACGCGATCGACTTCCGCCCGCCCCGCCTTGCCGAGAATCGGCAGGCCCAGGCGATGGCCTTCGACGGCGCCCGCGACGAAGTCCCAGCCGCGGAGCCGCAGGTTGCCGATCGCACCGCGGACCTGCGGCATGTAGCCGATGGCGGGATTGCCCCGCGCCGCCGGACGGCCCAGCACCCGAATGGTGCCGTGAACCGGCGCCACCAGTCCAAGAACGGCGCGCATCAGTGTGGTCTTGCCGGAACCGTTCGGTCCCAGCACGCCGACGAACTCGCTCGCGGCGATGTCCAGGCTGACACCGTCCAGGATAGTGCGGGCGCCCAGCGCCAGGCGAACGTCGCGCAATTCGATCGCGTTCACGCCGCTATTCCGGCAACGCGCGATCGACCGCGGCGAGCACGCTCATCATCCATGCCTGGTAGGTCATTCCTGGCGGCTGGGTCTCGGTCACGCCCATCACCGGGATGTGCGACGCCCCGGCCAGTTTCCGCATGCGCGCGGCAATCGGGTCCGCGGTCTGGCGGTTGTAAACCAGCAGCTTGATCTGGTGCGTCCTGAGGTCGTTCTCGAAAGCGGCGATTTCGGCGGCACCCGGCTCGGTGCCGTTCATCACCGCCATCTGGAAGCGCCTGTCGCGCACCCGCATGCCGAGCGCGCGGAACATGTAGCCGAACACCGGTTCCGTCGCGGTGACCGGCGTGCCGGCCAGCCTTTGGTGCAGCGCGGCGATTTTCGCCTGGATCGGCTGCATCGATTGCTCGAAGCGCGCCAGGCGTTGTTCGTATTCGGGCCGATTGGCGGGGTCATCCGCGATCAGTGCCGCGGCGAGGGTCCTTGCCAGCGCCGGCATCGTCGCCGGATCATACCAGATATGCGGATTGTCGCCCGGTTTCTTGCCGATCAGGTCCGCAACGACAATCGTCCGGCGATTGGCCGAGCGGGCGGCCCGGAGCATTTTCCGCATCCACGGGTCGTAGTCGATGCCGCTGTAGATGACGATGCGCGCGGCCGAAACGTCGCGGCCGACCGACGGGCTGACCTCGAACAGATGCGGGTCCTGGTCGGGGTTGTTGAGGATGCTGTCCACCGTTACGTCCGGCCCGCCGACCTGTGCGGCGACGTCGCCATAAAAGTTCTCGGCGGCAACGATGGCGATCGGCCGAGCGGCCGGCTGCGCCAGGGCCGGCGCGGCAAGCAGGACCGCGAGCGCGGTGATGGCGGCAATCTTGGTCATCGTGGTCCCCGGATGCGACGCGGCGGCCTGCCACGCCGATAATCCCGGATGATATAACATATCGCAGCCGTCGGCCTGGAATGTTCTCCCTTTCCGCTTGAGCGAGGGGGTCAGGGGGAGCGGTGCGTAGATCCGCCGGCCACCGGCGTACGCACCCTCTCGTCCTCAATGCGACCGGGAGACCCGCTTCGCCATCCCGCTATCCCGAGTGTCAGGCCCTACCGCATTTCGGGCACCCGCCGGGGTGGCACGCCCGGCAATACGGCTTGCCGCAGCCCGGGCAGGCCGCCAGCCCGGCGGCGCTGACCAGATGCACCGCATCGTCGCATGCCAGGCGCGGCCGTTCCGGCCCGAAGCTGTCCTCGCAGGGCGGCGATTCCAGCCGGCGCGCCAGGCGGTTCCAGTCCAGCCACACCGTCCGGTCCGCCTTGCGCCGGCGCACCAGCACCTCCAGCCGCACCACCGGCATCACCAGTTCCAGCGTGCGGGTCCAGTCCAGCGCCACGCGCAACGCGTATTTGTGCCCGAGGTCATCCAGCTTGGCGCGGTACTCGCGTCCGATCGCCGCGATCCGCAACTGTTCCCGCTGATGGACCGGATCACCCTCCGCGGCCCCCGCGGCGCGGCGCATCGCTTCGCGATAGAGGTCGTTGTGATAGGCATGCAGCCGGTCCTGGTCACGCGCCAACCGCCGGCGCAGCCCGCGCTCGAACTGCGCCAGCGCCTCCGCCAGGCGCGGCGGCACGGCATGTCGCAGCACATCCAGCACGCGGGACCGCGGCCAGTCCGGCGGCAGCATCGAGCTATCCGGCGGCACCGCATCCGTGCCGGCGTCGTCGAGCCAAGGCGTTATTCTTTCCAGCACCGCATCCGGCAGCGCGCCGGTGGCCAGGTTCACGATGCAGCGCAGCACGCCGTCGCGTTTTTCGTCGGAGATCGCGGTGTAGCGCAGATCAAACAGCAGATACCGCGTCCAGGCCGGCCGTGCCGCGACCAGCCGGAACGTCGCGTTGTCCAGCGCCAGTTCGTGCGCCAGCGCGGCCTCCGCGTCGCCCAGCCCGGCCGAGGCGTCGAGCATGACTTTGGTCCACCGCCCCCGCTCGCCCATCACCCGGGCGCAGCGCTCCAGCCAGTCGGATTCGATGCCGACTCGCGCCGCCGCTTCGGGCAGCGCGGTGCCGAAGCCCAACCGGCACAGTTCCGGAACGCCGAGCGCCTGCTGCAACGACGGCGGCACGACCGCGTCCAGCCCTTCCGGTTCGATCGGTTCGATCAACGCACCCTCGGCCGTCAGCAATTCGGCAACGAAACGCTGTAGCGGACCCGGTTCAGCCAGCATCGAGCTCATTCCCGAACAGCGCCTCGTCCAACTGTTTGGCGTCTTCATAGTCGCGCCGCGCCGCGGTCAACTGGCCTTCCAGCGCGGCGAATGCCGCATCGCGCGCGGCATCGCTGGCCTGCAGCCACGCCTCCAGCACCATCGTGGAGAAATCCTGCTGCTCCTCCAATTCTCCGAGGATGGCGCCGACCTCGCCCACCACCAGTTCGAACATGTTGATCTTCTCGTCGAGGATGCGCAGCACCTGGTCCTCGATGGTGCCGGCCGTGGCGAGGTTGAACACGAACACCTCGCGCACCTGGCCGATCCGGTCGATGCGGCCGATGCGCTGCTCGATCGCCATCGGATTCCACGGAATGTCAAAATTGATCAGCGTGTTGCAGAATTGCAGGTTGCGTCCCTCGCCGCCCGATTCGCTGCACAGCAGGATCGGCACGCTGTCGCGGAACGCGGCAACCGATGCGTCTTTCTCCGGCCCGCTCATCGATCCGTCGAACGTCGCGAACGCCATGCCGCGGGCCCGCAGCAAGCCGGCCAGATGCGCCAGGCTGTCGCGATGGTGCACGAACACCATCTTCTTCTCGGCGGGATTGCGTTGCAGCAGATCGAGCAAGGCCGCCTGCTTGGCACCGGCGCCCAGCGCGGCGTAGCGCGATTGCAGCGCGGACCAGCTTTTGTCCGGCGCATGGCGTTCGCGGAAGCGCGCGATCGCCACCGCGGCGGCGGCCGGCGACGACCCCGCGGCCGACAGCAGGTGCTGCGCCGCCAGCCTGTGCTGCCCGTCGGCGGCGACGTCCCGCACCAGCGCGGTCAGCACGCGATAACACGCGGCCTCCTCCGGTTCCGGCGCGGCGCGCAGGGTGGCGGCGTGGCGACGCGGCAGGCGCAGGGCCGCCAGCGCCCGGGTGTTGCGGACCATCACGCCGCGCATCAGGTCGCGCAGCTTCTCGCGGTTCACCGGTTCGCGCGGCTTGCCGTGCACCATGTAGGCGGCACGGAACTCCTTCGGCGTCTTGAATATCCCCGGCTGCAACAAGGTCAGCAGGTTGTACAGCTCGATCAGGTTGTTCTGCACCGGCGTCGCCGACAGCAACAGAAGAAAGCGCTTTTGCAGGCGGTTGACCAAATGGTAGCTGGCGCTGGACTGATCCTTCAGGTGATGCGCCTCGTCCACCACGACGACGTCGTAACCTTGTTCGGCCAGCAGCGCCGCGTGCTCCTTGCGCCGCGCCGCCGCGATCGACGCGATCACCCTGGGCTGCGCCCAGAACGCCGCGGGGTCGTCGCGCAGCAATTTGTCATGCGTGGTGGCGCAGTCGATGGAGAACTTCTCCGCCATCTCCTCGCGCCATTGGCCGACCAGCGAGGCGGGGGTGAGGATCAGCACGCGCTCGGCCATGCCGCGCAGCATGTATTCCTTCACCACCATACCGGCTTCGATGGTCTTGCCGAGCCCGACCTCGTCGGCCAGCAGCACGCGGCCGCGATACTGCTTCAGCACCTTGCGCACGGTTTCGACCTGATACCAATGCGTCTCCACGCCGTGCAGCAGTGGCAGGCAGAGGAGCTCGTCGAATCCTTGGAACAGGCCGAGCTGGGTGAGCTCGCCGCGCAGACGGAACCAGGTGGGATCGGGCAAATCGCCGGTGACGCGGATTGCATCCGCATTGGCGAACTCGATGCTGGTGGTGAAGCCGGCTTCGAGTCGGGGCAGGTCCGGCAGCGCCGGCGCGGCGGGCATGGCAATGGCGCGCGGAGTCGGTCTGGCCGGTTTCGCCGGCTTCGGCTTCGCCTTCGGCGGCGGTGACCTGCCGCGCTTGCGGGCGATCTCGGCCAGGCGGCCGCCCAGCCACTCTGCCACGTTGACGCCCTGCGGCAAGGCGCCATAAGCACGGTACAGGGTGTCGAGGCCGGCGGCTTCCAGCATGGTGCCGGCCCGCCCGACATGGCCCTGTTGCGCGAGCGCGAGCGCGGTCAGCAAATCCGTCCGCTTGCCCGGGACCCAGCGCTTCTGGTGGCGCTTGAGATAGGTCAGCGCGCGATCCGGCTGTTTGGCGACGAGCATGATGAGCGCCGCGAGCAGGGGAACGTCGTAGTCGGCGGGGGCGGCGCGCATCGCGTCTTCGGCGAGCGCCGGCGCCTGCGGATCGCGGGCCGCCAGCGCCGCGCGCAAACGATCCGCGGTCGATGCGGTACCGGTGGAGGCGGGCGCCGTCGGGGTTTCCTGGAAACCCGGCGGCGTGGCCTGGTCGTCGATGCGGTGTGTCGGCAGGCTGTCGTCCATCGCGTGCGCCACCGGCTGATCCGCGCAGATTTCAGCACGGATTTGGGGAGATCTGCAAGGGGTAGATGGCGTTCGCGGCAATGGTCCACTATATATTGTGGATAACCGAGATGGCTGCGGTCACCGCCGATGCCTCTGGCCAAGCCGTGCGGTTGCGCTAACGTTACCGGCAACCAGGCAGCGATGACCCGACGGTTCGCACAGGAGACGACGCGCATGAGCTATCCGACGCATCTGCTGCCGACCACCGTCGTCGGCAGCTATCCGCAGCCCGATTGGCTGGTGGACCGCGCCACGCTGCACGCGCACGGCGTGCCGCGAACGCACGCGCACGACATGTGGCGCGTTGCCGAGCCCTGGCTGGAACAGGCGCAGGACGACGCAACGATCCTGGCGATTCGCGCAATGGAACAGGCGGGAATCGATATCGTAACGGATGGGGAAGTGCGCCGCGAGAGCTACTCGAACCGGTTCGCGCTGGCGCTGGAAGGGATTGATGCGGAGCACCCGGGCGCGGTGCCGGCGCGCGGTGGGCGGATGACGCCGGTGCCGCGCGTGGTGGGCAGGATCCGTCGCCGCGGGCCGGTCGAAGTGCGCGACGCCGAGTTCCTGCTGCGCAACGCCACTCACCCGACGAAGATCACCCTGCCCGGGCCGTTCACCTTGTCGCAACAGGCGCAGAACGCATTCTATGCCGACGAGGAAGAGATGGCGATGGACTACGCCGTCGCCGTCAACGAGGAGTTGCGCGCGCTGAAGGCGACCGGCGTGGACGTGGTGCAGCTCGACGAACCCTGGGTGCGCACGTCGCCGGAGAAGGCGACGCGCTACGGCCTGCGCGCGATCAACCGCGCGCTGGAGGGCATCGACGGCCCGACCGTCGTGCATCTGTGCTTCGGCTATGCCGCGGTGGTGCCGGACGCCAAGCCGAGCGGATACGGCTTCCTGCCGCAGCTTGCCGATACCGTGGCGCGGCAGATTTCCATCGAGGCGGCGCAACCGAAGCTGGATCTTGGCGTGCTGCGGGATTTGTCCGGCAAGCAGATCATGCTCGGCGTGCTGGACCTCGGTGACCCGGCGGTGGAGTCGGCCGAACAGGTGGCCGCGCGCATCCGCGCCGGCCTGCGCCATGTCGCGCCGGAGCGACTGATTCCGGCGCCGGATTGCGGCATGAAATACCTGCCGCGCGCGACGGCGTTCGGCAAGCTGCGGGCGCTGGCCGAGGGTGCCGCGATCGTGCGGCATGAGTTGGCGGGGTAACGGAATGGTTGATCCACGGCACGATTAAATGAACGGTTCTACCAGACGCCCGACAGGCTGACTCGTCAGGCGGCCACCCGCGCGGCATCCATGTCATTGCGAGGAGCGCAGCGACGAAGCAACCTCCCGCCCGATGAGCCGCGGTCGTGCGTCATCGGGCGGAAGATTGCCGCGTCGCTGCGCTCCTCGCAACGACAAGGGGCCGCCCAATGTCAGATTCCCTCAAGCGGCGCGGTGGCGTCCTCAAGCACCAGCCGGTATTTGAACACCCATCTGCCGTCCACGCGCGCGAGCTGACACTGGTACCGGCCGGGTGGTCGCAACACGCTTTTCCCGTCGCGTGTCAGGATGGTGACCAGGTAGCAGGTCGCGTGCGCGCTGTCGCCGTTCAACGTCACCGCGAGGTTGGACAGCACGTGGCGCAGTTGCGTGCCGCCTGCGCGCAGCGCGTGGCGAAGGCACGGATGCCGTCGTGCCCGGCATAGACCCCGACGACCGGGCTCTCCAGCGACCCATCCTCGGCAAAGCAGCCGACGATCGTTTCGACGTCGCCGGCATCCAGCGCCGTCGCATAGCGCACGAAAAGATCGTTGATCGCCAGCCGGTCTTCCAGCGCCCGCAAATCCATTGGCGCTACTCCGCCGCCGCGCGGCGCGGATTCCGCCGATCGATCTCCGCCTGCACCGCCGCGGCCGATTGCTCGGTGAATTCGGCATGGTGCGACCTGGCATAACCGTAGCTCTCCCGCCGCCATTCGCGCGAACGCTGGAAATGCGGGTGAACGTAGCGCGCCATCAGCTCATAGTGCCGCTTCGTCGCTTCCCAGTCCGCCCAGTTCTGCGCCAACTCCATGATGACGCCGAAGCCGCCAGTGCCCTGCAGCAACCGCTCGATGAAGGCGATCGCGTCGTCCGGCGTGCCGATGCACGCGGCGCCGCTGTCAACGAACCAATGGAACGGATCCTCGATGCCCGCCGGCACGATCGGGAAGGTCGCGACATCGTCGAAATAGTCGCGGAATTTCGTCAGGCCGAACCTCACGTTCTCCTGTGCCCTCTCACGCGTTTCCGCTACGTGCAGCAGCGTCACCAGCCGCCAGTTCCGCCGATCCGCGACCTTCCCATTCAGCCGCGCCTGCTCTTCGTAAATTGCCCAGTTCCCGACATGATGATTCATCGCGTCGTTGCTGGTGCCGCCGATCGACAGCATGCCGATGCCGTGCCGCCCGGCCGCCAGCGCACCGGACGGCGAGCGCGCCGCCGCCACGGCCAGTTCCATCATCGGCTGCGAGTAGCAGGGCAGTTGCAATCGTGCATCCTGCAGATCGAACCAGTCGCTCTTGCGAGTGACGGTCTCGCCGCGCATCAGCGCAACCTGGATGTCCAGCGACTCGTTCATGCGCCGGCGCTGGTCCGCCGGGTCGATGCCGATCTTCTTCGCGTCATGCACCAGGGAACCAGGCCCGACGCCGAACATCGCCCGCCCGCGCGTCATGTGGTCAAGCTGCACCATCCGGTCGGCCAGCATGAACGGGTTGTGATACGGCAAAGAGACCACGCCGGTGCCAAGGCGGATGTGCCGCGTGCGCTCCGCCGCCGCCGCGATGAACATCTCGGGACAGGCGATGATTTCAAAGCCGCCGGAATGGTGCTCGCCGATCCAGGCTTCGTGATAGTTCAGCCGGTCGAGATGCTCCAGCAACTCCATGTCGCGCTGCATCGCGATGGTGGGGTTTTCTTCCAGGCCGTGGAACGGCGCAAGGAAGATACCGCTGCGCAGATAGTCGCCCATGTCGCTCGATCCTGTGTCGGTCTGCCCGCCAGGGTAATCCAGCCAGGGCCGGACCGCCAGACGGACCGTCGCGCTGTCGCGCTGGACAGCGAACAGGTCGGCGGCGCGCGCGAGTCGTGTTTGTCCACGCGCGACCGGTCGATGCGACCGCGATCGGGGTCACTCAGGTCACCCCGCACCAACCCGTGATCGCATCGCAGCGTTCCGGATTTTCTGCTTCCTCGGCGAAAACCGTCGGTGATCCAGTCGCGGCCGCAGATGGCGGCCGACCGGGTGGAGCCTCTTGTCAGTTTTCAGCACTATCGCCATGTCGCCGCCGCATGGAACACCGGCAACAACCGAAGCACCCCGATCCCACTGACCGTCGGGACATCCGCCACCGCCGCGTCCACACGTTGCGCGCAGTGCTCCCCCCGCCAGGCGAGATTGTGCCGGAGGCCGTCGCCCGCCACGATGGTGCTGTCCTGATGAAGTCGACTCGCCGTCTCCCAGCAATGCCGACGACAGCCCGCCCAGGCTCAGCTTCGGTCGAGCCCTACCGTGCGGCATCGTATCTGTGCATGGAGCCATAAAACAGATTCAGTACAACAAGACGATAGTAAGACAGTATCTTTGGTCAACCGCGCCACCATCGCCAGGCTCACCTGGCTCACTCCCGCCAAAGCCGGCGAAGAGTGCCACGCCGCCAGGGATTATCGAGATCCGGGCCATGCCGGCGGCCCTTCAGGGCCTGTCCCACCCGATGCGTCACCGTCCCTCAAATACGACCAACAAGGCGTGTACCGCGAAACGAGACGCCGATGAGACGCCGCCGCCCGTCAACCGCGTCACCATCGCCAGGCTCACCTGGCTGGCCTCTGCCAAAGATGGCGAAAAGTGCCACGCCGCCAGGGGATGTCGAGACCCGGGCCATGCAGGCGGCTGTTCAGGGCCTATCCCATCCGATGCGTCACCGTCTCCTAAATGTGGGGAATGCAGCACACCCAAAAGGTGGGAGCCTCTACCTATGGGGCGAGTATTGTCAGCGAAGTCCGCCACCTATGCGACAGCAATCCCTCGATGAATTTCGCAACGGCAACGCATCAGACATACCAGAAACTTGAAAAAGATGGTCGCTGAATCGCGCTAATGAGCACCAGCTTGCGTCCGAGGCGCTTATCCCCTTCGGGCAACATTCTGGCCAGAGAATCGTCCGCTATATCCCTTGTCGGGCGTGCCAAGTGTTTGCTCAAAGATAAGCTGACAGATTCTCATCCCCGCGCGTAGCCGAATGGGAATGAGGCCGTGGTTTATGATTTCGAGTCGGATGCGCCCATCAAAACCAGCGTGAATGGTCGGCGCAGTGACGTGCACTCCAAGTCCGAGGCGCCCTAGCGAACTTTTCCCCTCGACTCTGGCTGCTATCCGCGCGTCATTCCGCAAATCGATATATTCCACGGACCATCCTAAAATTAGCTTTCTCGGGACCAACGCATAGCCGTCGGTTGGGATCACGTGCCGTTCGGTGACTTGCTCCATGGCCGCGTCGTGATCGAAGCCGTCAAGCGCGGGGTCGATGGTTATTTCTACGCCCGCGCTCGACTGTCGGAAGTCGCTGAACGCTGGGTCAAGGGTGAGATCGACGCTCGTGGATGCAAAGGCTCGTTCGTCGGGGCGCGGGTCGATTATCAGCGCCCCGCGCTCCAACGCCATTTTGATCTCGCGATCCGTCAGGATCACGCAGGCACTTCCTCTATCATCGACCCCCTAGCCACCCAGATGCGCCAAAGCCCCCGCACCGACTCCCTCGGCAACTCAACAAGCAGGCGGTCGCCGTCATCCCCGACAGGATACCCCACTTCGATCGCACCATTACGGATCGACCGCGCGTCAACGACAAGCTTCTCAGTGCCGCCATCTGCGGTGCGGACTGACACAACAACCTCACTGGGGTGCTGGCCTTCGCGCACTCTTTCGACTTTGACCTGCGGCATGGTCCGATTCCCTTTTTCGATCCCCACTACCAGAGAATGTGCGATAAAATATCGAGTCGGTCAACGCGTTCTTAATGTGCCGTACTAAATTATCCACACAAGGCTCTGTAACACAACATAGATACGGCCCCGCATCTCGCTTCTCAACCTCACGGAACATTGTGAGAACTCCGGGCTACCGCAAGCCGTGCCGGCAGTTGGGTCACAGACGCATATAGGTCTCCTGCCGGAGGTCAACCGCGCCACCATCGCCAGGCTCACCTGGCTCACTCCCGCCAAAGCCGGCGAAGAGTGCCACGCCGCCAGGGGTTATCGAGACCCGCGCCATGCCGGCGGTCCTTCGGGGCCCGTCCCACCCGATGCGTCACCGACTCCCAAATACGACCAACAAGGCATGCACCGCGAAACGAGACGTCCATGCGACGCTACCGGAGGTCAACCATGCCGGCAGGCCATGGCGATTCAGGTCTGGGTGAAAGCGCTCCGACAGGCACCCGCGCTGGCCGCGTCGCCCTATCCCCCAGCGCGCAGCACCGCCAGGTCGCACCCCTCGTCCGCCTGCAGCACCTGCTCCGCCACGATCCGGTCCCAGCCTCGCGCGGGCGTCGCCGGCGCCCGCCACGCTGCCCGCCGCCGCGCCAGCACCCGGTCATCCACCAGCAGATCCAGTGTCCGCCCGGCCACCGACATGCGGATGCGGTCGCCACTTTCCACCAGCGCCAGCGGACCGCCCGCCGCCGCCTCGGGCGTGATGTGCAGCACAATGGTGCCGAATGCCGTGCCCGACATCCGGCAGTCGCTCATCCGCACCATGTCCTTCACCCCGGCGCGCGCCAGTTTCGACGGGATCGGCAGGTAGCCCGCCTCCGGCATCCCCGCCGGCGTCAGCGGCCCGGCGTTCTTCAGCACCATGATATCCCCCGCCGTCACGTCCAACGTCGGGTCGTCGATGCGTGCCGCCAGATCCGCCAGCCCGTCGAACACCACCGCGCGGGCTTCCAATTCAAACAGCACCGGCGTCGCCGCCGAGCGCTTCACGATCGCCCCGCGCGGCGCCAGCGAGCCGAACAGCGCCACCAACCCGCCCACCGGCGACACCGGTTCCCCCCGGGCCCGAATATAGCGGCGATCGACGAAGGCCGGTTCGGCCAGCCGCTCACCCAGCGCCACGCCGGTCACGTCGCGCGCGCCCGGATGAAGCAGGTCGCGCAGCTCCCACAGCAGCGCGGGCATGCCGCCCGCGGCGTGAAAATCCTCCATGTAGCCCTCGCCGGTGGGCTTCAGGTCCACCAGCACCGGCGTGGTGTCGGACAGCGCGTTCAGCCGCCGCAGGTCCACCGGGATGCCGCGCCGCCCGGCGATCGCCGTCAGGTGGATCAGCGCGTTGGTCGAGCCGCCCAGCGCCAGCAGCACCCGCAGCGCGTTCTCCACCGACTCCGGCGTGATGATCTCCGATGGCCGGATCGGCTGCGCGATCAGCCGCACCGCCAGCGCCCCCGCCTCCTCCGCGGCGCGCAACCGGTCCGCATGCACCGCCGGGATCGTGCCATGCCCCAGCGGTACCATCCCCAGCGCCTCGGCCAGGCACGCCATGGTGCTCGCGGTGCCCATCACGCCGCAGGTGCCGGCGGTGGTCGCCAGCCTTCCCTCCAGCTCGCCGATCCGCTCGGCGGTCACCCGGCCGGCGCGATATGCCGCCCAGTAGCGCCGGCAATCGGTGCAGGCCGACAGCCGCTCGCCCTGGAACGGAGTCGCCAGCATCGGGCCGGTGACAAGCTGCACGCAGGGCAGGTCGGCCGACGCCGCCGCCATCAACTGCGCCGGCACGGACTTGTCGCAGCCGCCAATCAGCACGGCCGAGTCCATTGGCTGCGCCACCAGCATCGCCTCGGTGTCCAACGCGGCCAGGTTGCGGAAGTGCATGGAGCAGGGGAACAGGGACGGTTCGCACAGGGAGACGGTGGGGAAAGCGAGGGGAAGACCGCCGGCGGCCAGCACGCCGCGCTTCACCGCTTCCACCAGGTCCGGCACCGTGCGATGGCAGTTGTTGTAGTCGCTGCCGGTATCGACGATGCCGACCACCGGCTTGTCCAGCATCGCCTGCGAGTAGCCCATGGACTTGGCGAAGGATCGGCGCAGATACAGCGCGAAATCGGGATCGCCATAGTTGGCGGCGTTGCGGGCCAGCCCGCGCTTGGGTTCGGTGCTCATGCGGCGGATGCTACGGCTGGCACGGCGGGAGGGCAATTTGCGCTGCCAGGCTGGACGGCGGTTGCGTAGGGCGCTGCCCCGTGGGTATCTCGGCCGGCGCGCAGGCAATGGCGATGCAGCGCGACGCCGGGGGCGGGAGCGAATGGTGCGGGACGCCTTGCGCGAGCGATTCGTCGTGACCTTGCAGGAACTTGGCGACCATGCGGGCAACGGCCGCCTGCGCAGCGAACTCGGCTGGCAGGAGGACACCTACCGGGCCGTGCATGCCGCGCTGATCGATGCGGGCGTGGTAGTGCCGGGCCGCGGGCGCGGCGCCCGTCAGCCCGGCGCACGTCAGCCCGGCGCCCGCCAGGACGGCCCGGCCAGAGAAGTGCCGCAACGGCAATGGCGGGGGCGGCTACGAGCAAATCTTCAACAGCATCGACAACGTGCTGCGCACGGAGCCCGGCTGCACCACCGAGCTCGACTACACCGAGCAAACCTCATGGATGCTGTTCCTGAAATACCTCGATGATTTGGAGCAGGAGCGGGCAGTGCGCGCCGAGCTGGACGGCAAGCGCTACGCGTTCATCATCGAGCCGGCCTATCGGTGGTCCGCCTGGGCCGCGCCGAAGACGCCGGACGGCGGGTTCGACCACAGCAACGCGCTGACCAGCCCCGACCTGATCGACTTCGTCAACGGCAGGCTGTTTCCCTACCTGCGCGGCTTCAGGACGCGGGCGCCAAGCCCCGACACGATCGAATACAAGATCAGCGAGATTTTCAGCGAGATCGGCAACAAGTTCCGCGGCGGCTGCAGCCTGCGCGATGCGCTGGAACTGGTCGATGCGCTGCGCTTCCGGTCCCAGGCGGAGAAGCACGAGTTGTCCGCGCTGTACGAGGTCAAGATCAGGCGGATGGGCAACGCCGGGCGCAACGGCGGCGAATACTACACGCCGCGCCCGCTGATCCGCGCCATGATCCGGGTGGTGCAGCCACGCGTTGGCGAGCGGACCTATGACGATGTTGCAGGAGCGCACATTCTGCGCCAAGGAGAAGAAGAGCCTCGCCGATGTCATCGCCATCATGAACATGATCCTGCACGGCATCGACAACATGATCCTGCACGGCATCGACGCTCCGAGCGTCGTGCGTACCAATACGCTGGCGGAGAACGTTTCCGATCTTCAGGAGAAGGGCCGGTTCGAGGTGCTCCTGGCCAATCCGCCGTTCGGCGGTAAGGAGCGGCCGGAGGTGCAGAACGATTTCCCGACCCGCACCGGCGAGACGACGTTTCTGTTCCGAATAACCAACCAGGATGTATCAAAATCGCTGCACCGCGCTGGCACCCTCCCCACGGCGCGGCTAACGTAGGGCGCGTTGCCGCGGCCGTGACGTGGGACGGAGTGGACTGGAGACGCCATGTTGCCGCTTGCACTCACCATGGGCGATCCCGCCGGCATCGGCGGCGAACTTTCGCTCCGCGCCTGGCATATCCTGCGCGACACCGAACACTGTTTCGTCGTATTGGACGATCCGGACCGGCTTGCGGCGATGGCCGGCGCGATCCGGTGCGATGTGCCGATCCGCGTGGTGGCCGATGCCGCGGCAGCCGCTGAAACATTCCGCAACGCGCTACCAGTGTTGCCGGTGCGGCTTGCCGTCCCGGCGGTGCCTGGGCGGCCGGACAAGGCGAACGCGCGCGCGGTGATCGAATCGATCGAACGTGCCACCGCGCTGGCGGTGCGCGGCGCGGTGGCTGGCGTGGTCACCAACCCGATCAACAAGGCGGCGCTGTACGATGCGGGGTTCGCCTATCCCGGCCACACCGAGTTCCTCGCGGCGCTGACCGGCGCGGGGGGAAAACAGATCATGATGCTGGCCTCGCCGCTGTTGCGCGTGGTGCCGGTGACCGTGCACGCCTCGCTGCGCGCGTCGCTCGCCATGCTCAGCACCGAGATGATCCTGGTCGCCGCGCGCACCGCGCACGCTGCGCTGCGTTGCGACTTCGGCATCGCACGGCCGCGCCTGGCCATGGCCGGGTTGAACCCGCATGCCGGCGAGCAGGGCGCGCTGGGCGACGAGGAGGGGAAAATCATCGCACCGGCGCTGGCGGCGCTGCGGGCGGACGGGATAGACGTGTCCGGGCCCTGGTCGCCCGACACGATGTTTACCGCCGCGGCGCGCGCGCGATACGACGTGGCGATCTGCATGTATCACGATCAGGCGTTGATTCCACTGAAGACGCTGGACATGGACCACGGGGTGAACGTGACGCTCGGCCTGCCGATCGTGCGCACCTCGCCGGATCACGGCACCGCCTATGACATCGCCGGCCAGGGCGTGGCCGATCCCGCCAGCCTGATCGCCGCGATCGAGTTGGCGGCGACGCTGGCGGAGCGGCGGGCGGCGGCATTGGGGAGCACGACGTGATGGGATTGCTGCGCGACAAGGACGCGATCCGCGAGCTGCTGCACCAGTACTGCTTCTGCATGGACCAGGGGCGGTTTGCCGAGCTCGCGGCGCTGTTCGCGGCCGACGGCGAATGGATCGCCCCGTATCGCCGCGCCATCGGACCGGCGGAGATCGCCGCCTGGCTGGCGCAATCGGTGCCGCCCGAGCCGCGGCGGATGCACTACACGATGAACAGCGTCATCACAGTGAATGGCTCCCACGCCGAGGCGCGGTCGAACTACCTGGTAATGGTGGAAGGTGCCAATGGTCCCGTGCCGTCGGTGTGCGGCACGTATCAGGACGCGCTGGTGAAGCAGGGCGAGGCGTGGCGCTTCCGGCGGCGCGAGTTGCTCCACGCGTTCCGCGGCGACATGGCGCTGAGGGTTGCCTCCCCCGCGTAGGCGCCGGCGCGGTCTCCCTGCATTGCGGCCAACCTGCATTTGATCGGCGCAAATCCCGCGGGCCGGTCAACGGGGCGCGAAATTCGGAATGCTTTCGATCATGTGCAGCGCCTCCGTCAGCGTGAGGCGTTCAAACAGGCACAACCATTCGCCGGTGTGGCGATGGTAGGACAGGTCGAAACGATCCCGGCTGACGTATTCGAGCCGAGCAAAGGGTGCGTCGAATTCCGGCTCGTCGGCACCGGGGCCGTCCGAGCGGTAGCGCGTGATGAACCGGTACTTGTTGCCCAGCCACTTCCCGTAGATGGCGACCGGGAAATTGAACTCGGTGGAAGGGCAGATCTCGGGAAGAAACCGCGGCGTAAGCACGTCGGCGATGAATGTCTCGCAAGCCGTGGTGATGACCGACTTTTCGCCCGGCGACGGCTTGTTTCCGGCGCGTCCGCCGACGTAAACCCAACCGCCCCTCGCCATGGCCATCCCCGGCAAATGTTCCCCGGGGGGTTGTATTCCGCCGTCCTCGTGGGCGGCAATCGCGACCGCCGGCCGCGGCACCGCCGACGATGCCGGTCCAGCGCCGGCGCGTCAGCGTGGGGACACGTCCCGCGACGCCAGCCGCGCCTTCACCTCCGCATCGGTAAGCCGCGCGTCATAGATCGAGCGGGGCTCGATGCTGCGTGCGACGAGGGTGGCGGTGGCCACGGCGAGCAGCAGTGGCACGATGAGCGTGCGGCCCTGTCCGGTCAGTTCCATCATCAGCACGACGGCGGAGATCGGTCCCTGGGTGGTCGCCGCGAGGATGGCTCCGGCGCCGACAATCGCGAAGGCTCCCGGCGGCACGCCGGGCCAGACCCAGGACCAGGCGTCGCCCAGCACGCCGCCCAGCATCGCGCCCAGCGTCAGCGACGGGGTGAACAAGCCGCCGGGCGCGCCGCTGCCCAGGCACAGAATGGTCGCGGCCGGTTTCAGGACGACCAGCGCCAGCAGCAGGGCGGGCGCGACCTGACCGGTGAAGGCCAGCCAGGACACGTCCTTCCCATTGCCGAGCAATTCCGGACAGCCAATCGAAACCACGCCGAGCAGGCCCAGCGCCAGGACGGGTGCGACCAGCCGCTTCCAGCCCTGCGGCTTGTTGCGGTCGGCCCAGCCGACCGCCCGCACATACAGGACGGCCACGACGCCCACGATCGGTCCGGCGAGCAGCGCCCAGACGGCGATCGAGGCGGTGCTGTGATAATCCGGGATCGGGTAGGTCGGCGCATTGGGCAAGGCGAGCCACGAGACCGCGGTGGCAATCAAGGATGTCGCCATGGCGGGCAGGATCAGCCGCAGCGAGAGCACGCCGCGCAGCACCTCGATGGCGAACAGCGCGCCGCCCAGCGGAACCCCGTAGGCGGCCGCCATCCCGGCGCCGGCGCCGCACGCCACCAGCAACCGGCGCTGCTCGTCCGACAGGCGGCCCCGGTCCGACACGGCATTGGCGATCACCGCCCCCGCCTGTTTCGGCGCGCCTTCGCGCCCCAGCGAGGCCCCCATGCCGACGAGTACCACCGACAGGACGGCGCTGCCGAGGGTGCGCAGGGCGGGCAGCCGGCCGGCGAAGAACCAGATCGCCGCCGTGATGTCGATGGAGTTGCCGCTCGACAGCCGGATCAGGATGATTTGCCCCGCGCCGGTCGCGAGACCCGCCCCCAGCAGCATCACGATGTGCCGCCATGCTCCGGCCCGCGCCGCCGCATCCAGCAAGGTGCCGGGGGCTGGCCATGCCAGATGCTGCACGAGCTGCAGCAGCAGGGTCAGCCCCGCTGTGGCGCAACCGGTGCCGATGCCGATGAACGTCACGGCCAGCCAGAACCCCGCCGCACCGGACTGCGCGAGCGTTGCCGGTATGGCATTGCCTGACACCGCTGCGGTTGCTCGGGCCGCCTCTGGTCCCGGGGCAGCGGCGGAGGCGTCCGGGAGGTCGGTGTCCCCATCCATCGCGTCGATCTCCGGGCCAGGTCGGCCAGCGTGGCGCCGTTGCCAGATGGCCGGTGCGGCAAAGGGGTCCAGGCGATGGACGGGACGGGCTTTCCTGCCGCCGGGGTCGGCGCCTTGCGTCGCTGCCTGCGGCGTTTACCGCGAACCTGCCGCCAACGCGAGGAGCGACGCTGCGGTCGCCGCCATGCCAGCGTGGCATGCACACCAGGCGGGAGCTTGCTTGTGCGCCAGGAAAGCTGGCGTGGTCCAGCCGGTGCAAGTCCGGCCCGCGTAAGCCGTAGCGGGCGCCCGGTAGCGAGCGTTGCGTGGTCGCTGGCGACGGCGGCTGCGAAGCGTACACAGCGATGCAGTGGGGTGTGCTATTGAGCCACGAAACCTCCCAGTTCGCGGAGGCCGAGACGGTAAGCAACGTCGAAGGCAACATGTGCGGTTCCGCCATGCGAGGGGCTGACGCCCTGCCGGGGTCGAAGAACGGAACGTGTCAATGACTTTGATACATCCGCGCTCGCCGCAGGTTCACCCGAAGCACCGGTTGCCCAGCCTGGTCGCCCCCGTGCAGGGTCAACACGGCCTTGGACGTGTCGAGGCCAATGCGGCTAATCTCGCTCATCGGCGGCTCCTGTGCTGGGTTGTGAGACCCCCAACAGTGGCACGAGATGCCGTGGGGCCGTCCACCCCAACAATGACAGCGGGGCGCGGCCATGACCCGAACGGTCAGCGCCCTGCCACGCCCGCGCCGTTCAGTACGAAACGCGCCAGCGTCTCGCCGAGGCAGGTGTTCAACAACGCCATCGTCCGCGTGCGATCGGTGCGCCGGACCCGCTCCAGGTCGATCTGCCCATCCTCGGCCCAACCGCGCATCACATCGAACCGTTGGAACAGCACCACGCCCGGCATGACGGAGACCTGCCGCAGGGCGGCCTCATACGGGTCGAGATCGGCATTGGCGCGCAGGAAACGGCTGAATTGCGGATCGATCAGCACCACGTCGGCACCGGCCTCGCGCGCGCGGCCGATGCCCTCCTGCAATGCCGCTACCATCCCGTCAGGCCGCAGGCCGCGCACGGCCTCGACCGTTCCGGTCTGCCAGACCACGAGCTGGTAATGCCGCGCGGCCAACGCCGCCTCCAGCAGCGGCAGCATGTCCGCCGCCGTCAGACCGCGTCCGCCGCGCAGGGTCAGCGCGAACGCCACCCTGGGCAGGGCGGCATGCAGCGCCTCGACCATGCGCGCGGGAAACGCCGAATTGCGATCCGTTCCGAACTGGTCCCCGACCGTGGTTGCCGAACCCACCGCGAGCACGTTCACCGGCCCGCCGGCGCCGATCGCCGCGGCCACCTGCTCCAGCGGCGCTTCCGGCGTCGTAAACGCCCCCGGCGCCACACAGGCCCCCCGCATCTGCTCCTGTTCCACCCGCGATGATGCCGGGCACGCGACCAGCACCAGCAGCCATAACCAGGAAGTCCAGCGGCGCATGTGCTTCTAGCCGCTGTCGGTTCGCACGACCGCCGGCAACGCGGCGGCCAGGCGAACCGAGGCCGAGCGGCCCTTCGCACGGTACCAGGCGCTCAACGCGCCGACCGCCGCCATAGCCGCCGCACCGCCCAGGTTCACCCCGACCTGCATGACCACCCCGTCATCGTACTCCAGCCCCAGGCGGGCAATGAAGCCGAAAAAGATGCCGAAGCAGAAGACCGGCAGCGAGTTCTGCCCCAGCAGCACAAGCGGCGCGGCAAGCCGAGAGTCCAGCCACGCCGCGCCGCGCGGCACGGTGCGCGCCACCAGCCAGGTCAGCGACAGGATCGACAGCAGGCGGAACGGGTGCATCCCGGTCTTGTCCCCGGTGATGACCAGGCGGATCACCGGACCCGGCATCGCCGCCATGATCGGCGGGTGCGTGTCGATCACCCAGATCACCACGACCCCCGCGGCCAGGATCGCCACGCAGAGCACGTCGATCGGCCAACGCATGCGCGGCCAGCGCGGCGGAGCGTATGACAGGACGGCACCGATCATGAACAGGAACTGCCAGGCAAACGGATTGAAAAACCAGACTTCGCCGGCGATCCAGCTCTGCAAATTCAGCCCGGTCGCCCGCGTGGCCGCGTACAAAGCGAAGGAAGCGCCCAGCAGCAGCAGCGGCCGGCGCAGCAGCGGCAGCGCCACGGCAAAGATCAGCAGCAGCATGATGTAAAGCGGCAGGATGTTCAGCAGGCTGGGCTGGAACCGCAGCAACAGCGCCTGCAGCATCGCCTGGTACGGCGCGCTGCCCAGCACGTCCAGCCTGGTTTCGTCGAGGTAATAGGCGCGATCCAGCGCCGCGGCCGAATACGCCACCTGCGCCGTGAACACGACGAACAGGAAGATATGCGCGATATACAGCGTCCAGGCGCGCCGCAGCACGTCGGCCGCCGCGTACAAATAGCCCTGGCGATTCATGGTCAGGCCATACGCCAGGCCGCCGCCATAGCCGGCAAGCAACACGAAAATCTCGGTCGCGTCGCACATCGCGAAATTCTGCAGGCTGATATGCGATAGCACGTCGCCCGGGATGTGGTCGGTATAGATCCACCACAGGGCGAGTCCCCGGAAGAAGTCCACGCGCAGGTCGCGCGTACCGCCGCGCCGGATCAGATGCATGCGACTCCCCATACCGCGCCCCAATGTGGGGCGGCAGGGGCCGGACCGGAACCAGGGGCCGCATGACGAATGGTTACGGCAGCAGGCCACGCCCGATCTGTGCGACATCGGCGGCGGCGGCGCAGGCCGGATGCCGGGTCAGCAGCAGCGCCTGCCGCCGGATCGCCTCCCGCACGCGGTCGTCGCGGCGGATCACCCCGGCGAGCGGCGGCTCACGGCCGAGAAAAGTGGCGCAGGCACGCCGTAACGTCGCGTAGGTGCGCTCGCCGGCGCCGCGGCTGCTGGCCTGGTTCACGATCACGCGCGCATCGCCGCCAATACGGTCGGCGGCATGCAGCTTCAGCACCGCATAGGCGTCGGTCAGGCTGGTCGGCTCCTCGGTCGCCAGCACCAGCAGCGTGTCGGCAAAGGCCGCCATACGCCGCACCGGATGCTCCAGCCCGGCGCCGAGATCGAGCAAGACCATGTCGAAGCCCGCGGTTGCCTGCCGCAGTTCCGCCAGCGTGCGCTCGAGCAGGGCCGGCTGCAGGCCGGAGAACATGCCGGAGCCGGAGCGGCCGGCGAGGATATCGAAGCCGCCCTCCTGGTGCCGGATCGCCGCCTGTGCGACCGAGGCGCGGCCGGCGATGACGTCGGCCAGATCCAGGGTCGGGGTCAGGCCGAGCTGCACATCGACATTGGCCAGGCCGAGATCGGCGTCGAACAGCAGCACCTTGCCGCCCAGTTGCGCCAGCGCGTGCGCCAGGGTGATCGCGAACCAGGTCTTTCCCACGCCACCTTTGCCGGAGGCGATCGCAACCAGGCGGGCGGCGGAACCGCCCGGGGCGCCCTCCGGGATGCGTGTCGGTCCCATGGCGCTGGCGAGGGTCGGTGCCGCCGAGGCGGCGTTTGCCGGCGCCATGGCACGGGCGGGCGTCGATGCCGTGGCAACGGCGTGCTCCGTGCCCGCGGGGATTGGCGGGACACGGAGAAGAACGCTCCCCCCGCCCCCCTCCCGCAAAGGGAGGCGAAGCATAGTCCCTGCGCCGGACCTTATCCTGACGGGCATGGGAGCGTGCCCTTTGTGGCCGGATACGAGACGCAATGCGGCGTCGGTCATGGATTTGCCATCCGGGTTTGCAGCAGTCGCTCGGCGAGGAAGGCGGGGGTCAGCGGCACCAGGCCATCGGCCGCGCCGGCGCCGATGCCGGCCTCGGTGAGCGCCAGGCCGCCGGCGGCGGCGGCGGCCAGGATGCCGCCGAGCCGCCGGGCTACGTCCAGGCGGGTCGCCACCAACTGGCTGGCGCCGGCCGCGGCAAAGGCCGCCGCAAAATCGGCCGCCTCCGCTGGATCCAACCCGCCCGGCAGCACCAGCACGACCCGCGCCGAGGCGGTGCCGGCAAGCGCGGCGAGTTCCTCGACCTGCACCGGGTCGAACGGATCGCAGCCCGGCGCGTCGATCAGCACCGGTGCGGCGTCCTGCCGCCGAGCCAGGGCCCGGCCCAGCGTGACGGGGTGGCTTGCCACGATCAGGTCGATGCCCAGCAGCCGGGTGAACGCTGCCAGTTGCTCTGTCGCGCCGGCCCGTTTGCCGTCGGCGGTAATCACCATCGGGACCGCCCCGGCCATCACCAGGCGCGTAGCGAGCCGCGCCACGGTCAGCGTCTTGCCGGCCCCCGGCGGACCGGACAGCAGCAGCGGCGGGGCCGTGGCGGCCAGCTTCAGACTGTCGAACGCCAGCGCCGAGGCCAGGGCGGCGTCCAGCGCGCCGGCTTGCAAGCCGGCCTGTAGCGTGGCCGGCACGGCGTGGAATTGCAGCGCGGCCACCCGCGCGGGATCCGGCAGCGATGGTGGCAGGGGAGATGGCGCGGGACATGGCAGAGGCGACCGCGGCAAGGGGTCATCCGGCTCCAGGGCGGCGGTGATCTCCACCCCGCCCGCGACCCGCCTGGTGCCAAGGATCAGCGCGTCGGGCCCGAGCTCGGCGCGCACCTGCGCCATCGCCGCGGCCATCGCCGGCGCGCGGAACAGCTTCAGGCGCATCGGCGAGATCCCCAGGAACCTCGCCCGCCGCGCGGGAGAGGCCGGCGGACATGGCTCCCCGGGCGAGACTGATCAGGTCGCCCCGCGGCATCCTCACCCTTGGCGCTCGTGCATCTCGGCCTCTCCCGCGAAGTGGGAGAGGTTTTGATGGTCGTCATACCGTCCCCACCGTCCGGATGCGCGCCCGGGGCGAGATCTCCGCCTGCGCCAGCACCGGCGTGTTCGGGCGGATGCGCTCGACAATGGCCCGAACGTGCAAACGAATGCCGCCGCTGGTGAGCAACACGGGCGCCTCGCCGGTCGCCGCCGCGGTATCGAACGCGCTGCGCAGACCCTGCATGAACGCCTGCAGCCTGGACGGCGCCATCGCCAGTTGGCGTTCCTCCGGCGGACCGCTCAGCGCCTCGGCGAACGCGCCTTCCCACTCGGGCGACAGCGTTATCAGCGGGATATAGCCGTTCGCCCCGGTGTGGCTGTCGCTGATCTGCCGGGCCAGGCGCATCCGGACATGCGCGACGATCGCCGGGATGGCGCGCGTTGCGCCGCCGCATGCCTCCTGGATCGCTTCCAGGATCGTCGCCAAGTCCCGCACCGACACCCGTTCCGACAGCAAGGACTGCAAAACCCGCTGCACCGCCCCCACGGTGATCTGCGACGGCATGATGTCCGCCACCAGCTTCTGCTGTTCGCGCGGCAGCTCATCCAGCAATTTCTGCGTCTCGGCGTAGGACAGCAGCTCAGCGACGTTGTCGCGGACCAGCTCCGTCAAATGCGTGGTCAAAACGCTCGGAGGGTCAACCACCGTGCAGCCGCGAAACAGCGCTTCCTCTTTCACCGACGGATCGATCCACAGCGCCGGCAGCCCGAATGCCGGTTCCTTGGTGCGTTCGCCCGGCAGGTCAGGCACGCCGCCCTTGGGGTCCATCGCCAGCACCATGGTCGGGCGCAGTTCGCCCCGGCCGGCTTCGATCTCCTTGATGCGGATCGAGTAGGTATCGGCCGGCAACTGCATGTTGTCCTGGATCCGTACCGGCGGCAGCACGAACCCCATCTCGCTCGCAATCGACCGCCGCAGCCCCTTGATCTGCTCCGTCAGCCGCGCGGTCTCGCCGCCGGCCAGTGACAGTAGCCCGTAGCCGAGTTCGACCCGGATCAGGTCGATGCGCAACGCCTCGCTGATCGGTTGCTCGGTAGCCATGATCGGCGCCGGCGCGGGCTCCGGGCCAAACACCGCGGGATGCTTGTGCCGCAGCCACGCGCCGCCGCCCGCCAGGCCGGCCAGCGCCATGAACGGCAGCATCGGCAACCCCGGCAGCAGAGCCAGCACGGTCGCCGCGCCAGCCGCCATCGCCAGCGGCTTCGGGTTGCCGCCGAGCTGGCGGATCAGCGCCGCGTCCGCGCTGCCCTCGATGCCGCCCTTGGTGACCACGATGCCCGCCGCGGTCGATACCAGCAGCGCGGGAATTTGCGTCACCAGCCCGTCGCCCGCGGTCAGCGTGGTGAACGTGGCGACCGCGTCGGAGAATGTCATGCCATGCCGCACCACGCCGATCGTCAGGCCGCCCAGGATGTTGATGACGGTGATGATCAGCCCGGCGATCGCGTCGCCGCGCACGAACTTGGCGGCGCCGTCCATGGCACCATAGAAACTGCTCTCCTCCTCCAGCTCCTTGCGCCGCCGCCGGGCGGTCTTCTCGTCGATCATCCCCGCCGACATCTCGGCGTCGATCGCCATCTGCTTGCCCGGCATCGAATCCAGGCTGAACCGCGCCGCCACCTCGGCGATCCGGCCGGAACCCTTGGTGATGACCATGAAGTTCACCACCAGCAGGATCGAGAACAGGATCAACCCGATCACCACGTCGCCGCCCATCAGGAAGCCGCCGAACGCCGCCACGACGTGACCCGCGGCCAGCGGCCCCTCGTTGCCGTGCGACAGGATCAGGCGCGTGGTCGCGACGTTGAGCGACAGGCGCAACAGGGTGGTCAGCAGCAGCAGTGTCGGAAAACTGGAGAAATCCAGCGGCCGTTTGAGGAACAGCGACACCATCAGCACCAGAACCGCGCCGGTGATCGACAGCGACAGCCCGAAATCCAGCAGCAGCGGCGGCAGCGGCAGTATCAGGACCGAGAGCAGCGCCACCACGCCGAGCGCCAGGCCGATATCGCTGCCGGGCGCGAATTGCCGCGCGCGTGCGGCGAGGGTGGGCAGGAATCCCGCGGCGGCGGCGGCTTCGGCCATGGTCAGGTGCCGCGCGAAAGATTGCTCTCCCTCCCCTTGAGGGACGGGGTTGGGAGGAGGGGTCGGCCGGTGCGGGCCTCCGGCCGACCCGTCCCCCCAACCCCGTCCCTCAAGGGGAGGGAGAGCAATCTTGCACCCGTGCCCCCGGTCCTGATGCCCCCGGTTTGGATCCCCATGACGGCAGAGCTCCGCATCCGCGCCCTCACGCCGCCACGCCGGCGGTGGGCGGCGGCACCGCCACCCCCTGCGCCGCGTAATCGCGCAGCTTGTTGCGCAAGGCGCGGATGGAAATGCCCAGGATCGTCGCGGCATGCGTGCGGTTGCCGAGCGTATGGCCGAGCGTCTCGATGATCAGGTCGCGCTCGACCTCCTCCATCTTGCGGCCGACCAGGGACGCGATGCCGCCTCCCAGGCCCCTTCCGTCGGCGCAGGCGGAGTCCGGCAACCCGTCGGCCCGGCCGAGCTCGATTGCCTCGATGCCGATCTCGCTGCCGGAGGCCAGCAGCACCGCGCGATGCACCGCATTCTCCAGCTCGCGCACGTTGCCGCGCCAGCCATGCGCGTTCAGCCGCAGCAGCGCGCCGGCCGATATCGGGCGGAACGGCAGGCCATTCACGTCGGCATATTTGCGGGCGAAATGCTCGGCCAGCGGCGCGATGTCGCCCGGCCGCTCGTGCAAGGAAGGGATGCGCAGCGACACCACGTTCAACCGGAAATACAGATCCTCGCGGAAAGTGCCGCGCCGCACCTCGGCCGGCAGGTCGCGGTTGCTGGTCGCCAGGATCCGCACGTCCACCTTCACCGGGCCGGCGCCGCCCAGCCGGTCGATCTCGCGTTCCTGCACCGCGCGCAGCAGCTTGGCCTGCAGCCGCACGTCCATTTCGCTGATCTCGTCGAGCAGCAATGTGCCGCCGTTGGCGGCCTCGAATTTGCCGACCCGGCGCGCCAGGGCGCCGGAGAAGGCCCCCTTCTCGTGTCCGAACATCTCGGATTCCAGCAGATTCTCAGGGATGGCGGCACAATTCAACGCGATGAACGGTCCGCCGGCCCGGCGCGAACGACGATGCAGGTGGCGCGCCAGTATCTCCTTGCCGGTGCCCGACTCGCCGCAGATCAACACCGACGCCTCGGACTTCGCCACTTGCTCGGCCCGCCGCACCGTCGCGGTCATCGCCGGGTCGCGCACGATCAGCGCGTGGCTCTCGCCGGCGGCAGCTTCGAGAATCGCCGCGATCAGGTCCGGATCCGGCGGCAGCGGCAGGAATTCGCGCGCGCCGTCGCGGATCGCCCGCAACGCCGCTTCCGGGTCGCGCGTGGTGCCGCAGGCCACCACCGGTACGGCAATCCGCTCCGCCGCCAGCGCGCGCACCACGCCGCCCACGTCATGCGCCAGGTCGCACAGCACAAGGTCCACCCGCGCATCGGCCCGCAGATGCGCCAGCGCGGTGTCCGCGTCGTCCGCCTGATCGAGCTTCGCCCCGCGCGCGATGGCGATGCGCGCGGCCTGACCGAGCTCGCCCGCCAGCGAGCCGATGATCAGCACGCGCATGTGACTAAACCTCTCCCGCCGCGCGGGATTGCGCCGCGAAGCAAACTGATGCGGCACGCAACGCCGGATGAGGGCGCTGTGTGCCGGCCGGATCACCCTCGCCCTCGGCGGTCCCGCGCCTCGACCCCTCCCACGTCGCGGGCGAGGCGCATGTCACTGCCGATCCGCCTTGACGATCTCGGTCATCGTCACGCCCAGGCGGCTATCGTCCACCATGACGACTTCGCCGCGCGCCACCAGACGGTTGTTGACGTAGATATCGATCGCCTCGCCCAGCTTGCGGTCCAGCTCCACCACCGCGCCGCGGCCGAGCTTCAGCAACTGGTTGACCTGCATCGTCGTCTTGCCAAGCACGGCGCTCACCGTGACCGGGATGTCGTACACCGCCTCCAGCTCGCGCATGGTGCGTGCGCCGCCGCCTTCCGCGGCTTCGTTGAGTTCGGTGAGCTCCATGTCATCCGGCATATTCTGTCTCCTTGGGTTCCGCGACCGCCGGCGGCAGCCCCGCCAGCGCGAGCGCGGCGGCCACCTGCTCCCACAATGCGGCCGCGTCGCGCGTGGCGCCGCCGTTGCGCCAGGCGATGCGCGCGTCGCCGGCTGGGATGGATTCGATAGGAACAATCTGCAGGCGCCCGGCGAGGTCGGGGTCCAGCCGTTCGATCTCGCGCGCCACGGCGGTGCAGTGCCGCGGGTTGATCCGCAGCGTTACCGCCGGCTCTTTGAACAGCCCCGGCAACACGATGCGGATCACCGCCTGCAGCTCCGCCTCGCCATGATGGGCGGCGAGCGCCGGCAGCACGACGCCCAGGCTGCCAAGCAGCAGGCCGGCGATCGTCGCGGCGGATTGTTCGGCGAGGTCGAGAAGCGCGTCATGCGCGGCGGCAAGCTGCGCGGCGACGGCGGCGACGGTCTGCCGGATCGCGGCATGGTCGGCGGCCTCCGCTTCGACCGCCGCGGCGGCGCTTCCAGCCTGCCAGGCTTCCGTCCGCGCCGCGTCCAGCTCCGCCGCCGAGAAGCTCGGCTCGATCACTTCCGGCTCCGCCGGATGGTCCCGTGCCGACAGGTCGAAATCCTCGGCGAACAGCACCTTGCCCGATGGCCGGCGATCGAAATCCAGGTTCGCGTCCATGGTCAAAGGTCCTTGGACACCTCTCCCGCTTCGCGGGAGAGGTAAAGGCGCTCCGGCGCCGGGAGTGGGAGCGATCGGGGCGGCACGCGGCGCTTCATGCCGGCCTCTCCCGCTTCACAGGCAACATGCACCATCAATAGATCAGCTCCTCGTCCTTGCCGCTGCTGATCTCGATCGAACCCTGCGCCGCCAATCCCTTGGCAAGTTGCACGATCCCCGCCTGCGCCTCATCCACGTCGCGCACACGGACCGGACCCAGCCCCTCGATATCGTCGCGCAGCATCTTTGCCGCGCGGTCCGACATGCTGCTCAGGAACAGCTCGCGCAGCTTCTCCGACGCACCCTTCAGCGCGATCGGCAGCTTGTCCTTCTCGATCGAGCGCAGCAGCAACTGGATCGACTGCGGCGTGAGCCGCGCCAGGTCGTCGAAGGTGAACATCAGCGACTTGATCCGCTCGGCCGCTTCCCGGTTGCGCTCCTCCAGCGCGGCGAGGAACCGGCCCTCCGACTGCCGGTCGAGGTTATTGAAGATGCCGGCCATCATCTCGTGCGCGTCCCGCCTGGTGCTGCGCGCGAGGTTGGACATGAACTCGGCGCGCAGCGTCTTTTCCACCCCGTCCAGCACATCCTTCTGCACGCTTTCCATGCGCAGCATGCGCATCACCACTTCCATGGCGAACGAATCCGGCAGCAGCGACAGCACGCGCGCCGCATGCTCCGGGCGCACCTTGGAAAGCACCACGGCGACCGTCTGCGGGTATTCGTTCTTCAGGTAGTTCGCCAGCACGCTCTCGTTGACGTTGCCCAGCTTGTCCCACATCGTCCGCCCGGCAGGGCCACGGATTTCCTCCATGATCTGCGAGGCGCGGTCGCGCGGCAGCGCCTTTTGCAGAAGCCGTTCGGTGCTCTCGAAGCTGCCGACCAGGTTGCCGGCGCCGCCGATGCTTTCCGCGAAGTCGAGGCACAGCCGCTCCACCACGTCGGCGCGCACCGAGCCGAGCTGCGCCATCGCCGAGGAGATGTCCTTGAGCTCGTCCTCATGCATCATGCCGAATAGCCGCGCGCATTGGTCCTCGCCGAGCGCGAGCATCAGCATCGCCGCCTTCTGCACCCCGCTGAGGCCACGATAGTCCTCGGGTTTCGCGAGATCAGCCATTTGCCTGCACCATCCAGCCGCGTACGATGGACAGCGTTTCGTCCGGATGCTTGTCCACCAGCTCGGTAACGCGGCGTATCGACGAGGCGCGTATCTGGCCCTCGATCTGCGCCAGGTTCACCATGCTCTCGTCCTCCAGCAGCGGGGTCGCGGACAGGCCGGCGCGCAGCGCCTGCGCGCCCGGACCGCCGGCCAGCAGCGCCGCGCCGGCCGGGCCGGCAAGCGCCACCTGTGCGCCGCCCGGCGACGGCAGGCTGGCCATCCCGCCGCCCAACCCGAGTGCGGTCAGCCGCGTCACCATCGGACGCAACACGAACAGCAAGGCCAGCACCGCCACCAGGCCGAGCAAGCCGGTCTGCGCGAGACGCAGCACGTCGGCCTTTTCCAGCCGGAAACCGAACAGACCGGGCCGCTTCGGGGTGGCCGCCATGTCGTCCTCGGCAAAGTGCATGCTCACCACGTCCACCTGGTCGCCGCGCTTCGCATCGAAGCCGATCGCGCTTTTGACCAGGGTGGCGATGCGGTTCAGCTCCGCCGCTGAACGTGGCTTGCTCACCCGCTTGCCGTCGGGACCGACTGTGTTTACGTCGTCCACCATCACCGCCAGGCTGATGCGGTCGATCTGCGGTTGCTGGTGGATCAGCGTGCGCACCGTCTTGCTGATTTCGTAATTCGTGGTCTCTTCCCGGCGCGCCTCCTGCGAGCCGGCGCCGGTGCTGCCGGCATCCGCGTTCGGCAGGTTGTTCTGCACCGACACCGTGCGGTTCGGTTCGGTTGATTTGCTGGATGAGTTCACCGTCTGCGTGCTGCGTGTCACCTGGCCGTCCGGATCGTAACTTTCCTTGGTTTCCTTGATCCGGTCGAAGTTCATGCTCACCGTGGCTTCCGCCCGCACCTTGCCGGGCCCAAGGCTGCGCTCCAGCATCTCCTCCACCGCGCGCGCGATGCGCAGCTCGGTGGCGTGGCGCAGGTCGTCGGTGGACCGCGCGGCACCCGCCGCATCGGCGGGCTCCCCGGCCCGCGCCAGCAGGTCGCCGCGCGAGTCGATGATCGCGATGTTCTGCGGCCGCAGCCCGGGCACCGCCGCCGCGACCAGGTTGAGGATCGCCTGCACGCCCTCGCGGTCGAGCCGGTCCGCGCCGACCATGGTCAGCATCACGCCGGCCTGCGCCTCCTGCGCGTCGCGCGAGAAAGGCTCCCGCCGCGGCAGCACCAGGTTCACGCGCACCGCCCGCACGCCGCGGATCACGCGGATGGTGCGCGCCAGCTCGCCCTCCAGCGCGCGCGTCTCGTTGATCCGCTGCTCGAAATCGGTCGAGGCGAAGCCGTCGCTCCGATCGAAGATCTCGTAGCCGACCGAGCCGCCGGACGGCAGCCCATCCTTCGCCAGCATCAGGCGCGCTTCCGGCACCTGGTCCATCGGCACCAATATTTCGTTGCCGCTGGGCCCGACCTGGTAGGGGACGTGGTGGTGGCCAAGCAGATCGACCATCTTGGCGGCGTCGCGCGTATCCAGGTCGCCATACAGCAGCGCCATCTGGCCCGTGGTGCCGCGCAGCGTCATCAGGGCCAGCATGCCCAGCATGCCGATGGCGACCGCAACCAGCGCGGCGATGCGCGCCGGGCCAAGCGCCTTCAGCCCATCAAGCAGGGCCTTCATCGCGCGCACCCCTGTGCCAAATCGCTACCTTGCACGACCACGGTTCGATCTCTGCCCGGCTTCCTGCCGTGGCGAGACCTTGCCCTGCGCGGCTTACCCGCGAGTTAACGGCCCGGCAGATTGTGCCGCCGCGGATCGTGCCGCCAGCGTGAGCTCTCCCGCCGCGACCGTGACGCACACCGCAACCCGACTCAAACCGACCGCCCGAAAGGCTGACTCGTCAGGCGGCCAGCCGCGCGACATCCATGTCATTGCGAGTGGCTCTTATGGCGTTCTTTGTTGGTATCGGCTATGCTAGTGGCAGGACGAGGAGATCGCCATGGACCTGGCGGCATTTGAGAGCTGGCTTGGTGGGGTCGTGACCCTGACCGAGGCGCAACGACGA
>Ga0307372_10000214_pt1 | contig 101831 bp, 105 predicted proteins | sample OX1MG_FD_202533 | JGI IMG/M metagenome (GOLD analysis project Ga0307372, IMG submission 202533) | Soil microbial communities from Risofladan, Vaasa, Finland - OX-1 | ecosystem: Environmental > Terrestrial > Soil > Coastal area > Acid sulfate soil | place: Finland: Risofladan, Vaasa... | reverse complement strand
CAGGCGTCTGGCTGTGAGCCGTTGCTCAGCATCCAGACGCTCGGCGAGCCATCGATGCGGCGGGGAATCCCCCGCCAGCATCCGGGCCCACGGGAGGTTCGATTAGAATGACTGCGGCGATGAAGGACACGGCGGGATTACATTCCGGCCAAATCGGCGATTTGCGCAACACGCTGGAATGGCTGCGCGGCGAGGGCCATCTGATCGAGAGCGACAAGGAAGTCGACCCCAACCTCGAGATTACCGGCCTCCAGAAGCATCTCGACGGCAGCTGCCCGATCGTATTCAACCAGGTGCGCGGCAAACCGCGCCATCGCGTGGTCACCAACGTCTTCGCCGACAGCAACGTGATCAACAAGATCTTCGACTGGCCGAGCGACGCCGAGCGCACCCGCCAGCTCGCCTACGCGCTGTCGCATCCGCTGCGGCCGATCGAAATCGCGCAGAAAGACGCCCCGGTCCAGCAGGTCGTGATCGAAAAGCCGAGCGACGTCAATGAATTCATGGTGCCGATTCGGCACACCGATCTCGAGCCCGAGTTCACGGTCGGTTCGGGCATCCGGCTGATTTCGGGCGAGCAGTTCGACGGCGGCACCGACGTCGGCTACAACCGGATGAATTTCCGCTGGGGCAACGTCGGCACCTTCCAGATCTCGCCCGGATCGCACATGTGGCAGGTGGTATCGCGCTACTACAACAGCGGCAAGCCGGTGCCGATCACGATGGCGTTCGGCGTGCCGCCCTCGTGCACGCTGCTGGCGGGCGCCGGTTTCGACTACGTGATCCTGCCGCAGGGATGCGACGAGCTGGGCGTCGCCGGCGCGGTGCAGAAGTCGCCGGTCAGAATCGTCAAGGCGCGGACGGTCGACGCGATGTCGCTGGCCGACGCGGAAATCGTGCTCGAGGGCTACGTCGACCCGCGCGACCGGCGCTACGAGACCCGCGAGGCCGAGGAGGCCGGCACCCAGGGCCGTTTCCACTTCCATCCCGAGTGGGCGGGCTACATGGGCAAATCCTACAAGGCGCCGACCTTCCACGTGACCGCTATCACGACGCGCCAGCCCGACCCCAAGCTGCTGGTCCACGTGCTCGGCGTCCATATGCTCGACGACAACAATATCGACACCACGGTGCGCGAAGCGGCGATCTTCGAGCTGTGCAACCGGATGCAGCCCGGGATCATCCAGGACGTGCATATCCCGTACTCGATGACCGACTGGGGCGGCTGCATCATCCAGGTCAAGAAGCGCAATCGAATCGACGAGGGCTGGCAGCGCAATTTCCTCTCCGCCATCCTCTCGACTTCGCAGGGCATGCGGTTGGCGATCGCGGTCAGCGACGACACCGATATCTACGACATGGACGACATCATGTGGTGCCTGACCACGCGGGTGAATCCGCGCGCCGACATCCTGAATCCGATTCCGGGCGGACGCGGCCAGACCTTCATGCCGGCCGAACGCATGACCGCGGGCGACAAGCAGTGGACGGCCTCGAATACGCAGTTCGAGGGCGGCATGGGTATCGACGCGACGGTGCCGTTCGGCTACGAGAACGACTTCATGCGGCCGGTCTACCCGGTCGAGCGCGTCAAGCCGGAGAACTTCTTCTCCGGCAAGGATCTCGCCAATGCGCGCGCGCGCATGAAGGGCTGGGTGCTGTCGCTGGCTCGCACCGGACGCTGATCGATCGCGGCCGGCACGCGCGGCCGGCGATCAAGCGGTGCGCTGAAGTTTCCAGTCGTTCGCGAGCGCCTTGCGGTCGAGCTTGCCGCGATCGTTCTTGGGCAGATTCTCGCAGAAGAAAATCTGCTTCGGGATCTTGAGCGCCGGGAGCCTGCCGCGGCAATGCTCGAGCACCAGCTCGGCGGAGAGCTTCTCCCCGGGTTTGCTTACCAGGAAGGCGACAACCTCTTCGCCATAGATCCGATCGGGCACGCCGACCGCAGCCGCTTCGGCCACGCCGGGGACCTCGAGCAGGACGTTGTCGATTTCGATCGGCGAGATATTCACCCCACCGCGAATAATCAACTCGCGCGTCCGCCCGGTCAGGTAGAGGTAGCCGTCCGGGTCGAGATAACCGATATCGCCCGGCCGGATACGTCCGGTCGAAGTGGTCTCGACCGTGCCGTCGTAGCGCAGGTAGCGATAGCGGGTCTCGGGATCGCCGCCGACTTCGACCTCGCCGGCCTCTCCGGGCGGCAAAGCGCTACCGTCGTCGTCGACGATCGCGATCTTCTGGCTGGGGAACGGCCGGCCGACGCTGCAGAAGCGACGATTGTGCTCGTTACTGCACGCGATCCAGAGCGCTTCGCTGCTGCCGTAACCCTGCGCGATCGGGATGCCATACATGGCTTCGAAGGCCCGCCAGTGTTCGGCGGTCAGAGCGGCGGAACTGGAAGTGACGAAGCGCAGGCCCGGGAGATCGGCGGCCTTGATCGGCACCGGCCGATTGACCAGCATCGCGATGCCGGTCGGATTGCAGACCCCGATGGTCGCGCGATAATCGCGCAGCCATTCGAAGTAATGGCTTTGCGAAAACTTGCGGGCCAGCAGCAGCGTGGCGCCGCGAAACAGCGGTGCGAGCCCGCCCAGCTCCTGTGCCGAGACCCAGTTCAGCGAGCGGAACTCGAGCATCCGGTCGTCGGCTCTGAGAGCCAGCGTCTCGGCGATCGAGTCGACGTTGATGGCCAGCTCCGAAAAGCCGATTACCGCGCCCTTCGGCATCGAGGTGGTGCCCGAGGTGTAGACGATCACCGCGTCGTCGTGCGGGCCGCAAACCGACGGGGTCGGCGCCGTGCTCGGCCGCCCGGCAAGAACGCCGAACAGTCCGCTTCCGCCCGCGGGCTGCCAATCGCCCAGGGCTTGCCATTCCTCGACCGGACATCCCTCGAGCCCTTCGATCAGAGCCGCGTCCTCGAACAGCAACAGCCTGGTTCTGAGCGCCGCCAGGATCTGCGGCAGGTAGTCGCGATTAGTGTCGGTGTTGATGGTGCAGACCGTGGCGCCGCGGCGCAGCACGCCCAGAAAGACCACCAGATGCTCGAGCGAGTTTCCCGATAACAGCGTCACCCGCTGGCTCACCCCGACACCTTTGGCGGCGAGAAAGCCCGCCAGCCGCCCGGTCACATCATCGAGCTGGCCGTAGGTTATCGACTTGCCCTGGTCGACGCTCTCAAGGAAAATTTTGTCGGGGAAACGCTGTGCGTAATCTTGTATGCGGCTCGCAAACGGATTTTGATATGCCATCCAGAACTCCCGTGGACAAACTCCGCCGATCGTTCGCCGGTATTGTCGAGTCTTCCTCCGAAATCGTCAAGGAGAGGCCGTCGGTTTCGGCCCCCGTTAGCTGATGTCTATATCCGAGCTCTTGCGCCTGACCGCTCGCCAACAACCGGCGGTTGAAGCGATCGTCGATCGCGGGCGGCGAATCACTTACGCGGAGTTCGACCGCGCCGTCGATTCGATCGCGACCGGCCTGCTCCGCATGGGACTCGCCCGGGCCGACCGCGCCGCCCTCTGGATCCCGAATCACGCGGAATATCTGCTCGTCTACCTCGCCTGCCTGCGCGCCGGGATCGTGGTCGTGCCGATCAATATTCGCCTGGCCGACGACGAGGTGCAGTACGTGCTCGAGCATTCCGGGGCGTCGGTGCTGTTCAGTATCGATGAGTTCCAGGGGCAGGATTTTCTTGCCCGCAGCCTCGCGCTCAAGCGCCGGATTGCCGGGCTCGGACGCGTAATCGCGGTCGGGGGGAAGTCAGGTCCGCACCACTCCGAAGCGCTTGCCTACGACGAGCTGCTGGCGGCGACCGATAGCGCCGCGGTCCGCGAGCGCGAAGAACAAGCGGAAGATTCCGAGCTGGCGCTGATCATCTACACCTCGGGCACCACCGGACGTCCGAAGGGTGCGATGGTCAGCCACGGCGCGCTGCGATTTTACGCCGGCCGGGCGGCCGCGGCCGGGCTCTTCCGGCGCGGCGATCGAATCCTGCTGATGGTTCCGTTTGCCACCGCGGCGGGCTCGATTATCCAGACCATCCCCGCGCTCCACGTCGGCGCGACCCTGGTGCTGATGGAGGTCTTCAAGGCCGAGCGCTCGCTCGAGATGATTCAGTCGGAGCGTATCACCTGTCTGGCGGGTCCGCCGACCATCTACATCCTGCAACTGAACGTGGCCGGCTTCGAACGTTACGACCTCTCGACGCTCGAGCGCGTGATGGTGGGCGCCGCGCCGGTCACTCCGGAGCTGGTGGCGGAGCTTTCCCGGCGGCTAGCTGTGCAGGTGGTCAATGCGTATGGCGCCAGCGAAACCGCCGGCCTGGTTACCTGGATGCCGCCGGATGCTTCGGTCGAACAGCGGACGCAGACCTCCGGCACGCCGATGCCGGGCTATGAGATCAAAATTGTGGACGCCGGCCGGCGTCAGGTCGAGCCGGGAACGACCGGCGAAATCGCGGTCCGCGGCGGCTCGATCATGAAGGGCTATTTCCGCGACGAAGAACAGACCGCCAAGGTGCTCGATAACGACGGCTGGTGGTACTCGGGCGATCTCGGGCGGATCGATACCAGCGGCTTTCTCACTATCGAAGGCCGTCAGAAGGAGATGTATATCCGGGGCGGCTTCAACGTCTATCCGGCCGAGGTCGAAGCGGTCCTGCAGCAGCACCCGGCCATCCTGATGTCCGCCGTGATCGGCGTTCCCGATCCGGTGCTCGGCGAAAAGGGCCGGGCCTTCGTCGTACTCCGCGAAGGCAGCCGCCTGACGGCCGATCAGGTACGGGAGTTCTGTCGCGCCAAAATCGCCGACTACAAGCTCCCGGACCAGGTAGTGTTCCGCGCCTCGCTGCCTTTGAGCGGACTCGGAAAAGTCCAGAAGAGCCGGCTCGTCGAAGAATCCTGAGGCCGCTCGATCCGGCGACTGACTATTTCTTGAGATAGCGCGCGAACTTCTTCGCGATCCGATCCATCTCCTCGCGGCTCGGGCGCGCCACCTTGGCGAACTCGGGGGCGGTCTCGGGCACCTTGATGGTTGCGTCGATCCCGACCTGCTCGGTGACAAGCGTGTTGCCCTGCGGTCCGCGCGGCGCCGACGGATCGAGCACCAGCGCGCCGCCATACTCGTTGAACATGAAGTCGCGTTTGGGCTGCGTCCGCGTAACCATCGCGATCAGGACGTCGGTCAGGTTGTACGGATCGATATCCGGGCCGACCACGACGACATATTTCATCATCCTGGGAAAACGCCCCGCCGCCGACCAGACGGCGTGAATCACATGCCGGCCAAACCAGTGAAACGGCTTGTCGTCCCGGTCGCACGAGAGCTGGACGACGACGAACGGCAGCCAGGTGCCGCCGTGTACCACGACGTCCTGGACCTGCGGCAGCTTGCGTCTGAGCTCGGCCAGGATCTCGACCGCGACGAAGGTGACACCGACGTAGCCGTGGTCGAATGGCGGCCACATCTCATAGACGTTGTACCAAATCGGCTGGCGGCGGCGTGTGATGGTGTTGATTTTGATCAACGGCAGTGTGAACGCGGGATCGTAATAGCCGAGAAAATTTCCATGTGGTCCGTCGGGCTCTTCCCGGGGCGGAACGATCAACTGCCCTTCCATCACATATTCAGCGCTCGCCGGCACGTAGAGATCGGAATTTTCGCACTTGACCAGCTCGAGCGGCTGGCCGCGCACCGCGCCGGTCAATGCATATTTGTCCCACGCATGGGTGCCAAGCAGAATCGACGGGCCGCCGCCGATCGCAAACAGCGTCGGATCGAGCACGTACGCGATCGCGACGTCGAGCGGCTTGCCGAGCTTGACCGCCTTTGAGTAGTGAACACCGAGATCGTTATAGATCGGGTTCCACCACGCGTACGCGGTCATGTAGGACTTCTGAAGCTCTTCGGGATACGGCTTGCCGTCGAGATCGACGCCCAACAGGCCGTAACGATAGGTGCTGGCATTCAGCTCGCCGGTGACCGGATCCTTGGACGCCGTGATGTCGCAGTTGGGATACGATTGCCGTTCGTCGCCGAACCATACGTGCGGGATCTGCGTGCGCAGATCGATCTGGTCGCCCTTGATCACGACCTCCTTGCAGGGCGCCGCGGCGCTCTTCACGATAGTCGGATCGAGCCACGAACCGGGCTCGTTCAGGATACGGCTGAGTTTCAGCTTGGCTTCCAGCTCGGTCTCGGCGCCGAGCGCGGCCGCCATCCTGCGGCGGCTGCCGAAGACGTTGAGGATCAGCGGGATGCCGGGGGTGTTGTAGCCGACCAGGTTGTCGAGCCACAGACACGGTCCGTCAAGGCCGGCGACGTGCGATTGCAGCGCGGCCAATTCGTTGGTGTTGCGGCTAACGTCGATCGGTTCCTCGATCTTGACCAGGTCACCCTGCGCAGAAAGCTCGTCTAGAAAATCCCGCAAGTCTCGGTATGGAAAAGGCATCCTTTGATACTCTCCTGATGGGGCGTTGCCGCGACGGACGCTAATGTATTTGATGCGACGGTTCAAGGCGATGGACAGCCGGCGCGGTGACAATTAGAGTGCCGTCCATGATTGCACGCGGAAAGCACGGCGCGCCGATGGCTGTCGACTGGACTCTTAAAGGCCAACTCCTGGGGGCCTGTAACTGCGATTGGGGATGCCCGTGCAGCTTCGATGCGCCGCCGACCCATGGATCGTGTGACGGTGTCTATGTTTGGCACGTGACCCGGGGGCGGTTCGGCAAGACCCGGCTCGACGACCTGAGCTTCGCCATCGCCGGCCATTCGCCGGGCCCGCTCCATCAGGGTAACGTCACCTGGCAGCCCATCATCGAGCAGCGCACCGACGCCGCCCAGCGCGAGGCGATCCTGAACCTCCTGAGCGGCAAGCAGGGCGGACCATGGCGCATCTTTGCTGCGGTCGCCTCGAAGATTCTCGATCCGCTCTTTACCCGCATCAGCGTGAAGATTGACGGGCTCAAGAGCCGAGCCCGCGCCGGCACGGTGGTAAACATCGCGCTGGAGCCGATTCGCAATCCGGTCACTGGCAAGGTCGAGGAGCTACGGCTGGTGAAGCCGACCGGCTTCACCTCGAAATGGGCCGACCTCGGCCGTAGCCGCACGATGAAGCTCGCGGTGCCGGAACTGGCATACGACCATTCGGGTCAGTACGCGGAGTTCTCTGAATTCAGCTACGCCTCAGAAAAGTAGCCCGTTTCGATCCGCCGCGCGCCCACGCGAATCGCGAATCCGTCCGCAGCGCGCCCACGCGAATCGCGAATCCGTCCGCAGCGCGCGGCAGGAAACAATTGTCAGACCAGGAGATGAACGTGGCCCAGACCTACACCAAGAGCGTCATCAGTTTCGAACTCGCCCACCAGATGGTCGGCGCGGCGGCGGCCAAGGCGCAGGAAATCAACGTGCCGCAGGTGATCGCGGTTATCGATGATACCGGGTACCTCAAGGCGTTTGCGCGCATGGATGGCGCGCCGCTGATGTGCGAAGAAATTGCGGCCAGCAAGGCTTTCACCGCCCTGTTCGGGATGCCGACCGAGAAATTTTTCGATGCGCTCAAGGGCGAGCCGTCGTTGATGGCGGGACTGTTCCATCGTCCCCGTATCGCCGCTTTCGGTGGCGGGCTGCCGATCACGATCGGCAACCAGGTGGTCGGCGCGATTGGCGTCAGCGGCGGCACCGCCGCGCAGGATATCGAGTGCGCGCAGGCTGCCCTCGAACTCGTTAAGTAATACTTCTGCCGGGACCGATCCAGGCGAGGTCGCGATGCGGCGCGAACTCGCAGTCCGGTCGATTTCCGCAAGCCGCCGTTCTCACTCCATCGCCGCCCCGCCTTGCTTGACACCCGCGCCGATGCTGCGCGATTTTACGGAACGATCGTTCCATCTCGCGACCAAGCCAAAGCCCGACGTTAGGATGAAGGGATTATGCTGAATCGACTCGAGAAAAAAGTCGCGGTAGTAACCGGTGCAGGCGGCGGACTCGGCCGCATCTATTGTCGTCGCCTCGCCGCGGAAGGCGCTGATGTCGCGGTGTGGGATCTCAACGGCCCCGGCGCCGAGGAGACGGCGCGCCTGGTTTCCGAAACGGGCCGGCGCGGAGTTGGCTTCAAGGTCGACGTCACGCGCGAGGAGCAGGTCATGTCGGCCGCCAAAGCGACCTTCGATGCGCTCGGCCGCATCGATATCCTGATCAACAACGCCGGAATCGTGCGCGACGTCCCACCCGTACCCATCGAGACCCTTTCGCTCGAGGACTGGAACCACATCATCGCGGTCAATCTGACCGGCGCCTTTCTCGCCAGCAAGGCGGTCGTGCCCTACATGAAGCGCTCGGGGAAGGGGAAGATTATCAATGTGTCGTCGGGCACCGCATTACATGGCGGCTCGATTCGGCTCGACTACATTTGCTCGAAGGCCGGCGTGATCGGACTTACGCGGGCGCTGGCGGTGATGCTCGGTCCGGACTGGATCAACGTCAATGTCATCGCGCCCGGTCCCGTGCCTTACACGCTGCGCGATCTCGATAAGGGCGCGTCTCCCGAGGAGGCCGAGGCCAAATTCCCCAGTGAAATGATCTACGCCGGCCGTCAGCTCAAGCGTGAAATCCAGCCGGCGGATATCGACGGCCTGGTGGCATTCCTCGCGTCGCCCGAGAGCGACATGATCACCGGCCAGTTGATCACGATCGACGGCGGCCGAGTGTTCGTCGGCTGAGCGGCGAGGTCTACAGAAGTCCGATGGGCCTGCTCAAGGGATTTCAGAAGTTTCGCGGCGGCTGGCCCGGCGGATGGAAAAAATACGCCCTCGGCTCGACCGGCGACCAGACCCCGCCGTTCGGACAGCCCAACGATCCGGACGACCGACGTTCGCTGCTGCCGCCGCTCGGGCTTCGCGAATACTGGTACCCCGCCCTGCCCGCGCGCGGCGTGAAGTCGCGCAAGCCCGTCGGCCTGCGCATCTGCGGCATCGACATCGTGCTGTTTCGCGACTCCGCCCGCGAGGTACGCGCCCTGCACAACACCTGCCCTCATCGCGGCGCCTGGCTCTCATGGGGCGATTGTCATTGGCAGGGCTTCCTGAGTTGCCCGTACCATGGCGCCACCTTCGATGGCGACGGAAACTGCGTCGAGTTCATTACCGAGGGTCCGGACTCCAGGATGGTCGGGCGGCTCAAGGCCAAACCTTTGCCAACCCGCACCCTCAAGGGCATCGTCTTTGTATGGATGGGCGAAGGCGAGCCGGTCCCGATCGAAGACGATGTCCCGCCCGAGCTGTTCGATCATGACGCCCTGGTTCGCCACACCTTTCGCTACTGGCGCTGCAACTGGATGGTGTCGCTGGAAAACACCTACGATTCACACAACTGTTTTTTCGTCCATCGCAACTCGCTGTGGATGGCGATGACGCGTTACGCGGGCCGGCCGCGCACCCCAATTGGCTATCGGGCGCGAATAGTCAATAACCGCTCGGTCCGGGTTCAGACTGGCGCCAATGAGTACTACGCCAAAGATACTCCCGACGGCAAAGTGCCGTTTCAAATGTACTATCCTCGCGCACGCGGCTACTGGCCGTTGCATCGCTATCGCCTCGCCTGGGTATGGCTGACGGAACGGATACTCGCGCTCAAGCTCAAGCTGCGAAGATTCGAGACGCCCGAGGAATGGGAGGGAACGCGCCCGCCCGGAATTCAGCGCATCAGCACCTGGGACAGCATGTACACCCGCTGGGTAATTCCGGTCGAAGGCAACCTGACGCGCGTGATGTATCTCTACTCGTCGCGGCCGGCGAGCCGGCTCGACTGGGCCAGGCGCGTGATGATGTGGCCGCTCTATAATTTTCTCGTGCATTACAACTTTTCCGACCAGGATTTCGACGCGATTCGCACCGTTCAGTACTCATCGCCCGAGTTCCTGTCGTCGACCGATTCCTATCTGGTGATGGTGCGCAGGCTTTTTACCGAGCATGCGCGCGGCGTGAAGCACACGCTCGCGGTCGCCCGCGATACCACCGCTGAAAAGCTCGTCGAGGAGGCGAATCGGTCGCTGAACGTCGAGGGCAACGACGCCACCGAGGAAGGCGGCGCGGCGCAGGAATCCTCGAAAGAAGCGGGCGCCGGCTTCGGAATGCTGCTTACCGGCCGCCTCGGTCAGGCCGCCCCGGGATCGAAAACCAAGCCGCAAGAGTAGCCTGACCCGACGGCCGCAACCCCGACTACGTGGAGAGCGTCAGCCCTGCTTGATGTAGAACGCCTCGGCTGCGGGACGATAAACCCGCGCCAGCCACAGCGGACGACGAAGCCCGCCCGGTCCGGGCGCCGGTCGCGCCATCGCCAGCCATCGCCGGTAAACCTCGTGTGATTTGCCGGTATCGACGAAGATATCGCCATAGCGGTCGCCCGCTCCCGGCCGCGCGACCGTTACCTTTTGATGCCAGCAGTGCTGGCCACTTACGGGATCCGGCTGCACCGGAAAGGTCAGATTTTGATGCACGCCGGCGTCGTGCCACCAAATTCGTTCGGAGTCCGGATCGGCGCTCGCAAAGGGCTCGACGCCGCGCCGCTGGCGCATCAGCCATTGCCCCTCAGCGACCTGGTTCAATTCGACCAGCGCTGACGACCAGCGCTCGCCCCCGGTGTCCGGTTTGAGGCGCCAGCGGCCCAGATGATGCGAGCACGCGATAACGCCGGGCCTGATACTTTCGGTGACCCAGACCTTATCGACGAAATAGCCAATTTCACTGCTGATCTTCAGCAAATCGCCGGTGCCGACGTTCAGCCGGCGAGCGTCCTCGGGATGGAGCCACAGCGGGTTGCTATGTGAGATTTCGTTAAGCCACTTCGCATTGCCCGAACGAGTATGCACCAGGGTAGGCAGTCGAAAAGTTGGCAATAGCAACATCTCGCCGCGCGCGCGCTCGATATTACTCCAGTGGACGTGACTGCGGATGTAGCAGGGAATTGAGTATTCCGGCCATTTCCACTCTTTGATCGTACTTGAATAGAACTCCAGCTTGCGTGACGCGGTTGGAAACCCCGTGTAGTTCTGCTCATCGATCCGCACCCCGACCCCTGCTCCCGCGCGGCGCAGCACGCCGCTTTCGGGTTCGAATTCGCTCTGACGGACCTCCTCGTCGCTCAACAATTTTTCATGCGTGTTGTAGACCGAATCCTCGACCAGGAACGCGCCGTACTTGCGCATATACTGGAGCGGGGTCAGCCCTTGCCCTGCGGCCGCCTCGGGCAGGCCGGGCACGCTATGCTCGAACATCCAGCCGTAGAGCTCGTCGACGGTCAGCTTCTCACCGGGCCGGTACGGCGATTCGAAATACTTCCTGATGCCGAGCGCACCGTCCGGATCGATCCGCCACGACAGCTCGATCCAGAACTCGTCCTCTTCCCAGACTTCGCCGAGGCCGGCTTCGCGATGGGCCTCCCAGGTGGAGTTGAATCGTCGTCCGTCCTGCTCCATCGCGGCCCGCAGCACCGGCTGACGGAATCCGATCCAGCGGGCCGCGTGGGTCTCCTGACTCAGCAGGTCATGACGCTCCGAAGCGAGCCCCATCGGCAGCACATAGTCAGCGAACCAGGCGGTCTCGCTCCAGATCGGCGTCAGGCAGGCGTGGCGCTCGACCTTGCGCTCATCGCTGAGCGCCTCAATCCACGACATGCCATCGGGATTGGTCCAGACCGGGTTGTAGACGCGCGTGAAGTACATCGCCAGCTTGCCGCGTCCCTCCTTCAGGAAGTGCGGCAGCAGGAAGCTCATCTCGAAAAAGGACAGCGGAAACTCACGCGGCCACATCATCTCGTTCCAGCGCTTCGGTCCTGGCGGCATCATCGGCGGTGCAGGAATGAACTTGTTGGCGATGCCGAGACCTGTTCCGCCCGGAGCGTTGATCGCGCCCATCAGCACCGCGAGGAACTCGAGCGCGCGCGCCACCTGCCAGCCGCCAAGATTGCCGGCCGCCGCGTTGCGCCATACGTGAGTCGCCAGCGCCGAGCCCGCACGTCCAACCTCCCGCGCGATCTCGACGATCGTGGCCGCGTCGCATCCGGATTCGCGCGCCGCAAACTCGGGCGTGTACTCGGCGTAGAGCTCCTTGAGCGTGCGCTCGAAGGTCTCGAAGGTCTGCGGCTTGTCCGGATGCTCCGCGCGCAGATACTCCTCCCAGTTCACCCAGCGGCGCACGAATTCGCGGTCGTACCAGCCGTTTTCGATCACCAGTTGGCAGATCGCGAGCAGCACTGCGGCTTCGGTGCCCGGCCAGGTCGAGAGCCAGTAGTCCGCCTTCGCGGCGGTATTCGAAAGCCGCGTGTCGATTACACAGACCTTCGCGCCCCGCGACTTGGCGTCGATGATCCGCTGGGCATGCGGGTTGAAGTAGTGCCCGGCCTCGAGATGCGAGCTCAGGAGCAGCACGAAGCGCGCGTTGGCATGATCGGGCGAAGGGCGATCGGCGCCATGCCAGAAGGCATAGCCAGTCCGCGCGCCCGCCGAGCAAACATTGGTATGGCTGTTATGCCCGTCGATTCCCCAGGCATGCAGCACGCGCTGGTTGTATATCAGCTCATGCCCCGGTCGACCGACGTGGTAAACGATCTCATTGCGGCGGTCCTCAACTAGCGCCTGGCGGATGCGCCCGGCGAGGTCATCGAGCACCGCATCCCACGTGACCCGCTCCCATCGCCCCTCGCCGCGCTGTCCCACGCGCCGCATCGGGTAGAGGATGCGCTCGGGATCGTTGACCTGGTTGATGGTCGCGGGTCCCTTCGCGCAATTGCGGCCGCGGCTGCCCGGGTGCAGCGGATTACCCTCGAACTTGCGAATCCGCATGGTCTCGCGATCGACGTAGGCCAGCAGGCCGCATCCGGCTTCGCAGTTGAAGCAAATCGTCGGCACCAGGGTGTAGTGGCGGCTGACCTTGCGCGGCCATTGGGCGGGGTCGAACTCCTCCCAGTCGTGCCAGCGGTCCGCGGGCGGGAAACTCGCCAGTCCGCCGGGCGGTGTCTCGAGATTCTGTGCGGAGGGACTCAGCGGTTGAAGGTCGTCGAACTGCGCCATCGTTGCCCTTGTCTATCAGCTGAGCGGAACGGCCTGCCCCGCTTCGATCCAGATAGTTTCGAACGCCGCCAGGCCGCCCAGCGCAGCCAGCGCCGCGACGACGCGGAGCATTGCGGCGAAAGCTCCGGCCTCGTTTGACGCCAGCCATAGCAGCGCGAGCGGGACAATCACCCCGACGATTACGCTAAGCCCCCAAAATCTTCGGCTGAGCCCGCCTTTGGTGATAATCTCGGCGGCGCGCTTCACATCTTCGCTGATGGCCGGCAGGTACAACTCCGCGACCACCATCGCCAGGCCGATCACCAGCGCGGCGACCAGAATCGATACCAGGTGCATCGTCGTAGCTGATGAAGCCGCGATGAAAATTGCAGGCAGCAGCAGCAGCGCGGCACCGGCGATCAACGCCTGCACAATCAGATGCCAGAGGAACAGCGGGCTCTGCCAGAGCTCTCGGCCCTTGGCCTGCGCGAACAGAAACGCGGTATAGCCGGCGGTCGCGATTCCAAGCGCCGCGCCGGCGATCTCGATCGTCGGCGGCACCTGTGGTGCGAAAATTCCGAATCCCAGCCAAGCCAGCGCGACCGCGCTGTAAGCCATCAGGATGTAGCATCCCCAGACCAGCCACGAGCCGAGGTTGGGTTTGGTCAGCAGGTAGTAGAAGCGGTCGGGCCGCTTCAGATCGGCTATCAGTATCACCGAGGTCAGCCCGGTAAAGAACAGCGCCACCAGCGGGCTCACGATATTGGTGGTCGCGTCGGCGACACCCGGAAGCATCGCAAGCAGCGCCGCGACGATCAGCGCGCCCGCCGCGATCGACTTGGTCCACAGATAGGCGGCGGCCTTGCCACCCCACGGCGGCGGATGAGCGATATCGTAAACCTCGCGCGCGCCGCCCGGAATTGCGCCGGCTCCGTTCGAGCCCGGCGCGACGTAAGCATCCTCATTCGGCTGGCGCTCGGCCCATAGATAAGCCGGTTGCTTCTCGAGCATGGTAGGCTGCAGCAGGTCGCCGTCGACGCCGACATAAAAGAGCTTGGGCTGCGTGCCCTTATGCGGTTTGCGCGCCGTCACCTTTTGTCCCGTGACCGCCCGGCTGATACGGCTGGCGGGATCGTCGAGGTCGCCGGGAATGATCGCCTGGGTCGGACAGACGATCACGCAGGCCGGTTCGAGTCCGGACTCCACTCGATGCGCGCAGTAGTTGCACTTGGCGGCAGTGTTGCTGTTCGGATCGATATAGAGGGCATCGTAGGGACAGGCCTGCATGCAGGACTTGCATCCGATGCAGCGCGCATTGTCGAAATCGACGATTCCGTCCGGGCGCTTGAACAAGGCCGAGGTCGGGCAAATCTCGACGCACGGCGCGGCGTCGCAATGATTACATCGGAGTACGGCGAAGTGGCGCGACACATCGGGGAAGTGGCCCTTCTCGATGTACTTCACCCAGGTCCTGAAGACCCCGACTGCGACGTTATGCTCTTCCTTGCAGGCGACCGTGCAGGCGTGGCATCCGATGCAGCGGTTCTGATCGATTACAAACCCGTAGCGCAATAATTTTCCCCTGGGCAGGCGGACCACGACGATCGAGGTCGGGAAACCATCTTAGGTAGCGCCTTACTCAAGCACAAACTGCGACCCCGCTTATACTCCAAGTGATGAGAGCACTAGTGATGAGACTTGCGCGCCGCGCCACGCTTGCCCTTGGGCGCCGCGGGCTTGACCGCGGGATCGACGCGTTGCTTGCGCAGTTCGCTGGCCCGCGCCTGACGGTCGTCGTATTCGGTGCCGTGCCCGGTTCGATAAGCCGCGAAGCGCTCCGCCGCCTGATCGTTCATCCAGCAAAAACGCGCCGCCGGCGGCAGCGTTGGCGCCAGCGGACGCGTCAGCGCGTCGATCTCCCGGCTGCCCGCGGCGTCTGAGCCGGCGATCGCGAAATTCGAAATCACCCGCCGCGCCGGACGCGCGCAGGCGGGACAGCGGCGCTTGCGGGCGCGCTCCGCCAGGCCGGCCAGCGCCTCGAAGGTCAGGCCGCAGCCGGCGCACTGCCATTCATAGAGCGGCATGAGGGCGACTCAATCGAGCTGATGCGGATTCTCCCGCCAATCGTCGGGATCGTGAGTGATCCAGATCTGGGCGCCGCCCAGATCGCGCATCGCCTTGATACGCTTGAGCGAGGCCATCGACTGCAGGTGGTTGACGCTGAACGGCATCGAGACCTCGTCTTCGAGCGAGGCCCGGGTATGGACCGTGTCGCCGGTGACCAGCACGCGCCGGTTCGGCAGGTTGACCACGATCGAACATTCGCCCGGCGTATGCCCGGGCGTGTAGAGAAAGGTCACCGCGCCGTCGCCGAACAAATCCTGGTCCTGCCCGAGCTCGATCCATTGAAAGCCGCGCGTCGGCAGGAAGTCCTCGAGGATAAAGGCCCAGCGCCGATCCGGGTCGGGCCAGTAGGCATAGCGCAGCTCGCCGGCGCCGACGATGAACTTGGCCTGCGGAAAGTAGCCGAGACCGCCGGCATGGTCGAGATGGCCGTGCGAGAGTACGACGTACTTGACGTCGCTGGTCTTGTAGCCGACGCGCTCGATCTGTTTGTCGAGAGTTTCGCTCTTGGTCCACTCAAACGGCATGTGCGCCGCGATCGGACCCCAGTAGCCGACCGGATCGTCGAGAATCTTCGGATTACAACCGCTGTCGAACAGCACCAGTCCCTTGGGATGCTCGATCAGGAACGACGGCGTTGGAATCTGCACCGGGACCGGTTCGGCCCCGAGCATCAGCATCGAGCGCGGAATACTTAACGTCGCGCCCGGCAGTGCCCACATCCTTCTGGCTTTTCCTTCGGCCATATTGCCCTCGGAGCTGCGCGACCGGGATGCGCTGCCACGGCGGCGGGCAGCGAGAGGCGCAGCGCGAGCGATAACTCGCACAGGCCTGCGGCAATGTCAAAGGCGGGAGCCGCCGACCCTCACGCGACGCGCCGGACTTTCGCGCTGCTCGACCGGGTCCGCTTCGAGCCGCTCACCTGGGCGTTCCACTTGCGCCAGAACGATCGCAACTGCTCTTCATCGACGGCCTGGGATTCGCGCACGATGCCGCGCGACATGTCCGACCACTCGACTTCGCGCGCCGCCCTGAAACCGCGCTGGCACGACTCCATCGCCTCGTTGTCGTCGGGCGTCGAGAGTCCGCCGGGACCGAGGAAGGTGAGGAAGTTGTCGAGGCGTCGCGCGCGCCAGGCCGGCGATTCATCGGCCGGGGCCATCGACCACGCCCTGACTTCCATGTAATCCGGCGCGACCGGATAAAACGTGCGGATGGTGATGCCCATGATGTCGTTGATCATCAGGTTGGGATAGACCAGCACGTTGCGATTCCACTCCGCGATGCGCAGCGCGCGCTGCTCGCCGAAGCGGGCGGTCAGGCGGCGACGGTTCGCTTCGATTTCGCGCTTGGCCTCGTCGCCCCATCGCGGATCCCATCGAAGCTGCGGCCGTCCCCAGTTGCCCTCGTACTCCTCGACCGCGTTGCCGTTGCCGAGCTCCCGGCCGAAGCCGCGCACCGGGGCCTGCGAAACGTCATTGCCGACCACGCGCAGGTAATCGATATAGCTCTTATGCAGCGGCGCGACGTGGTAGCTCTCGAGGCTGTTCTCGACCAGCATCTTCCAGTTGGCGTGCGAGGAGTAGAGATGAGTACCGCCGACGATCTCCATCCCAGCCGCCGCCTGATCCATGATCAGGTCGAGCTGCTCTTTGGCGTTGGCGAGGTAGGTGACGAAATCCTCGATGTTCGGATCGAAGCTCACAAAGATCAGGCCGCGATAATTGGTCAGGCGCGGGAGCGACTTGAGTCCCAGCTCGGCTTTGTCGAACGCCGGACCGTAGCCCGCCGCGTCGGGCACACCCACCAGCTCGCCGCGATTGTTGAAGGTCCAGGCATGGTAAAAGCACTGAAAGGTCCGGGCGTTGCCCTCGGCCTCGCGGCAGAGCTGCGCCCCGCGATGGGTGCAACTGTTGATCAGCACGCGAAGCTCGCCGTCGCTGTCGCGGCACAGGATAACCGGGCGGCCGGCGACGTCACGGCTCTGGAAATCGCCGCGATTGCGTACCTCGGACTCATGCCCGACGTAGATCCACGAGCGGTCGAAGACCCGCTCGCGTTCGAGCTCGAGAATCTCGGGCGAAGTGTAGGCGGTGCGATGAACCTGGAAGAGGCAGCGCTTGGGATCGTCGATCACCAGACTGCGCATACGACCGTTCTCCATGATGCCTCCTCGGTTCGGATGGGCGCGCTCGGAGCGGCTCTCAAGCGAGATCTATTAAATCAGCGCGCGCGCCGCAATCCGGTCTGTCGCCGCGACCGCGAGCCAAGCCACGACGGGCGCAGGAATCCGATCGTCCGCCGGTTGTTCGATCCGGCCGGCTTAGGCGGCGCTCGCCAGCGGCTGGCTCTCGAACTCGAGTCCGTGCGGACCGGCGTCGACCCGCACCCGCGAGCCGTCGCGAATCTCGCCGGTCAGCATCCGCCGCCCGATTGCGGTCTCCAGCTCGCGCTGGATCATCCGCTTGAGCGGTCGGGCGCCATAAACCGGGTCGTAGCCGTGCTCGGCGAAGTAGTCGAGCGCCTTGGTGGTGAGCTCCAGCTCGATCTTGCGATCCTCGAGCCGCTTGCGCAGCCGTCCGATCTGAATCTCGACGATCTGGCGCAGTTGCTCCTTGGCCAGCGGATGGAAGACCACGATTTCGTCGACGCGGTTCAGAAATTCGGGCCGGAAGCTCTGGCGCAACACGTCGAGGCACTGCGCCTTCATGCGATCGTAATCCTGACCCTTGAACGACAGGATTAGCTGGCTCGCGATGTTGGAAGTCATGATCACGACGCTGTTCTTGAAGTCCACGGTGCGGCCGTGGCCATCGGTCAGCCGGCCGTCGTCGAGCAGCTGCAGCAGGACGTTGAAAACGTCGGCATGCGCCTTTTCGATTTCATCGAACAGGATCACCGCGTACGGACGCCGCCGCACCGCCTCGGTGAGTTGTCCGCCCTCGTCGTAGCCGACGTAGCCCGGCGGCGCACCGATCAGGCGCGAGACGGTATGCTTCTCCATGTACTCGGACATGTCGATCCGAATCAGCGCGTTCTCGTCGTCGAACAGGAACTCGGCCAGCGCCCGCGCCAACTCGGTCTTGCCGACTCCGGTCGGTCCCAGGAAGATGAACGAGCCAATCGGCCGGTTGGGATCCGCCAGTCCGGCCCGCGCCCGCACCACCGCGTCGGCGACCGCCGTGACCGCCTCGTCCTGGCCGATCACGCGCTTGTGCAGATGATCCTCGAGATGGCTCAGCTTCTGCACCTCGCCTTCCATCAGGCGCGACACCGGCACGCCGGTCCAGCGCGCGACGACCTCGGCAATATCCTCGTCGTCGACCTCTTCCTTGAGCAGCCGCGGCGCGCCGCCGCGCTCGTCGTGCAGCTTCTTCTCCCGGTCCGTAAGCTCCTTCTCGAGGCCCGCGAGCTTGCCATACTGAAGCTCGGCGACCTTGTTCAGATCGTACTCGCGCTTGGCCTTCTCGATCTCGAGCCGGGTCTGCTCGATCTGGGCCTTGAGGCTGGAAAGTTGCTCCAGCTCGCCTTTTTCCCGCTGCCACTGGGCCTGCAGCGCCGAGCGCTTCTCCTGCACCTCGGCCAGCTCCTTTTCGAGCCGCGCCAGCCGATCGCGCGAAGCCTCGTCGGTCTCGCGCTTGAGCGCCTCGCGCTCGATTTCAAGCTGCATCACGCGCCGGTTGACCTCATCGAGCTCCGCCGGCATCGATTCCTTCTCGGTGCGCAGCTTGGCCGCCGCCTCGTCGACCAGGTCGATGGCCTTGTCGGGCAGAAAGCGCTCGGTGATGTAACGCTTTGAGAGCTGCGCGGCGGTGACCAGCGCGGAATCCTTGATGCGGATTCCATGATGGACCTCGTAGCGCTCCTTGAGCCCGCGCAGAATCGAGATGGTGTCCTCGACACTCGGCTCCTCGACCATCACCGGCTGAAAGCGCCGCTCCAGGGCCGCGTCCTTCTCGATGTACTTGCGATACTCGTCGAGCGTGGTGGCGCCGATACAATGCAACTCGCCGCGCGCCAGCATGGGCTTGAGCAGGTTCGACGCATCCATCGAGCCTTCCGCCGCGCCCGCGCCGACCACGGTATGCAGCTCGTCGATGAACAGAATGATCTCGCCGGCCGAGTCGGTAACTTCCTTGAGCAGGGCCTTGAGACGTTCTTCGAATTCGCCGCGGAACTTCGCGCCCGCGATCAGGGCGCCCATGTCGAGCGCGATCAGACGGCGGTTCTTGAGTCCCTCGGGCACATCGCCCGACACGATCCGCTGGCCGAGTCCCTCGACGATCGCGGTCTTGCCGACCCCGGGCTCGCCGATCAGCACCGGGTTGTTCTTGGTGCGGCGCGAGAGCACCTGGATGACGCGGCGAATCTCGTTGTCGCGCCCGATAACCGGGTCGACCTTGCCGGCCGCGGCGAGCTTGGTCAGGTCGCGTCCATAGCGTTCGAGAGCCTGGTAGGTGACCTCGGGATTCGCCGAGGTCACGCGCTGATTGCCACGCACCTGCTTGAGCGCCGCCATCAGCTTGTCGTGGCTGAGCCCGGCCTCGCGCAAAATTCGCGCCGCGGCGCCCGGCTCGTCGAGCATTGCGGTCAGCACGTGCTCAATCGATACGTAATCGTCCTTGAGCTTGCCCGCCTCCTGCTCGGCCTGCGCCATCACCCGCCCCAGGCGCTGGGTCATGTAGACCTGGCTCGCGTCGGTGCCGCTCCCGGTGACCTGAGGAGTCCGTTTAAGCTCCTGTTCGAGGCGGTCCGTGACCGTCCTCCGATCGACGCCTGCCAGGCCCAGTACCGAGGAGGCCAGCCCCTGCTCGTCATCGAGCAAGGCGGCCAGCAGATGCTCGACGTCGACGGCCTGATGGTGGGCGGCGAGAGCGCGGCTCTGGGCCCGCCCGAGCGCTTCCTGGAGTTTTTCGGTGAAGCGATTTACGTCCATACGCCTATTAAGGTAATCATTTTCTGCTATCCGACAACCGATCGGGGTTGGGCGGTTAGCCTCTTGAACAGTGATTTGCTAAGAATGGGTCGGCTTTTGAGCCGGAGAGGATAGCTATGCGCGTAACTCTGACAATCAACGGGCAACAGCGTTCGGACGAAGTCGAAGACCGGATGCTGCTGGTTCACTACCTGCGCGACGTCGCGCAACTTACCGGCACCCATGTCGGCTGCGAAACCTCGCTTTGCGGCGCCTGTACGATATTGCTCAATGGCAAGGCGGTGAAATCGTGCACCGTGCTGGCGGCGCAGGCCAACGGCGCCCAGGTCACCACGGTCGAGGGACTAGCCAAAAACGGCGAGCTCCACCCCGTCCAGGAAGGCTTCTGGGAGGAGCACGGCCTGCAATGCGGATTCTGCACGCCCGGGATGCTGATGCTCACGGTTGATCTGCTGAACCGCAATCCGGACCCCAACGAGGCCGAGATTCGCCATGCCCTCGACGGCAATCTCTGCCGCTGCACCGGCTATCAGCACATTATCAACGCCGTGCAGTACGCGGCGCGCAAGATGCGCGGAGCATCGCGATCGGCCTGAGGCCGGCGCCGTCGCACTCCCGGACCTCGGTCTGCCCGCGAGGCGGCCCGACCCGGGTATTCCGCGAAAGCAGGAGAAAATCATGGCAGCAGCAGTCGTCCCGAAGTTCGTCGGCACTCGCGTCAAGCGGCGCGAGGATCCGCGGCTCATCTCGGGCAATGGAACCTACTGCGACGACGTCCGCCTGGTTGGGATGCTCTCCGTTGTCATCCTGCGGAGCCCCTATGGCCACGCGAAGATAAACTCGATCAACGTCGACGCCGCCCGCAAACTGCCCGGCGTGGTCGCGGTAATTACCGGCGAAGACATCAAGGGCAAGCTCGGATCGCTGACCACGGCGGCGCCGGCCGAGCATATCCCCTACCATCCGCCGCTCGCGCAAGGCCGCGTCCGCTTCGTCGGCGAGGCGGTGGTGGCCGTGGTCGCGACCGATTCCTACATTGCTCAGGACGCGATCGACCTGGTCGAGGTTGATTACGATCCGCTGCCGGTCATCAACGATCCCGAAAAGGCGATCGAGCAGGGCGCCCCGCTTATCCACGAAGAGTTCGGCACCAACATCTCGACCCGGGCGCAGGTCAGCTCGGGTGAGATCGACGGTGCGATGCGTGCGGCTGACCGGGTAATCAAGTTCCGGCTCGTCAATCAGCGTCTGGCGCCGGTGCCGATGGAAGGACGGGCGACAGTCGCGCAATGGAACCAGGGCTCGGGCCATCTGACGCTGTGGTCCTCGACCCAGGGGCCCCATCTGCTGCGCTCGTACCTGTGCGATGTACTGAAGCTGCCGGAAAACCGGATGCGCGTGATCGCGCCCGAGGTCGGCGGCGGTTTCGGCGCCAAGCTCAACGTCTACGCCGAGGAGGTGCTGACCGCCTATCTCGCGATGACGCTGAAGCGTCCGGTCAAATGGATCGAGCGGCGGCGCGAGAATCTCGCCACCACCACGCACGGCCGCGACATGATCGTCTACGTCGAAGCGCCGGTTAAGAACGACGGCACGCTGCTCGGCCTCAAGGCGCGTTTCATCTGCGACGCTGGCGCCTATCTGCAACTCCTGACGCCGATGATCCCGGGCTTCGCCGGCATGATGATGACCGGGTGCTACAAGGTCCCGGCGATGTCTTTCGAGCAGCTAATCGTCTTCACCAACAAAATGGCGCCGGACGCCTATCGCGGCGCCGGACGGCCGGAAGCCTGCTATATCGCCGAGCGCACGATGGACATGATCGCGCTCGAGCTCAACCTCGATCCGGTCGAGGTGCGGCGCAAGAACTTCATCCCGAAAGAGGATTTCCCCGCACAAATCGCCAGCGGCCTGGTGTATGACTCCGGCGACTACGGGCCGGCGCTCGACAAGGCGCTCAAGCTTATCGACTATCCGAAGGTCCGCGCCGAGCAGGCCGAAGCGCGCAAGCACGGCCGTTTACTCGGCATCGGGATCTGCTCCTACGTCGAGATCTGCGGCATCGGCCCCTCGGCGATGCTGCCGCCGACCATGAAGGGCGGCGGATGGGAGAGCGCAACTATCCGGATGGAGCCGGATTGCAAGGTCACGGTTCTGACCGGAGTATCCCCGCACGGCCAGGGTCAGGAGACCAGCTTCGCCCAGCTGGTCGCGGACGAACTCGGCATCGGTATCGACGACGTCAATGTCGTGCACGGCGACACCGCGATCGTCCAGTATGGCACCGGGACCTTCGGCAGCCGGGGCACCTCGGTCGGCGGCGCGGCGCTGATGATGGCGACGCAGAAGCTGCAGGCGAAGATGAAGAAGATCGCCTCGACCATGATGGAGGTGCCGCCCGACCAGATCGTCTTCCACCAGGGCACCATGGCGCTGGCCAGCGATCTGACCAAATCGATCCCGATGCAGCGGGTGGTGGACGGCGCCTACGGCTACAAGGTCACGATTCCGGGCGTCGAGCCGGGTCTCAATGAGGTTGCCTCTTACGAACCGACCGCCTGCACCTTCCCGTTCGGCACCCATGCCTGCGTGGTCGAAGTCGATCCCGACACCGGGGTCGTCAAGTTCCTGCGCTACGTCGCGGTCGACGACTGCGGGCGAGTGATCAATCCGCTGCTGGTCGAGGGCCAGGTGCACGGCGGAATCGCACAGGGCATCGCGCAAGCGCTGTATGAGGAAGTCATCTACGACGAGAACGGTCAGTTGCTGACGGCGACCCTGATGGACTACGCGGTGCCGAAGGCTGAGATGCTGCCGCATTACGAACTCGACAGCACCGTGACGCCCTCACCTATCAATCCGCTGGGGGTCAAGGGCGTCGGCGAGGCCGGCACCATTGGCTCGACGCCCTGCGTCGTCAATGCGGTGCACGACGCGCTGAAGCATCTGGGTATCAAAAATCTTGATATGCCGCTCAAGCCGGAACGGCTGTGGCGCGCAATCAAATCGGCAAGGAAGGCTTAGACATGTTTCCAGCATCGTTCCAGTACCATCGCGCCGCTTCCCTCAAAGAGGCGCTCGGCATGCTCCAGCAATTCGGCGACGACGCCAAACTACTCTCGGGCGGGCACAGCCTGCTGCCGATGATGAAGCTCAGGCTCGCGCAACCGGCGCACCTGGTCGATATCGGCGGAATCGCCGACCTGGCCGGCATCCGTGAGGAAGGCGGCAAAGTTGTGATCGGCGGCGCGACGATCCACGATCAGGTCGCGAGCTCCAACGTGGTGCGCGGCAAGCTTGGCCTGCTGGCCGCATGCGCCGCAGCGATCGGCGATATCCAGGTCCGCAACCGCGGCACGATTGGCGGCAGCCTCGCCCATTCCGATCCCGCGGCTGACTACCCGGCCGGGGTGCTCGCGCTCGAGGGCGAGATCAAGCTCGAGGGCGGCTCCGGCGCCCGGACCGTCAAAGCGCAAGACTTTTTCGTCGATCTCATGACCACCGCCATCAAGCCGGGCGAGATTCTGACCGCCGCCAGCTTCACGCCTCACCCGGCGCGAAGCGGCTACGCCTACCTGAAGCATCGCCAGCCCGCTTCGGGATTCGCCGTGGTCGGCGTCGCCGCGCTGGTAACGCTCGACGCGAAGGGCAATTGCGAGCGCGTCCGGGTGGGAGTCACCGGGCTCGGCCCCAAGGCCTTTCGGGCCGCGGCCGTCGAGTCGGGTCTGGCCGGCAAAAAGCCGGAGGCCGCAACCATCGCACAGGCGGCGTCCCATGCCGCCGACGGTATCGACGCGCTCGGCGACATTCACGCCTCGGCCGAGTTTCGCTCCGAGCTCGCGCGGGTTTACACCCGCCGCGCTATCGAACAGGCCATCTCAAGCATCAAGAGCTGATTCAGGAACCCCCGGAACAGCGCATGAAACTTGTAGGCGAACAGATACTGCCCGGCAACCAGCAGCGCGTGTGGGCGTTGTTCAACGATCCGGAACGGCTCTCGAGGCTGATTCCGGGACTCGAAAAGCTGGATATCCTCGGCCCCAACGAATACGGCGGCACCATCAATATCGGCATCGCCGCCGTCAAGGGCGTCTATACCGGCAAGTTGAAGCTCGAGGATATCCGCGCGCCCGAGCACTACAAGATGGTGGTTGACGGCAAGGGCAAGCAGGGCTTCATGCGCGGTTCGGGCACGCTCGACCTGGTCGCCAAGGACAGCACCGAAACCGTCGTCAAATATGCGGGCGACATCCAGCTCGGCGGGCCGCTGGTGCAGGTCGGCCAGCGTGTCATCGACAGCGCGGCCAAGATGATCATGGGGCAGTTCTTCGCCGCGGCCGGGGCCGAGTTGAAGGCCGAGGCGGCGGGCACGGTCGCGCGCCAGGGGATCGCGATCAATTTCTTCCGCTGGATTCTGAATTTGATCCGCGGGCTGTTCCGACGAAGCTGATTTAAGCGCCGGCGATCATCATCTCGGCGATCTTGATGGTCGGCGCAACGGTTGACGATCGCCATACCAGGTCGTTGCCGATCATCTCGATCGCCATGAACATCTCTTTCAGATTGCCGGCGATCGTTATCTCCTGGACCGGAAAGGCGAGCTGCCCGTTCTCGATCCAGACGCCGCTCGCGCCGCGCGAATAGTCGCCGGTCACGCTGTTGACGCCGAATCCGATCAACTCCGTCACGTAAAGCCCCTGCTTGACCGAAGCGATGATCTCTTCGGGCGAATAGCGGCCCGGCTCCAGGTACAGGTTGGTCGGGCTTACGGTCGGCACGTCGCCGACCGAGCGCGCCGCGTTGCCGGTCGGGCTCAGCTTGAGCTTGCGCGCCGAATAGCTGTCGAGCAGGTAGGTCTTGAGCACTCCGGCCTCGACCACCGCCTTGCGGTTGGTCAGCAGCCCCTCGCCGTCGAACGGCTTCGAGCCCAGGCCGCGCAGCATCGTACCGTCGTCGATAATCGTCACGTTGGGCGCAGCCACTTGCGTTCCGAGCCGGTTCACCAGGAACGACGCACCCTTGTAGAGCGACGGACCCGACGCGGCTCCGACCAGCGCGCGAATCAGGCTCGCGGCGCGATCGGGCTCGAAGATGACCGGCGCCCGCACGGTCTTCACCTTGCGCGCACCGAGCCGCTGCAGCGCCCGCTCGGCCGAAATCCTGCCGACCGACTCCGGCTCGTCGAGCTTCTCGAAATGGCGGCTGGTCGTGTACCAGTAGCCCTGTTGCATCGCGCCATCGCTCACCGCAATCGGCGCGACACCCAGGCTGTACGAACTCCCGCCGTACTCGCCCGCGAAACCCTGGCTGTTGGCGAACAGAATCTGGTAGAGGCCGGAGTCGAAGCCCGCGCCCTCGGAATTCTTGATGCGCGGGTCGAGCGCGAGCGCGGTCCGCTCGGCGCGGCGTGCGATATCGAGCGCGCGATCGGCGTCGATAATGCCGTGCTCCGAATCGGTCAGCTCGAGTTCCGTCAGATGATGCGGATGCAACGCCGGGTCGGGCAGGCCGGAGAACGGGTCGGGCGCCGTGAGTCGTGCCAGGCGCACGGTGTCGGCGATGAATGCCTTGAGCGCCTCGCGCTCGAGTTCGGCGGTGGAAGCAGTCGCGGACGATTTATCGACGAAGGCGCGGATGCCGAGCCGCCGTTCGCGCGAGCTCTTGAGCTTCTCGATTTCGCCCAGCCTGACGCCGGCTTCGAGTGATTCGCCGCTGACGAATAGCACTTCGGTTGCAGTCGCGCCGCAACGCCGCGCCTCATCGAGCGCCCATTGCGCGAGCGCCGGGTCGAGCTTCGCCATCCCGGCCATCCTCTACGCGCGAGTTCCGCCGACGGTGATCCCGTCGATGCGGATGGTCGGCAGGCCGACGCCCACCGGCACCGATTGTCCGTCCTTGCCGCAGGTGCCGACGCCCGGATCGAGCGCCAGGTCGTTGCCAACCATCGTCACCCGCGTCAGTACGTCGGGACCGTCGCCGATCAGCGTCGCGCCCTTGACCGGGCGGGTCACCTGGCCGTCTTCGATCAGATAGGCCTCCGAGGCCGAGAAGACGAACTTGCCGTTGGTGATATCGACCTGGCCGCCGCCGAAGCTGACCGCGTAGAGGCCGTTGCGCACCGACTTGATGATCTCCTCGGGCGTCGATTCGCCGGGCAGCATGAAGGTGTTCGTCATCCGCGGCATCGGCGCATGGGCAAAGCTTTCGCGCCGCCCGTTGCCGGTCGGCGCCATCTTCATCAAGCGGGCATTCATTCGATCCTGCAGGTAGCCGCGCAGCACGCCCTGCTCGATCAGCACGGTGCGCGAAGTCGGAGTGCCCTCGTCGTCGACGTTGAGGCTCCCGCGCCGATTGGGCATCGTGCCGTCGTCGACCACCGTGCACAGCGGGCTTGCGACCTGCTGACCGATCCGTCCGGCGAAAGCCGAGGTGCCCTTGCGATTGAAGTCGCCCTCCAGGCCATGGCCGATCGCTTCGTGCAGCAGGATTCCCGGCCATCCCGGCGCCAGCACCACCACCATCTCACCGGCCGGCGCGTCGACCGCGTCGAGGTTGACGATCGCCTGGCGCGCCGCATTCAGCGTGTACTCGCGCCAGCGTTCGCTGTCGATAAAGTGGCGATACTCTACCCGGCCGCCGCCGCCGAACGAACCGACCTGGCGGTTCTTGCCGTCGTCGGCAATCACGGTGACGTTCAACCGGCACAGCGGCTGCAGATCGGCCGCCACCTGGCCGTCGCTGTTCACCACCATCACGATCTTCTGCTCGGCGGCGAACGACGCCATCACGTTAACGATTCGCGGGTCGAACTCGCGCGCCACGCGGTCGATCTCGCCGAGCAGCCGCGCCCGCTCCTCGAGCGGCACTTCGAGCGGCGTGCTGTCGAGATCGTAGAGCGCATGGCTGGCGACCGGCTGTCCGATTCTGATCGCCGCGGGCCGTGCGCCGCGCTGATCCGCGATCGCGCGGGCGGCCTCGGCCGCCAGCTGCATCCGATCGATCGTCACCTCGTCGGAATAAGCGTAGCCGGTGCGATCCTCGGCGCAGACCCGCACGCCGACCCCGTGGCTGACGCTCTTGCTGGTATGCTTGACGATCGACTCTTCGAGGCTCACGGCCTCGGCGTTGCGATACTCGAAGTACAAATCGACATAATCCGCCCGCCGTTCCAGAGCGCTGCCGATCACGCGCTCGAAAATCGAGTCGCTCATGCCGAAGCGGTTGGCGAAAAACTTTTCCGGCCGCACCAGATCGTTTGTCATAGATATCCGCGCGAGAGGCGCGAAACTGATTGTATCAGACCGGAAACGGCGGCAGAACCCGGCCAGCCTTCAGGGCTCGCCGAGACGCCATGAGTAGTCGCGCTCGACCTCGGCGATCATGATGCGAAAGTCGCTGAAGATCTCGCGCTTGCCGAGCGCCATCGCGCGGCGATGGTCGGGGTCGGCGGTCCATGCCTGGAGCGCTTCGCGGCTCTCCCAGTACGAGACGGTGAACCATCCGCCGTCGCCCGCCGGGCTTTCGAAGGAACTTTTCGAGATGAAGCCCGGGACCTGCTTCACCTTGTCGAGCAGCGGCGCAAGCTCCGCCAGATGCTGTTGCTCGCGGCCCGAGCGCACGCGGTAATCGATGATACAGGCGATCATGATTGGGCGGGCGCGCTACAAGCGCGCGCTAACCGGCGGCGGCGCGCGCCCGAGTCTCGCGCTCGGGCCGGACCGGCGTTTTGCGCCGGCGCGGCTTCTTGCCCTGCGCCTGCTCGGCCTCGCCGGTGAACTCGATCACCGAGAGTGGGGCCGCGTCACCGCGTCTGAAGCCGAACTTGATTACGCGGGTGTAGCCGCCGGCGCGGTCCTTGAAGCGCGGCGCGATCTCGTCGAACAGCTTCTTGACCATATCGCGCGAGCGGATGAAGTCGAAGGCCATTCGCCGCGCACTCAGGTCGCCACGCTTGCCGAGCGTGACCATCCGATCGGCGAAGCGCCTGAGCTCCTTGGCTTTGGCATCGGTAGTCTTGATCCGCTCGTGGCGGATAAGGCTCAACACCAGGTTACGAAACAACGCCTTACGATGGGCCGAGCTGCGGTTGAGCTTGCGGCCCTGATTTTGATGACGCATCGCCTACTCCAGGATTCGCGGGCCTAGGGCGATTCCCGCTGCTCCTGCTCCTCCCACATCCGGTCGAGCTCGCTACGCGAGGGCAGACCGTCGAGCCGCATGCCGAGCGAAAGTCCCATGTCGGTCAGAACTTCCTTGATCTCGTTAAGCGACTTGCGGCCGAAATTCTTGATCTTGAGCATGTCCTGCTCGCTGCGCTGGACCAGCTCGCCGACGAACTTAATATCCGCGTTCTGCAGCCCGTTGAAGGCGCGCACCGAAACCGGCAGCTCCGCGACCGGCTTTAGCAGCGCCTCGTTGAGCGCCGGCCCGGCCTCCGCACCGTTGGTGGCGGCGGGCACCTCGGCGCCCTCCTCCATACCGGCGAAGATCGACATCTGGTCGCGCGCCACGCGCGCCGCATAGGTCAGCGCGTCACGCGGCGAAATCGACCCGTCGGTCCAGACTTCGAGCACCAGCCGGTCGTAGTCGGTACGCTGGCCGACGCGGGCATTGGTGACGGTGAAATTGACCTTGCGGATCGGCGAGAAAATCGCGTCGAGCCGGATGGTGCCGATCGGTTCCTCTTCGGCGCCGCGCTCGGCCGGCACGTAACCGCGCCCGCGCCGGATCACCAGCTCCATATCGAGGTCGGCCCCCTTGTCGAGGGTCGCGATATGCTGGTCGGGGGTCAGCACTTCGAGGTTGGGTCCGCCGCTGATATCACGCGCCGTCACCACCGCTTCGCCCTTGGCCTGCAGCGCGGCGGTGAGCTCGTCGCCCTCGTGAAGCTGGAGGCGCACCTCCTTGAGGTTGAGCACGATATCGGTGATATCTTCCTTGACCCCGGGCAGCGTGGAAAACTCATGGAGCACGCCCTTGATCCGGACCGCGGAGATCGCAAACCCCGGCAGCGAGGCGAGCAGGATACGGCGCAGCGTGTTGCCAATCGTGATGCCGTAGCCGCGCTCCAGCGGTTCGGCGAAGAAGCGCCCATAGCTGGGTGTCACTTCCTTCTCGTCGAACTCGACGGTTTTGGGTTTGATCAGATCGCGCCAATCAGTCTGCATATTTGTCGCCGCTCTTAACGGATGAATTTTTCAAACTGCTTACCGTACAACCCCCGTTTCTTCACTTACCTTGAATAATGCTCAACGATCAGCTTCTCGCTGATCGGCATCGTCAAATCGCCGCGCGTCGGCAGCGCCTTGAGCGAGCCGCGGAACTGCTCGCGCTCGAGCGCGATCCAGGCCGGCAGCCCGCGCCGCTGCGAGAGTTCGATGGCCTCGACGATAACCTTCTTCTGCCGGCTCTTCTCGGTGATGCTGACAACCTGGTTGACCGCGACGATATACGACGGGATCGTCACCACCTTGCCGTTGATCTCGATATGGCCGTGGCGCACCAGCTGGCGCGCCTGCGAGGCCGAGCTCGCGAAGCCGAGCCGGTAGACCACGTTGTCGAGCCGCCGCTCCAACAGCACCAGCAGGTTCTCGCCGGTGATTCCTGGCATCCGCTCGGCGCTGGCGAAGTAGCCCGCGAACTGCTTCTCGAGCATCCGGTAGATACGCTTGACCTTCTGCTTTTCGCGCAGCCGAATCGAAAATTCGGAAAAGCGCGTGCGCGACTGGCCATGAGCGCCGGGCGGATAGTTGCGCCGCTCGATCGCACACTTGTCGGTGTAGCATCGCTCGCCCTTGAGGAAGAGCTTCAAGCCTTCGCGCCGGCATAGCCGGCATACCGGACCCAGGTTTCTTGCCACTGCTGCCTTAGCCTCCGCCGCTCAGACCCGCCGCCGCTTGGGTGGACGACAGCCGTTGTGCGGGATCGGGGTTACATCCTTGATTGAACTCACGTTGAGACCCGCCGCCTGCAACGCGCGAACTGCCGATTCGCGTCCGCCGCCGGGGCCTTTGACGAACGCGACTACCGTCCGCATCCCGACTTCCGAGACCTTGCGCGCCGCCGCTTCCGCCGCCATCTGGGCCGCAAACGGGGTTCCCTTGCGCGAGCCCTTGAAGCCGACCGAGCCGGCGCTCGCCCATCCGACCACCATCCCCTGCGGGTCAGTGATACTGACGATGGTGTTGTTGAAGGTGGCGTGGATATGGGCCACCCCTTCGGGCACGTTGCGCCGTACGCGACGCCGGCGCGGTGCCGGCGCTGCCGCCGCACCACCTGCGGTGCCGGCCGCCGCTGTCCCGGCCGCCGCGGTTGCACCCGCGCGGGCCGCGCCCTTCGATTCTTTTGGTTCTTTAGTCTCTTCAGCCATCAGTTATGCTCGCCCTGATAGAAAATCCATTCGCAAAATGTCACCTGCTAGCCCTTGGACGGCGCCTGCTTCTTGCCGGCCACTACCTTGCGCGGTCCCTTGCGGGTGCGGGCGTTGGTATGGGTCCGCTGTCCGCGCACCGGCAGCCCGCGCCGATGGCGGATGCCGCGGTAGCAGCCGAGGTCCATCAGACGCTTGATCGATTGCTGCACTTCGCGCCTGAGATCGCCCTCGACCTTGTGATCCTGGTCGATCACCTGGCGGATTCGCACCTGCTCCTCGGCGCTCAGGTCGTCGCTGTTGCGGCCCGGATCGACCTTGGCGTTGTCCAGGATGGTGCGCGCCGCGGAGCGCCCGATGCCGTAGACATAGGTGAGCGCGATCTCCATGCGTTTGTTTCTCGGCAATTCAACTCCGGCTACACGTGCCATACGACTATCCTCTCAATCAGCCTTGGCGCTGCTTGTGCCTGGGGTTCGAGCACAGGATGCGCACCACGCCTTGACGGCGCACCACCTTGCAATTCTTGCAAATCTTTTTGACCGAGGCCCTGACTTTCATCGCCTTAAACCGTCCTGACTCGTCCCCTGCGCTCAGCGCATCCGATAGGTGATACGCCCGCGGCTCAGATCGTACGGCGACAGCTCCACCGTAACCTTGTCGCCGGGCAGAATCTTGATGTAATGCATCCGCATCTTGCCCGAGATATGCGCCAGCACGCGATGGCCGTTTTCGAGCGATACGCGGAACATCGCGTTGGGCAGTGCCTCCAGCACCAGGCCTTGTACTTCTATCGCATCGCTCTTCGACATTTCACAGCTCGCTCAAAATCTCCGGCCCGTTGGCGGTAATCACGATCGAATGCTCGAAATGCGCCGAGAGCTTGCCGTCCGCGGTGACCGCCGTCCAGCCATCGCGCAGAATCTCAAGCTCGGCCGTGCCTTCGTTGACCATCGGCTCGATCGCCAGCGCCATCCCTTCCTGGAGCCGCGGATTCGGCATCCCGGCCCGGAAATAATTCGGCACCTGGGGCTCCTCATGCAGGCGCCGCCCGATGCCGTGGCCGGCGAAGTCCTCAACCACCGCGTAGCCGGCGCCCTCGGCGACCTGCTGCACGGCGCGGCCGATATCGCCGATCCGGTTGCCGACCCGGGCCTGTTCGATACCGGCGTAGAGCGACTCGCGCGTTACCCGCATCAGCCGCTGTGCGCGCTCCGAAACCTCGCCGACCGGCACCGTGCGCGCGGCGTCGCCGAAGAAGCCCTGGTAGACCACACCGAAGTCGAGGCCCACGATATCGCCCGCCTTGAGCTTTCTGCCCGACGGGATGCCGTGGACGATCTCGTGGTTGACCGACACGCACAGGCTCTTCGGATAAACCACATCGTGCGGCTTGTAGCCCTTGAAGGCCGGACGGGCGCCCTTCTGCAGCGTCAGCTTCTCGGCCATCCGGTCGAGCTCGTCGGTGGTGACGCCGGGGCGCACCGCGGCCGCCACCTCGGCGAGCACCTCGGCGACGATCCGGCTCGCCTTGCGCATCACGGCGATCTCTTCGCGACTCTTGAGCTCGATCATGGCCGCCGCTCGTCCTTGCCGACGGCTTTTTGTACGCCGCTCCCGAGCGCCTTGAGAATCCGTGACTCGACCTCTTCCAGGCGCCCGATGCCGTCGACCCGCGTCAGCAGCCCCTGCGCGTCGTAATATTCCAGCAGCGGCCGCGTCGCCGCCGCATAGACCTGCAACCGATTAGCGACCGTGTCCTCGGCGTCGTCATCGCGTTGATAAAGCTCGCCATGGCATTTATTGCAATGGCCCATATTGCTCGGCGGATCAAACACCAGGTGATACATCTCGCCGCAGTTGCGGCAGGTGCGCCGTCCCGAAATCCGCTTGATAATCTCCTGGTCCGGCACGTTCAACGCGATTACCCGGTCGATTGCGCCGTCACCTTCAAGCATCCTGGTCAAGGCTTCCGCCTGTGCCCGGGTGCGGGGAAAGCCGTCAAGTATAAAGCCGCTCGCCGCATCGGGTCGATGTAGCCGTTCGGCGATTAGTTTCTCCACCACTTCGTCCGGCACCAGGGCGCCGCGATCCATCAGGCGCTTGGCGTCAAGCCCCGGCACCGAGCGGTCGCGGACCGCCGCGCGGAGCAGGTCGCCGCTGGCGATTTGCGGAACGCCCAGCTTGTCGCAAAGCATCCGCGCCTGCGTGCCCTTGCCGGCCCCGGGCGGGCCCAACAACACCAGCCGCACCACCTACGCCCCCCGCCTCGATTTGACTCTGCCGCGCCGCATGAAGCCCTCGTAATTGCGGGTCAACAGATGAGTTTCAATCTGCGCAATCGTGTCGAGCGCCACTCCCACCACGATCAACAGCGCGGTGCCGCCGAAGTAGAACGGCACGTTGAAGCGCTCGATCAGGATGGTCGGCAGAATACATACGGCGCTCACGTAGATCGCGCCGCCGAGCGTGATTCTCGACAACACTCGATCGATGTATTCGGCGGTGTGACGTCCCGGCCTGATTCCCGGGATGAAACCGCCATACTTCTTGAGATTGTCAGCGACGTCAACCGGATTGAACGTAACTGCAGTGTAAAAATAGCAGAAAAAGATAATCAGCGCGATATAGACCAGATCGTAGTAAACGCCCCCCGGCGTGAGATACGACGACCAGTTCTTGAGCGCCGGCACGAAGGTCGCCACGGTGGCCGGAAAGACCAGGATCGAGGAGGCAAAAATCGGCGGAATAACCCCGGAAGTATTGATCTTTAGCGGCAGATGGGAGCTCTGGCCACCATACACCCGCCGCCCGACCACCCGCCGCGCGTACTGCACCGGGAGCCGGCGCTGCGCGGTCTCGATGTAGACGATACCGCCGGTAACGCCCAGTGCCAGCGCCAGGATCAGGATGAGCACGAAGATGCTCATCTCGCCCTCGCGCACGAACTGGGTGGTGGTGCCGATCGCGCTGGGCAGGCGCGCCACGATTCCGGCCATGATGATCAACGAGATGCCGTTGCCGATGCCACGCTCGGTAATCTGCTCGCCGATCCACATCACGAACATCGTGCCCGCGGTGACCGTGATCACCGTCATCAGCCGAAACGAGATACCCGGATGGTAGACCACCGAGCCACCGCCCGGTGCCCGGATATGTTCGAGCGAGTAGGCGATCATGTAGCCCTGTACGATCGCGAGCAGCACCGTGAAATAGCGGGTGTACTGGGTGATCTTGCGCCGCCCCGCCTCGCCTTCCTTGTAAAGCTCGTCCAGATAAGGTGATGCGACTTTCAGCAGGTCGAGAATAATCGCGACCGAGATATAGGGCATGATGCCGAGCGCGAAGACCGAAAAACGCTCCAACGCGCCGCCCGAGAACAGGTTGACCCAGCCGAACAGCGTGCTCGACGCGGCATCGAAGAACGCGGCCAGCGCCTGCCCGTCGATGCCTGGAGTCGGCACGGCCACGCCCACCCGGTAGACCACCAGCATCGCGGCCGTGAAAAGCAGCCGGCGGCGCAGTTCCGGGATGCGCGAGGCGTTTGAGAATCCTTCAAGCATTCAGTCCCGCAGGAACTCTCAGTCCTGTGTTTCTTCTCCGATTATCTGGGCGACCCCGCCGGCCCGGGTGATCTTTTCGCGCGCCCCGGCCGAGAAGGCATGGGCGTGGATCGTCAATTTGACCGCCAGCTCGCCGTCGCCGAGAATTTTGAGCTTGCGGCCGCCACGGATTATCCCGCGTTCCGCGAGCACCACCGGATCGATCCGATCGCCCGCGGCGAAATCCTTGAGCCGCCCCAGATTCACCGCCGCGAAGGCGTCGCGCAGCGCCGCGTTGCGCAACAGGCGCCGGAAACCGCGCTTGGGCACGCGCCGCTGCAGCGGCATCTGGCCGCCCTCGTAGCTGGGCGGCGTATTGCCGCCCGATCGCGAGCCGCGGCCCTTATGCCCGCGCCCCGCGGTCTTGCCGGAGCCTGAGCCGATGCCACGTCCGACTCGGCGGGCCCGCCGGGTCGCTCCCGGGGGCGGTCTCAGATCACTCAAATCCATCTTTTATACCGTTGTCGATTCCTGGTCCCTGACCGTTCGATACTGATTGCTCAGCTTTTGACTTCCACCAGATGCGATACGCGCCGAATCATCCCGTCGACCGCCGCGCTGCGCTTGATCTCGCGCTCGCTGCCGAGCTTGCCCAGTCCGAGCCCCTTGAGCGTCTGGCGCACGCGCTGCTTGGTGCCGATCGGGCTGTGGACCAGCCTTATCCGAATCTTGTCGTCCATCGTTTAATCCCGTCCCGGCTAGGCCGCCGCCGTCTCGCCGTCCGGACGCCGCCGCAGCTTGATGATCTCCTCAGGCATCATCAGTCCCGCCAACGCTTCGAGCGTCGCCCTGACCAGGTTATGCGGATTCGACGAGCCCAGCCGCTTGGTCAGGATGTTCCTGATTCCCGCCAGCTCGACCACCGCCCGCACACCGCCCGCGGCGATAACCCCGGTGCCTTCCGAGGCCGGCTTCAGGACCACCTTGCCGGCGCCAAAATGGCCGACCACGGCATGTGGGATAGTGCCGTCGCGCAGCCGCACCCGTATCAGGCTCTTCTTGGCCCGCTCGACGCCCTTGCGAATCGCCTCCGGAACCTCGTTGGCCTTGCCCAGTCCGAAACCGACCAGGCCATTCTGATCGCCCGCCACCACCAACGCGCTGAAGCTGAAACGCCGGCCGCCCTTGACGACCTTGGCGACGCGGTTGATGTGGACCACCTTTTCCTTGATCTCGAGTCCCTGCGGATCTATTCGTTGCGCCATCGAGTCTCGTCCCCTCTGCGCTCAGAACGTGAGCCCGCCCTCGCGAGCCGCGTCCGCCAGGGCCTTCATCTTGCCGTGATAGAGAAAGCCGTTACGATCGAACACCACCCGGGTGATGCCCTGTTCCTTGCAGCGCTGGGCGATCGCCTGGCCGACGATTTTGGCCGCTTCGACGCCCCGCTTGCCCTTGACCGCGGCGCTCAATTCGCTGCCCGTGGTCCCGACCGCCGCCAGCGTCCGGCCGGATTCATCCGAAATCACCTGCACATAAATATGATGCAGCGATCGGTAGACCGACAGCCGCGGCCGCGCGTCACTGCCGCGCACCACGCGCCGCACCCGTCGCTGGCGTAATCTGCGTTTTTCGACCCGTTCCATTGCCATCGCGATAAACCGTCCCGCCTAGCTGGCGCTGGCGCCGGCCGCCGCCTTGCCGGCTTTGCGCCGAATCGTTTCGCCGGCGTACTTGATGCCCTTGCCCTTGTACGGCTCGGGCGGCCGCAACTCGCGAATCTGCGACGCTACCGTTCCCAGCAACTGCAGGTCCGCGCCTTCCAGGGTGATCAGCACCTGGCGCTCGACCTTGGCCGTCACGCCGGGCGGCAACTGGTAGACGATCGGATGCGAGTAGCCGAGCGTAAAATTGATCTGATTACCGCGCACCTCGGCGCGGTAGCCGACGCCGTTGATCTCCAGCACCCGGGTAAAGCCGCGGCTCACGCCGGTCGCCATGTTGGCCACCAGCTTGCGCGTCAGCCCATGGAGCGAGCGCTGCTGCTGGCTGTCGCCCGGCCGCGTGATCACGATCGTCGAGTCGCTGATCTCCGGCGTATAGCCCGCCGGAATCTGCAGCTCGAGCTTGCCCTTGGGCCCCTCTAGCCGCAGCGTCGCGCCACTCAGCGCCGCCTTGACGCCCTTTTCGAGCAGCACCGGCATTCTTCCTATCCGCGACATCTATATCTCACCAAGCAGTCCTGTTTATCTCGCCAAGCAGCCCTACCAGACCCTCAGCAGGATCTCGCCGCCGACCTTCTTGCGCCGCGCCTCGCGGTCGGTCATCACGCCGAGCGGGGTCGACAGCACATGCATCCCCATCCCGCCCGCCGCCCGCGGCATCCGTTCGACGCCCGAGTAAACCCGCAGGCTCGGCTTGCTGACGCGCTGCAGGCCGCGAATGACCGGCTCGCGCTTCTCGCGGTTCTGGGCGTAGCGAATCTTGAGCTTGAGCTTGCGCCGATAGCCCTCGCCCTCGCTGTCGACGGCTTCCAGAAAGCCTTCGGCGGCAAGCACGCGGGCGATCGCCTCGCGCAGGCGCGAATGGGAAAGCTCGAGCTCGTTGTAACGCGCATGGATGGCGTTGCGAATCCGGGTGAGCATCTCTGCGATCGGGTCGGTCTGCGACATCTTTTACCTGAAGTCTCTGCTCCGCTTGCCTTAATTTTCGTCGCGCTCGGGTTGCGCCGCCGCTACCAACTAGCCTTGACCACGCCCGGCAACTCGCCGCGCAGCGCCAGCTGGCGCAGGCACAGCCGGCACAGCTTGAAGCGCCGGTAAAAGGCCCGCGCGCGGCCGCAGCGGGGGCATCGGCTATGGCCGCGCACTTTGAATTTCGGGGTGCGCCGCGCCTTGATCCTGAGAGAAGTCTTCGCCATCTGAGCCCGCCTTTAGCTCCGCTAACCCGCTGCCTGAATCTGGGCTTCGGCAGCCGCACCGCGAAACGGCATGCCCAGCGCCCGCAGCAGCGTGATCCCTTCGAAGTCGCTGCGCGCGGTGGTGATCACGGAGATCGTCATGCCCTTTACGGCTTCCACCTTGTCGAGGTTGATCTCGGGGAAAATCGTATGTTCGCGCAGCCCCAGCGAGTAATTGCCGCGACCGTCGAAGGCCTTCTCGCTGATACCGCGGAAGTCGCGCACGCGCGGCAGCGCGACACTCACCAGCCGATCGAAGAACTCGTACATCCGCTCGCGCCGCAGCGTGACCATCACGCCGATCGGCATCCCCTGGCGCAGCTTGAAGTTCGAAATCGCCTTACGCGCCCGCGTGATCACCGGCTTCTGGCCGACCACCTGCTTGAGCTCCTCGACCGCCGCGTCGAGCACCTTGACGTTCTCGCGCGCCTCGGCCAGCGACATATTGATCACCACCTTGTCGAGGCGCGGCACGCGCAGGCGGTTTTCGATCTTGAGCTCGCGCATCAGCGCCGGCACGATTTCCTTCTCGTAGCGCTCCTTGAGCCGCGGCGTGACCTTGGGCTCGGGCTCGCTCGGCTCGGCCGGCGCCGCCTCGGCCGCGGCCGCCGCCGCGCCCTTGGGCGGACGCTTGCTCCTGGTCCGCGCTTCGCCGCCTTCGGCCGACCGCTCTTCGCGGGCGCGCGATTTCTTTGCCTGGTCTTTCTTGTCCTGCTCGTCGGCCATTATTCGTTACCGATCTGCTCACCGCATCGGCGGCAGGCTCTAACGCGCGCGCCGTCGGCTGCGGGCTTGATTCCGACCCGCACCGGCGCGTTGCATCGCTCGCAGAAAAACATCACGTTCGAGATCGGCAGCGGCGCCTCTTTCTCGACGATACCGCCCGGGCTCTGTGGTCCGCGCGGCTTGGAATGACGCTTCATCACGTTGAGCCGCTCGACGATCACACGCCCCTCGAGCGCCAGCACCCGCATCACCTTGCCGGTCTTGCCGCGCTCGCGCCCGGTCACGACCATCACCATGTCGTCCTTCTTGATCCGCGACCTGACCGGCGCCGCCAGCTTCTTGATCCGTCGTTGTTTGGCCTGCTCCGGCATCACAGCACCTCCGGAGCGAGCGAGATGATCTTGAGAAACCGCCGCGCCCGCAGCTCGCGCGCCACCGGGCCGAAAATGCGCGTGCCGATCGGCTCGTGCTGACTGTCGAGCAGCACCGCCGAGTTGTCGTCGAAGCGGATATAACTGCCGTCGGCGCGGCTGATCTCCTTGCTGGTGCGGACGATCACGGCGCGGCTCACCTCGCCCTTCTTGACCTTGGAATTGGGCGCCGCTTCCTTGACCGAAACCACGATCACGTCGCCGACCGTGGCGTAGCGCCGGCGCGAGCCGCCCAACACCTTGATACATTGCACCTTGCGGGCGCCGGAATTGTCGGCAACCTCAAGGATGGTCTGCGTTTGAACCACTGCCAACCGCTCCTGTTCAACCGGCCGCGCGGCGCAGCACTTTGCTCACGCGCCAGCGCTTGTTTTTCGACAGCGGCCGGCTCTCGATAATCATCACGCGGTCGCCCTCATGGCATTCGCCGCGCTCGTCGTGGGCCATCAGCCGCCGCCGCTGGCGCATGCGCTTGCCGTACAGCGGATGCTGCACCAGGCGGTCGACCTGCACCACCACGGTCTTGGCCATCTTCGCGCCGACCACCAGCCCCTCGCGCCGTTTAGCTCGCTTGCGCATCTTTTCCCTTCGCTGCATCGCTCTGTGAGCGGCCGCCGCTCTTGCTCCCGAGCACGGTCAGAATCCGCGCCAGCTCGCGGCGCGCGCGCCGGTAACCGGTCGGGTTATCGAGCTGATTGGTGCGCATCTTGAGCCGCAGGCGGAAAATCTCCTCGCGCGTCTCGCGCTCCTTGACCCTGAGATCCTCGGGGTTCATCTGCCGGATGTCATCAAGCTCCAAGGCCGACTCCTTCGCGCTCGACTACTATCGTCTTGATCGGCAGCTTATGGGCCGCCAGCCGCATCGCCTCATGGGCGGTGGCGCGGTCGACCCCTTCCATCTCGAACAGAATCCGTCCCGGCTTGACCACCGCCACCCAGCCCTCGGGCGAACCCTTGCCCTTGCCCATCCGGGTCTCGGCCGGCTTCTTGGTAAACGGTTTGTCGGGGAACACCCGGATCCAGACCCGTCCGCCGCGCTTGATATGGCGGGTTAGCGCGATACGGGCCGCCTCGAGCGCGCGGGTATCGACCCGGGCGGTCTCCAGGCTCTTGAGCCCGAAGTCGCCGAAGGCCATCTCGACGCCGCGCGGCGCGGCGCCGCGCACGCGCCCCTTCATCATCTTGCGCCATTTGACTTTTTTTGGTGACAGCATCCCGCTCTATCCTGAACCCGGCGTGCTAGCCCTGCTGGGCCGCCGCTCCCGCGCGTTTGCGCGCCTCTTCCTGGCGGGTCAAAATTTCGCCGCGGAAGATCCAGACCTTGACGCCGATCACGCCGTAGGTGGTGCGCGCCTCGGCGAAGCCATAGGCGACGTCGGCGCGCAGCGTCTGCAGCGGCACGCGCCCCTCGCGATACCATTCGCTGCGTGCGATCTCGGCTCCGCCCAGGCGTCCGGCGACGTGGACCTTGACGCCCTGCGCGCCCATCCGCATCGCCCGCAGCACTGCTTCCTTCATCGCGCGCCGGAAGGCGACGCGGCGCTCGAGCTGCAGCGCGATATTCTCGGCCACCAGCTGCGGGTCGAGGTCGGGGCGGCGCACCTCGTGAATATTGATAAACGCCTCGCGCGCCTTCATCACGCTCTGGATGTCGCGCTTGAGCTTGTCGATTTCGGCGCCCTTCTTGCCGATCACGATCCCGGGCCGGGCGGTGTGAATATTGATCTTGGCCTTGTTGGCCATCCGCTCGATTTCAATCCGCGAGATGCCGGCGTGGTAGAGCCGGCGCTTGATGAACTCGCGGATCCTGAGATCCTCGTGCAGCAGCTCGACGTAATTGTGCCGGTTGCCGAACCATTTCGAGTCCCAGCCCTCAATGATGCCGAGTCGGAGCCCGCGCGGATGTGACTTCTGTCCCATACTGAAATCCTTTAGGACCCGAGTTCGTCGACGATCACGGTTACGTGGCTGGTGCGCTTTAAGATCGGTGTGGCGTGCATATGGGCACGCTGCAGCGAGCGCTTCCAGGTCGGACCGGTATCGGCGGTGGCGAGTTTCACGTACAGCCGGTCTTCGTCGATACTCTGTTGATCGCGCGCATTGGCGACCGCTGCAAGCAGCGTCTTGGACAGGATGCGGGCCGCCTTCTTGGGCGTGAAGTCGAGGATCGACAGCGCCTGATCGACCCGCTTGCCGGCCACCAGCTCACACACCAACCGCAGTTTCTGCGGCGAAATTCTGACAAACCGGGTACGCGCCTTGGCTTCCATCAACAGCTCTCCGTCCTAGGCGCCCGCCGACTTGGGTGCGCCGGAGCGGACCTCGCCTTTGCGATCGCCGGCATGGCCATGGTAGGTGCGGGTCGGCGAAAATTCGCCGAGCTTGTGCCCGACCATATTCTCGGTGCAGTAGACCGGGATGAACTTGTGGCCGTTATGCACCGCGAAGGTCAGCCCGATCATGTCGGGCGTGATCATCGAGCGCCGCGACCAGGTCCGGATAATCCGCTTCTCGCCCGAGGCGGTGGCGGTCTCGACCTTCTTCTGCAGGTGGCCGTCGACGAACGGACCTTTTTTTTGCGATCTCATGCGATTCTTCGCGCCTCGCAGCCTTCCTAACGCTTGCCGCGCGGCCGACGGCTCACGATATAGCGATCCGACGGCTTCTTGCCGCGGGTCTTGTGTCCCTTGGTCGGCATCCCCCACGGCGATTGCGGATGGTTACCCTTGGAGCGTCCCTCACCGCCGCCGTGCGGATGGTCGACCGGGTTCATCGCCACCCCGCGCACGTGCGAGCGCTTGCCCAGATGGCGGCTGCGGCCAGCCTTACCGATCGAAATATTCTCGTGCTCGACGTTGCCGACCTGGCCGATAGTGGCGCGGCATTCCGCCAGCACCATCCGCTGCTCGCCCGAGGGCAGCTTCAAGAGCGCGAACTTGCCCTCCTTGGCCATCAACTGCGCCTGCGCGCCGGCGCCACGTGCGAGCTGGGCGCCGCCGCCGGGCTTCAACTCGATGGCGTGGACGACGGTGCCGACCGGGATGGTCTTGAGCTGCAGCGCGTTGCCGGGCTTGATATCGGCGGCTGCGCCCGATTCGACCTTGTCGCCCACCTTGAGGCCGACCGGCGCGAGAATATAGCTCTTGCGGCCGTCGGCGTAGTTGAGCAGCACGATATTGGCCGAGCGATTGGGATCGTACTCGAGCGACACGACACTGGCCGGCACGCCGTCGTGATCGCGCCGGAAATCGATCACCCGCAGCATCCGCTTGTGGCCGCCGCCGCGATGGCGCACCGTCATGCGTCCGCGGTTGTTGCGTCCGCCCGAGCGTTTGACCGGCTTCAACAGCGCCTTTTCGGGCAGCTTGGGCGTAAGATCGGAGAAGTCCGCGACCTGCTGGAAACGCTGGCCGGGAGTGCGCGGATTTAGCTGGATTACTGCCATCGCAAATTCAGTCCGTCAAAAATTTTCAGGCGCCCTCGAAAAATTCGATGCGGTCGCCTTCCTTGAGGGTCACGTACGCCTTCTTCCAGTTGGTCTGGCGGCCGACGGTGCGTCCGCGGCGGCGCTGCTTGCCCATGAAATTCGAGGTCCGCACCTTGATCACGGTGACCTTGAACAGCTCCTCGACGGTCTCGCGAATCGTATCCTTGGTGGCCTCGGGCCGCACCCGAAACGCCACCTGGTTGGATTCCTCCGCGATGAGGGTGCCCTTCTCGGTCACCAGCGGCGCGAGGATCAGGCTTTCGTCGATCATCGCCGGCGCTCCCCGAGCCGCGCCTCGATCGCGCGCGCCGACTTTTCGGTCATCAGCAGCTCGTCGTAGTTCAGGATATCGAAGACGTTGAGCCCGCCCAGCGCCAGCACCTTGTAGGCCGCCAGATTGCGCGCGGCGCGAAGAAAGCCCTCTTCGCCCTCGCCCAGCACGATCAGGGCGTGCTTGAGCCCCAGCCCCTCGAGCAGCGCCTTGGCCAGCCGGGTTTTGGGCTCCGCGAGCTCCAGCGAATTCACCACCGTCAGCTTGCCATCGCGAGCCCGATCCGAAAGCGCCATGCACAACGCCTTGCGCCAGGCCTTCTTCGGCATCGAGTAGGAGTAGTCGCGCGGCTGCGGGCCGAAGGTGGTGCCGCCATGGCGCCACAGCGGCGAGCGCGTCGAGCCGGCGCGCGCGCGGCCGGTACCCTTCTGCCGCCACGGCTTGCGTCCGCCGCCCGAAATAAAGCCGCGGGTCTTGGTCGCCGCGGTGCCCGAGCGCCGGTTCGCGAGCTGCATCCGGACCGCCTCGTGAAACAGTCCCGGATTCCCTTCGCAGGCGAAGACCCGCGCCGAAATCTCCAGCTCGCCGACCTGCTGATGCTGGGGCGAATAGAGCGGCAACTTGACCGACGCGCTATGGTTCTGGCCTTCAGCCATTGCTCTGTTCCGCCGTCCGCCGCCGCAGCTTGGTCGCGTGCCGGACCGTAACGATGCCGCCGTCGGCGCCCGGCACCGTGCCGCCGAGCACGATCGCGTTGTCCTCGGTCAGAATATCGATCACCGGCAGGTTAACGATGGTAACTCCCTGGTTGCCCATCTGCCCGGCCATCCGCAAGCCCTTGCGCACGCGGCCCGGGTACGAACGATTACCGATCGCACCGCCGTGGCGAAAATATTCGTGGGTGCCGTGCGAGCCCGGGAAGCCGGAGAAATGGTGGCGTTTGATGACGCCCGCGTAGCCGCGCCCCTTGGAGACGCCCGAGACGTCGACCAGGTCGCCCGGCTTGAACACTTCGCCGGCGGCGATCGCCTGGCCGAGCTTGAGCTCGCCTTCACCGCGGCGCTGGAACTCGCGCGTGGCGACGCCCGGCGCGACCTCGCCCTTGGCGAAATGGCCGCGTTCGGCGGCGCTCGAACGCGAGGGCTTTTTGCGCCCGTAGGTCACCTGCACCGCCTCGTAGCCATCGCTGGCCGCGCTCTTGAGTTGCGTGACCATGCACGGGCCGAGCTGGACAACAGTCACCGCGCGCACCCGTCCGGCGTTGTCGCCGACCTGCGTCATACCAAGTTTTTTACCAATCAATCCGGTCAGCACAGCCGTCTCATCCGAGCTTTATTTCGACGTCGACGCCCGCCGCGAGGTCGAGCTTGCCGAGCGCGTCGATGGTCTGCTGGGTCGGTTCGAGCACGTCGAGCAGCCGCTTATGCGTGCGGATCTCGAAATGCTCGCGCGATTTCTTGTCGACATGCGGCGAGCGATTCACGGTGAAACGCTCGATCCGGGTCGGCAGCGGAATCGGCCCGGCCACCCGTCCGCCGGTGCGGCGGATAGTATCGACGATCTCGCGCACCGACTGGTCAAGCAGTCGATAGTCGTACGCCTTAAGACGTATGCGTATCTTCTCGTTCATCCGGTCAGCCACGTCTTTCGGCTCTCCTGCGTCGCGTCCTTTACCAATTCGCCCTTTATTTCAGAACTTTCGAAACCACGCCGGCGCCGACCGTGCGGCCGCCCTCGCGGATTGCAAAGCGCAGCCCCTGCTCCATCGCAACCGGCGTGATCAGCTCGCCAACCGCCGACACGCTATCTCCCGGCATCACCATCTCGGTGCCCTCCGGCAGCGTCACCACCCCGGTGACGTCGGTGGTGCGGAAGTAGAACTGCGGGCGATAGCCGTTGAAAAACGGCGTATGCCGGCCGCCCTCTTCCTTGGTCAGCACGTAGGTCTGAGCCTCGAAGCGGGTATGCGGGGTGATCGAACCGGGCTGCGCCAGCACCTGCCCGCGCTCGATGTCCTCGCGCTTGAGGCCGCGCAGCAGCACGCCGATATTGTCGCCCGCCTGCCCCTCGTCGAGGATCTTGCGGAACATCTCGACGCCGGTGACGACGGTCTTGCTGGTGTCGCGGAAGCCGACGATCTCGACCTCCTCGCCGACCTTGACGCGGCCGCGCTCGACCCGTCCGGTGACCACCGTGCCGCGCCCGGAGATCGAGAACACGTCCTCGATCGGCATCAGGAACGGCTTCTCGGTCTCGCGCTCGGGCTGCTTGATGTAGTCGTCCACCGCCGCCATCAGATCCAGAATCGGCTTGCAGTGCGGGCACTCGTCCTTGCCGCACCCGCATTCCAGCGCTTTCAGCGCGCTGCCGCGGATCACCGGGGTGTCGTCGCCCGGAAATTCGTACTTCTTCAACAGGTCGCGGACCTCGAGATCGACTAGGTCGAGCAATTCGGGATCGTCGACCATGTCGACCTTGTTCATGAAGACCACGATATAGGGCACGCCGACCTGGCGGGCGAGCAGGATATGCTCGCGGGTCTGGGGCATCGGGCCGTCGTTGGCCCCGACCACCAGGATGGCGCCGTCCATCTGGGCCGCGCCGGTGATCATGTTCTTGATATAGTCGGCGTGGCCCGGGCAATCGACGTGCGCGTAGTGGCGCGTCTTGGTCTCGTACTCGACGTGCGTGATCGCGATGGTGATGCCGCGCTCGCGCTCCTCGGGGGCCCGGTCGATCTTGTCGAACGGCACGAACTGCGCAAGTTTGCGCGACGCCAGCACCTTGGTGATGGCCGCGGTCAACGTGGTCTTGCCGTGGTCGATATGGCCGATGGTGCCGACGTTGGCATGCGGCTTGTTCCGTTCAAATTTCGCCTTGCCCATGGTTTGCCTCCGCTTGGACCTCCCAGTCCCGGTTCACCCGCTAAGCGCGCTTGCGCGGCTTGTCGCCTTCGCCGTTGCGCGCGATCAGCTCTTCATGCACCGACTGCGGCACCGGCTCGTAGGCGCCGAACTGCATCGTATAAGTTGCGCGACCCTGGGTTATCGAGCGCAGCTTGGTCGCATAGCCGAACATCGTCGCCAGCGGCACCCGCGCCTCGATTACCTGGGCGCCGGCGCGATTCTCCATGCTCAGAATCTTACCGCGCCGCGCGCTGAGATCGCCGATCACGTCGCCCATGAATTCCTGCGGCGTGACCACCTCGACCTCCATCACCGGTTCGAGCAGCACCGGCTCGGCTTTCTCGGCGGCCTTCTTGAAGGCCATCGAACCGGCGATCTTGAAAGCCATATCCGAGGAGTCGACCTCGTGATACTGGCCGTCGAGCAGCCGCGCCCGCACGTCGACCATCGGGTAGCCGGCCAGCACGCCGCTCTCCATCGCTTCCTTGACGCCGTCCTCGACCGAGGGGATGAAGTTGCGCGGAATCGAGCCGCCCTTGGTCCCGTCGACGAACTCGAAGCCGGCGCCCTTTTCGAGCGGTTCGATGCTAAGCTCGACCACGCCGAACTGGCCATGGCCGCCGCTCTGGCGCACGAAACGTCCTTCGGCCTCGGCCGCGCTCCGGATGGTCTCGCGATAGGCGACCTGCGGCTTGCCGACGTTGGCGTCGACCTTGAACTCGCGCAGCATGCGGTCGACGATGATCTCCAGGTGCAACTCGCCCATCCCGGCGATCAGGGTCTGCGCGGTTTCGCGGTTGACGCTCACCCGGAACGAGGGGTCTTCCTTGGCGAGCTTCTGCAGCGCCTCGCCGAGCCGCTCCTGGTCGGCCTTGGTCTTGGGCTCGATCGCAATCTGGATGACCGGCTCGGGGAACTCGATCGATTCGAGCACGATCGGATGGGCCGCGTCGCACAGCGTGTCGCCGGTGGTGGTGTCGCGCAAGCCGACCGCGCAGATATCGCCGGCGAGGACTTCCGAGATCTCCTCGCGCTTGTTGGCGTGCATCTTGACCAGCCGCCCGATCCGCTCGCGCTTGCCCTTGGTCGAGTTCAGCACCGAGCTGCCCTGTTCGAGCCGCCCCGAATAAACCCGCATGAAGGTCAGCGTGCCGATATACGGGTCGGTCATGATCTTGAAGGCCAGCGCCGAGAACGGCGCGTCGTCGCGCGGCCAGCGCTCTTCGACCTTATCATCGACCTTGCCGATCACCGGCGGCACGTCGAGCGGCGAGGGCAGGTAGTCGATGACCGCGTCGAGCATCGGCTGCACGCCCTTGTTGCGGAACGCCGAGCCCATCAGCACCGGCACCAGCTTGAGCTGCAGCGTGGCGGCGCGAATCGCGGCGCGAATCGCCGCCGGCTCGGGCTCCTTGCCCTCGAGGTAGAGCTCCATGATGCTTTCGTCGTGGTCGGCGATCGCCTCGATCAACTTCTGCCGCTGGGCGGCGACCTGCTCCTGCATCGCGGCCGGAACCGGCTCCAGGCGGAAGTTGGCGCCCAGCGCGTCGCTATCCCAGATGATCGCCTGCTGCTCGATCAGATCGACCACGCCGCTAAACTTTTCCTCGGCGCCGATCGGAATCTGCAGCAGCAGCGGCACCGCCTTGAGCTTGTCGCGAATCTCACCCACCGCGCGCTCGAAGTCCGCGCCCACGCGGTCCATCTTGTTGATGAACGCGATACGCGGGACGTGGTACTTGTCGGCCTGGCGCCAGACCGTCTCGGACTGCGGCTCGACGCCGCCCACCGCGCAGAACAGCGCCACCGCGCCGTCGAGGATGCGCAGGCTGCGTTCGACTTCGATGGTGAAGTCGACGTGCCCGGGCGTATCGATCAGGTTGATGCGATTGTCGCGCCAGAAGCAGGTGGTGGCGGCCGAAGTAATCGTGATGCCGCGCTCCTGCTCCTGCACCATCCAGTCCATGGTCGCGGTGCCTTCGTGCACCTCGCCGATCTTGTAGTTGATACCGGTGTAATAGAGGACGCGCTCGGTAGTCGTCGTCTTACCGGCATCGATGTGCGCCATGATGCCGATATTGCGTACCTGTTCGATTGGAGTCTGACGTGCCACTGAAAAACCTGAACAACTTGCAGCCTACCATCGGAAATGAGCGAACGCCTTGTTGGCCTCGGCCATCCGATGGGTATCTTCGCGTTTCTTAACCGCCCCGCCACGATTGGCCGCCGCTTCGAGAATCTCGGCCGCCAGCCGTTCCTTCATCGACTTCTCGCCGCGCGCCCGCGCCGCCGTCACCAGCCATCGCATGGCCAGCGAACTGCGCCGCAGCGGCCGTACTTCGACCGGCACCTGATAGTTGGCGCCGCCGACCCGCCGCGACCTGACTTCGACACTGGGGCGGACATTGTCGAGCGCCCGCTTGAAGACCACCAGGCCATCTTCCTTGGTGCGATCGGCCACCAGGTCGAGGGCGCCGTACAGGATCAGCTCAGCGGTTGGCTTCTTGCCCCGCTCCATCACCACGTTGACGAACTTCGCCACCGTGCGGTCGTGGAACTTGGGATCCGGGCTGACTTCCCGGACTTTCGCCTGGCCTTTGCGTGACATCGGATTACTTCGGTTTCTTCGCGCCGTACTTCGAACGGCCCTTGCGTCGTTCCTGAACGCCGATCGAATCGAGCGTGCCGCGGATCACATGGTAGCGCACGCCGGGCAGATCCTTGACACGGCCGCCACGAATCAGCACCACCGAATGCTCCTGCAGGTTGTGACCGACGCCCGGGATATAGGTATTAACCTCGTATCCGTTCGACAGCCGCACCCGCGCCACCTTGCGCAGCGCCGAGTTGGGCTTCTTGGGCGTGGTGGTCTTGACCTGCGTGCAGACCCCGCGTTTTTGCGGCGAGCCCTGCAGCGCCGGGGCGCTGATCTTGTAGCGCTTCTTGATCCGCGCGTCGCGGATCAGCTGGTTAATCGTCGGCACTTCGGATGCGATCCCCTCGGCCCGGAATTCCCGGTCCGCGCTCTAAATCTCGCCGGCTCATTCGCCCGGTCCCGCACGGACCCGAGCCTCGACCGGCCAATTTTTCAAACAAACCCCCCAAGGGCTGAAGTACCCTTGGGGGAAACGTTAGTATATAACCTACTGCTTCCCGGCTGTCAATTACCGGCCGGTACAACCGCCTCGGTGACCTCGACTTCTTCCTCGACCGGGCCGCCCTCGACCCGGATGTCGATCGCATTATAGACCGCGACTCCGGTTCCGGCCGGAATCAGCCGGCCCATGATGACGTTCTCCTTGAGTCCGACTAGGCGGTCGACCTTGCCGTGGATGGCCGCCTCGGTCAGCACCCGGGTGGTCTCCTGGAAGGAGGCCGCCGAGATGAAGCTTTCGGTCGACAGCGAGGCCTTGGTGATACCGAGCAGCAGCGGCTCGGCGATCGCCGGCTCGCCGCCCTTGCCCAGCACCCGGCCGTTCTCCTCGTCGAAGCGCCATTTCTCGATCTGATCGCCGACCAGGAAATCGGTATCGCCGACCTCCTTGATCCGGACCCGCCGCAGCATCTGGCGCACGATCACTTCGATATGCTTGTCGTTGATACGCACGCCCTGCAATCGGTAGATCTCCTGGATCTCGTCGACCAGGTACTTGGCCAGCGCCTTCTCGCCCAGGATGGTCAGGATGTCGTGCGGATTCGACGAGCCTTCCATCAGCGGCTCGCCGGCCTTCACCACGTCGCCCTCGTGCACGCCGATATGCTTGCCCTTGGGAATCGGGTATTCGCGCGGCTCGCCGACTTCGGGCGTGACCACTACCTTGCGCTTGCCCTTGGTGTCCTTGCCGAACGACACCTGGCCGTCGATCTCCGAGATAATCGCGAATTCCTTGGGCTTGCGCGCCTCGAACAGTTCCGCCACCCGCGGCAGACCGCCGGTGATGTCCTTGGTCTTGGTGGTCTCGCGCGGGATTCTCGCGATCACGTCGCCCGCTCTCACCGCCGTGCCTTCGCCGACGCTGATATAGGCGCCGACCGGCAGGAAGTAGCGCGCGTACTGGTTCGAGTTCGGAATCTTGGCGGTTTTGGCGCCGGCGTCCTTGATCGAGACGCGCGGGCGCACGTCGAGATCCTTGAACTCGACGATCACGTTGGAACGCGCGCCGGTGCGCTCGTCGACCCGCTCCTCCATGGTCTTGCCCTCGAGGATGTCGCCGAACTTAACCGTGCCGTCGACCTCGGTGATAATCGGGGTGGTGTACGGATCCCATTCGGCGATCTTCTCGGCTGCCTTGACCCGCTCGCCCTCGGCCTTGAGCAGCTTGGCGCCGTAAACCAGCGGGTAGCGCTCACGTTCGCGCTCGCGCTGGACCGGGCCCTCGCCCCCCATCGGCGCCACCACCGCGACTTCGCTATGGCGCGACATCACGATCTGATGGCCGTCGCGGCCGCGCACCGTGGTGACGTTATGCAGCCGCACGATGCCCTCGTTGCGGGCCTCGAGCTCGGTCTGCTCGGCACGCCGTGAGGCGGTACCGCCGATATGGAAGGTCCGCATGGTGAGCTGGGTGCCGGGCTCGCCGATCGACTGGGCCGCCATGATGCCGATGGCCTCGCCGATATTAACCTGTTGTCCGCGTCCGAGGTCGCGTCCGTAGCACTTGATGCACACGCCGCGGCGCGACTGGCAGGTCAGCACCGAGCGGATTTTGACCCGCTCGAGGCCGCCCTCTTCGATTTCGCCGACCTTGTCCTCGTCGATCATCTCGTTGGCCCGCACCAGCACCTTGTTGGTGAACGGGTCGCTGATATCTTCCAGCGCCACGCGCCCCAGCACTCGATCGCCGAGCCCCTCGATCACTTCGCCGCCCTCGACCAGCGGCGTCATCTCGATTCCGTCGAGCGTGCCGCAGTCCTGTTCGGTGATGATCGAGTCCTGGGCAACGTCGACCAGGCGGCGCGTCAGGTAGCCCGAGTTGGCGGTCTTGAGCGCCGTGTCGGCCAGCCCCTTGCGCGCCCCGTGGGTCGAGATGAAGTACTGCAGAACGGTCAGCCCCTCGCGGAAGTTGGCCGTGATCGGGGTCTCGATGATCTCGCCCGACGGCTTCGCCATCAGGCCGCGCAGGCCGGCGAGCTGGCGAATCTGCTGGTCGGAGCCGCGCGCCCCGGAGTCGGCCATGATGAAGATCGGGTTGAACGACGGGCCGCTGATCTCGGCGCCCTTTTCGTCCTTGCCGAAGACCTGGGTCGACAGCCCCTTGATCACGGCGCTGCCGATCTTGTCCTGCACCTCGGCCCAGATGTCGACCACCTTGTTGTAGCGCTCGCCGTCGGTGATGACGCCGTTGTTGTACTGCTTCTGGATTTCGGCGACCTCGGCCTGCGCTTCGTTCAGCAATTGCGCCTTCTGCGGCGGAATCGTCATGTCCTTAATTGAGATCGAGATGCCGGCCCGGGTGGCGAACTCGAAGCCGATATCCTTGAGGCGGTCGGCGAAGATCACGGTCGCCTTGTTGCCGGCCCGGCGGTAGACCAGATCGATCAGGTTGCCGAGCTCCTTCTTCTTCATCGTATGGTTGACGTCGGCGAACGAAACCAGCGGCGGCACCACCTCGTAGAGCAGCACCCGTCCGACCGTGGTCTCGATTCGCTCGATCGGCACGGACGCGCCGTGGTGGCCGTCGCTCACCGCTGCCGCGCCCAGCCGCGCGTCCTCGATCTCGTCGAACAGGTGCGACTGGTCGTCGGTCTTGCTCAGCGGCATCCGCACGATGACCCGCGCGTGCAGGTTGACCTCGCCGTGGTCATAGGCGATTCGCACCTCGGCCGGGCTGGCGAAAACCTTGCCCTCGCCGCGCGCCAGCGGCCGCTCACGCGTCATGTAATAGAGCCCCAGCACCATGTCCTGGGTCGGCACGATAATCGGCTTGCCCGAGGCCGGTGACAGGATGTTGTTGGTCGACATCATCAGCGCCCGCGACTCGACCTGCGCCTCGATCGAGAGCGGCACATGGACCGCCATCTGATCGCCGTCGAAGTCGGCGTTGTAGGCGACGCAGACCAGCGGATGGAGCTGGATGGCCTTGCCCTCGATCAACACCGGCTCGAAGGCCTGGATGCCGAGGCGATGGAGCGTCGGCGCGCGGTTGAGCAGCACCGGATGCTCGCGGATAACCTCGTCGAGGATATCCCAGACATCCTTGCCCTCTTTCTCGACCAGCTTCTTGGCGCTCTTGATGGTCGTCACGTAGCCGCGCTCTTCGAGCTTCGAGTAGATGAACGGCTTGAACAGCTCGAGCGCCATCTTCTTGGGCAGGCCGCACTGATGGAGCCGCAGCTCGGGGCCGACCACGATCACCGAGCGGCCCGAGTAATCGACCCGCTTGCCGAGCAGGTTCTGGCGAAAGCGCCCGGACTTGCCCTTGAGCATGTCGGACAGCGATTTGAGCGGCCGCTTGGAGGGACCGGTAATCGCGCGCCCGCGCCGGCCGTTGTCGAACAGCGCGTCGACCGCCTCCTGCAGCATCCGCTTCTCGTTGCGGATGATGATATCGGGGGCGTTCAGTTCGATGAGCCGCTTGAGGCGGTTGTTGCGGTTAATCACGCGCCGATAAAGATCGTTCAAATCCGAAGTCGCGAAGCGCCCGCCGTCGAGCGGCACCAGCGGCCGCAGGTCGGGCGGGATGACCGGCAGAATCGTCAGGATCATCCACTCCGGCTTGTTGCCCGATTCGCGAAACGCGTTGACCACCTTGAGCCGCTTGGCGACTTTCTTGCGCCGCGCCTCGCTGGCGGTGTTCTTCATCTCGACCCGCAGCTCCTCGGCGATCTGGTTGAGGTTGAGCTGCGTCAAGAGCAGGCGAATCGCCTCGGCGCCCATCTCGGCCTTGAAGCTGTCGCCGTATTGCTCGCGCGCCTCGCGATACTTGCGCTCGGTCAGCAGCTCCTTGTGGGTGAGCGGCGTCTCGCCCGCATCGGTGATGACGTAGCACTCGAAATAGAGCACCTTTTCGAGTTCCTTGAGCGTCATGTCGATCAGCGTGCCGATGCGCGACGGCAGCGAGCGCAGGAACCAGATGTGCGCGACCGGGGCGGCCAGATCGATATGCCCCATCCGCTCGCGCCGCACCTTGGACTGGATCACCTCGACGCCGCACTTCTCGCACACCACGCCGCGATGGCGCATGCGCTTGTACTTGCCGCAGTTACACTCGTAGTCCTTGGTCGGACCGAAAATTTTCGCGCAGAACAGCCCGTCGCGCTCCGGCTTGAAGGTCCGGTAGTTGATGGTTTCGGGCTTCTTGACCTCGCCGTGCGACCACGACCGGATCATCTCGGGCGAGGCGATCGAAATCCGGATCGCGCTGAATGCCAGCGGGTTCTTGGGCTTCTCAAAAATGCCAAACAGATCTTCCATTTACCCTGCTCCCTGTGAGCGGCGACCGCGCCTTACTCGCGCGGCGCCTGCTCGAGCAAATCCACGCTCAGGCACAACGACTGCAACTCTTTGACCATGACGTTGAACGATTCCGGCAGTCCTGGCTCCAGCGTGTTTTCGCCCTTGACGATCGCCTCGTACATCCGGGTGCGGCCCGCCACGTCGTCGGACTTGACGGTCAGCATCTCCTGCAGCGTGTAGGCCGCGCCGTAGGCCTCCAGCGCCCACACTTCCATCTCGCCCAGGCGCTGGCCGCCGAACTGCGCCTTGCCGCCCAGCGGCTGCTGCGTGACCAGGCTGTAGGGCCCGGTCGAGCGGGCGTGAATCTTGTCCTCGACCAGGTGATGCAGCTTCATCATGTACATCACGCCGACCGTGACCGGCTGCTCGAAGGCCTCGCCGGTGCGGCCGTCGTGGAGCTCCGCCTGCCCGCTTTCGGGCAGCCCGGCCTTTTTGATCAGGGCGAAAATCTCCTCCTCGCGCGCGCCGTCGAAGACCGGCGAGGCGACGTGGATTCCGCCGCTGGCCTTGTGCGCCAGCTTGATCAGGTCGGTATCGGTCAGCGCGTCGATAAACTCATGCGTTTCGCGCTCGCCGTAAAGCTCTTTCAGCCGCCGGCGCAACGCGGCCGGATTGGCACCGTTATGCAGTTCGTCGTCGAGCTGACGGCCGAGTTCGCGCGCCGCCCATCCCAGATGGGTCTCCAGAATCTGCCCGACGTTCATCCGCGACGGCACGCCCAGCGGATTGAGCACGATATCGACCGGCGTGCCGTCGGCCAGCCGCGGCATATCCTCCTCGGGCAGGATGCGCGACAGGACGCCCTTGTTGCCATGGCGCCCGGCCATCTTGTCGCCGACTTGCAGGCGGCGCTTGATGGCGACGAACACCTTGATCATCTTGATTACGCCCGGCGCCAGCTCGTCGCCGGCCTTGAGCCGATCGATCTTGGTGCCGTAATGGCTGTGCACCGTCTCGACGTTGGCGCGCAGCGCTTCCATCGCCGCCGCGGCCTCGGCTGCGGCCCGCTCGTCCTCGACGCGCAGCTCGCTCCATAGCCGGTACGGCAGCTCGTCGAGAATCTCGTTGCTCAGGCTTTCGCCCTTCTGCAGCGCGACCCGCTTCTGGCCGCCCTCGTCGTCCATCACGCGCCCGGCCAGCTTCTTGCCCGCCAGCGCGCGTTTGAGCTTGCGCAGCGTCTCCTGGCGGATGACGCGCACTTCCTCGGTCTCGTCCTGCTTGAGCCGTTCGACTTCGAGGTTGTGAATCTCCTGGGTGCGGTCGTCGCGCGTCACGCCGCGGCGCGCAAACACCCGCGCGTCGATCACCGTGCCTTCGACGCCCGGCGGCACGCGCAGGCTGGTGTCGCGCACCTCGCCCGCCTTCTCGCCGAAGATCGCCCGCAGCAGCTTTTCCTCGGGGCTCAGCTGGGTCTCGCCCTTGGGCGTGATCTTGCCGACCAGGATATCGCCGGGCCGCACTTCGGCGCCGATCCGGATGATGCCGCTGGTGTCGAGATTGTGCAGCGCCTCCTCGCCGACATTGGGGATGTCGCGGGTGATTTCCTCGGGTCCGAGCTTGGTGTCGCGCGCGATGCATTCGAATTCCTCGATATGCACCGAGGTGAACAGGTCTTCCTTGACCACGCGCTCCGAGATCAGGATCGAGTCCTCGAAGTTGTAACCGCCCCACGGCATGAAGGCGACCAGCACGTTGCGGCCCAGCGCCAGCTCGCCCATGTCGGTCGAGGGGCCGTCGGCCAGCACGTCGCCGGCCTTGATATGCTCGCCCTTGACCACCACCGGGCGCTGGTTGATGCAGGTGTTCTGGTTGGAGCGCTGGTACTTGACCAGGTTGTAGATATCGACGCCGGCGTCGCGCGGGTCGCGACCCTGGCGATCGGCGCGCACCACGATACGCTCGGCGTCGACGCTCTCGACCATCCCGTCGCGCAACGCGATCAGAGTCACCCCCGAATCGCGGCCCACCGTCCGCTCCAGCCCGGTGCCGACCAGCGGCGCATCGGTCTTGAGCAGCGGCACCGCCTGGCGCTGCATATTGGAGCCCATCAGCGCGCGGTTGGCGTCGTCGTTCTCCAGAAACGGAATCAGCGAGGCCGCCACCGACACCAGCTGGTTGGGCGACACGTCCATGAACTCGACTTCGGGCGCCGGCACCACCGTGAACTCGCCGCCGACCCGGGCCGACACCAGTTCGTTGGTGAAGCGGCCGTGCGCGTCGAGCGGCGCGTTGGCCTGCGCGATCTTGCGCTCTTCCTCGTCGAGCGCCGACAGATAGACGATCCGATCCGTCACCCGGCCGCCTTCGACGGTCCGGTACGGGGTCTCGATAAAGCCGTATTCATTGACCCGCGCATAGGTCGAGAGCGCGGCGATAAGCCCGATATTGGGCCCTTCCGGGGTCTCGATCGGGCAGACCCGGCCGTAGTGCGTGGGATGCACGTCGCGGACCTCGAAGCCGGCGCGCTCGCGCGTCAAGCCGCCCGGACCGAGCGCCGAGAGCCGCCGCTTGTGCGCGATCTCGGACAGCGGATTGGTCTGATCCATGAACTGCGAGAGCTGCGAGGAGCCGAAGAACTCCTTGATCACCGCCGAGGCCGGCTTGTAGTTGACCAGCTCCTGCGGCATCAGGGTCTCGATATCCTGCAGGCTCATGCGCTCCTTGATCGCCCGCTCCATGCGCACCAGGCCGATGCGGAACTGGTTCTCGACCAGCTCGCCGACCGCGCGCACGCGCCGATTGCCGAGATGGTCGATATCGTCGACCTGGCCGTTGCCGTTCTTGAGCTCGAGCAGGTAGCGCACGACCTCGAGGATATCCTCGCGGCGCAGCGTGCCCTGCTCCAGCGGCACGTCGATCTTGAGCTTGTGATTGAGCTTGAGCCGCCCGACCTTGGACAGATCGTAGCGCTCGGGATTAAAGAACAGATCGTTGAAGAAGCTGGTGGCGGTCTCCAGGGTCGGCGGATCGCCGGGCCGCAGCCGCTTGTAGATCTCGAGCATCGCGACCGCGCCCGAGTCCTGCGGATTGCCCGGGTCCTTGTTGACCCGCCTGATCTCCTCGTCCATCCGGTCCTGCGCGATCGTGAGCCGCAGCGGCCCGCCGCCGGGCTGGTCCTCGGTCCACAGCACCTCGATCTTCTTGACCCCGCGGGCGCGGAGCTTTTCCAGGCTATCCTCGGTAAGCTCCTCGTTGACCTGCACCAGCACCTCGCCGGTGGCGGTGTCGATCACGTTGTGCGCCGAGACCCGGCCGACCACTTCCTCCAGCCCGATCGGCACCTCGGTCATCCGCGCCTGCTCCATCGCCCGCACGATGGCCTTGTTGAAGCGCCGCCCCTCGCGCGCGATCAGATCGCCGCTCTTGGGATCGCGCACGTCGCGGCTGACGCGGGTGCCGAGCAGATGCTCGGGACGCAGCTCCTTGGCGAGCTGCTTGATGTCGAGCAGGATGACGTCCTTGGGATAATAATTGTTGAGCAGGTCCTCGGTGGTCATGCCGAGCGCGCGCAGCAGCACGGTGGCCGGGAACTTGCGCCGCCGATCGATGCGTACGTAGAGCGCGTCGCGCGGGTCGAATTCGAAATCGATCCAGCTGCCGCGGTACGGAATCACCCGCGCCGAGTACAACAGCTTGCCGGTCGAATGGGTCTTGCCCTTGTCGTGCTCGAAGAACACCCCGGGCGAGCGATGGAGCTGCGAGACGATGACCCGCTCGGTGCCGTTCACCATGAAGGTCCCGTTGGGCGTCATCAGCGGCACTTCGCCGAAGTAGACTTCCTGCTCCTTGACGTTCTTGATCGAGCGCCGGCCGCCTTCGACGTCCCAGATGACGAGCTGGATTTTGACCTTCAGCGGGGCAGCGTAGGTCATGCCGCGCTGATGGCATTCGTCGACGTCGTACTTGGGCATGCCGAGTTCGTAGCTGACGAATTCGAGCGAGGCGGTTTCGTTGAAATCCTTGATCGGGAAGACCGACTTGAAGACCGCCTGCAGCCCCGAGTCGCGACGCTCCTCGAGCGGCACGCCGACCTGCAGGAACTCTTCGTAGGAGCGTTTCTGGATTTCTATCAGATTGGGGATGTCGATAATCTTGCGGATCTTGCCGAACGAACGGCGCAGCCGGAGATTACTCGTCACCTGTATCTGTTGAGCCATCGACTACCTCCTCCGGCGCGCGCCATGAGCGTGACGCATCATCGAATCGCCGGAGTATTGTGCGGCGCCGCGCCGCGCGGCGCCCGCCCCTTTTGCCTGATACTTCACGCCGCCACAAAAGCGGTCCGGGTCCGCACCGACTTCCGGTCGGTGGGGACCCGCAAACGCCCGAGCCTGAACCAATGATGGTTGCAAGGCTGGTATTACTTCAGCTCGACCGTGCCACCCGCCTCTTCGAGCTTTTTCTTGACATCCTCGGCCTCGGCCTTGTTGACCCCTTCCTTGATCGGCTTGGGGGCGCTGTCGACCAGGTCCTTGGCTTCCTTGAGCCCCAGCCCGGTCAGCTCGCGCACCACCTTGATCACCTGGATCTTCTTGTCGCCCGAGCCGGTCAGCACTACCGAGAACTCGTCCTTCTCGACCGCCGCCGCCGCCGCGCCACCGCCGGCCGCTGGCGCCGCCGCTATCGCGACCGGTGCAGCCGCCGACACGCCGAGCTCCTGCTCGAGTTCCTTGACCAGTGCCGCGGCGTCCATCAGGCTCAGGTTCTTCAGATAATCCTTCACCTGATCGCGGTTCAATTGTGCCTCTGACATCTTGCTCTCTCTCCTTGCCTCGCGCTCGGGCCGCGCCGGAGAGCGCGCCGAGACGAATAAATTCTTTCGCGTCCGTCCTTATGCTCCGGCCGCGGTCCTTATGCCCCAGCCTCAGCCGGCGGCGGCGCCGCTTCGGTTGGCGCGGCTGCGGTTGGTGGGGCTGCGGTTGGCGGAGCCTCGGGGCCGCGCTGTTTGCCGATCGCGTCGATCACCCGCGCCACCATCGAGCCGGGCTCGTTCAGCAGCCGCACCAGGCGCGTCGCCGGCGCCTGCAGCAAGCCCAAAAGCTGCGCCATCACCACTTCGCGCGGTGGCAGCGTAGACAGCGCCTGCAGCTCCTCGGCCGACAGCGCCTGGCCGCCGAGCACGCCGCCGCGCAGCTTGAACTTGTCGCCCAGCTCGCGCAGCGCCGCCACGGTCTTGGCCACCGCCACCGGATCGCCGTAGCAAAAAATTATAATGACCGGGCCGCCGAGCTTGTCCTCCAGCGCCTGGTATGGAGTCGCCTTGATCGCCAGCCTGACGAGCGTGTTTTTCGCCACCCGCAGCTCACCGTCGACCGCCCGCACGCGGCGGCGCAAATCGGTCGATTGGGCCGCGCTCAGTCCGCGATACTCCGACACCAGCGCCATCGTGGCCCGCGCGAAACGGCCGGCCAGCTCTTCGACGACGGTAGTTTTATCCGCTTTCTTCATGGTCTCAAATTTCGTCCCGGGGGCCGCTTGCCGCGGCTAGGCCGCCGCCGCCACCGTCCGCACCGCGCCGGGATCGACCTTGACCCCGGGGCTCATGGTCGAGGAGATCGCGACGCTCCTTATATAGTTGCCCTTGGCGCTGGCCGGACGCGAGCGCGCGATCGCGGACAGCAGGGCGTTGGCGTTCTCGGCGAGCTTTTCCTCGCCGAAGCTGAGCTTGCCGATCGGGGCGTGCACTACGCCCGCCTTGTCGACCCGGTAGTCGACCTTGCCGGCCTTGACCTCGGCCACCGCCTTGGCGACGTCGAAGGTCACCGTGCCGATCTTGGGGTTAGGCATCAGGCCGCGCGGTCCGAGGATTTTGCCGAGCCGGCCGACCTGGCCCATCATGTCCGGGGTCGCGATCACGCGGTCGAAGTCGAGCCAGCCTTCTTCCTGGATCTTCTTGATCAGATCGTCGCCGCCGACGAAGTCCGCCCCCGCCTCGCTCGCTTCCTTCTCTTTCTCGCCCTTGGCCAGCACCAGCACGCGCGGCACCTTACCGGTGCCGTGGGGCAGCACCACGGTGCCACGGACGTTCTGATCGGCCTGGCGCGGATCGACGCTGAGCCGCACCGCCAGCTCGACGGTCTCGTCGAACTTGGCGACGTGGTTGGCCGCCACCAGCTTGATCGCGTCGCTCAGCGGATAGCGCACCGCCCGATCGATCTCCTTGGCCGCCTCGCGATATTTCTTGCCCGCCATCGTAATACCTCTGTCGTGCCGCTACTCGATCTCGATACCCATCGAGCGCGCAGTCCCTTCGACGGTCTTCATCGCCGCCGCCAGATCCTTGGCCGTCAGGTCGGTCAGCTTGGTCTTGGCGATCTCTTCGACCTGCTGGCGCGTGACCTTGCCGACCTTGTTCTTGTTGGGCGCCGGCGAGCCCTTGGCGAGCCCGGCCGCGCGCAGTAACAGGTTCGAGGCCGGCGGGCTCTTGGTAACAAAGGTGAAGGAGCGGTCGGCATAGACCGTCACCACCACCGGCACCACCAGCCCCGTCATATTCTGGGTCTGGGCGTTGAAGGCCTTGCAGAACTCCATGATATTGACGCCGCGCTGGCCGAGCGCCGGCCCCACCGGCGGCGAGGGATTTGCCGCCCCGCCTGGAATCTGGAGCTTAATCTGTCCGACGACTTTCTTGGCCACTTGAGCTGCCGCCCCCGCTATTCAGACCGAGCCGCCGGCGCCGCCCCGCCATCCGCAGCAGGGCTGCAGAAGAGCGCCGGAGGGCCGACGGTCAATTCCGTTACTAAGACTTTTCGACCTGCACGAAATCCAGTTCGACCGGCGTGGCGCGCCCGAAGATCGAGATCAACACGCGCACCTTGCCTTTTTCCGGCCGCACCTCTTCCACCGTGCCATTGAAATCCTGAAATGGCCCGTCGACGACCTTCACCGCCTCGCCCACCTCGAACAGTACCTTGGGCTTGGGCCGCAGGGCCCCTTCCTCCATCTGCTGAGTGATCTCCCGGACTTCGGATTCCGGCACTTCGGGCGGCTGGGTGGCGTGGCCGACGAAGCCGGTCACCTTGGGGGTATTCTTGATGAAATGCCAGGTCTCCTCATCCAGCACCATGTGCACGAAGATGTAGCCGGGGAAGAACTTGCGGCTTGAGATCCGGCGCTGCCCGCCCTTGCCCAGCTCCTGCACGCTCTCGACCGGCACCAGCACCTCGCCGACCCGATCCTTGAGACGCGCGAACTCGGGCGATCGCAGCCGCTGCTCGAGCGCGGCGCGGGCCTTCTGCTCATAGCCGGAATAAGTGTGCACCACGTACCAATGCATCGCCGCCGCGAGCGGCGAGGCCGCGGTCACTTCGGCTTCTTTTTTGGCCTGCTCTTCCGTCCCGGTTTCCATAGCGACCCGCTGTCGTTCGTTAGCGCCCGGCGCCCCCTCGAGGGGCCGCGCAAGATCGAAGCTAGCTCAGTAGTTGTCGCACCACCCTGGTTGCTGCCAAATCGATCAGGCCGAGCCATATCGCCATCACGATTGTCAGGATCACCACCACCACGGTCGCCTGTAAGGTCTCTTTGGGCGAAGGATAATGGACTTTGGCGAGTTCGGTCCATGCCTCCTTAACGAAGCTTACGCCCTGTTCAAGGTAATTTTTCAGTTTAGCCATAATTGCTTATGCAAATCAAGCGCCAAGAGCGCTGGCGGGTCAGGCAGGATTCGAACCTGCAACCCTCGGATTTGGAGTCCGATGCTCTGTCCAATTGGAGCTACTGACCCTCATTATATCCCGCTGCCCAGCCGGATACCGCCCCCTACTGCGCCGCGGCCCCGACGCTGCCGCCGGCCGCTATGCGCTGGTCCGCTCGCCCGGCCCGGGCAGGCGGCTAAACCTTGACCTCGCGATGGACGGTATGGGAGCGGCAGCTGGGACAGAACTTCTTGATCGAAAACTTTTCGGTCTGCCGCTTCTTGTTCTTGCTGGTGGTATAATTGCGCCGCTTGCAGCCGTCGCACGCCAATCCGATTAGATCTCTCATCGTCGATAATTCCAGCGGCGTCCCTCAGGACGCCAGATTTGCAAAGCCCACGACGGGATTCGAACCCGTGACCTCTTCCTTACCAAGGAAGTGCTCTACCGACTGAGCTACATGGGCATCCCCAGTTCTCATGAAGCGCGTCAAGGCAGACCCACCGTCGCCGAGTGGAGCGGGAAACGGGACTCGAACCCGCGACCCCGAGCTTGGAAGGCTCGCGCTCTACCAACTGAGCTATTCCCGCTCAGAACCGTCAAATATAGCGAAAGGTCTCGCGCTTTGCGAGCGCTAGCCGGATTTTGAGTAGTGAGCGGCATTGAGTGGCCACCTCCCTCCCCCTCGATTTTGGGGTAGGGCCGGGGTGGGGGTCGAGGGGCGGTTCTGAGTCTCTATGAGGACCGCCTCGGTATCCATCAAAGCCTCGCGCTACAAAAAAATGCAGCCCGCGAAAGCTGCTCACGACAGAACAGATTGGCACTCGGAAGCGCCCAAGATAATCCGGCGCATCCGCACTCGACCCCCACCCCAACCCTCCCCCAAGACTGAGGGGGAGGGAGTCAGAAACCTGCAACCGTTCAGCCTTCCTCTTCGTTTAGTGAATGCGTTGAATCCAAAATGATGCGCTGGCGGATTTTGGCCGCCAATTCCTAGCGCCCCTTGTAGACCGCTTTGCGCTTCTCGAGAAACGAGCGCGGCCCCTCTCTGGCATCCTCGGAGCCCATCACCGCGGCGAAAATCTCATCCTCGATCTTATGGGCGTCGGCCAGCGGCAGTCCTGTCATCCGCGCCGCCGCCTGCTTGATCAGCTTTATCGCCAGCGGACCGTTGGCCGCGATGGTCGCCGCGATCTCGCGCGCCTTGGTTAGCACCTGGTCGGCCGGCACCACGTGATTTATCAACCCCATCTCAAGCGCCTCGGCGGCGCTGAAGCGCGACCCGGTCAGCATCATCTCCATCGCGCGGCAATACGGAATCTGGCGCGGCAGACGGGCCAGCGCGCCGCGGGCCGGAGCCAGCGCCCAGCGCGCCTCCTGGAGCGCGAAGCTCGCGTCTTCGGAGGCGATCCGGATATCGGTCGCGGTCATCAGTTCGAGCGCGCCGGCGAAGCAGAAGCCGTTGATCGCCGCGATGATCGGCTTGCTGAGGCCGTACTGATGGCGCAACATCGCGCGGTCCCCCGTCCCCGGCTCGAGGAACTTGCGGTCCCAGTCGTCGTCGGGCGGGCGAGCACCGGTGCCGAGCGGGGTCAGCCGGTTGAAATCCGCGCCGATCGAAAACGCGCGACCGCCGGCCCCGGTCAGGATCGCCACCCGCACCTGCTGGTTGGCCTCGATCTCGTCCCACGCCGCCGCCAGCCGCACGACCGTCTCGGGATCGAAGGCATTAAGCTTTTCCGGACGATTGAAGGTGATCAGCGCCACGTTCGCGTCGATTTCCAATTGCAACGATGCCATCTCTCTCCCCTTACGTCAGCGCGTCGGCGCTGCGCAGTCGTTCGATCTCCGCCGCGCTCAGCCCGAGCACTTCGCGCAGCACCGCGTCGGTATCCGCACCCAGAATCGGCGCCGGACTTCGCACCTTGCATTCGGTCTCCGCCATCGTCCACGGAATCCCCGGATGGATCCGGCGGCCGACCTCGGGATGCTCGAGCGTTACCAGGAAGCCGCGTTCGGTCAGATGCGGATCGGTAGCGATATCGGCGCTGCTCATCGCCGGGAAGGCCGCCACGCCGCGACTCTGCAGACGCCGCGCGATTTCCCATCGATCGCGCGCACTGGTCCAGCGCGTGATTATCCGGTCCAGTTCCTTTTCGTTGCGCTTGCGCTCGGCGGCGCTCGCGAAGCGCGGATCGGCGGCCAGTTGCGGCTGCTCGATCGCGTCGCACAGCGCGCGCCACTCGTCCTCGCTGGCGACCGCCATACTGACCCATTGGTTCTCGTCGCCGGCCGCCTTGTAGCATTCGTGCGGCGCCATGATCGGATCGTGATTGCCGCTGCGCGCCGGCTGCAGACCGTTGAAGGCGAACTCGAAAATCGCTTCGGGCAGCGTCGCGATGGTCGCCTCCATCTGCGACAGGTCGATAAACTGTCCCGCGCCGGTGCGTGCCCGATGGAGCAGCGCCGCCATCACCGCGATCGTGCCGAACATCCCGGCGGTCGGATCGGCGAACGACACGCCGACTTCGCTCGGCCCCATCCCTTCGTAGCCGGTCAGCGCGAAAAAGCCGGCGAAGGCGGCGGCCGGCGGTCCGTAGCTGAGAAAATTCTTCCACGGCCCAGTCTGCCCGTACCCGGACATCGACACCATGATGATATCGGGCTTCAGCGCGCGCAGCGTTTCGTAGCCGAGACCCATCCGATCCATCGCCCCGGCCGAGAAATTATCCGCCACCACGTCGCAATGTTTCGCCAGCTCGCGCGCGATGCGGATTCCTTCGGCGCTCGCCAGGTTCAGCGTCACGCTCTTCTTGCCCTGGCTGTATTGATTGAAATAGCCGGCCCGGTTCACGCCCGCCACGCCGTCGGCGAATGGCGGTACGCGCCGCGTCGGGCATAGCCGCTTTTGCGATTCGATCCGCAGCACCTCGGCGCCCAGGTGCGCGAACTGCATCGTGCAGTACGGCCCGGCCCATACCCAGGTCAGATCGAGCACCCGGATGCCGTCGAGCGGCAAGTCGGATCGATCATCGGCGCGCGGCTTCGCGCGGCCCGCGAACTCCTGAAAGCGCGAGCCTGACGCTTTCCACGCCGATACGCCGTCGGCGGTGCGATTCTGATCAAGCCGCGGCGCGGGCCCGCGGATCTGCCATCCGCCGAGACTGCTCTTGAAGGGCGCGCCGGGAATCGACACGGTGCCGACGCCCGCCACTTCGATCGGCGTGAAATATTGCCGCGCGCGCAGCTGATCGTTGGCATACAGATCGGCCAGCGTGCTGACCGGCGCAACCGGAATCCGGCAGCGCTGCGCCTCCAGGAACAGGTCGCGGACCTTCCAGCCTCGGACCCAGTCGCCCATCAAGGCGTAGAGCGCCTCGCTATGGAGGCTCCGCTCGCGACCGCTGGCGAAGATCTCCTCGCCGGCCCACTCCGGCTTGCCCATCAGCTCGACCATCCGGCTCCACTGCGCCTCTTCGATACAGAGGATCATGATGTAGCCGTCGGCGCATTCCATGATCGTCCACGGCGCCACCGCGCGCCGCCCCAGCCGCGACGCAATCTGCCCGGCGTATGAGTAGTGGGCGAAGCTCAACTCGAGCATCGCGGCGATACACTCCTGGCCCGAGACTTCGAGATGCTCGCCGCGGCCGCTGCCGAGCCGCCCCCAGAACGCCGCCAGCGTGGCGAAGCAGGCGTGCAAGCCGGCCTGGAAATCGGCCTGCGAGCCGAAAATCTTGAGCGGCGGCAACTCGGGATAGATCGATGAGCCGGGACTCAGGTACGCCCATCCGCCCGCATTGACCAGGTTGAGCTCGTAGCCCTTCCAGTCGCGATACGGACCGCGGTCGCCGAACGGCGAGATAGCGCCGGTCACCAGCCGCGGAAAATCCTTGCGCAATCGCTCGCGATCGAGCCCGGCGGCGCGGCGCGACGGAACCGGCAGGTTATGGATCAGGAGATCGGCGTCGTCGAGCAGACGGGTGAGGGTCGCGCGCCCGGCCGCGTCTTCCAAATCGAGCGTGATGCCGAGCTTGCCGCCATTCAGATAGATGAACAGGCCGCTCTTTTCGGGGTCGGGGCGATGGTCCGGGAACGGACCGCGGCGCCGCGCGATATCGCCCGCGGGCGGCTCGACCTTGATTACCGCCGCGCCGAGATCGGCCATCGCCTTGGCGGCAAACGCCGCCGCGACTCCTTCGCCGCACTCGACGACGCGCAGCCCCTGAAGCGGCGGCGGCCCGGCAGGATGTTCGGATGCAGTCGCCACTGGATCGCTGGTTCGCTCCGCGCGCGCCGCCGACGCTTATCGACGGCGCGCGCGCAAGCTCATCGGCTTACTTCCGTTTGTTGAAATGCGGGATGACCTCTTTGGCGAACAGCCGCAGGCTGTTGCGCGCCTTGTCGAGCGTCAATCCCGGCGGCGACATGTTGTAGCACAAATCGGTGAAGGGACCCTGCGCGTTCAGATCCTCGATCAGCTTGATCAGATCATCGGGCGTGCCGAGGAACAGCGGCAAGCCGAAGAACGACACCGGATGGCCCTTGCGCAGCTCGCCGATCGGCTTCAGGTCGGCGATCTTTTCATCGCCCGGCAGGGTCTGGTTCTCGGCGATCCACTTGCCATAGCGGGTCAGCAGGTAATGGATCGCCGGCTCGGCGTCGTCCCAGGCCTGCTTCACGGTCTCGGCGCAGTAGCCGAAGCGGAGCTGCGCGATCTTGAAGTCCTGCATCTGCCGCCCGTGACGCTGGCAGGCCTCGGCGAACAGCTTGATCTGGCGCGGATCGCCGGCCGAGGCCAGATGGTAGCCCTCGCGCGCGACCCGATCGATCGCCATCCGTCCCCGCCCCGCCATCCAGATCGGAAACGGCTTCTGCACCGGACGCGGCGCGATCGTAATCGGTTCGGGAATCTTGAAATGCTGCCCGCTGTAGGTGACGTTCTCGGAATCGAGCAGCTTGCGCACCGCCGCGGCGCCCTCTTCCATCCGGGTGTGCTTCTGATCGCCGTCGACGCCGTAAGCGGTGAACTCTTCCTTGCGGTAGCCCTGGCCGAAGCCGAGGTCGAGCCGTCCGCCCGACAGCGCGTCGACCCACGCCGCCTGCTCGGCGATCGCGATCGGATTATGCAGCGGCATCAGCGCGATATACGAGCCCAGCCGGATCCGCGAGGTGCGCGCGGCCAGCGCAGCGCAAAAGGTCAGCGGCGCGCAGCAATAACCGTCGCGGACAAAATGATGCTCGGGCACCCAGATTTGATCGTAACCGAGCTGTTCGACCTCGGCCGCGAGATCGAGCTCGGCCCGGTAATGTTTGCTGTAATCAAGCCCCGGCTGGTCGAATTGACTGCCTTCGAACAAAACTCCAAATCTCATCCCCTGTCTCCCTTCTATAATGAAGCGACGCGCGCCTGGCGCGCTCGTCGTCCCGCCTCTGTGCTTAGCGATAGTTGCGCCAAAAGCCAACCCGATTGGCTCGCACCCGCTCCGCGTCGAGCAAAATCGTCGGCCTGGCAGGAGATAGTGATGGTGGAGAGGGGAGGATTCGAACCTCCGAAGGCATAAGCCGTCAGATTTACAGTCTGATCCCTTTGGCCACTCGGGAACCTCTCCAGCCGGGTCAGCATCGCGGAGCCGATGGCCGGAATCGAACCGGCAACCTACTGATTACAAGTCAGTTGCTCTTCCGCTTGAGCTACATCGGCAGGATGCAAATAACAGCTAGTATGCTGCCGTTTTTCCTAAGTCAAGGCAGGCCCCGGGGCGCGCCGCTTGTGCTACAATCGACGCGCCGGGCGGTTGCGAATCCTGCGGCTGCCCCGCGCCGCAATACCGTTCCCTCCGGGACGGATCCCGCAAAGCCATCGCAACGCCGGCGGAGGGCCCATGATACGCCTCGCGTTCGGACGCAAGCTGCGCTGGCTGACCTCGACCGTTATCGCGATGGCACTGGTGTCGGCGCTGTTCCTGGGCTTCGACCTCGTCCACCCGGGGTCGATCAACGGCGCCGTCCAGGACTGGCAGAAGATCCTCGAAGCGCTGGGCACGATCGCGGTCGCGATGCTGGTGCTGTGGCGTGAATATCTGCGGGACGAGGCGGCCGCGCCCCGCGCCGAGCATCGCACAAGCCAGCCGCCGGCGCCGCAGATCGTGCAGAACATCTATCCGCCCTCGGCCGCACCGGCGGCGAGCCGCGCCACCCGCGCCACGGACCTGCGCGAATCCGAGGAGGCGACGCAAAGGATCGTCGAGGATGCGGGCCAGGTCGAAACCGGCGTGGTCAAAGCGCGCCGGCTGGTGATCGTCGATGAGCAGGGGCGCGAGCGAATCTTTCTCGGCCTCGACGGCGCGGGCGCCCCGGCGATCGGAATTCGCGACGAGCGCGGCACGATGCGCGCCACGCTGAGCCTGCTCGAAAACGGCCAGGCGACGCTGCAACTGCTCGACGGCGAGCAGCGCACCCGCGCCAGCCTCGCGGTGCGGCGCGACGGCTTCGGCGAGCTGGCGCTGCTTGATCGGGCCGGCGCCATCCGGGCCGCACTCGGCGCGGCGGGCGACGACGCCATCTCCTATCTCGGGCTGCGGGCCGCTTGCACCTACGCGCTGGTGCTCGAAGGCCGGCAGGTCTCGCAGAGCCTGTGGAACGAGGCGGCGCGGCTTGAGTGGTCGCTGCCGATTCGTCCATCCGACGAGTGATGCGGCGCAGTCAATTTCGCGCGGGCGCGCTTTGATTCAGGCGAACGACGCTTCGATCATTTCGCTGAGGCATCGTCGCGAATCGAAATAGGCTTCGCACAGCTCGCGCGCCGCGCGGCTGTGGCGCGCGTAGTCGGCGTCGATCGCGGCCACGCCGGCGGCCGCTTCCTCGAGATCGCGAAACGCAATCAGCCCGCGACCGGCCGGAATCGACTCGCTGAAGCCGGTCTCCTCGGCCAGCACCGGCCGCCCGCTGGCCAGGTAGCTCACGCTGCGATCGCTTATCCAGCCGGTTTTCAGTTCGCGATAGATCGGCTTGGGGCACAAAAACTCGGCGCGCGAGGCGCGGATGAAGTCCTGATAGGCGGCGGGCGTGGTGGCCACCTGATGCGGGTCGGCCAGTTCCCAACCGTAGCTTTCGAGCAGGGCGCGGTCGCCGGCCGGATCGCTCGCGCCGATATTGGCGGCCAACCGAAAGCGCCGCCGCGCCCGCAGCGGCAGTTCGAGATAGCGCAGGTAGGCGGTGCGCTTGGAGGTGCTGACGTAGCGATCGCCGAAATTGAGCACTTCCCAGGTCCACTGGGTCGCCGAGGTGAAGGGCGCATCCGGGCCGGGGTCCGGCGCCGCATGCCAGTCTGGAAGATAGACAAACGGTCGAAACGGCGACCATCGATGACCCAGCGTCGGAACCTCGCAGCCGGGCCGGCCGAGCCGCGCGCCGACGCTCAGGAAGGCATCGTGGCGATCAATTTCAAGCTCGCAGGCCAGCGCTCCGACCTGCAGATGGCCGGGATCGACATCGATCAGGACGCGCCGCTTGAACAACGAAAGGATCGGATCGCGCACGCCGCAGGCGAGATTCCAGAACAGGTCGGCGTCGCGCGCGACCTCAGGCAGCCGCCGCTCCGCGCCATAAAACTCCGGCCCTGCGCCGGCACCGCCAATAACGGCCACGATGCAATCATCGGCCAACCCCAACGTCTGCACTCGCTCGAGGAACTCGCGCACCCGCGCCTGCGTGCGCGCCGGATCGGCCTCGGCCTTCAGCACTTCGAGCCATGTAACCCGATGGCCGAGCGCCTTGAGCCCGGCCGGATACTGCAAGAACCAGCTCCAGTGGCCGCCGCCCTGCGGATACCCGGCGACCGACGCACTGCCGAGCACGAGGTGCAATTGCGAGGCGCTAGCGGCCATCGCCCACCGGCGCCGCCGGCGCGCGCCGGCGCGCGATCTCGAACAGCGCGACCGCCGCGGCCACCGAGACGTTGAGCGAGGCGACCCGCCCGCGCATCGGAATCGCCACCACGAAATCCGCGCGCTTCTTCACCAGCTCGCGCACCCCCTCGCCTTCGGCGCCGACCACGATCGCCAGCGGCCGGCCGGTGTCGAGCTGATAGATCGTATGCCCGCCGCCGGGCGCCAGCGCCGCGACCCAGTAGCCGGCCTGCTGCAACTGCTCCAGCGTTCGCACCACGTTGCCGCATTCGGCGATCGTCAGATGCACCCAGGCGCCGGCCGAAGCCTTGAGCGTCGCCGCGGTCAGCCGCGCGGTGCGATCGCGCGCGACGATCACGCCGTGCACGCCAGCGCATTCGGCCGATCGCAGCAGCGCGCCGAGATTGCGCGGATCGGTAACGCCGTCGACGACCAGGATCGGGTCGGGCCGCGCGGCGATCAAATCCTCCAGCGCGGCATAACGATGGGGACGGATGAGCGCGACCAGCCCCTGATGGACCGCCTGCGCGCCGGCCAGCGTCGTCAGCGCCCGATCGTCAACCTCCTCGACCGCGCCGCCGGCCTCCGCCACCCGCTCGCTCTCGCGCTCGAAGCGCCGGCGCGTACCGCGGCGCAGATAGAGCGTGCGGATCGATTCCGGGGCGCTCGCGATCAGCTCCCGGATCGGCTCGACGCCGAACACCAGGTCCTCGCGGGCTTGGCTCGCGCCGGGTTCGCGGGGCGGCGACGGCGGCGGCTTTACCGATTCGTGGCGGCGGTCGGGCCGCCGGTCCATCCGATGCTTCATCGGCCGATGCTTCATCAGCGGTGATGATACCGCCTCGGCCGGCCGCTTTACACGACCGCGAGGCCCGCGCGCGTTTCATTGCGCGAGGCTGCGGGTTAAACTCCAGTCATCTGGACGAGAGATGTGCGGGGATGCGCTGGCTGCGAATTCCGATAATTGACCGCTATGTCGCCCGCGAGGTGGTGGCGCCGCTGATGCTCAGCGTGGTCCTGCTGACCTTCGCGCTGGTAACCGGGCGCCTGCTGAAGCTCACCGAGATGGTGGTGAACCGCGGCGTCTCGCTGCACGACGTGTTCCTGCTGATCGGCTATATCATGCCGTCGTTTTTCGAGCTGACCTTTCCGATGGCGGTGCTGCTCGGCGTGCTGCTGGGCTTCGGCCGGATGTCGGCCGAGCGCGAGCTGATTGCGGCGCGGGCCTGCGGCATCAGCCTCTATCGCCTGGCAATTCCGGTGCTGGGGATCGGAATCGTGGTGTGGGGAATCGCCAGCTGGTTCGCGTTTTCGGTGCGTCCATGGGCGAATCACAACCTCTCCCAGCTGATCTACCATCTGAGCCGCACGCGCACGACCGCCGGGCTCAAGGAGAAGATTTTCAATCGCACCTTCCCGGGCATCGTGCTCTACGTCGACCAGATCTCGCCGTCCGACGGCTCGCTGCACGGGGTGATGATTGCGGACGATCGGAACCGCGGCCAGCAGAGCACGATTATCGCGAGCAACGGGGTGGTGCTGCCCGACAAGAACCATCAGACCGTGACGCTGCGGCTCTATAACGGATCGATCTTCGGGCTGGAAACCGAGAATCACGCCAGCCACGTCACCAGCTTCAAGATCTACGATCTCAACGTCGAGCCGGAAAACACCGGCGACTTCACAATCCGCACGCCCGACGAGATGGACTACGCGATGCTCTCGCGAACCATCGCCAAGGCGCGCGCCAGCGGCCATCCCGACTACATGGCGGAGAGCGAGATGGCGGGCAAGTTCACGGTCCCGTTCGCCAGCGTGCTGTTCGCCATCCTGGGCATCCCGCTCGGTCTCAAGCCGGCGCGCGGCGGGCAATCCGAGCGCTTCGGCGTCGCCATCGCGCTGTTCTTTTTCTATTACGCACTGATGCGAGTGGGCGAGAACCTGGCCCAGACCGGACGGCTCGGCTCGTTGCCCGCGATGGCTATCCCGGACCTGCTGTTCGCGCTGCTGGCGGCGTGGCTGTTCGTGCGCAGCGCCGGCGATCTCGCCGATCAGGGGCGCGGTCCGGGCGATATCATCTGGGACCTGGTGGAACGTTTCGAGCAGTCCCGGCAGGCGGCCTGAACGATGCGCGCGCGGCTGTCACCCACTATCGACCGCTTCATGGCGGCCAACTTTCTGGGCCCGTTCTCCGTCTGCCTCGCCGCCTTCACTATCACCTACCTGATCGGCGACATCTTCGACCGCTTCGACGACCTCATGCACTACGGCGGCTTCAGCCTGCTGGGTATCCAATACTTCGCGCTCAAGCTGCCGCTGATCGTCTCGCAGATCCTGCCGGTCGCCTGCCTGGCCGGCGCGCTGCTGGGGCTGGCGCTGCTCAGCCGTTCGGGCGAGATCCTGGCCTGCCAGCAGCTCGGCATCAGCCGCCTCGAACTGGCGGTGCCGATCCTGGCGGTCGCGTTCGTGATCTCGCTGGTCGATTTCGGACTCAGCGAGACCGTGGTGCCGTACACCACGCGCCAGGCGCGCTATCTATATGAAGTCCAGCTCAAGCGGCGCACGCTGCGCGGCGTGTTCGCTAACGCGCACATCTGGGTGCGGGTCAGCGAGGGCTTCCTGAGCGCCGACCGCTACGACAATCGCAAGCATGAACTGTTCGGCGTGACGATCTACCGGCTCTCGCCCGAGTTCAAGCTGCTCGATATCGTCCGGGCCAAGAACGCGACCTGGAACGGGCAGCAATGGGTGCCGCGCCAGCTCTCGACCGTCCAGCTCGGCGCGCACGATACGGTTACGATGGTCAAGTCGAATTACTTCCAGCCCGACGTCGATCCGGCCGATTTCGGCCTGCTGCGGCTCGATCCCGAGGAGTTCACGCTCTGGGAGCTCGATCGCTATATCGCCGGCTTGCGCGAGAAGGGACTCGACCCCGGCGGCTACCTGGTCGATCGCGATCTCAAGTACGCGATGCCGCTGTCGTGCCTGATCATGGTGGCGCTGGGCGTGGTGCTGAGCCTCGATCCGCTGCCGCGCCGCTTGAGCCTGGGGCGCAGCTTCGGACTGGCCCTGGCGATCGGTTTCGGCTACTGGCTGATGTTGGGTATCACCTCGTCGCTCGGCCATTCCGGCCTGATGTCGGCGTGGACCGCGGCGTGGGTACCCAACCTGCTGTTTTCGGTCATCGCGCTCTCGCTGTTCCTGTTTGGCGAGGAGCGCTAGCCGCGACCGCACGGCTTGCCTGGTAGGGCGTGCGGCGTGTTGGATAGATATAGATGGCCACCGAGTCGGAATCGATCGCGCTGTTGAACGAGCCGCTGGTCAGCGACTTCCTGACCGGCGCGCGCCTCGGCCATCTCGCCACCGTCGACGCGAGCGGCGCACCGCACAACGTTCCGCTGTGCTTCTGGTTCGACGGCGCGCGCTTCTACTTCGTGATCGACGAAAAACCCAAGCAGCGCACCGGGCTGGAGCTCAAGCGGATGCGCAATATCGCGGCCGACCCGCGGGTCGCCCTGTTGATCGATCATTACGAGGAAGCCTGGAGCTTCCTGGCTTACGTGCTGGTTCACGGCCGCGCCCAGGTGGTTGACGATCCCAACGAGTACCTGCTCGCGCTGCGCCACCTGCGCGAGAAGTACCCGCCGTACCGCCAGATGGCGCTGATGGCTGAGGCCAATCCGATGGTCCGTATCGAGGCCGAGCGGGTCCATGTCTGGGGCGAACGCTTCAAACCGCACCCCGGCGGTGAGCCGGCGTGAGCCGGGTCGAGGAAATCGCCGCCGCGCTGGATGAGGCGGCGCTCGACGGATGGCTGTTCTACGACTTCCGCCGCAGCGATCCGATCGCCTACCGGGTGCTCGGGCTCGACCCCGAAGAGCTTTCGACGCGGCGCTGGTTCTATCTGGTCCCGGCCGACGGCGAGCCGCAGGCGCTGGTCTCGGCGGTCGAGCCCGATCGTCTCGATCGTATGCCGGGGCGGCGCACGGTCTATCGATCGGAGCGCGAGCTGGCCGCGGCGCTGGCGGCGATGCTCGCCGGGCGGCGGCGCGTGGCGATGGATTACTCGCCGCGCTGCGCGATCCCCTACGTCTCGCGGGTCGACGCCGGCACCGTCGAGCTGGTGCGATCCTGCGGCGTCGAGGTGGTCAGCGCCGCCGATCTGATCCAGCGCTTCGAAGCGACGCTCACCCCCGCCCAGCTCGAAAGCCATCGCCGCGCCGCCGAAGCCCTGCTCACGGTGGTCAACGAGAGCTTCGCCGAAATCGCGCGCCGCGTCCGCGCCGGGGTGGCGATTAGCGAACTCGCGGCACAGCGCTTCGTGATCGACGCGATCAGCGCCGGCCACGGGATGGTGACGCGGGATCCGCCGATCGTCGCGGTCAACGCCCATGCCGCCCTGCCTCACTTCAGTCCCAATTCCGCGCACGACCGGCCGATCGCGCGCGGCGACCTGGTGCTGCTCGACCTGTGGGCGCGCGAGCCGGGGCCCGACAGTATCTATGCGGATTTCACCTGGATGGGGTTCGTCGGCGAGCAGACGCCCGACGAGTATGCCAAGGCTTTCGCGCTCGCCGCGCAGGCGCGCGACGCCACAATCGAACTGATCACGCAGCGGGTGGCAGCCGGCCTCCCGATCACGGGCGAGGAGGCCGATCGCGCCGCCCGCGCGATTATCGAAGCGGCCGGACAGGGCGACGCCTTCGTCCATCGCACCGGCCACTCGATCGGCCGCGAGGTCCACGCCAACGGCGCCAATCTCGATTCGCTCGAGAGCCGCGATTCGCGCCGGCTGCTCGACCATAGCTGCTTCTCGGTCGAACCCGGGCTCTATTTTCCCGGCCGCTTCGGGGTCCGCACCGAAATCGACATGACCATCGAGAACGGCCGCGCCCAGGTCACCACCGGCGCGCTACAGACCGCGATCGTGCCGCTGCTGGCCGCGTTCGAATAGCGAGGTGCGCCGATGATCCGCGCGATAATCTTCGACCTCGACGGCACCCTCGCCGACACCGAGCCGTTGCACTTCGCCGCCTTTGGCGAGGTGCTGCGCGCCGAGGGAATCGAGCTCTCACGTGACGAATATTTCACCCGGCTCATCGGCTACGACGATCGCGATTGCTTCACGATCGTGATGACCGAGAATGGCCGCGGCGCCGAGCCGGCCGCGATCGCCGCCCTGATCGCGCGCAAGGCCGCCGTCTACCAGGGGCTGATCGCCGAACGCAACGTGCTCTACCCGGGCGCGGCCGAGTTCGTGCGACGATGCGCCGAACGCTTCCCGCTCGCGATCGCGACCGGCACGCTGCGCATCGAAGCCGAGATGATCCTGCAGCGCGGCGCACTGCGCGAGCTGTTCGTCGACGTGGTCGCAGCCGAAGACGTCGCCCACGGCAAGCCCGCGCCCGACGGACTCCTCACCGCGCTCGGCCGGCTGGGGTTTATCCTGCGCAGCCGTCCGCCGATCGCGCCCGATCAATGCCTGGTGATCGAGGATACCGGCGCCGGCGTCAAGGCCGCCCGCGCCGCCGGGATGCGTGTGCTGGCGCTCTCCCAAAGCGCAGCGGACGCCGATCTGGCGGAGGCCGACCTGATACGGAAATCGCTCGCCGACACCGACCTCGACGATCTCCTACGCCGGCTCAAGTAAGGTCCTTTATTCTCGGGACGTTAGCCGGCTGGAGATTTACTTTTTGGTGAGCGCTTCGTCCATCACTCGCGAGACTGCGGCGATTCCCTCTTTGAGGTCTCGCCACGCCGGGCTCTCCCCCACTACGAGCGCCCTTACATCTGGGTCGATACTTACAGCCGCTGTTATAAGGCTGCCGAACGAACGTAGGGCCGCAACCAGTGCTGCGTTGACGCTCTCCCGCTTAGCAGCCCCTCCGGGCATTTCCGAGATGGATAAGAACGCGTGGGTCGCAGCCAAGCCGATACTTAGTCGGAGCCATCGGTGGGCTTGACCATGCGTCTGTTCCGCTTTCACCAGCGCGTCTTCGTCAGGCGTCGCAGCATTTTAATGCTCCACGCTGAACTTTGGATCGTTCACCTCTTCGACGAAGGGCTTGTAGGCAGCGCAACAGCATAGCTCCCGACCGCATCTTCCAAGACGGTCTGGATGCTCCTTATCGGAATGTCCGCAGAAACAAACTGGCAAGGGAACCTTGCTGAAATCAACGCGCACCATCAGTAGATCCTCCCTCGGTTTGAGTCTACTCGGGCGCTGATCGAGCGCAACTATCCGGTTCGCAGATTTAATCCTGTGCTCTTTGGGCGTGCGCGCCGCCACCATTTCGCCCGCTGGTCACCCATCGCCGCCATTCGGCCCTCGACTAGCTCTCGCCCATCAACTACGAAAGGACTCACTCAGCCAAGGCTGATTTCCGCAGCCCAACCCCGTCTACTGAATCGAGGTAGGCCCAGGTCTGAACGCAATCCGCTCGGCCACGCGCGTGCTAAGCTTGCCTTCGATGGCGCAGATGCTCAAGCGTTGACGGGGGAGGCTATTTCGATGCCGGCCACGCTCTACCAGTTCCCGACCAGCCCGTTGTGCGCCGCGCTGCGCCAGATTCTGCATTACAAGGGCGTCGAGTTCGAAGCCGTCGAGGTTGATTATCTCGAGCGCAAGGAGCTGCTGCTCGCCGCGGGCGGCCTGCTGGAGCCAACGCTGGCGCTGCCCGACGGTGAGACCGTCAGCGGCTCCGAAGGTATCGCGCTGCGCCTCGACGAGCTCTATCCCGAGCCGACTATCCTGCCGCCCGAGTTACGCGGGATCCATATCGCGCTCGCCCGCTATATCGATCACGACCTCGAGGATGCGCTATGCCGCCTCGCGTTGCCCGACGAGCTGGCCTGCTTGCGCCGGCTCGGCGCCGAGCACGAGGCCTTCTTCCGGCTCATCCGCGAGCGCAAGTTCGGTCCCGGCTTCTGCGATCGGATGGCGCACGAGCACCCGGCCAACCTGGCGCGCGCCGGCGTGCTATTGGCGCCATTCGAAGAGGCGCTGGCCGGCAAGGCTTTTATCCTGGGGCGGATCGGCCTGTGCGATTTCGCGCTCTACGGGCAGCTCCATTACCTGGCGATTTCCGGCCAGCTCAAGATTCCGGATCAGTTTCCGAACCTGCGCGCCTTTTACGGCCGCGTCGATCGGATTTCGTCCACGCTCGACGATCTCGGCGCCTAGCGCGCGCCACTGCCTACCGGGAGCTGATGCCGAAGTAGAGGAAGCGGCCGAAAATCGCGCCGCTGAAATCGATCGCGACGTCGTAGATCGAGGCGGTCCGGCCTGGAACGAAAATCTGATGGGTCTCGTCGGCTGACGCCAGCGCCAGGCACACCAGCAGCGCCCAGTAGGGCCGACCACGCAACGGCCCGCTGACCAGCACCAGAAAGAAAATCGTGTAGGCCCCGAAGTGCGCCGTTTTGCGGATGATCAGGTGAATCAGCGCCTGGGTCGATCCGCTGACCCCGGCCGGGAAAATAATGTGCAGCAGATTGCCGACGAAAACCCAGGTCCGTCCGAAGGTGAAGAGCTGGGTCGACATCAGCGCCAGCACCATCAGCCACACTATCACCAGCCACCAATGCCGGCGCGACCGCTTGAGCGGCCGTACGAGCTCGGCCTGGTTCACCGCGGGCGGAACCTCGCAAGCGCAGGCCGGCGAACTCCGGCGCTGCCCGCGGCCGTCCCCAGCAAGGCTGTCTCCCCACCGCGGGGCGTGGCAGAATCTATCAGTTTCACCAGCGTTCCGAACCAGATTTTATGCCAGACCATCGGCGCCGTGCCAAGGCGGCAGTCGGAAGAGATCTCATGAACCAGATGCTAACGGTCTCGCAGACCCATCCCGCCCCGCCCTGCACGATCGTGATTTTCGGCGCCTCGGGCGATCTGGCGCGCCGCAAGCTGATCCCGGCGCTGTACAACCTGCGCGCCTGCGGACAGGGGCTGATCGCGCCCGAGACGATGGTGCTGGGCGTGGCCCGCCGGCCGATGTCGACCGAGGAGTTTCGGAGCGCGGCGCGCGAGGGCGTCACGCGCTATTCGCGCCTGGAGATCGAGGACGGATGCTGGAGCGCATTCGCCTCCCGGCTCGAGTATATGGGCGGCTCCGACGAGCCCAGCGGCTTCGTCGAGCTGCGCAAGCGCCTCGAGCAGATCGAGCAGGCGCGCGGGCTCCCGCCGAATAGGATTTTCTACCTGGCGGTTCCGCCCCAGGCGATGCGTGACACGGTCGAGCGGCTCTCGGCCGCCGGCCTTATCAGCCGGCCCGGCGCGGACAACTTCACGCGGGTGGTGATGGAAAAACCGATCGGCCACGACCTCGCGAGCGCGGTCGAAATCAACCGCACCCTCCATCAGTATCTCGAAGAGACGCAGATCTTCAGAATCGATCACTACCTCGGCAAGGAAACCGTGCAGAACCTGATGGTGCTGCGCTTCGCCAACAGCATCTTCGAGCGCGTGTGGGGCACCCGCAACGTCGATCACGTGCAGATCACGGTGGCCGAGAGCGAAGGGCTGGGAACGCGCGCCGCCTACTACGACCAGGCCGGCGCACTGCGCGACATGGTGCAGAATCACATGCTGCAACTGCTGACGCTGATCGGCATGGAGCCGCCGGTGTCGCTGGAATCGAGCGCCGTGCGCAACGCCAAGCTCGACGTGCTCAAATCGCTGCGGCCGATCACTCGCGAGCAGGTCCGCACGCTCGCCGTCAGGGCGCGCTACGCCGGCGGCGTGATCGAGCAGCGCGCGGTGCGCGGCTATCTCGAGGAACCGGGCGTGCCGCCCGCCTCGCGCACCGAGACCTTCGTCGCGCTTAAGCTGTTCATCGACAACTGGCGCTGGTCCGGAGTGCCGTTCTACCTGCGCACCGGCAAGCGCCTGCCCCATCGCGCCAGCGCGATCTTCGTCCAGTTCAAGGACGTGCCCGCGATCCTGTTTAATCGCCAGGGCGGGCTTACGCCCGACGTACTGGAGCTGCGCATCCAGCCCGACGAAGGATTTTCTTTCAACGTGCTGGCCAAGCAGCCCGGGCTCGACGTGACGATCAGGCCGGTGTCGATGAACCTCAGCTACGAGCGCGAATTCAGCGGGCCGTCGCCCGATGCTTACGAGCGGCTGCTGCTCGACGTGATGATCGGCGACCATACGCTGTTCATCAGCGGCGAGTTCGTGCGGCTGTCGTGGCAGCTCCTGCAGCCGATTCTCGATGAATGGCGCGATGACCCGGCGGTCCCGATGGAGGTCTATCCGGCCGGCGGATGGGGTCCCGATGGGGCCGAGGCGCTGATTCGGGCCGACGGCCGCAGCTGGAAGAACGTCTAGCGCGGCGCTGCTACGGACAAGAGACGCCGTTGCACAAGTTCGAGCCGATCTGAACCTGTATGCCGCTGGCGGCAGGCGCCACTTGCGGCGGCGCCGACGAACCGACGGTGGAATTGCCGTCATTCCCCATGAAGACATTGTGGGCGAAGCTGGAGCTGACGTCATGCAACTGCAGCCCGTAGCCGCCATTGTTGTAGACCGAGTTGTCGACCACCGTGCTGCCTTGGCCGGTCACGTCGATGCCGACGCCGGTGTTGCTGCTGACGGTGTTATGCGTCACCAGGCTCGCATTGCCGACGACAATCCCCGCGCCACCGTTGCCGACTGCGTGAACATCCGTGACGGTCGCGTTCGCGCCCAATAAAATTCCGTCGCCGCCCATCCCACTCACCGAGCCGTTGCGCACCGTCACCTGATTGTTGGCGCTCTTGATGCCGACGCCGGCGGCGCCGCCGGACCCGACGATCGCAAAGCCGTTGAGGTCGATAGTGACGTTGTCGGCGTTAACGTCGATCCCGTCAACGCCGCTGGTAGTCACCGTCAGGCTGCCGGTCAGCCGATAGGTCCCGGACTGACTGATCACAAATGGAAAGCCGCCATTCTGGGTAACCAAAGCGTTGTTGACCTCGATCACGCCTTCGAGGGCGAGCGCCGGGGGGGGTCGCGTCAGGAATCCGGCCGCGATGACAAACAGCACCGCCACGACTGCGGCGAAGCGCCATCGCGTCTGAAAGCGAAAAAGCAGCATTGCGCGCTAACAGACATTACAACTACACACAGAGCATGCCAAGCCCCCACGAAATCTCCGCAAAAGGCCCGTTCTGTCATGCTGTCGCGGCCAGGTCACTTCCCCAGGAAGTCCGTCACCAGGCGCGCGGTCTCGTCGGGCTTCTCGAATGGCGGCGCGTGGCCGCACTTCTCGATCGTCACCAGCCGCGACCCCTGGATGCCGCGGCGATAGGCCTCGGCATGCTCGCGCGGCACCAGCCGATCCGAGTCGCCCCAGATGATCAGCGTCGGCACGGCTACCCGATGGAGCCGCTCGCGCAGCCGCCGATCATATAGATACGGATTCCATGCCAGGCGCGCGGTTGCCTCGCGCGCTCGCAGGGCAAACTCGAGTTGCTCGCCGCTGGCCTGATCGGGAATCATCGCGCGGGCAGTTTCCGACTCGGGCTCGAAGAACAGCAGCCGGCGCAGCCCGGGCGGCATCACGGTGAAGATATCGGGGATCGGCGCCGCCTCCTCGACTCGCAGCCCGACCGCGTCGATCAACACCAGCCGGCTCAAGCGGCGCGTCTGATGGACCGCCAGCTCGGCCGCCAGCCATCCGCCGAGCGAGAGTCCCACCACGTGCGGCGCCTCGAGGCCGAGCGCCTCCATCAGTTCGACGTAGTGGAACACCAGGTCGTGAATATCGTCGATACGCTCCATCCCTTCCGAGCGCGCAAAGCCCGGATGGGCCGGCACGTAGACGGTGAAGCGGCGGCTTAAGTGCTCGAAGAACGGCAGCCACGCGACCTCGCCGCCGGCGCCGTGAAGATAGAGCAGCGGCGCTCCCGAGCCGCCCTTGAGGAGCTGGATTTTGATCCCCCGCAGGTCGATGAAACTTTCGCTGTATGCCATGCCAATCTTTCCTCGCCGGTCGATCGTCGAGCCGCCCTACTGCATATTGCTGAACTCTTGGCGCAGCGCCGGCATCACCTCGGTCGCGAACAGTTCCATGTTCTTGACGGTCCGATGATGCGGCATGTCGCCGATATGAAGCAGCGCCAGCAGCAGGCCGAAGTTCATCTCGTTGGCGTATTGGCTCAACCTGCGGCGCACGGTCTCGGCGCTGCCGACGATACAGTAGCCGCGCCGGTTGAGCTCCTCGAAATCCATCTTGCCCCAGTCGTAAGCGTCGCCGAATTCCATCACCCGCAGCATCGAGCTCACCGACATATAACCGGGCGGCACCAGGAAGTTGGGGCCGTGACGCAAGCCGCGATGGTAAAGCCACAAAACGTGGCCGGCGGCCTCCGCGACCGCCTGCTCATCGCTCTCGGCGACGTAGATCGGCACCAGGTGGCCGAGCTTGTAGGGCGACGATTGGTAGCCGTAACCGCGCGCCTTCTCGCGGTAGAAGTCGAAGCTCTTGGCCAACACGTCCTCGGGCATGAAGGTCGCCAGGTAGGCGTACTTGCGGTCGGGATGGGCGCACCAGTCGACCGTCTCGACGCTCCCGAAGCCGGGCACCCAGATCTCCGGATGCGGCTTCTGGAGCGGCCGCGGCCAGAGGTTGGCGTAGCGCAGCCGGTAATGCTTGCCGTCGAAGTTGAACGGTCCGGTCTCGGTCCACATCCTGATGATCAGGTCATGGGCCTCGCGGAAGCGCTCCAGCGAATGGGTCGGATTCAGCCCCATCGAGTAGTACTCGTCGCCGATTCCGCGCACGAAGCCCGAGATGATGCGGCCGCCGCTGATCACGTCGAGCATCGCGACCTCCTCGGCGACGCGCTGCGGATGGTCGCGCAGCGGCAGGCCGTTGCCGACCAGCGCGATCTTCATCCGGTGGGTGCGCCGCACCAGCATCGCGGCCATGATGTTGGGCGAGGGCATCGTGCCGTAGGCGTTCTGATGATGCTCGTTGACGCACACCCCGTCGAAACCCAGCCGCTCGGCATACTCGAGTTCATCGAGGTAGCGGTTGTAAAGCGCGTTGCCCTTCTCCGGATCGTAATGGCTGTTCGAGAAGGTCACCCACGCCGACGGATACTTGTCGGTGTCGTCGAAATCATCGGGCAGGTACGGCCATGGCATCAGATGGAACATGAAGAACTTCATAGGGTCCCTTTTCGCGCACTGGTGTTCGTCTCACCCCGTTGTCCGGGGGCGCCGTGTGCTAACATGCATCACTTGCGATGACGATGTCGACACCGACGCCGGCCGCGCCGGGCGATCCGCCGCGGGTGCTGGTCAAAGAGGTCAACTGGCTGGGTGACCTGGTGATGAGCCTGCCGGCGCTCAAAGCGGTGCGGCGCCGTTTCCCGAATTCGCACCTGGCCGTCCTGATCAGAACCGAGCTGGCCGGTTTTTTCGACGGCTGCGAATGGATCGACGAGGTCATCGGCTATCGGCGTGGCGGCGGAATACGTAGCCTCGCCGCGCTGAGGCGTATCGTCAGCGAGATTCGCACGCGCCGCTTCGACCTCGCGATCCTGTTTCCCAACAGCTTCTCCTCGGCGCTATGGACGGCGCTGGCCGGCGTGCCCCGGCGCGTCGGCTATGCGACCGACGCGCGCGGTCTGCTGCTGACCGAGAAAGCATCGCCCGACGCCGCCGCAACCGATGGACATCAGGCGAACTACTGGCTCGGGCTGGTGAAAAATCTCGTCGGCGCCGACGGCGACGCGGCCGATTGCGCGATTGCCGCGGCCCCCGCGAATCGCGAGCGGATGGCGGCGATGCTGGCGGCGTTGCGCGGCAGTTCCGGCGCGCGGCTGATCGCGCTCGCGCCGGCGGCGGCCTACGGACCCGCCAAGGAGTGGCCGGCCGAGCACTACGCGACGCTGATCGATTTGCTCGCCGCCCAGGCCAACACGCAATGCGTGCTGGTGGGGGCGCCCGCCGAGCGTGAGCGATGCGCCCGGATCGCCGCGCTCAGCCGCAGCGGCGTGATCGTCGCCGCCGGCGAAACCGGGGTCGGGGATCTGATCGCACTGCTGTCGCTATGCGACGGGTTTATCGGCAACGATTCCGGCCCGATGCATCTGGCGGGCGCGCTCGGGCTACCGACGGTGGCGATCTTCGGTTCGACCAATCCCGACCGCACCGGCCCGCTCGGACCGCGCGTGCATATCATCTATCGGCCACCGGCCTGCAGTCCGTGCCTCGATCGCACCTGCCGTTTCGGCCATTACGAATGCCTGCGACGCATCACGCCGCAAGCCGCGCTGGCGGCGCTGGCCGCCTGCACGCGCCCTGCATAATTCGAAAAGCTTATCGGCTATGCTCGTCGCTTGAGCCCGCAACCAGCGGGAGTTGGGTGCTATGAAACTCAATGACATCGCTCGCAGGCTGAAGCTTGAGCTCCGTGGCGACGGCGAGACCGAAATCAGCGGACCGGCCCCGATCGAATCGGCCGCGCCCGGCACCATCGTTTTCGCCACCGGACCGAAATATGCGGCGGCGCTGGAGGCGACTCGCGCCGCCGGCGCGATCGTGACTGCGGAACTCGCCGCGCGCGCCCGCTGCGCTATCCTGGTGAGCCGCGATCCGGCCTACGACTTCGCGCGCCTGATGGAGCTGTTCCATCCGCCCTATCGGCCCGCGCCCGGCCTCGATCCGTCCGCACGTATCGCCGCCGACGCGCGCATCGGCGCGGACGCCTCAATCGGCGCCTTCAGCGTGGTTGGCGCGGGCGTCACGATCGGCCGCAACGCGATAATTCATCCGCACGTGACGATCTATCCCGGCGTCACCATCGGCGACGACTTCATCTGTCACAGCCAGGCCTCGATTCGCGAACAGGTCACGATCGGCAACCGGGTGACGATCCTGAACGGCGCGGTGATCGGCGCCGACGGCTTCGGCTTCATCCAGCAGGGCAACGACCTGGTGAAAGTGCCGCAGGTCGGCACCGTGATAATCGAGGACGACGTCGAGATCGGCGCCAACACCGCGGTCGATCGCGCGACCATGGGCGCAACCATCATCCGCCGCGGCGTCAAGCTCGATAACCTGGTCCACATCGGCCACAACTGCGAAGTCGGCGAATACTCGCGCTTCGCCGCGCAGAGCGGCCTGGCGGGCTCGACCCGGATCGGCCAATGGTGCCAGTTCGGCGGACAGACCGGATGCGCCGATCACGCGAAGATCGGCGACCGCGTGATGGTGGTCGCGCAATCGGGAATCCCGCACGATGTCGCCGACAATTCGGTGATCGGCGGCACGCCGGCGATGGATATCAGGGCCTGGCGGCGATCCTCGGCCATCCAGCCGCGGCTGCCCGAGATGGTGCGGCGGATTCGCGCGCTCGAGGCGCGCCTCGGAGTCCGCTCGACTTCCAAGGACGGATGAGGCCGCGGTCAGTGCGCGATGGAGCGAATTGCGCGGTTGGGAATTTTTGCGAACAATGGATTGTCGCCAGAGGCGATGGGGGATTGTCGCTAGAGGCGAGGCGGCCGGGTTGGATCCGTCGGCAAAATCGAACATGACCGGACGCGAGACCGCGCTTGGCAGCGCCGGCTTCGTGCTGATGCTGACCTTCGCCGCGCTGTCGCTCGGCGGATGCCCTGCGCTGCTGATACCGGGCCTCGCCTACCAGGGCTACAAAATGACCCATCACGAATCCACGGCCACGACCACGAGCAGCAGTTCCCAAGGTCGCTCGACTTCGCAAAGCCAGTCGTCGCGCTCGACCGATCAAAGTATCGAATGAGTCGGCGGGCGCGCGGAATCTAGTGACGGCCGGCGATCGCGCCCGGCGCGGCGCCTTTGTCGTTCTTGTCGTAAACGATCGCGACCATATCGAGATAGTAGCCGGTGTAACCCGCTTCGCCGGGGTTCGGCCGGTATTCCTGCTGATGGATATACTGGCCATGCCTCACGTCCGCGCCGCCGCTGTTGGCTTCATTGGCCGTATTGTTGGGGGTTACGCCGTAGAGTTGCTTCGTCATCTTCTGCGATTTTCCGGTGATCACCAGCAGCGCGTCGGCACCGGTCTCGCACGCCTGCCGGCGCGCCGCCTCGATAACCTCGGGGCCCTGGTCCAGGGCACCCCAGCCCTCGACAATCGCGATTTGCTTGTAGGTACGCAGCGGATCGCGGTCGAGTACCGGCATCGCACACTCCGGGCCCTTCGCGGCGCTGGTGTAATCGGTGAGCGGCGTCACCATCACCTGCGGCGGATTGTGATGCGTCGCGCATCCGGCCACACCGAGCATCACGATTGCCAGCAGCAATCGGCGGAGACTTCGAGCTGAAAACAGAAGATCCACGAGCAACTTCTTCCGAACCTCGACATGACAGCAGGATGAGCCGCGATGCGCAAGTCGGGCGGCGCGGCCGCGCTCGCCGGCGACGGTTTGGCAAGCCGCGCTGAAATGAAGCAGACTTGACCCGATCGAAGCGACGGAGGCGAAACCATGGCGAAGCTGGTGCTATATGACTTCCCGGTCTCCACTCACGCCCGCAAGGTGCGGATGGTGATGGCCGAGAAGGGAATTGCTTACGACCGGATCAACGTCGACCTGCGGGCCGGCGAGCAGAAACGACCCGAGTATCTGAAACTGAATCCGCACGGCCACGTGCCGACGCTGATGGTCGACGGTACGCCGTTGTACGAATCGACCGCGATTATCGAGTACCTCGACGAGACCCAGCCGAATCCGCCGATGCTGCCGAAAGAGCCGCTGGCGCGGGCCCGCGCGCGCATGATCGAAGAGGTCGTCGACAGCGCCTTTATCGGTGCGCTGCGGATGGTGCGGCTCAACACGCAGGTCCGCGCGCCCGAAAAGCGCAATGCCGAGGAGCTGGCCGAAGGCCGCGCAGCGATCGCCTGGCACAACGCCTGGTTCGACCGTGAGCTGGCCGGCAAGGAGTTCTTCTGCAGCAGCCAGATGACGGTCGCCGATATCGCGGCGTTCTGCGATCTCGCCTTTCAGAAGATTATCGGCGTCGAGATCGACCCCGGCCATCGCCACCTCGTCGAGTGGCTGGCGCGGATGGAGTCGCGGCCCTCGTCGAAAGCCTGAGCGCTCTAGCCGAGCCAGATTCGGATCACGAAGGCGGCGATCAGTATCAGACAGAATTCGAGATGGAGCTGGGCCGAGCGCTTGAGCGCGAGGTTGAGGCGCTCCCAGTCGCGCTCGCGGTTCAAGACCGCGATCTCGTCGAAGGCGCGCGGCAAGGTTAACAGCACCGCCAGCGCCAGCGGCGTGATCACGCCGGCCAGCACGCCGAAACCGATCGCCATGTAGGCGCCGACGTCGAACGCGCCGACTTCGCCGACCGCCATTTCCCGGCCGAGGAAGGTGGCCAAAGTATGCTTGCCGTGCAGCGGATCGATATCGATATCGCGCACGTTGTTGGCGAGCAGGATACCCGCGCCCAGAAAGCCGATCGCGCACGAGGTCAGCGCCGCGCCCCACGTCATCCGCATCGCCATCACGTAGTACGAACCCATCACGATCGCCGGGCCCATGAAGATAAATCCGGTGATGTCGCCGAGCGCGTGATAACCGAGCGAGAACGGCCGCGCGGTATAGAAATAGGCCGCGGCGATACTGGCGACGCCGATCACCAGCACCGGCCATCCGCACAGGTAGACCAGCATCAGGCCCAGCGTCGCGCCGATCGCGAAAGCGCCGATGCCGCCCCACCATAACTGGTTCGGGGTCAACAGTCCGCGCTGGATAACCAGGCTCGGCCCGAACGGATCGGGGTTGGCAGCCTCGCGCGGATCAACCCCGCTCTGCCAATCGTAATAGTCATTGATGATATTGGTGCCGCTCTGGATCGCGGCGGTGCCGAGGAACGCCAGCATCAGCCGGAACAGCGAGAAATAACCGTCGGCCGCGGCGCAGGCCGCGCCCACCAGGCAGGCCGGCGGCATCACCACCAGCGTCCTGATTCGAATCGCCTGTATCCAGACCGACAACGAGAACGGATTGGGACCGGCGCTGCCGGCGGTGGCGGTAATGGCGTCCGAAGCCATGTCAGATCAGACTATTCCCCCGAGCTGGTTATATATGGACCGGCAGCGAGCTTGAAGACCGGCAGCGACCGGCTCCGTCTGCACAACGATCATGCCCCGCCCGCCTCGCGCAGCCGCTCGAGCAGCATAATCAGCTCGCCCATCGAGCGCATCACGAACTCAGGCCGGAACTGTTCGTGCTCGCTCAGGCGCCGGTAGCTCGCCGCCCCGGTGGCGACCGAGACCGCCGCGCCGTAGCCGGCTCCGAGCGCCGCCATCGTGTCGCGCGGTTCGTCGCCGACGTACATGCAGGCGGTGGGCGGCACCGCGGCGCGGGTCGCCGCTTCGCCCAGGCTCGCGGTCTTATCGAGCGCGTCGAGCGACAGGCTGGTCTGGGTGATGACCAAATCCAGATGGGAGGCGAGCCCGACCATCGCGAGTTTTTTCACCAAAGTTTCCGGATCTCCCGGACGGCTGGTGACAACTCCGGTGGCGTAGCCGCGCCGCTTGAGCTCGGCCAGCGTCTCGCCGACTTGCGGAAGAACCTCGAGGCGCTCGGTACGATCGATTTCGGCCAGGAAGTAGGCCAGTGCGAGCTGCACGTAATCGCGGCGCAAAGGCTCGGGAACGCCCAGCCACGGATCGTCGCGCGCCATCGACTCGTGGTAGCGCTCGCGGGTCAGCGGCGGCACCACGCCGAGGGCGTCGATCGCGCCGCGGGCAGCGTTGTAGAGCGGGCCGTGAATATCGACCAGCGTACCGTCGAGGTCGAAGAAGATCGCCTGAAATTCGCGCGCCTGCCAGCTCATCGTTTAATCACCCGCCCTCTATGCGATCGATCCGTCGCATGCTTGTCAAGCGCAGCGCCGTCCAGGTACGCCTCGAGCGTCCGCCGCTGCGCGGGGCCCAGTCCGAGCACGAAGCGACCCTCATCCGCACTGTTCAGCTCGATCAGAGCGCCGACGCGCCCGGCTTGCAGCGCGCCGAGCGCCAAAATCGCCGCGTCGGCGAAATCGAGCGACGCCGGCGCGGCGGCTTCGACCTCAACCGCGCTCGCCAGCCGGGCGACAATCCGCTGGCGCATCGCCAGCGCCTTCCGCCCGGCGCTCTTCGGCAACAGGCGGAGCGTGGGCGCTACCAGCCGGAACTGGAGATCGGGGAACGATTCGCAGACTTCGATACCCTCCGCCTCGAGCGCCCGGTAGGCGGCAAAGCCCGCGATCATGAAGCGCGTGAAGAGCCGACCGCCGCCAACCGGCGCCTGAACGGCTGCGCGCTGTTCGCGTCGCCTGGGCGGCGCGAACAGCGCGCAGCCCAGCGCACGCAGATGCGGCTTGCAGCGCGCGTCGGCGATACAGCGCAGGAAGTAGTCGGCCGGCGGGGTCGGAAACATCGCGAGCCGTCCGAGCGCCGGTGCCGACGCCGCTAAGACTGCCACCAGCCCGCGCAGCACCTGGTCCAGATCGCGGCTCGTGCGCGCCGGCCGTACGTGATTGCTATCGAGAGCGCGATCGCGCGGCCAGCGCGGCGAATCGACTATCGCCAGCGCGCCGCGCCCGAGTTCGGGCGCGGCCGCGGCGATACGCTCGCGCAGCGTCTCGAGCGGCGCGCGATCGATCCCGGCCAGCGCCACCCGCCGGTAGGCGATCCGCGCATGCCGGCCGTCGATGATCGCAAGGTCGAGGTAATCCTCGCCGACGTCGATTCCCGCGATCGCGCGGGCCACGGCTCGAAGGCCCACGCAGTTGCGCTCAGCGCGCCGCGCCCGGCGTTGCGCTGGCCGAGGCGTGCGCCGGATAGAGCAGCTCATACTCGCGCATCCCGCCGATCACCTTCTTCACATAATCGCAGGTCTCGCGATACTGGATATTCTCGACCCAGGCATCGTCATCGCCGGGGAACAGCGCATTCCAGCGCGCCACCGCCTGTTCGCCGGCGTTGTAGGCCGCCACCGCCCGGAAACGATCGCCGCCGTACATCGCCATCAGCTTTTTCAGCAGCGCGACGCCGAGTTTGACGTTCACCGCCGGGTCGTAGAGATCGCCCGGCGCGCCGCCCTGCGCAGCGGCGACTTTAACCGCCGTCGACGGCAGCAGTTGCATGAGCCCGCGCGCATCGGAAACCGATCGCGCCGCGGGATTGAACAGGCTCTCCTGGCGAGTCAGCGCCAGCACCAGGAACGGCTGAAGACCAGCGCCGCTGGCCGCCGGCACGATCAGATCCGGGTAGGCGAGCGGATAGCGGATGCGCTCGGCGAGCGCAGGATCGATCGCGCCGTGCTTCGCCAGCCGGGTCGCGGCCACAATCGCGTCGTACCACGCTCCCGCCGCCATCAACTCGCCCAGTACAAAGTTGCGCAGCGCCGGATAGCGGCCGGCGTCCGGTTCCAGCGCCTTGAGTTCGGGCGGCTCGAGCGGTCGCAGGCCGACTTCGCGCAGCGCCAGCACGCGCTCGAGATGAAAGCCGACCCCCGGCGCGCTCACCTGGGGCGTCACCCGCGAGCTCGGATCGGAGACCATCGCGGCCGGCACCGTCGCGGGCCGCAGCCCGCTCCTGAGGCTCGCCAGCGCCGGATAGTAGTTGCTGGCCGTGCTCGTCGCGAGGCGCCGGAAGATCGCGCCCGCCGCCGCCGGCCGTCCGCTTTTTTCGAGCGCGCGGGCTTGCCAATAGGTCAGCATGTCGCGATCCGATGCGCTGTCCGCATGCGGCGCCATCGCGGCGAACGTACCGGCTGCCTCGGCATAGCGATGCGTCATATACAAAGTCCACGGCAGCCGCATGCGCGCGCGCTCGGCCGCCGAGCTGGCGGGATAGCGTGCCAGCAGCCGCCGATAGACGCCGCGCGCCGCATCGAAGCGCTGATCGTCCTCGAACGCGCGGCCCATCGCATACAACGACGCCGGCGCATAGGAGCTGTTAGGAAACTCGGCCGCCACGCGCGAGAACATCGCGCGCGCCTGCCCGGTATCGTCGGCGTGCCAGTAGAGATGACCCAGGCGATCGATCGCCGCCGGCACTTCGACCCCGCCCGGCGCGAACGCCACATAGCGCAGCAAGGCCGCGCGTTCGGCGGCCGGATTCGGGCGCTCCGCCCGCGCCATCAGCCACATCAATCCGGCGCGCTCGTCGGGCGGTGGTGAAAGTTCAAGTGCCGCTTCAACTTGATCGCGAGCCGCGGAGGGCTGGCCCTCGCGCAGCAGGAGCGCCGCCTCGTCACGGCGATAGTTGAGCGACGCGGTGGCGGCGAGATCGTGATGCGCCGCCAGCAGCGCGTAGGCGGCGGCGCGGGCGCGGCTGTCGAAGGCGCCGCCGGGAGAGGCCTCGCGCAACGCCATCAGGGCCGCGTAAGCGCCCTGGTAGTCGCCGATGGCGCCGAGCGAGTTGGCCATCAGGTAGCGCGCCTCCTGCTCGATTGCGGGCGGCGCTCCGCGATCGATTAGTCCGCGGGCCTGCGCGATCGCGCTCGCAAACTGACCGGCCTGGTATTCGAGGCGCGCGAGCTCCAGGGTTGCGGCGGGAATCATCACGCTTTGCGGATAGCTGGCCGCCAGCCGCTTCAGCATCTGCATCGCGTCGCGGCTGTCGCCCGCATCGCGATCGGCAAGTGCGAGGTAGTAGAGCGCGTAATCGGCCAGCCGCGCGCATTTGGCGACCGCATCGGTCAGATCGCGCCGCGCCTCGGGTAATTGATGAAGCTGATAGGCGTGGTAGCCGCTGGCGAACTGGCGGCATGAATCGGGCGGCGGTTGGGCACGCGACGCCGGCGCGGCCGCACACAGTATGGCGCCGAAAAGAATCGCGATCCGCAATTTCATCTGATTGTGGTTACTCCACGCTCCGGGGTGCTTCAATCCGCCATCCGAGCGCGCCCCCACTTGCGCACCCGGCGGGCTTTGGCAAAAGTCTAGAGCGTGGATCGATTCGCGCCCAAACTGGTACTGGCCTCCGCCTCGCCGCGCCGCCGTGCGCTGCTGAGCGCCGCGGGCTTGAGCTTTTCGGTGATCGAGAGCCGCTTGCATGAGCGCCGCCGACCCGGCGAGTCGGCCACCGAGTTCGCGCTGCGGATGGCGCGCGACAAGGCCGCGGCAGTCTCGCGGCGGGTGGCCGACGCGATCGTGCTGGGGGCCGATACGATCGTCGAGATCGAAGCGCAGATTCTCGGCAAGCCAAAGAATCACGACGAGGCGCGTGCGATGCTTACGATGCTGTCGGGGCGCATCCATCGCGTGGTGACGGCCTTCGCCATCGCGCGGGCCGGCGCGGTCCTGGAAGCGGCGGCGGTGGAGAGCCGGGTCCGCTTTCGCGAACTCGATGCGGCCGAGATCGACGCCTACATCGCCGGCGGCGAGCCGTTCGACAAGGCGGGCGGCTACGGAATCCAGGATCGTGGCCGCGAGTTCATCGCCGACGTCGAGGGTTCGAGCGACAACGTGATGGGGCTGCCGGTCGGCGACGTGCTCGCGGCGCTCGCGCGCTACGGCGTCGTCATCTCGCGATCCGAATCGGCCGGCGGCGCCGGATGCTGAGCGCGAGCGAAATCGCCACGCGCCTCGACACAGTGCGCGCCCGGATGAGCGCTGCGGCGCAGCGCGCCGGCCGCAATCCCGCAGCGGTGCGGCTGATACTCGCGAGCAAGACCCAGCCGCCGGAGGCGATTCGCGCCGCCTACGAGGCCGGCGCGCGCGAGTTCGGCGAGAATTACGTGCAGGAGGCGATCGGCAAGCGCGACTCGCTGGCCGACCTCGGCGATCTGCGCTGGCATCTGATCGGCCATCTGCAGCGCAACAAGGCGAAGCTCGCAGCCGCCACCTTCGCCATGATCGAGAGCCTCGACTCCGAGGCGCTGGCGCGGGCGCTGGCGCGCGCCCAGCCGAGTCCGCCGCTGCCGGTGTTGATCGAAATCAATGTGGGCGGCGAGGCCAGCAAGAGTGGTCTCGAACCCGCCGCGGCCGCTGGGCTGATCGACGCGGTACGCGGCCTGGTCGAGGTGCGCGGGCTGATGACGATACCGCCGCCGGGCGAGAGCGCGGCAGCCGCCCGCCCCTACTTCGCGCGGCTGCGCGATTTGCGCGACCGCCTTGCCCGCACCTCAGGCCTTGCGCTAAGCGAGCTGTCGATGGGGATGACAGACGACTTCGAGATCGCTATCGAGGAGGGCGCAACCATCGTGCGCATCGGGCGCGCGGTGTTCGGCGAACGCGACAGATGAAAAAACTTGGCTTTATCGGTGGCGGCAACATGGGCGAGGCCATGATCCATGGGCTGCTGGTTAATCGGGTCTTCAAGGCTTCGGACCTGATCGCTTCGGACCCGGAGCCGGCCCGCCGGCGCCGGCTCGCGCGACTATTCAAAATCGCGACCACGGCCAGCAATCGCGAAGTGCTGGCTTCTGGCGCCGGCGCGCTGCTGATCGCGGTCAAGCCGCAGATTATCGATCCGGTGATGGACGAGCTGCGCGCAACGATGGCGGCCGCGGTGCCGCCCCGTGCCAAGCGCGGCGCGGGCGGGCGACTGTTCATCTCGATCGCCGCCGGCGTCACGATCGCGCGACTCGAGCGAGGGCTGGGGCCGCGCGCCCGGGTGATTCGCGTGATGCCGAACGGGCCGGCGATGGTCGGCTACGGGATGACCGCGATGGTGCGTGGGCGGATCGCGTCGCGCGCCGATGAACGTTTCGCGATGCGGCTGTTCGGCGCGGTCGGCGAAGCGGTGGCATTGCGCGATGAGGCGATGCTCGACGCGGTGACGGCGCTCTCCGGCAGCGGACCGGCCTACGTCTATCTGTTCGCGAAAGCGCTGGTCGACGCCGCCATCGCCGACGGCTTGCCGCCCGAGCTGTCGTTCCGAATGACCCTGCAGACCATCCGCGGCGCAGAGGAGAGCATGCGCCAGCTCAAGCTCGAGCCGGCGGAACTGATTCGCCGCGTCGCCTCGCCGGGCGGGACCACTGAAGCGGCCTTGCGTCGGTTCGACGCGGAGGGCTTTTCTGCTATCGTGGCGCACGCCATTCACGCCGCCGCCGAACGATCGCGCGAACTTGGGCGCGGCGCATAAGGAGTAGCTGCCGCAGTGTATATCGGGTGGGTTGGACTAGTCGCATTCATCTTCTTCCGGGTCATTTCGCCGCTGCTCACGCTTTATTTCTGGGTGGTGATCGTTTCGGCTTTGCTGACCTGGGTGCAGCCGGATCCGTACAATCCGATCGTGCGCGTGATCTACAATCTAACCGAGCCGGTCTTCGATTGGTTTCGGGAGCGCTTGCCGGTGGTGTTCGGCGGGATCGATTTCTCGCCGCTGATCGTGCTGCTGGTGGTTGAGTTTATGCAGTCCTGGCTGCTGCCCAACGTCTTCGTGATGATTACCAATCTCGCGTGATGAACGCGTCGCCGCGGCCGTCGCCCACCTGGCTGCGGATCGGCGCCGGCGCGATCACACTCCAGGTAACGGCGCGCCCCGGCGCGTCGCGGCGCGGAATCGTCGGCCTGGGGCCGCACGGACTCGCGATCGCCGTCCACGCGCGGGCGGTCGAGGGACGGGCCAACGCCGAACTGGTCGAGGTAATCGCGGCAGCGCTCTCGATCCCGCGCTCATCGGTCGCGATCGAGCGCGGCGAGCGCGGGCGGGCCAAGCTGTTCCGGATCGTAAGCCGGAATCCCGATGCGCTGGCGGCGAAAATCCGGGGGCTCGCGCGCGGCTCGGATTTCAAGGAAAATGAGGACCGATGACCGACGAAGTTGACAATCAACCGAGCGATGTTTACCTAAATTTCCGGGGCGCTCTGTCGCCCTCGCAGCAGCGAATCTGACGACCATGCCGATCTACGAATATAAGTGCGCGAAATGCGGAACCTTCGAGATCGTGCAGCGCATCACTGAGCCGGCGCTCAGGAAATGCCCGACCTGCAAGAGCAAGGTCGAGCGGCTGATGTCGCGGACTTCGTTCGTGCTCAAGGGCTCGGGATGGTACGTAACCGATTACGCGCGCGCGAAGAAATCCGACTCCAAGGACGCCAAGGGGACGGCCAAGTCGGATTCGAGCGCGAGCGGCGCCGACAGCGGCAGCGCGGCCGGTGGGTCGGAATCCGCCAAGTCCGATTCCACCAAGTCTGATACGAGCAAGTCGTCATCCGAAGCGAAAACCCCGGCAGCGGAGAAAAACGCCGCCAAGTAATCGGTTTCGAAGCACTTTTACCTGATTGCGATCAGACTGGAACTCGCCGCCTGTTCCATTTAGATTGTCCGCCGCTGCGACTCATTGACGATCGCCGACATGGTCTGTTTTCGTAGGTAGGGATGCGCGCCCTGGTTCTCGATCGCGAGCTGGCTTTTCGCCGGGATTATCCCGACCCGGCGGCCACACCCGGCGAAAGTATCGTGCGGGTCGAGATGGCTGGAATCTGCGGCACCGACCTCGAGATGACGCGCGGCTACATGACGTTCCGCGGCGTCCCCGGCCACGAGTTCGTCGGACGGGTGGTCGAGAGCGCGCGCCCGGAGCTCAGCGGACGGCGGGTGGTCGGCGAGATCAACGCGGCCTGCGGCGCGCCGACCTGTCGATGGTGCCACGCGGGGCTCGGGCGTCATTGCCCGACCCGCACCGTGCTCGGAATCCTCGGCCGCGACGGCGCCTTCGCCGACTACCTCGTGCTGCCCGACGATAATCTGCTGGCGGTTCCCGATTCGATCCCCGATAACCTCGCGGTTTTCTGCGAGCCGCTGGCGGCGGTCTACGAAATCTTCGAGCAGACGCGGCTGGAACCTTCCGAATCGATCGCGATCTTGGGCGACGGCCGGCTGGGCGCGCTGATCGCGCTGGCGCTCGGTGCCGAGGGGCTGACGCCGATGGTTGGCGGCCATCATCGCGACAAGCTCGATCGACTGGCCGCGCTCGGAGTTAAAGTATCACTTGAATCCGAGTTGCCGCCCGGGTTCGACGTGGTGATCGATGCGAGCGGACGCGCCGCCGGGCTTAAGCGCGCGCTCGAACTGGTGCGCCCGCGCGGCCGGCTGATTCTGAAGAGCACCGCCGCCGACGCCGCCGCGCTCAACCTGGCGCCGCTGGTGGTCAACGAGATTACCGTCATCGGCTCGCGATGCGGCCGGTTTGCGCCGGCGCTCGACGCGCTGGCCGCGGGGTGTCTCGATCTCGCGCCGCTCGTCTCCGCGGTTTTTCCGCTCGAGGACGGCATGGCCGCGATGCGGGCGGCGAGCGACGGCTCGAACTTCAAGGTCCTGCTCCGTGCGACGTAGCGCCGCGGCGCGAGTCGCGCCGAGCAGTCGCAGCGTGAGTGCGATCCTGGTCGGCGTCGATACCGGCGGAACCTTCACCGATCTGGTCGCGCTGGTCGGCGGCGAAATCCGCGTTCACAAGATCCTCTCGACGCCCGACGATCCGGCCCGGGCGGTGGTGGCGGGAATCCGCGAGATGCTGGGCGAGGCGCGGCCCGCGATGGTGACTTACAGCACCACCGTCGCCACCAACGCGCTGCTCGAAGGCAAGGGGGCGCGGGTCGCGCTGTTCACCAACGCCGGCTTCGAGGATCTGATCGAGATCGGGCGGCAGAACCGCGCTGATCTCTACGCGCTCGCGCCGACGCGTCCCGAGCCGCTGGTGGCGCGCGCGCTGCGCTTCGGAGTCCACGAGCGAACGCTGTTCGACGGCACTATCGCCGAGCCGCTCACCCGCGCCGAACTGGCGCGCGCGGTGCGGCGGGCGCGGCGCAGCGGAGCCGGGGCCCTGGCCGTCTGCCTGCTGCATGGTTACGCGAATCCGCGCAGCGAGGCGGCGCTCGCGCGCGCCCTCGCACCACTGGGCATCCCACTGTCCGTGTCCCATCTAATCCTCCCCGAATACCGCGAGTACGAGCGCCTCTCGACCACGGTCGTGAACGCCTGCGTGGCGCCACGGATGGTCTCGCATCTGCAGAACCTCGAACGGCGATTGCATCCGGCGCGCTTGCGCGTGATGCAATCCAACGGCGCCGCAATCGGCGCGCAACGCATCCAGCTCGAACCGGTGCGCACCATCCTCTCCGGGCCGGCGGCCGGGGTGATCGGCGCGGCTGCGCTGGTGCGCAGTATCGGCGTCGATCGCTTCATCACCTTCGACATGGGCGGCACCTCGACCGATGTCTCGCTGTTCGATCGGCGCGCGCATATCCGGACGCTGAGCTATCCCGCCGGCTATGCTGTCCGCACGCCCGTGATCGATATCCATACCGTCGGCGCAGGCGGCGGCTCGCTGGCCAGCGTCGACGCGGGCGGATCGCTGCGGGTCGGTCCCGAGAGCGCCGGCGCGGACCCTGGTCCGGCCTGCTACGGCCGCGGCACGGAGCCGACGGTCACCGACGCCAACCTGGTCGCGGGCCGGCTGGTGGCGGGAAATTTCCTGGGCGGCCGGATGAAGCTTTCTCCCGAGCGCGCCGCAGCCGCGATTGGCCGGCTCGGTCGTGCGCTCGGCTACGACGCGCTGGGCGCCGCGCGCGGCGTTATTCGGGTGGTCAACGCCAGCATGGAACGGGCGCTGCGCGTGATCACGATCGAGCGCGGCTTCGATCCGCGCGATTTCGCGCTGATGGCGTTCGGCGGCGCGGGCCCGATGCATGCCGCGGAACTGGCGCTCGACCTCGGCATCCGGCACATCGTGATGCCGCGTAATCCGGGGCTGTTGTGCGCGTGGGGCGCGCTGGGCTCGCCGCTGGGGCGCGAATACTCGCTGACGATTCGCGACGCCGCGCCGCTTTACGCCCGCCTGCTGAAACGCGCCCGGCCGCTGGCCGAGCGGGCACGCCGCGAACTGATCGCCGAGGGCGCCCGTCGCGAGCGTATCCATCATGAGATGTGGGCCGACATGCGCTATCGCGGACAATCCTATGAACTCGAAGTCGCGATGACGCCGCGGTTTATCGCCGATTTCCACGCCGCCCATCGGCGGACCTTCGGCCACAGCGCGCCGCAGGCCGCGGTCGAAGTGGTGAACCTGCGGCTGCGCGCCAGCGCCGTCGAGCGCGCAATCGCACCGGCACGTATCGCGAAATCGCGCCGCCGTCCCGCGCCGCTCAGCCGCATCGCGACGCTGGTTGGCGATCGCTCGCGCATGGTGCCGGTTTACGCGCGCGACCAGCTCGGCGCGGGCTTGCGGATGGCGGGGCCGTGCGTGATCGTCGAGCTTTCGACCACCGCCTACGTCGCCCCCGAATTCGGGCTGCGAGTCGACGACTTCGGCAATCTGCACCTGGAGGCGGCGCGATGAAGCTCGACCCGGTGGCGCTGGCGGTGATGAACAGCCGGCTCGGCGCGATCGCCGAGGAGATGGGCGTGGTGCTCGGTCAGACCGCCTTCTCGCCCAATATCAAGGAGCGGCGCGACTACTCGTGCGCGCTGTTCGACGCGCGCGGCGAATTGATCGCGCAGGCCGCCCATATCCCGGTGCATCTCGGATCGACACCGCTGTCGGTGCGCGCCGCGATCGAGCGGCTCACGCTCGGCCCCGGCGATATCGCGGCGGTTAACGATCCGTTCGCCGGCGGCACCCATCTGCCCGACCTGACACTGGTCGCGCCGATCTTTCTCGCCGGCCGCAGCCGCCCCTTCGCCTATGCCGCCAACCGCGCCCATCACGCGGATATCGGCGGGATGGCGCCGGGTTCGATGGCGCTGGCGACCGAGATCTACCAGGAGGGTTTTCGCCTGCCGCCGGTCAAGATCATGGTCGGCGGCGAGCCGGCGCGCGATGTCTTCGCATTGTTCCTGGCCAATACCCGCGTGCCCGAGGAGCGCGAGGGCGATTTGCGCGCCCAGATTGCCGCGCTCGGCGTCGGCCGCGACCGGCTGCTGGCGCTGGTCGAGACGATGGGCGCGCGGCGGGTCAACGACGCGATGGAGGCGCTCAAGGACTACGCCGATCGGCTGATGCGCGCGACGCTCGGGCGGCTGCGCCCCGGAACTTACCGCGGCGAGGATTTCCTCGACGACGACGGTTTCGCCAGCGGCCCGATTCGGCTGCGGGTCGCAATCGCGCTTCGCGGCGGACGCGCGCGGGTCGATTTCACCGGCTCGGCGGCGCAGGTCCGCGGCTCGGTCAACGCCAACTACGCGATCACGCTGTCGGCGACGTTTTACGTGATGAAGTGCCTGGCCGCGGAAGCGGTGCCGGCCAACGAGGGTCTGATGCGGCCGATCGAGGTGATCGCGCCGTCCGGCACGATCGTCAACGCACTGCCACCGGCGGCAGTCGCCGGCGGCAACGTCGAGACTTCGCAGCGGATCGTCGACGTGCTGTTCCGCGCGCTCGCCAAGGCTGCGCCCGAAAGAATTCCGGCGGCGAGTTCCGGCTCGATGTCGAACCTGACGATCGGCGGCTACGATCGCTTCCGCGCCCGCCATTTCTCCTACTACGAGACCATCGCAGGCGGCGCCGGCGCGGCCCCCGGCCATCCCGGCGCCGCGGGTATCCATACCCATATGACCAACACGCTGAACACGCCGATCGAGGCGCTGGAGGCGTACTATCCGATGCGCGTCACCGAGTATCGGATCCGGCGCGGATCGGGCGGCGCGGGACGGGCGCGCGGCGGCGACGGCTTGGTGCGCGAAATCGAATGCCTGGTCGACTCGAACGCGAGCCTGCTGACCGATCGCCGCAAGCTCGCGCCGTGGGGACTCAAGGGCGGCGGCGACGCCAAACCCGGCGCCAACTTTCTGATTCGCGGCGGCCGCATCATCAAGCTTCCGGCCAAGACCAATTTCGATGCCCGCGCCGGCGACCGGATTCGGATCGAAACGCCGGGCGGCGGCGGATGGGGGCGGCGCGGAAAGCGCTAGCGATGGCTGAGGAGCGATTCTTTTTCGGCGCGCATGGCGCGATCGTCGAGCGCGGACGGGTTCTGATCCTCAGGCGCGCGCCCGAAATGAGCTATCGCCCGGGCGCGTGGGATCTGCCCGGCGGCCATCTCGCACTCGGCGAGAGCGTCGAGGATTGCCTGCTTCGCGAGGTGGCGGAAGAGACCGGGCTTGCGATCGAAATCGATCGGATGCTGGGACTGAACAAGGCGATCGCTGAGCCCTACATCCAGGCGCTCTACTCATGCCGCGTGCACGGCGCGCCATCACCGGTCCGCCTGCGTCCCTATGAACATACCGACGCCCGCTGGGTCACGCGCGCGGAGTTGGCCTCGGTCGACGAGCTGATTCCCTATCTCGACGCGATTCTGCGGCGCGGCTGGCTCGATTTTCTGCAATAGCATCGCGCGGCAGCTCGACCGATCCGAACAGCTCATAGCCCGAGCCAGAACACCACGCCGCCCGCCGCGAGCCCAATCAAAAGCGGACCGCCGACCCATAGCCCGAGCCGCCGACCGCCTAGCACCCCGGCCAGGATCGATTTTACGACCGTGTTCACGGCGGCGGCGATGGCGATGGTGGCGACGGCGACGGTCGCCGACAGATGTCCGTGGCTCCACAGGTTGGCAGCCGTGAGCGTGATCGCGTCGACGTCGACCAGGCCGGCCGCCGCGCTGACCAGGTAAAGCCCGCTTGCGCCGGCGGTCTGCTGGGCCGCCCGCGACACGAACGTGATGACGGTGAAGAAGACGCCGAACTCGAAAGCGGTGCGCAAGTCGAGCGGATTGCGGAACTGCGCGGCCTCATCGAGATTGAGCTCCCGGCTCCGGTTAAGCCACCACACCATCGCACCCAATGCGAACGAGACCAGGGCCGCGACGATCAACGGAACCGCGAGCGGCAGCGCCAGGCCGGGCGCCACGATCGAGGCGATCACAATCATGCGCGGGAACATGATCCCCGAGGCGGCAATGATTCCCGCCGCGAACAGATGGGTCGCGCTCCGCTCATTGGTCGCTTCGCGCGAGAGCGTGACCGTGACCGCGGTCGACGACGAGAGGCCGCCGAACAACGCGGTCGCGATCACGCCGCCGCGCAGACCGACCATCCGATGGGCGAAGTAGCCGATGTACGAGATCGCCGCGACCAGCACCACCATCCACCAGATCCGATAAGGATTGAGCGCCTGCCATGGCCCGAAGCCGCGGTCCGGCAGAATCGGTAGCATCACCACCGAAATCAGCAGCAACCTGAGCGTCGCTTCGAGCTCCGCGCGCTCGATCCGTTGCAGGAAGCGATGGATCTCCGGTTTGAAGCCCAACAGGATGGTCACCACCACGGCGCTGGCAGTGGCGACGGTCAGCTCGCCAGTCCCTGCGACCCCGCCCAACACGAAGGTCAGCAGCGCCGCAACCGCGCTGGTCATGCTGATGTCGCGCCCTTCCTCGGAGCTGCGCCAGTAGCTGAGCGCGACGATCAGCGCTACTCCCGCCAGCATCATCGGCGCGAGCCAGTGCGGTAGTCCGGCGATCGGCAGCGTCGACACGCCGCCGAGCAGACCGAGCAGGCCGAAGGTGCGAAAGCCGGCGGCGCGATGCCCTTCCGGCGCGTCGCGCCGTTCCCATCCGCGTTCCAGGCCGATCAGTAAGCCCAGCGCCAACGCGACCAGGAGTCGCCCCAATGTCACGCTTAGGCCGGGTTCCATCGCTCAACCGAGTTGCGGCGATCGGCCGATAGTGCCGCCAGCCGAGCCGACCCATTTGGCGACATCGATGCCGCCGATGGAATCAGGGTGAATCAAATCGACGGGGCTTGAATTTGTGCCACCAACGATGCGCCAATCAAGATCGACGCGCTTTGAGAGGCAATCCCGCATCGGCGGCTAACTGGCTACGTGCTGACGCCTTCGGCCAGACGGCTCAGGCTGGCGCGCTCGCCGATCGCGACCAGATAATCGCCGACCTGAACTTCCATCGCCGTGTCGGGAATCAGCGAGGTCTTGTCGCCGCGCTTGAGCGCCACGATCCGCAGGCGCGGGCTGTCCCGTTCGATTTCACCGATCTTCCGGCCCAGCAGCCGGCTGCCGGGCTGCACCTTGATCTCTTCCAGGTCGACCTCGTCGCCGCGCCCCGGCGTCGCCAACTCGAGGAAATCGACCACCGCCGGCCGCAGGATCATCGCCGCCACACGGTTTCCGCCGCGCTGGTAGGCCGACACGACCTGGTCGGCGCCGGCCTGCCGTAGCCGCCTCAATCCCGACTCCGACTCGCCACGGGCGTGGATACTCAGCGTGGCATTCTTCTCGCGCGCCGCGAGCGTGACATATACGTTGTCGGCATCGGAACCGATCGCGGCCACCAGCGCGCGCGCCGTAGCGACGCCGGCCTCGGTCAGAATCGCGTCGTCCAGCGCCGAGCCCATGATGTACGGCGCGGCGAGGCGGGCCAGCGTCGACTCCTTGGCCGCATCGGGCTCAATGATCACGATCTCGACCGAGTTGGCGATCAACTCCTCGGCCACTACCCGGCCGAAGCGTCCGAAGCCGCAGATGATCACGTGACCTTTCAGATGATGAATCCGGCGTTGCATGGCGGTCGCCCCCAGTTGTTCGCGCAGCCGTCCCTCGATTATCAGCTCACCGATCGAGGTCAACAGGTAAAGCACCGTTCCGACCCCGGTGACGATCAGCACTATCGTAAAAACCCGGCCGGCCGTGTCCAACGGATGGACTTCGCCATAGCCGACGGTGGAAACCGTGATGACCGACATGTAGAGCGCATCGATCGGCGAGTAGCCCTCGATCGTCATGTAGCCCAGCATCCCGGCCACGGTCACCAGCACGATTCCGACGATCGCCAGCAGGAAGCGCGCGCTCGGGCCTTTCAGCATGGGAGGCCGGTAATGCGAGGCCGCCCCGGCGCGGACGGCACGCATGTTGCTCCAGTGTGAGCAGGGGAGCGCATCGTGGTTTAAGATGCTCGATTGGCGCGCGGAAATCCACGCTCGGGACGGGAGATAATGTACGAAGCCGAATATCAATCCAAGCGGATGTCACCAGCGGACGCAGTCCGCCTGATCCCGGCCCGCGGCAGCCTCTCGATGGGGATGGCGATAAGCGAGCCGCCGGCGCTGCTGCAGGCGCTCGAGGACCGCATCAAGGCCGGCGAAATCCATCAGCTCCGGCTCTATTATTCGCACTCGGCGCCGGCCGCGATGATGACCATCCTGAAGTACGAGTACCTCGACGTCATCCGGCCGCACCCGTTTTTCCCGACCATGGTCGAGCGCGAGCTGGGGCGGCGCGGGGCGCTGGACAAGCGTCAGGTGCTCTCCTATATGCCGGGGAATTTCAGCGGGATGCCGCGAATCCTGGCCGAAATCGGGATCGACGCGTTCATCGTGATGGTAGCGCCGATGGATAAGGCGGGCTTCTTCAGTTGCGGCACCAACAGCGACTACACGATTCCCACGGCGCGCGCCGCCAAGCGGCTGCTAGTCGAAGTCAACCCGCATATGCCGCGCGTATTCGGCGACTCCACCGTCCATATCAATGACGTCGACGCAATCGTGGAGAGCGATATCCCCCTGCCCGAGCTGCCGAGCCGGCCGCTAACCGACACCGACCGCGCCATCAGCCGCCAGATCGTCGGCCTGGTACCCGACCGCGCCACGCTGCAGATTGGCTTGGGCGGGGTGCCCAACGCGGTTTGCGCAGCGCTCAAGAATCACAAGGACCTCGGCATCCATACCGAGCTGATGACGCCGGCGGTGGCCGAGCTGATTCGCTCGGGCGCGGTCACCAATCGCTACAAGCACATCAACCGCTACAAGAACGTCTACACGCTGGCCGCCGGCGATCGCGCGCTCTACGAGTTCCTCAACGACAACTCCAGCATGGAAGCCTATCCGGTCGATTATGTGAATGATCCATACGTCATCGGACGCAACGATCGGGTGGTTTCGATCAACGCCTTTCTGGAGATCGGGCTCGACGGCGAGGTCAACTCCGAGAGCGTGGCCGGCAAGCAATACAGCGCGCCCGGCGGTCAGCTCGATTTCGTGCGCGGCGCGCAGATCTCGAAGGACGGCAAATCGATTCTCGCCGCCTACTCGACGGCCGGCGGCGGCCGTATCTCGCGCGTGGTCGCGCGCATCGAGGGACCGGCGACCGACCCGCGCTCGGAGGTCCAGTACGTAGTCACCGAATATGGCGTCGCCAATCTGCGCGGCAAATCGACCGTCGAGCGGGCCGAGGCGCTAATCGGGCTGGCCCATCCCGAGTTCCGCGACGAGCTCTATCGCAGCGCCCGCAAACTAGGCGATCTTTAGAGCAGCCGGGCGGGTTACCTGGCCTGCTGCTCGAGCTCCTTGCCGCGCTTCTCCATCCACTCGCCCCACATCTGCATGGTCTTGCCGCGCAGTTGCAGCAATTCCGCGCGGCTCTTCGCATCGGATGGCAGCCCCATCATGCCGGGTCCCATTCCCATACCCATCATGCCCATCCCCATCTCGGGTCCCATGCCGCCGCAGCCCGGATGCTCGTGCATCCGGCGCATACGCTCCATACGCTCGGCCATCATCCCAGGCGGCACGCCCGGCTGACCGGGTTGGGCCATCATGTTCGGCGGGCCCAAGGCACGGCGCCCCATCATCCCGGCACCGGGCGGGGGCGGCGGATTCTCAGCGCGCGCCGGGGGCGATGGCTGAGCCAGGACGCGCGGCGCAAGCCCGCTACAGAGCCCCAAGGCGACGGCAATGGCAGCGACGATCAGCAACCTCGAACGTCTCATGATTTGCTCTCCTCAATGGGTTAGCGTCGATACTAGCATAATGAGTCGGGCGGCGGCGGTCAGAAACGCGGCCTGCTCCGCCATTGGATCATCCGGCCGCGGCAATAGCCAAAATAGTTCCACATTTCGAGTTGATGATAGATCGTCGCCTCGCGATCGCCGCGTGCTGCCGCCGCCAACATCCGGCCGCCGTTGCGAAACAGCTTTTCGATGCGATTGTGGGTCGCGCCGCCCTCGAACGCGCTGCCCATCCCGAAAGCAAAGCTCTTGCGCCGCAAATAGCGGGAGGTAAGCCGCTCGGGTCCGATCTGATGATGGACGCGGGCGCGCGGCGCAAAGCCGACGCTGCCGCCCCGCGCCATGATTCGTGCGAACAGTTCGGTATCCTCGCCCGAGATCGGATTG